>Ga0268299_1000973_pt1 | contig 64914 bp, 59 predicted proteins | sample NOBtaG_FD_193484 | JGI IMG/M metagenome (GOLD analysis project Ga0268299, IMG submission 193484) | Activated sludge microbial communities from bioreactor in Nijmegen, Gelderland, Netherland - NOB reactor | ecosystem: Engineered > Bioreactor > Aerobic > Activated sludge | place: Netherlands...
AGCCGAGCAGCGGCGCATCGGAGAGGACCGGCCCCAGCGGCGATTCGCGGACCGTGACCGCGCGCGTCAGCCACCAACGCACTTTGATGCGCTCGGTGCGGCTTACGATCGATCCCGCCGGCAGTTTCGAGACGTCGAACAGATCGGACGACGCGGCGCGCATGTTGGTGCCGCCCCATGCGATCGTGGGATTGCGGCCCAGCGCCGTGATCGGGACGCCCGGGATCATGAAGCCGACGCTGTGATAGGACGGCGACTTCACCCCGGCGATGAGCCAGAGGTTCGGCATCTGGATGCCGAGATGCGGATCGCTGGCGAGGAGTGCCGCGCCGCTTTCCGACCGCGTGCCCGAGACGACGAGAGCGTTGCTGCCGGTGCGCGAGACGCCGGCCAGAAGCTGCTTCAAGAGGCCCGCCTGATCGCCGGCGTTGAAGCTCGCCATCGAATCGCCGCCGGCCTTCAAGATGCGGCCATAGAGCTCGGCGAAATCGGGCCGGTCGCGGAGCTTCAGCAGCGAGAAATAACCGAGCCAGTTGATGTCGGTGCCCGCGAGGCGGCCGATCGCGAGCACGTCCTTGACCGTCCACGGCTCCCGCGTGAGACGCAGCACGGCGAATTCGTGCGGCAGGTCGTCTTCGCCGAGGCTCGCCTGGTAATGGTTGACGCCCTTGACGAAGGCTTCGACGAAGGCGCGGGTTTCGGCCGGCATTTCGGCCTCGAACCGCGCGGCGCCGCGGCCGAAATTGAGGATGCGCAGCGAGTGGTCGATTTCGACCGCGATCGGGCCGGCGGATTCGGCGAGCCGGCCTTGGACGATGCGGCGGAGGATCGTCATCTGCGCGAGCCGGAGATGCGCGTGCACGAGGCCGAGGGCGAAGGCGAGATCCGGGTCGCTCGCCGCCTCGATGAACGGCACGTGACGCTCGTTCCAATGGATCGCGACCGGCGCCGAGAGCGGAAGATCGCGGGTGGGGAAGCGCTTCAGGCGTTCCTCGAGCGAGGCGGTTTCGGGCAGCGGCGTCAACAGCGCGCAGCCGCTCAACAAGGCGACGCTCAAGGCGAGGGCGAGCAGTTTCAATGGATTCATGCCGCGCACACTCCGTTGTCGGCGGCGGGGATGGCGCCGGAGACGGCGCGCGGCGGGATCCATCGGCCCGAGATCCATCGCATCGCCCCTAGGCCGCGACGCGCTCGCCGCGGCGGCGCTCGAGATCGGCCGCGTGCGCCTCGGCCGCAGCGACGATGGCGAGGCCGGCTTCGAGCACGGCCGGCCCCGCGCCGGGGCGATGAATGTTCTCCGAAAGATGCCGGCGCCAGAGCCGCCCGCCCGGCCGGCCATGGAAGAGCGCGATCAGCGGCTTGGCGATCGGGCCCATCGGCACGCCCGCGATACGCATGCGCTCCGCGAACGGAAGATAGGCGCGGACCGCTTCGGCGCGCGTCGGCACCGGATGCGCGTCGCCGAAGACGCGGCGGTCGACCTCGGCCAGCATATAGGGAGCGTCGTAGGCGGCGCGGCCGATCATGACCCCGTCCAAAGCAGGGCCGTCGCCCGGCTTGCCGGGGCCGAGATGCGCGAGCGCCTCGTCGAGCGATTTCATGCCGCCGTTGAGGACGATGGCGAGGCGCGGGAAATCCGCCTTCAAGCGATGCACCGTGTCGTAGTCGAGCGGCGGGATCTCGCGGTTCTCCTTGGGCGAGAGCCCTTGGAGCCAGGCCTTCCGCGCATGGATCGCGAACACGCCGCAACCGGCCTCGGCGACCTGGCGGACGAAATCGACGAGGTGCTCGTAGCTGTCGCGCGCGTCGATGCCGATGCGCGTCTTGACCGTGACCGGCAGCGACGTGGCGCCGCGCATGGCGGCGACGCAAGCGGCCACGGTCTCGGGCTCGGCCATCAGGCAGGCGCCGAAGCGGCCCGCCAGGACGCGATCCGACGGGCAGCCGCAATTGATGTTGACCTCGTCGTAGCCGAGATCTTCGGCGAGGCGCGCGCAGGCGACCATTTCCGCGGGATCGGAGCCGCCGAGCTGCAGCGCCACCGGATGCTCGGCGGCGTCGAAGCCCAAGAGCCGTTCGCGGTCGCCGCGGAGCGCCGCGCCGGTCACGATCATCTCGGTATAGAGGAGCGCGCGCTTCGACAGGAGCCGCGCGAAGAACCGGTAGAACCGGTCCGTGCACTCCATCATCGGGGCGACGCTGAAACGCCGATCGAGCATCATGAGGGGAATGTAGGGAAGGGACCGGGCATGGGCTACCCCCGAGGATTGCCCTCGACGATCGATCACGGCGGCGGGATCGTGCCGACGAGGCGATAGCCCTCGGCTGCCGCGGAATCGGGCACCACCACCGCGATGCCGCCTTCGCCCGGATCGGGCAGGCCGATGGCGCGCATGGTGATGCCGTGGGTCGCCATCGCCAGCGTGCCCGGCCCGCGCCAGGCACGGATGATGGATTGAAGCCGCGCCACCTTGGCGTCGCGGTCGGGCGGCCGCTGCAGCAGATTCCACAAGGCGTTCTCGACCGCGGGCTCGCCGAGGCCCATCAGCCGGACTGTGTCGCGGCACCGGCACCAAGGCGAGGAGAGGAGCTTGCCGAGCTTCGCCCCCTTGGCGCGCCAGAGGGCGCCGAGCCGCTCGGCCTGCGCGCGGCCCGCGGCGGAAAGATTCCGCTGTGTCGCGCAATCCTCGATGCGGAAGCCCGGCGGATCGGGGCTCGGTCCAGGCGCTTGCGCGTGCCGGATCAACGCCACGGCCCCGTCACCCGCGAGTGCGCGCCACGCCGCCTCGGCATCCTGCGCCGGCGCCGTGCGCGCGAACGCGGCGAGCGCCGCCAGAGCCAAAACTGCGATTCGAAGCATGTCCGCGCGTCTCCCCACCCCCGACTTCTCGCGGGAAAAGACGGCGAAGTTTGGACGCGGCGCCGAACGCGCACGTGAAACCCGTTGCCGGCCGCTGCCGAGCGCAGGCAACGCTTGCCGGGGCGGATCGAATATCGATGTTCTCTTTATGTTCTTGACTATGTCCGCCATATAGAATATTATCCTATTTCTATTCTGTGCCCTGCCCTGGGGCGCAGCCACGAATTGGCCCGACTGTTCACGGAGTCTTGCCGTGCTTGACGATTTCGAGCTTCTCGCCCTCCGCGCGCCGGCCGGTGCCGGTCAGGAAAATGATCCAGGCGATATCGAAGCGCTCGATCTGGCCCTGCGGCGCGCGCGCCTCTACGAGCCGCCGCCGGAATACGCGGATGCACCCCAGCGCTACGCGACCGAGACGATGATCGACGCCGTCAAGCGGCTGCAATCGGAAAATGCGCTGAAAGTGGACGGCTATGCGTTGCCCGGCGGCCCGACCGAGCGCGCGATCAACAACGCACTTCTTGCGAAGCCGCGCGGCGCCGGCCTGCTCTTCGAGCCGCTGGCGCCGCTGGGCGGCCCGGTCGGCGACGGCTTCGCCAATGCGCGCGCCGACGTGGCCGCGGTGCAGCGCGGGCTCGGCGCGCTCGGCTACGGCCCCGAGGATCCCCACGACCGGCCGCACGGCCTCATCGATGCCGCGACCCTCGGCGGCGTTGCGCACTTCCAGCGCGACCGCGGCCTGACGCCGGACGGTTGGATGGCGCCCGGCGGCGAGACCGAGCGCGCGCTCCATGAAGCGCTGAACGACCTCGCCCGCACCAAAGGCCGCGATTGGCTCGCCTATGCCGAGCGCGCCGGAAAGGCGCAGGCGAAGATGGCGCGGCCGCTTTCGGCGAAAGACAATACCGAAGATGATTCTGCGGCCACGCCGGCGGCCTGGCACGGCGCACCGCCTCCCTTCCAGCACGAAAGTCGGACGTTACCAGGCCGCGATGACGCAGACGAAGGGCGCGTCGAGCCCGCACAGACGGCGCCGGGGGATTACATTGTCCCCGGCGCGCTCTGGCTTTTCGGACTGCTTGCGGGCGCGGAAGCCAAGCGGCGCGCCGATGCCGCCCGCCAAGGTCTGGACGGCCGCGAAGAAGACGGCGGCCGTGTCGAGAACATCCCGCCACAAATTCCCAATGAGCCTTTCCGCGGCCCCGATCCGGCTAGGCCGCCGCTCGACCCGCGCGAGGCAAGCCCGCCGCCCTACCCCGCCGCGCCGCCAAAGCCCGCACCTGACAAGGTCGAGAATATTCCGCCGCGCATCGATCAGCGCGACTTCATACTGATTACGCCCGATCAATCCGAGGAAATGGCGAAGCACATATATGTCGAGAATCGCGGCGACGAGACGACCCGCGGCCAACTGTCGATCATCGCCGAATCCGCGCGCAACCTTCAGAAGCTACGGCCTCAGGTAGAAATCATGCATCTGGGAGGTTCGAGGAACGAGAAAGGCGAGGAGGTCAAGGAACACTACGAATCCAATCGAAATCCGGTTGAGGGTGATCCTAAGGGTCGAAAGGGATCTTCTCTTGCGGACCTGACGCTCGACGTCGATCGCAAGTACTACTTACACATCAGCTTCTACCGCCCGCGCGTCGATGGATCGCCCATACCGATCGAAGTCGATCAAGCGCGCCGCCTTGCCTACAATTCGAGAAGGCCCAACATCGTCGTCATGATCGAGAACAAGCGCGGCAGAGAGGCCATCGATCAGCGAGCGCTGGAGCATTTCCTCGCGACGATTGTCGATGCGCTCCTTGCGGGCAGAGGCAAGGATCATATAAATGTGCGTGATCCAGCTGTCCGCGACAGGATCATCCGCTACTTTGACGCGTATAAAGCGAAGTAAGAGGGCGGTAATATTCCGCGCGCCGTCGAATGCCGAGACGGCAACGCGCATGGAACGGACATCGTTTCGGACGCGCTTCAAGATCATTCGCAATTTGTACATGTCCACGGCCGACGCCGTACGCTTTAGTGTCGCGCTGCGCGACGCCTTCCCGAGCATCAAGTTCCTCAAACGCGACTATGAGGATCACTGGTTGGAATGCGTCTATCGCGATCCACCGCCCGGCGAAAAATGGCCGGAACTCGTCAGTGCGCAAATGCGCCGGCCTCATGGCGATTCGATGCCGTATCTCCGGTCACTCGGCGATTGCCCGGGGAGACCCCTCCTCGCTTGGCTCGAGCCGCCCGGCTGGCAGCCTCTTTGGTCCGACAGGCCGATCCACAGCGAAGGCTACTTGATCCTCAACGAGCCGGAGCTCCGTTTTCACTTCCGCGCGTCGATTTATCATGTCCATGGTCCGGACCGCGAGGCGGAGGCGATGCACATGCCCCCGGCTGTGCTTGCGCCTGATCAGCGGTGCTATCTGGAAAGTGGCGATCTCGACGGCCCCTATCTCTTTTACCAGGAGGAGCAGAAGGAGTTCCTGAAGCGCGTCTGGCGCGTGATGCGCCGCGTGACGACACGCAATTTGGCCGCCGTCAATCCACGAACGCTCGATTCGTTCGGCGTTTTCAGTTCCGATTCGTACCGGGCGGGTTTCGATGCCGTTGAATGGACGCGAAAGGATCGGCGTCATCTTCTCGGATCGGCGAACTATCTATACCGGGCGCCGGATGCTCAACCCATTATTCCCGAGGCGCGGCCTTACTGACGACGGGCTGCGGGCTGTCCAATCAGGGAGCCCAGTTCATCCATACCTTCGCATGTGCAAACTGGCGGCCCCCGCCCAAACGATACCGGCCGTTACAGCGAGGACTTCGACCGATTCCGATACAAGAAAGATTTCGGGATCACGAGCAATGCGGGAGGTTCGTTCAAGGATCTGAGCTATCTGATCGTGTACAAGGGCGTGACCTTCCAACTCATCATCAATAGCGTGACGACATCGGGCGCCGACCCGGCTCCGATCCCGCGCGAAAATCGCCAGCGTGCCAAAATGGTCTTGAATGCGGAACACAACACGCTGATCATCGATGTCGACAAGCCGCGAGTAGGCGAGACGGTCGACCTGAACGCCTGGAACGCCTTTCTCGAGTCGCACTTGCACTACATCAAAAGGCGGATTGATAGAACCGACAAGAAGAGAATCGAACCAAAGACCGACAACTATAGGTTTCTAGATCGATTCGATCTGAAGCAATAGAGAACAGGCAAGGTTCCTTCAACGTGACATCGCCCTCCCATGCCCGGCTATTGGAAGCCTTTCCACGTCAAAGTTCACGAATGCGTCCTGGTGACGCGCGAAGACGCGCTCACTTTCTCCGAAGAGTTGCGTAAGGCGTTCCCGCGTATTCGCTTCGTGAGCGACGAGTACGCGACGAAATTCTTCGACGTCGACGCTTGGCATCAGGCCATCGACGAGGCGGAACGCAATGGGCGCGCGACGCCGCGGCGCCTCGACTTCACTCGGGATCCGACCGGCGCCTGGCCAGACTATTTCCCATCATTGGCCGATGTGCTGGAAACGAGATTTCGCGTCTGGATCGAACCACGAAATTGGCGGCCACGCTGGCGTTTGCGCCGGCGCGACGATTTGCTGACACTCGACAATCAGCCCCAATTGTATTTCACGTTCCGGCGCAGCAACTATTCCTTGCCCGATCCCCGGCGCCGGGACGGATTGCACGGCGATCCGCATCTTCCGACCGACAACCTCGAGTCGGTTCCGGATCTCATCGACCGCAAGGAACCGGTTCTGCTCGAAGGCCACCGCATGCTCGGCGGCTGGAACAAAGGCGACGATGTCGCCAAGGCGTTCATTCACAAAGTCTGGCGAATCCTCGACAAGATGTCGACGAACCGGCTGGTCGCTGTGGATCGGCGCACTTTCATGCCGATCCCGCCTGACGGTTCGGCACATCCGGAGCCCTATGTGCGCGCATCACTGGACGCGCTGGTTTGGGCACGGGGCCCCCGGCACAATTATCTCGCCTGGGGAAACCATTTGTATAAGCCGGAAATGTATTTCAAATGGTATCGGCCGAGCGACGAAGTCGACGATGACGACGCCATCGCGAAGCCGGCGAAGGCGGCGCGGAAGCGTCCCGTGGCAAGATCCGCGCGGCCCAAAGCGACGGCATCGCGCCGAGTGGCGGGCCGTCGCGCGTAATCGATCCCGCACCGGGCGAACCGATTTGACCGTCCGCCGCGGCCTCACTAACGTCGGCGGGGCGCGCGGGTGCGGCTTCGCATCGTTTCGTCGCGACGGAGCGCAGCCATGATCGACCTCTATTTCTGGCCGACCTCGAACAACAAGAAGGTCACCATCATGCTGCACGAGGTGGGGCTGCCCTACCGGCTGCAGCTGGTGAACTTCATCAAGGGCGAGAATTATCGCGCCGATTTCCTGGCGCTCAATCCCAACGCCAAGACGCCGACCATCGTCGACCACGACGGGCCCGGCGGAAAGCCGCTGACGGTGTTCGAGAGCGGCGCCATCCTGCTCTATCTCGCCGAAAAAACCGGGAAGCTGATGCCGCGCGAGGCGGCGGCGCGCTGGACCGTGACCCAATGGGTGTTCTTCCAGGCCGCGAGCATCGGGCCGATGTTCGGCCAGCACGCGCATTTCTTCGACTATTGCCCCGAGGAAATCCCCTGGGCCAAGGACCGATACTTGAACGAAGTGCGCCGGCTCTATGGCGTGCTCGACAAGCGGCTTGGCGAATCGCCCTACCTCGGCGGCGCCGACTACAGCATCGCCGACATCATGGTGTGGCCGTGGATCCAATGGTCGCGCCAGCACCAGACGCCGGACGAATGGAAGCGCGTCAAGGCCTGGCACGACGGCATCGGCGCGCGCCCGGCGGTCGAGGCCGGTTTCAAGGTCGGCACCGAATTGCAGAAGCCCGGCGCCGTGCCGATGACGTCGGACCAGAAGCGCGCCCTCTTCGCGCGGCGGTTTTAGGGCGGCGGCGCCTCGTTCGCACCCATCCTTCGAGGCGCAATTTGCTTGGACAAAAAAGACCTCGTCCTGAGGTGCCCGCTCTCTTTGGGCGGGCCTCGAAGGATGGACGCGGGCGAGATGCCGCCCCCTATTCCTTCACGCAAAGCGTGATGCCGTCGCCGACCGCGATCATCGAAAGCGCCACACGCTTGTCCTTGTGCAGCTTGGCGTTGAAGACCTTCAGCGCCTCGGTGAACATGATCTGCCAATCGGCGAGGCCCTCGAGGTTCTGGCCGACCACGCGGCCGTCGAAGAGAGTGTTGTCGATGGCGATGAGGGCGCCTTTCTTGGCCAGGATCAGCGCCTTTTCGTAGTAGGCGTCGTAGTCGTCCTTGTTCGCGTCGATGAATATGAGGTCGTAGCTCGCGGCCTGCTTCTCGGCGATGAGGCCGTCCATGAGTTCGACGCCCTTGCCGAGGCGCAACTCGATGCGGTCGGATACCCCGGCCTCCTGCCAATAGCGCTTGGCGATGTCGGTGAATTCCCGGCTGATGTCGAGGCACACGATCTTGCCGCCCTTCGGCAGCGCCAGCGCCATGTTGATCGAGGAATAGCCGGTGAAGGTGCCGACCTCGAGGATGCGCATCGGCTTCAGGAGCTTCACCAGCACATGCAGGAACTGGCCTTCGTTGGCCGGCACCTGCCAGAAGCCGAGCGCGAGCTTTTTCGTTTCCGCGCGCAGGCGCGCCAGCACCGGCGGCTCGCGGTCCGACACCGCCATCATGTAGGCGTAGGTCTGGTCATTGAGATAGATCTGGTCGCGCGCCATGTTCGGCTTTGCCCCGGCTCGTGGTGTGAAAGGCGCCGCGCCCCCGTGCGGCGCTCAGCGCGCGGCGGGCGGCCCGGCCATGATCTTCTTTCTAACCCAGGCGAGCGGCGCCGTGTCGTCGTATTTCACGCCGGCCTCGTATTCCGAGAGTTGGACGCCGAGCTTGCCGAGCAGCGCCGCGAGCTCAAGCCGCGTGCCGCGCCGGACATGGGCCTCGAACAGGCGCCGGAGGGTGCCGAAACCGGTGGCGCCGTCGCACACGGCGATGAAGCGCTCGGCCGTCCAGCGCTGGCTGGTGTCGCCGCCCTCGGCGAGCACGGCCTTGAAGCAATCGGCCAGGCTCTTGGCGCCGCCGCTTCGCTCGATGATCTCGGCATCGGCCAGCAGCATCATGAGCGTGCCGCCCCAATAGACCGGGCCGATGCCGCGGGCGCGCGCCAGGCCCTGCTGCTCCATCGCCGCCATGCCCTGGCGGAAATTACGCAGGAAACCGCGCCACGCATGATCCTCCGGGAACCAGCCGGCGGCGACGCGGAGACGCGTTTCGGTGTAGACGGCCATGCCCTCCATCAGCCAGGCGTGGCCGTCAATATAGGGCGCCGCGAAATGCACGAGCTCGTGCATCAGCATCCACTGGCCGAGAAGGTCGCCGGCTTCGGTTTCGGCGCCGATACGCAGCAGCATGGTGGCGCCGCCGCCGCCCGCGACCATCCCGCGGCGGAGATAGCGCTCGCCGGGAACGGGTTGCAGCACGATCAGGCTCTCGGCCACCGGGAAGCCGCCGAAATAATCGCCGATTCGGGCCGCCGAGGCGCCGATCCAGCGCGCGATCTCTTCGTCGGTGGGCTTCAAGGCGCCGTCGAGGATCGCGACGCGGAGGACACCTTCGCCATCGCGGCACTTGACCGGAATCGCGAGGATGCGGATGCGGCCCATCGCCATGAAGCCGATATAGGGGAGATCGGCGGTGTCGAGCCGCAGCGCCGCGCCGTCGCGCGCGAGGCCGGTGAGGACGGCAGCACCTTCGGGCGCCTTGAAGCGGACGCTCAACGGCCGCGGCCGCGCGCCCACCGCCGGGATCAGCAGGAACGAGCGCACGGAGGCCACCACCGAGCCGCCGACGCGCTGGCCGAGCGAGGGGCTGTTGGTGGAGTCGGCCAATTCGTCCACGTCGAAGCGATAGACGGCGCGCGCGGTCGAGCCCGGGGCCAAGTCCGGGCCTTTCAGAATCCACGTCTCGCCCTTCTCGACCGTGCTGCCGCCGACGCCGCGGAGATCCTGCACATGCGCGTCGGTGATGGTGCGATAGGTGGACAGCGCGTGGGGGCCCGCGCCGTCGCACGCCATCGTCACCTCGAGCTTCCGCGCCTCGGCATCGAGCAGTGCTATCTCGTAGTGGCAGCCATCCTTGGGCGGCGCGATTTCCTGCGCGCGCGAAGGCGCGGCGGCGAACGCCACCGCCGCGACAATCGCGATCGGGAAAAAACGCATCGGCCGACGCTAGGCCGCGTGGGCCGAAGCGTCCAGGCACGAAGCGGTGAAGGGCGAGACTATGGCGAGCGACGCGGCGGCGCTTCGTTCGCGTCCATCCTTCGAGGGCCGCGAAGGCGCGGCCACCTCAGGATGAGGCAAATTTTGCTCGACCAAACAGACCTCATCCTGAGGTGCCTCGATTTCATTCGCGCCGCGAATGAAATGGGCCCTCGAAGGATGGACGCGAACGAGGCGCGGGCATGCGGCTCTCGCGCGGACTCGAATCACAAATCGTATTGATACGTGATCCACATCGTGCGCTTGGCCGCCTGGTCGTAGAGCGTGCGGGCGCGGTAATTGTCGTCGGCGGTGAGCCAGCGGTAGAACGGCCATTGCCGGGCGCGGCCGATGGCGGCGACCTCGTCGAGGAGCGCGCGGCCGAGCTTTTTCCCGCGCCAGGTGGGATCGACGAAGAGATCGTCTAAGAAGCCCACGACCGCGCCGCGCAGCGGGCTTGCCATGTCGCGGAAATGGGCGAGGCCGACGACGCGGCCGTCGGCGGCGCGCGCGATGCGGCCCTCGCAGGGGCCGTGCGGTTTGGGCTCGGTGATCCAGCCCCAGACTCGTGCCGCGATCGCGTCGGTCATCTCGCGCTTGTAGAAGGTGGCGTAGCCGTCGTAGAGGCGGCGCCAGCCTGCAAGATCGCGCGCTTCCGGCTTGACGATGACGAAATCCTCGGCGCCGCTCGCGCTCATGCCTTCCCCCAAGCCCGTTCCGCCGTTTCCAACAGCCGCGCGAGCTTACGCTGCTGCAGCTCCGGCGTCATCGGGTTGGGGAGCACGTTGAATTTCGACATGGCCGAACTCGCAAAGCCGCATTGCGGGCAGAGGCCGAGCCGGTCGAGGGGCGCGTATTTCGCCGCTTCGTCAAGCTTCCGCTGGAGATCGTCGGCGCTTTCGAGCGCCGGCTTCTTGGTGCTGACCAGCCCCAAATAGGCGCGCTTCCCCTTGGGGAGATGGCGGAGCGGCGCGAAATCGCCGGCGCGCGGCGAATCGTATTCCATGAGGTACGCGTCGACGTCGAGCTGGTTGAACAGCTTCTCGGCGATGGGCGCATAGCCGCCGTCGCCCATCCAGAGGCCCTGCATGTTGCCGCGGCAGAGATGGAGCGCCACGCGCATCGATTTCGGCCGGCCGAGCACGGCGCGGTTGATGAGATCGATGTAGACGTCGACGAGCTTGTCCGGGTCCTCGCCGTGCTGGCGCGCGATGCCGCGGTTGGTCTCGTCGCAGAGGAGGGTCAGCGGCACTTCGTCGAGCTGCAGGAAGGTGCAGCCGCGCTTGGCGAGATCGGCGATCTCCGCGCGGTAGATCGAGACCATGGCCTCGTAGAATTGGCCGATGTCCTTGTAGGCTTTCTTGTCGAAGCAATCGCCGAAATGGCCGAAATGCATGTGCGAGGGCGTCGGCATCGTCACTTTGGGGGTGGCGTGGGCGCAGCCTTTGAGAAACTCGAAATCCTCGGCGACGATCGGCGCCTTCTGCCGGAGCCAGCCGACGGCGACCGGTGCCGGCGCCGCGGTGGCGACACCCTCGTCGTTGTGGAAAACGAGCTTCGAGGGCTTGAAGCCGAAGCCCTCGACCGCGGTTAGGAATCCGCGCGACCAGCCGCCGCGCCGGAATTCGCCGTCGGTGACGAAGGCGAGGCCGAGATCCTCCTGGAGCTTCACGGCATCGCGGATCGCCGTGTCTTGCACCGCCGCCAGCTTCTCGGCCGAGAGCTTGCCCTCTTCGTGCGCGAACCACGCCCCGCGCAATTCGGGCGGCCGCAACAGGCTGCCGACATGATCGACGTGCTGGGCGCTGGCGGCAGACATGGCGGTTCCCCCTCGGTTTCGGTCCGCCGCGAACCTAGCGGGAAACGCCGGGGCACCCACGCCGCGCGCACGCGATGTCCGTGCAGCGGACGGAGCGGCGCCGTCAGGGCGTTTCGAGCGGCGAGGATTTGAAGGCGGGCATGGCCTCGCACGCGGCGGCGAGGGCTTCGAGCTTGGGATAGGCGCCGGCGGCGCAGAGCGCGGGCGAACTTCGCTTGACGAAGGTGACGGCGACGGCGGCGGTGACATCGGCCATCGTCATCGCCGCGCCGAGGAACCAGGGCGCCATCGGCAGCGCTTCGAGCGCCGCGAGTCCGCCGGCGAGCTGGCCTGCGAGATGCTCGTGCCACGGTGCGTGCACCTTCTCGGCCGGGCGCTTGGTGCGCTCGTAGAAGGCCGCCACGCCCTTGTCCATCACGCCGGTGCCGAGCGCCATGATGCGGAGGCAATCGCGCCGCGGCTTGCCGGCGGGCGGGATCAGCGCCTTGGCAGGCCGCACACGTTCCATGAGGTAATCGAGCATGGCGCCGCTCTCGATCAGCGTCTCGCCGTCGTCGAGCACCAAAATGGGCACGCGCGTCAGCGGGTTCTGGGCGCGGATCTCCTTGGCCTGCGCCTCGCTCCAAGGCGATAGCGTCAGGCGCTCGTGCGGCACGCCCAAGAGGTTCATCGCGACCGCGACGCGGCGCGTGTAGGGCGAGAGATTGCGGCCGATGAGCTTCATGGAAATATCCGCGCCCCGATTTTCGGGCAGGGGCCGAGACTACGCGCCGCCGGCGCCGGCGCCAATGCCGCTCACGCGGCCGAGGCCATCACCGGGGGCGGATCGAGCGCAATCATGGCTTCGTGCGTGCTGAGGAAGACGCGACCGGGCGCGAGCCGCTCCAAGAGATCGGTGCGCTGGAGCTTGTCCATCACAGGGCCCTTCACCTCGGCGAGGTGGAGCGTGACGCCGCTGGCGCGGAGATGCGCGATCAGGTGCTCGAGGGTTTCGAGCGCGCTGGCATCGATGCCGTTGACGGCGCTCGCGATCAGCACGACGTGGCGAAGCTCGGGCCGCGCCGAGACCATGGCGAGCAGCCGGTCCTCGAGATCGGCGGTGTTGGGGAAGAACAGGCTCTCGTCCACCCGGACGGCGAGGATGTGCGGCACGGTCTCGACGCGGTGGCGCTCGACGTTGCGGAAATGCTCGGTGCCGCGGACCCGGCCGACCACCGCCATGTGCGGCCGGCTGGTGCGATAGAGATGGATGGCGAGCGAGAGCACGACGCCGGCGACGATGCCGAGCTCGATCCCGAGCACCAGCACGCCGGCGAAGGTGGCCATGAGATTGACCGCATCGGCCTTGTCGTAGCGCCAAGCCCGGACCAGCGCCTTGGCATCGACCAGCGGCAGCACGGCCACGACGATGACCGCGGCGAGCACGGCCTGGGGCAGATAGCGGAAGGCGGTGGTGAGCGTGGCGACGGTGGCGGCGGTGAGCAGCGCCGTGATCACGGCGGCGAACGGCGTGCGTGCGCCGGCGGCGTAATTGACTACCGAGCGCGCGAAGCCGCCGGTGACGGGATAGCCGCCGGTGACGCCGGCGGCGAGATTGGCGGCACCGAGGCCGATCAGCTCCTGGTTGGGATCGACGCGCTCGCGCTTCTTGCTCGCCAAGGCCTTCGCGACCGAGACGCTTTCGACGTAGCCGACCAGCGCGATGAGCGCGGCGCCACCGGCGAGGGCGCGCCAGAGATCCGCATCGAAGGCCGGCAGCGCCAGCTTCGGCAAGCCGAGCGGAATGAGGCCGACGACCTTGACCCCGGCGGCGCGGTCGAGCTCGAAGTAACTGGTGACCAGCACGCCGAGCACGACCGCGACCAGCGGCCCGAGCTTGGCGAGCGGCTCGGCGATGCCCGGGCGCACGCCGCGCGCGGCCAGCCAGCGCGACAAGGGCTTGCGCGCCAGCAGCAGCACGCCGACCGCGGCGAGGCCGATCGCGGCCGTCGCCGGATTGAGCGAGCCCATGTGGCGGAAGAGGAGGCCGACGGTTTCGGCGAGGCTTTCGCTGCGCGGCATCTCGATGCCGACCAGCGTCTTGATCTGGCCGATGGCGATCAGGATCGCGGACGCGCTGATGAATCCCGACAGCACCGAATGGCTGAGGAAATTGATGAGGAAGCCGAGCCGGAGCAGGCCCATCGCGAGCAAGAGCGCGCCGCCCAGGAGGGCGAGAACGATCGCGGCCTGGCCATAGGCGGCGGTGCCGGGCTCGGCGATGCCGGCGAGGCTCGCCGCCGTCATCAGCGACAGCACCGCGACCGGGCCGACCGCGAGCGTGCGGCTGGTGCCGAACAGCGCATAGGCCACGAGCGGCGCGATGCTCGCATAGAGACCGATCTCGGGCGGGAGGCCCGCCAGGGTCGCATAGGCCATGCCCTGCGGCACGACCATGATCGCGACGACGAGACCGGCGACCAGATCGCCGCCGAGATCGGCGCGGCGATAGCGCGCGAGCCAGCCCCAGGCCGGAAGGAAGCGGGCGATCATGGACGGGCCCTTGCTTGCGATGCGCGTGCGCGGCGGCAGCTCAGGCCGCGGCCACCTTGTTCCAGGGCATCTTGGCCAAGAGCCGCGCCATGCCGCAGAAGCCCGTGGCGCCGGCGACGACGAGGCCCGCGCCGACGAATCCGGACAATAGGACGAACCACGGCGAAACCGCCAGCGCCAGCAGGGCGCCGAGCGCCGCGAGCGATCCCGTGCCGATCTGGATCTGGCGGATGAGATCGATGGGCGCGTTGCGATTTATCGCCACCGGCAGCCCGGCGGATTTCCAGGCATTGAGGCCGCCCGCCAGGATGTAGGCGTCGGCCGTGCAGATTTCGCCGAGGCGCGCCGCATTCGTGGCGGTGCGGTTGCCGGATTGGCAATGAAAAATCACCGCCGGCTCGCCGGCAGCCGCCAAGGCCTCGGCACCGGGCTTCGACAAGGGTTGCGAGCGCGCGCCGGCGATGCGCTCGCGGGCGTGCTCCATCGGCTCGCGGATATCGACGAGGATGGCTTTGCCGGCTTCGACGAGGGCCATGGCTTCGGCGGGCGGGATGGCGGCGAGTTGGGGCAGTGCGGTCATGGTCGCCTCCAGTCAGGCGTTGGGGGTTAGGCGTTGCGCGCTGGGCGGCAGCGCGCCGAATCCCGGCAGTAGAGGTCGTAGAGTGTTTCGATGATGCGACAGACTTCGGCCGAGGCGAGAGCGTAGAAGATCGCCTGTCCGTCGCGCCGCGTGGTCACGAGCCCGTCCCGGCGCAGGCGCGCCAGATGCTGCGAGACCGCGGATTGCGAGAGCGCCACCGCCGCTACGAGCTCGCCCACGCCGCGCTCGCCGCCGGCGAGCTGGCAGAGGATGAGCAGGCGATGCTCGTTCGCGAGCGCCCGCAGCAGATCCACCGCGCGGCCCGCCGCCTGCTCCATGCGCTCGAGTTCCAGCTGCGACATATTCGAAGTCCATACATTAGAGATTGCTAATGTATCTTTTTTGAATATGTTGTCAAGCGACAAAGCAGCCCGGGGCCGAGGAGCGGAACCATGAAACCCGTCGTCACCACCTTCTTCCACGAGCCCACCTTCACCGCGACCCACGTGGTGCGCGATCCCGGCGGCGAGGCCGCGGCCATCATCGACCCGGTACTCGACTACGACGCGGCCGCGGGCCGCACGAGCACGCGCTCGGCCGACGCCGTGCTCGCCTTCGTCGAGGAGCGCGGCCTCAAGGTGGAATGGATCCTCGAGACCCACGCCCATGCCGATCACCTGAGCGCGGCCGCCTATCTCAAGAAGAAGCTCGGCGCCAAGGTTGCGATCGGCGCCGCGATCGGCCGGGTGCAGAGGACCTTCGCCGGCCTGTTCAACTTCGAGGCCGGCTTCGCGCCGGACGGGCATCAATTCGACCGTCTGTTCGCCGACGGCGACACGTTCCGCATCGGCACGCTCGAGGCCCGCGTGATGCACACGCCCGGCCACACGCCGGCCTGCGTCACCTACGTGGTCGGCGACGCGGCGTTCGTGGGCGACACGATGTTCATGCCCGACTATGGCACGGCGCGCGCCGATTTTCCGGGCGGCGACGCGGCCACGCTCCACCGCTCGATCCGCCGCATCCTCGACCTGCCGGCGGCGACGCGGCTGTTCCTCTGCCACGACTACAAGGCGCCGGGCCGCGACCGCTTCGTGTGGGAAACCACCGTCGCCGAGCAGCGGCGCAGCAACATCCACGTGCACGACGGCGTCGGCGAGGCCGAATTCGTGGCGATGCGCACCAAGCGCGATGCCGGGCTGGCCGTGCCGAAACTGCTGCTGCCCTCGATCCAGGTGAACGTGCGCGCCGGCGAGATGCCGCCTGCCGAGGCTAACGGCACCGCCTACATCAAGATCCCGATCAACCGGCTTTAGCGCGCACTCTCTGGACGGTCAGCGCAGCGCTTCGACCGCGTCCATCCTTCGAGGCCGCCGCGAGAGCGGCGGCACCTCAGGATGAGGTCTATTGGTTGCAGCAAATTCGGCCTCATCCTGAGGCGGCCGCCTTCTTAGGCGGCCCTCGAAGGATGGACGCGGACGAAGCGCCGCCGCCAACATCGTGCTGGCCTCTTGAAGCGCCGGGGGCGCATGCCGCCCCTGCGCGCCGGCGGCGATGGACAAGCGCGCTTTCGCCTCTTAAGTACGCGCGCATGTCCGTTCCCGCCGCCGCCGATTCCACGCCCATCGAGAATCGTTCGCAGCTCGTGGCCCATCTGGCCTCGGGCTCGAAGCCGCGTGCGGATTGGCGCATCGGCACCGAGCACGAGAAATTCGCCTTCGACCTGAAGTCTCTCCGCCCCCTCCCCTATGACGGGCCCAACGGCATCAAGGCGCTGCTCGAAGGCTTCTTCCGTTTCGGCTGGGCGCCGATCAAGGAAGGCGAGACGCTGATCGGCGCCACCAAGGGCATGGCCAATATCAGCCTCGAGCCGGGCGGCCAGCTCGAGCTGTCGGGAGCACCGCTTCAGACCATCCACCAGACCTGCGACGAGGTGCACCAGCATCTCGCCGAGGCCAATGCGATCTGTACCGGGCTCGGCGCGGGCCTGCTCGGCCTCGGCTTCAATCCGAAATGGCAGCGCGAAGACATCCCGTGGATGCCCAAGGGCCGCTACAAGATCATGCGCGACTACATGCCGAAGGTGGGCTCGCTCGGCCTCGACATGATGCTGCGCACCTGCACGGTGCAGGTGAACCTCGATTTCGGCTCCGAAGCCGACATGGTGAAAAAGCTGCGCGTCTCGCTGGCGCTGCAGCCGGTCGCGACCGCGCTCTTCGCCAACTCGCCCTTCACCGAGGGCAAGCCGAACGGCTTTCTCTCCTACCGCGCGCAAATCTGGACCGACACCGATCCCGACCGCACCGGCCAATTGCCGTTTGCGTTCGACGACGGCATGGGCTTCGAGCGCTATGTCGACTACGCGCTCGACGTGCCGATGTACTTCGTCTATCGCGACGGGAAATACATCGACGTCGCCGGCCAGTCGTTCCGAGCGTTCATCGACGGCAAGCTCCCGGGTTTCGCCGGCGTCAGGCCCACGCTCAGCGACTGGGCCGATCACCTCACCACGCTTTTTCCCGAGGCGCGGCTCAAGAAATACCTCGAGATGCGCGGCGCCGACGGCGGCCGCTGGCGGAGCCTCTGCTCGCTGCCCGCCCTCTGGGTGGGCCTGCTCTACGACCAGACCGCGCTCGACGCCGCCTGGGACGAAGTGAAGAGCTGGACCGCGGCCGAGCGCGCAGCCTTGCGCGCCGACGTGCCCAAGCACGGCTTCAAAGCGCCGTTCCGCCACGAGACGGTGCGCGAGATCGCACTCCGCGTGCTCGCCATCGCGCGCGAGGGCCTCAAGAGCCGCGCCCGCAACGACCGCATCGGCCAGGACGAGACCGCGTTCCTCAACGACATCCAGCAGGCGGCCGAGCGCAACACCACCTTCGCCGAGGAATTGCTAGAAGCCTGGCGCACGCGCTGGGGCGGCAACATCGACCCCATCTTCGTCGAACGCGCGTTTTAGGCGTGGAGCCGCGCGGGCCCGCGCGCTAGATTCGCGCCCATGTCCGACCGCATGGGGCCCCAGGATTCCGCCGTGCCGGCGCTCGTGCCGCTGCGGCGGGCGCGCCGGCGCATCTCGGTGGTGTGGGCGCTGGTCGCGAATTTCGGCGGGCTCCTCGTCGCCGCCATGCTGGCCATCTTCGGCTTCGCATTCTGGAGCGCCAGCGAGAACACGATCGACCTGCTACGCGACCGCTCGGAGCAGAACGTGACGCAGCTGATGCTGCGCGTGCGCGAACACCTCGACCAGCCGCGGTCGCAATTGGCGGTGATGGCCGAGCAGATCGCGGACGGGCATGTGTCGCCCGAGAAGCCGGCCGAGTTCGCGGCCTTCTTGCGCGGCGGGATCGCCGGCGTTCCCCAATTACGCAGCATCGCCTATTTCGGCGCCGATCTCAGCGCGCGCTCGGTGCAGCGCCAAAACGGCGCGCTCGTGCCGGTCGACGGCACGGTCGGCGACGACCCCGAGATCATCGCCATGATCCGCACCGCCTGGGCGAGCCGCCAGGCGGGCTGGGTGTCGCCGATCTTCCGGCCGATCTTCGGCCAGACGGTGATCGGGCGCGGCCAGCCGGTGATCCGCAACGGCCAGGTGATCGGCGTCCTCACGGCGGTGATCAGCATCGAGGAGCTGTCCGCCTACGTGGGCCGCATCGGCGGCGAACTCGGCGGCACCGGATTCATCCTCTATGGCCCCGACCTCGTGCTCGCCCACGGCAACGCGCCGAACATGAAGGGCCGGGTGAGCGAGAAGGAGCCGCTGTTGAGCGTCGCGAAATTCGGCGACCCGGTGCTGGCCGGCCTCTGGGATGAGCGCCGGCGCCGCGCGCGCTTCTTCGCGACGCGGCCGCCGATCCAGAACCGCACGCTCGGGATCGAGGGCGAGACCTACCCCGTCGTCTATGCCGAGCTGGCCGGCTTGAGCGCCAAGCCGCTGATCGTCGGCGCCTATGTGCGCGCCAGCGAGTTCGCGGACATCTTCAACCGCCTCATCTTCTCGATGATCGCCGGCTTCGCCGCCATTCTCGGCGCGATCGTGATGGCCGTGATGCTCGGCCAGCGGCTCGCGCGGCCCGTGCGCCGGTTCTCCGAGGCGGCGGCGCTGATCACCGACCTGCGCGTGGGCGAAGTGAAGCTGCTGCCGCCGAGCCGCATCCGCGAGCTCGACGACCAGGCGCGCGCCTTCAATTCGATGACCGGCGCGCTGCGCTGGTTCGAGGCCTACGTGCCGAAGCCGCTCGCCCGCCATTTGCTGAAGGAGGGCGACACGCGCGCCGTGGAATCCGAGCAGCGCCATCTATCGGTGATGTTCACCGACATCGTCGGCTTCTCCACCTGGTCGCAGGAGCGCAGCGCGTCCGAGGTGGCCGACCACCTCAACCACCACTTCTCGATCGTCAACGGCTGTATCGAGGCCGAGGACGGCATCGTCGACAAATACATCGGCGATTGCGTGATGGCGTTCTGGGGTGCGCCCGAGAAGATCAAGAACCGCTCCGAGCGCGCCTGTCGCGCGGCGCTCGCCATCCGCGACGCGCTCGAGCGCGACAACGCCGCGTGCCGCGCCCGGGGCGATTCCGAGACGCGCATCCGCATCGGCATCCACTCGGGCGACGCCACCGTCGGCAACATCGGCTCGCCCGGGCGGCTCAACTACACCATCATCGGCGACATGGTGAACGCCGGCCAGCGCATCGAGCAGCTCGCCAAGGAGCTGAAGCTCGACGACGGCGCGGCGACGATCCTGATCAGCGAAACGACGCGCGCCGATCTCGGCCCCGAATTCGCGCCGCGCTCGCTCGGCAAGCACGTCCTGCGCGGCCGCGACGGCGAGATGGAAGTGTTCGCGCTGTGAAAAGGCGGTTTGGGACCGCCTACCACCGCAACGTCAGCACGCCGTCCTTCACTTCGTAGCTCTTGAAGCGCTGGAGGGTGCCGACGCCGAGCACGGAAATGTCGCCCGGCGTGTTCATCACCAGCGCCTGAACGTCCTCGAGCCGGGCGTCGCCGATGCGCATTTCGCGGAGGCGCACCGGCGCGGCCTTGGACATGCCCGAGGCGGTGCGCACGTTGACCGTGTAGTCGGCGGGATTGGGAAAAATGCCGGCGCGCTCGGCGTGGCGCACCGAGAGCACGGTGACGGTGGCGCCGGTATCGACCAGCAGGCGCAACTCGGCGCCGTTGACGGCGGCAGTGATGTAGTAGTGGCCGTCGGCCGCGGCGCGGATGGCGAGGGCCCGGTCTTCGCCGCGCGTCTCGTCGCCCGCCGCGCGGCGCGGCTCCACCGGCGTCGCCCGCGAGGTGTCGATCTCGCCGGCCACGCGATACCACACCGCCTTGAGCTCGGTGCGGTAGGAATAGCCGAGGACCGCCACGAAGAAGATGAGCGCCCACGCCAGCAGCGATTTCAGGGCGCCGCCGATGTGCCGGCGCCGGAGCGCGAAGCTCGAGAGCACGAGCACCAGCAGCAGCAAGGCGTAGCCGAGCCGCGGCCCGTCGGTGCCCCAATCGAAATCGTCGCCGTATTCGGACACGAGCCAGCCGACCAGCGCGCCCACGGCGACGATGGCCGCGATCCACAGCCAAGGGCTGCCGCCCGCGGGCGGCGGCTCGTCTTCCTGCGGCTTACGGTGCGGGATGGACATGGCGGCAGACAGGTTGCGCGATCACGGTGAAGAAATTGTGACCTAATCTCCCCTTCGCCCGCCGACGCTTTGCGTCGGACGGCGAAGCGGCTAGTGCGCCTCCGTGCCGCCGACGGTGATGCCGTCGATGCGCAAGGTGGGCTGGCCGACGCCGACCGGAACGCTCTGGCCGTCCTTGCCGCAGGTGCCGACGCCGTTGTCGAGCACCGAATCGTTGCCGATCATCGTCACCTTCTTCAGCACGTCCGGGCCGCTGCCGATGAGCGTCGCCCCCTTGAGGGGTGCGCCGATCTTGCCGCCCTCGACGCGGTAAGCCTCGGTGCAGGAGAAGGTGAACTTGCCGCTGGTGATATCCACCTGCCCGCCGCCGAATTGCGTGGCGAAAATACCCTTCTCCACCGAGCGCAGGATCTCTTCCGGGTCCTTGTCGCCCGAAAGCATGAAGGTGTTGGTCATGCGCGGCATGGGCGAATGGGCGTAGCTCTGGCGCCGCCCGTTGCCGGTGGGCTTCATGCCCATCAGGCGCGCGTTCATGCGGTCCTGGAGATAGCCGGTGAGGATGCCGTCTTCGATCAGCACGGTGCGGCCCGAAGGCGTGCCCTCGTCGTCGATGGTGAGCGAGCCGCGCCGGTCGGGCAGCGTGCCGTCGTCGACGATGGTGACGCCCTTCGACGCCACGCGCTGGCCCATGAGCCCGGCGAAGGCCGAGGTTTTCTTGCGGTTGAAATCGCCCTCGAGCCCGTGGCCGATGGCCTCGTGCAGCAGCACGCCGGGCCAGCCCGGGCCGAGCACCACCACAGTCTCGCCGGCCGGCGCCGGCTCGGATTTCAAGTTCACGAGCGCCTGGCGCAGCGCCTCGTCGACCTGGGCGCGCCACGCTTCCGGCCGCACCCAGGCGTCGAACGCGGCCCGGCCGCCGACGCCGTGGCCGGCGGATTCCATGCGGCCGTTCTCTTCCACCACGACGCTGACATTGAGCCGCACCAGGGGGCGGATGTCGCCGGCCAGGCGCCCGTCGGCACGCAGGATGGCGACCGCCTGCCATTCGCCCATCAGCGAGGCGCTGACTTGCTTGACGCGCGGGTCCTTGCCGCGCGCATAGGCGTCGATCTCGGCGAGCAGCTTCAGCTTGGTCTCGAACGGCAGCGTCTCCACCGGATTGAAATCGCCGTAGAGGCTGCGGTTGGTGCCGGGCGGGCCCATCGCCACCGTGCCGTCATGGCCGGCGGTGACCGCCTTGACGGTGACGGCCGCGCGCTTGATGGCCGCTTCGGAAAGCTCGGCGGCGTGGGCATAGCCCGTGGTCTCGCCGGCCACGGCGCGGAGGCCGAAGCCTTGCGACGTGTTGAACGACGCGGTCTTGAGCTTGCCGTCGTCGAACACCAGCGCTTCGTGCTGGACGTATTCGAGGAACAGCTCGCCGTCGTCGGCCTTGGCCAGCGCGTCGGCGGCCGTGGCCTCGACGCGCTTGCGGTCCATGCCGGTGTTGGCGAAGAACAGGTTCTCGATGCGGGCGAGGTCGGCCATCGGGGGCTCCGGGGGGTGGGAAGCTGAAGCGTCAATATAGTCGCTCGCGCACGCCTTACCCACCCCCTCGGCGCGAAGATTCCTTCGGCGTGCGAGTTCGACGAAAGTGCCCACACCGAGGCGCCGCGCGCGACAATTCCCGCTCCCCCCTTGAGGGGGAGATGTCCAAGCGAACGCCTTCGTTCGCTTGGACTGAGGGGGCGAGGCGCCGTGGCGCTGGCGTGGAGAACCCCACCCGCCACCGATCCCGCGCACGGCGCGGGATCGGCGTCGACCGCCCCTCAAGGGGGCGGTGAAGAAACCGTCTCCTACCCCTTCGCCGCCACCGGCAGCAGAAGGCGCGAGGGGTGCGCCGCGTCGTGGTGGATCGTGTCGGTGCCCACCTTGTACCAGTTGTATTGGTGCACGAAGAACGGCGTCTCGGTGAGCGCCGTATCGCCGTTGACGATCTCGAGCCGGATGCGATGACCCGCTTTGAAGAGATAGGCGCAGGGCATGAGCTCGATCTCGTATTTGTAGATGCGCCCCGGCTCGATCGGCTGCGGATTGGCGTGGGTGTAGACGGGGCGATGGGGCGTGGACTTGGCCGCGTCCTTCTCGCGGTGCGAGGCGCGCAGCCATCCCTTGCTGACCATCACCGACGCGGGCTGGCGTCCCTCAGCGCGGTCCGCGGGCGTTTGCGGCGATTGATCGGCGATCCGGACGAAGAAATCCGTGTCGGTGTTCGTCGAAGCGACGTGCAGCTCGAGCACGACCTGTCCGATCACCTCCAGCGCCTCCGCGAGCGGCGCCGTGGTGAAGGTGAGCACGCGGCGAATCGGGTCCGGCCCGTGCGGCCCCATCGCGGCAATGCCGAGCTTCCATTGCGGATCGGGATAGCGGAAGCGGGTCGAGGCCGGCGCCTTGGACGGGCGTGCCGCCAGCGCGCCGTCGTTGAGGGACGTGACACTCTTGCTGGGGCCCGCGCCGAGATGGAATGCGCGCATCTCGGAATCGGCCGGCGGCCAATCCGGATAGTCGCGCAGCGTGTCGCGGCCGCGCACGTGCACGCGCACCGGCGGCAAGTTCTCGTAGTTGGTTTTCTTGTCCTTGAGATAGCGGTCGTAAAACGGCAGCAGCTCGCGCTTGTGAAATTCGACGTCGTCGAACGCCGCGTGGACCTCGAACACGTCGCGATAGCCGGTGACGAGCAGCTTCTTCGGCGCCGTGGCGGCCTCGTAGCCCAAAATGTTGCCGCGGAGATGCAGCCCTTGCTTGCCCCAATGGCCGATGGAGAAGATCGGCACCTTGATCTCGGGAATGCGCTCCAGCGCCGAGCGCTCCTTCCACCACTCGTCGTTCGTCTGGTGCCCGATCAGCTCGGCGGTGAGATCACGGAACATTGGTCGGCCGGTCGGGCGGCCGGCGGCGCGGTGCAGCGTGTTGGCGCGCACCATGTTGTACCACCAGACGAGGAATTCGCTGTAGATGCCGCCATGATAGGCGGCGTCGCGATAGACGTCGGTGCAGCCGTCGTAGGGTGCGATGCATTTCAGCGACGGCGGGTTCGCGATGCCCATGAACCATTGCGACCAGGCGTAATACGATTGCCCGGTGCCGCCGACATTGCCGTTGGACCATTCCTGGCGGCCGATCCATTCGACCAGTTCGTAGAGATCCTGCTGCTCGTCCTTCGACAGCATCGCGAACTCGCCGCCCGAATGGCCGGTGCCGCGCACGTCGGCGTGCACGTAGGCGTAGCCCTGCTCGCGCACGTACCACTCGACCGGCCCCACCTCGTGCCAGAGGAACAGCGCGCTGTGGGGCAGGTCGTCGGTGTCGTATTGATAGGGCGAGACCGCGAAGAGCGCCGGGAAGCGGCCCGGTGCGTCGGGGCGGTAGATGCGGAGTGCGATCTGCACGCCGTCGCGCATCGTCACGTAGACGTCGCGCTCTTGCTTCATCCGGTACCGGGCGCCGCCGGCGGATTTTTTCTTGGCCATGATGTGATTCCCGTTGTTCGGCGTTGCCGGTCGAGCCGCGCGTGCCGGCTCAGTCCTTGTCCCAATCGCGGATCGGCTGCACGCCGGCCTTGCGCAATTCGTCCATGAAGGTGTTCAGCACTTTCGTGCCGGGAAAGCCGCGCTTCTCGGCGTCGCGCGCCCATTCCTTGGCGATGTTGGGCATCGCCTTGGCCCAGCGCACGCGCTCATCGCGGGGCATCTCGTAGACTTGGCCCTTGAAGCTGGCGACGCTCTTGATGCCGGCCTCGCCCGCTTCCTGCAGCACCTTGTCGGCGCGCGCGGCCCATTCCTCGCCGACCTCGTGCAAGATCTTGCGCGCGGCTTCCGGGAATTTGCGGTAGGCGTCCTTGTTGATGGTGAGCGCCGTGGAGTATTGCGCGCCGAACCCGACCCGCGTGACGTAGGGCGCGGCCTCGGGGAACTTCAGCCCCGGGAACGCCGAGGGCGCCGAGATGAAGCCCTCGAACACGCCGTTCTTGGTGCCGCTGTAATATTCCATCATGTTGGATTGCACGGAGACGGCGCCGGTGCCGCGCAGCCACGCGAGGGCACCCCCCGCCGAGGCGATCTTCTTGCCCTTCAAATCGTCGAACTTGCGCACCGGGAAAGTGGTGAGCAGCTCGAACGAATCGTAGGCGTGGCCGCCGAGCCGGACCTGGTTGAACGCGTCGTATTGGGCGCCCATCTCGGGGATCGCCTTGTGCACGGCGTTCATCAGCCGGCCCATCAGCGCCACGTCGGAGGTGGCGAAGGGCGCGTAGAAGGTGACGTTCTCGAGCGGCAGCTTGTCGGGAAAGAACACCGTCGGCACGTAGCCGATCTCGGCGATTCCGTCCTTGATGCCGTCGAGAATCTGATAGGGCTTGATGAGCGAGCCGGCATAGGCCTCTTTCCACGCGATCTCGATGCCGGCATTGAGCGCCGCGATGCGCTTGTTGACCTCCGGTATGAAGAAATCGCTGATGATCTGGAGCGCGGGAATCGCGCGCGGCGGCTGCCCGGCGGCGACGGTCAGATTGATCTTGGTTTGGGCGAAAGCTTGCCCGGATGCGGCAAGCACGAGAACGGCGGCGGCCAGCCGCAGCGGCGCGGTGCGCATGATGTTCCTCCCTCGAGCGTCTCGCCCGGTTTGCCCGGCGATGATTGGCTCGCCGCCACTTCGGCGCGCGGCTCGACTCTTGTCAATCGCCCTGGGGCGCGGGCGGCCGTTGTTTTTCCGCATGGATCGCGGCAGCCGGGCGATGCCGCAGTGCAAAACGGACCAGCGCTTGCCCGTGGCGCATCCGCGCCGCATATAGCGGCCCATGGACGACCGCCTGCCCACGCCGCGCGCCGCGGCGATTCCCGCGCCGCGCCATATCGGTTTCTTCAACGTGCGCGGCGCGTGGACGCTTTATCTCAAGGAAGTGCGCCGCTTCATCAAGGTGGGGCAGCAGACGCTGGTGGCGCCCGCCGTCACCACGCTGCTATTCCTCGCGATCTTCGCACTCGCCCTCGGCGGCGACTCGCGCAGCATCGCCGGCGTGCCGTTCGACCGCTTCCTGGCGCCCGGCCTGGTGATGATGGCGATCGCCCAGAACGCCTTCGCCAACACCTCCTCCTCGATGGTCATCTCGAAGGTGCAGGGCAACATCGTCGACGTGCTGATGCCGCCGCTCTCGCCCTCGGCACTGACCTCGGGCTATGCGCTGGCCGGGGTGACGCGCGGCGTGATGGTGGGCGCCATCTGCATCGGGGCCATGACCGTGTTCGTGCCCACGCACATCGCCGATCTCGGCCTCATCCTCTATCACGCGGTGATGGCGTCGCTGATGCTGTCGCTGCTCGGGCTGATGGGCGGCATCTGGGCGGAGAAGTTCGACCACATCGCCGCGGTGACGAATTTCATCGTCACCCCCGCGGCGTTCCTCTCCGGCACCTTCTATTCGATCGAGACCTTGCCGGGCCTCTGGAACACGGTCGCGCACGTCAATCCGCTGTTCTTCCTCATCGACGGATTCCGCGCCGGCTTCATCGGCCGCTCCGACGGCTCGCTGCTGCTCGGCGCCGGCGTGGTGGCGGCGGTGAACATCGTCCTCTGGGCGATCTGCCACTGGATGTTCAAGACCGGGTACAAGCTGAAGGCGTAGGCGCCGAAACGCGCGCCACGAGCGTGCGCGAGGCCTCCTGCGCCGAGCGGGACGCGGCGCTACTTCACCCGCTCCCAATATTGCGACTTGCCGAGCAGCGAGATGCCGACGTAACCGCGCAGGGCGAGTTTTCCGTCCGGGCGCAGCGTGATCGTGGCCTTGTAGACGTCGCCGTCCTCGGGATTGTAGATGCGCCCGCCTTCCCAGACGTTAGGCTCGGACGCCTTCGAGAAATTGTAGAGGAACGGCAGGCCGAGGATGGGGCGCGACTGCTGCGCCTTGTCGGGATTGTTGAGATCGGTTTTGGGCCGCCCGTCCTTGAAGTTGGGCTCGCGCAGCCAGACGATGCGCCCGCAGAGATGCGGCCCGCATTGGTAGATCTGGACATGGCTCTTGCCGCCCTCGGTCATCCAGCGGCCGAGCGGGCTCGGCACGTCGGCCGAAGCCGCGGCGGCACCGGCGGCGAGAAAGGCGAGCGCGGCGAAAGCCGAGCGAAACAGGCGCGTCATGGCACGTTCTCCGGCGGCAACGGGGCCAGACCCTCCGCGAACGAGAAGGGCTGACCCCGCCAGGTGATTGGAGCGGGCGATCGGGATTGAACCGACGACATTCAGCTTGGGAAGCTGACGTTCTACCACTGAACTACGCCCGCATTGCACGATATTTCCGGGTATCTACCGGCTGTTGTCAACCGTCCGCGTTGTTGCACCCGTGCCGCAGCGATCCATTCGCGCTCACATCGGCACCACGTCCCCCCGCGCGTAGACGGCGTCGACCTGGCCGTCGGGCACTTTCTGGATCTCCCACCAATTGCCGTCGAGATCCTGGATGTAGAAGGAGTACACGCCGTGCTGGTCGCCGGGCTTGGTGACGGTGCGGATGCCGTAAACATCCTTGAGCTCGAGCGCCTTAGCGTGCGCGGCGTCGACTTCTTCGACGCTCGCGACGTCGAGGCCCCAATGGTTGAGCAATTGCGTGCCCTCGGGCGTCTTGCCGAGGCCGACGCAGACGATGCACCAATAGCCGCCCTTGCGCACCAGCATGGCCGGCTCGTTGTGGCGCACGCAATCGAGCCCCAGGAACTCCTCGTAGAAGCGGCGCGAGGCGGCGAGATCGCGGCACTCCAGCGTGCCGTGGCTCAGCATCAGCGGCTTGACGACGGAATCGACGACGCGCTTGGCGGGACGAGGCGCTTGAGCATTCATCGCGTGTTCTCCTTCGGGCGAAAGATGCGATGCTTTCGGGCTAGGTCGGGATCACTTCGACGTCGAGCGTTCCCAGCTTATCGATCGTGGCGCTGATCTTGTCGCCGACTTTCAAGAACGTCTCGGACTCGATGCCCGTGCCTTCGGGCGTGCCGGTCATGATCACATCGCCGGGTTCCAGCGTGACGATGCGCGACGCGAAGTGAACGATCTTCGCGCAATCATAGACCATGTCGGCCGTGTTGCCGTCTTGCTTCTTCTCGCCGTTGACCGAGAGCATCACGCGCAGCTTCTGCGGATCGCCGACGAATTCCGAGGGCACGATGGTGGGCCCGATGGGTGCGCCGGCATCGTGGGCTTTGCCCGCAAACGCGTCGAACTTGAATAGCGAACGCGGCACGAAGTGTAAATCGCGCGCCGACATGTCGAGCCCCACCGTGTAGCCGGCGATGTATCGCAGGGCGTCGGCGGCCGGCACGTTGCGCGCGCGGAGGCCGATGACGATCGAGAGCTCGATCTCCCAATCGAACTCCTTGCAGTCGATGGGATAGCGCGCCGTCTTGCCGGGGCCGACGATGGCGGTGGAGGCCGGTTTGAAGAAGAAGGTGGGTCGGCCGATATTTTCGCCCTGATGCGGCATGCCGCGCTTCTCGAGGATCTTCACCGCCTTGGCGACGTGCTTGGCGTAGTTGGCGCCGACGCCGATGACCTTGCGCGGGAACTGGATCGGCGCTTCGACCTGCGCCGACGCCGCGGGAATCGCCAGCTTGCGATCCACCTTGCCGGCGCCGATCGCATCGGCGATGGCGCCGAGCGCGGCGCGCGACTTGTCCCAATCGTCGAGCATCGTGGCGACGGCGCGCGGCAAGGAGCCGCCGCCGGAAGCCGCAACGGGCCAGTAAGCGTCGCTGAGCTTCAAGGCGGGAACCGATTGGCCGTTGAGCCGGATCGTCGCAAGACCGTATGCAGTCGTCATGGGCACTTTTCCTCCGAGCAAGATCATCGCCCGCGGCCGAGACGGTGCGCGAGCGGATCGATGACGAATCTTTCGCCGACCAGAAAGATGACAACGATGGCGAGACAGGCGGCGAGCATCTCCGCCGTCTCGGAACGAAACTGCGCCTGGTACATCAGGAACGCGACGCCGCGCTCCGTCGCGAAAAGCTCGGCGACCACGGCAACTTTCCAGGCGACGCCGTAGCAGATGCGGCCGGCGGCCACCGCGTGCGGCGCCAGCAGTGGGATCGCGATCTTCCAGATCAGACGCCTCGGCCGGCGGCCGAAGCTGGCGCCCATCTCGAGCAGGTCGCGGTCGAGGCCCGCCACGCCCTCGCGGAACTGGCCGAGAGCGAAGGGCAACAGGATGAAAGTCTGCACGAACACCACGGTGATGTCGCTGGTGCCGAGCCAGATCGCGCCCAGCAGCACCCAGCCTAGCGAGGGGAAGGACAACAGCACCGGCTGGATGCGGTCGTAGATGATGCCTTCGGTGATCGGGAAGCGCCGTGTGGCCAGCGCCAGCGCGAGGCCCAGCGCCGAGGCGAATGCCACCGATGCGAACACGCGCCACACGCTGGCGAGCGTGTGCACGAGAAAATTCGGCTCCACGAACATCGCGAGGAGCGCTTTGAACGTCTCGACCGGGCCGGGAAACAGGAAAGCCGATCCGCGCGGCGCGGTGAGCCACCACACCGCGATCAAGGCCAGCACCAGCCCTTCTCCCACGAGGCGTTGCGAGATGGCGCGCGGCATCGGCTAAACCGCGCCATAATGGCGCTGCACGCGCCGCTGCAGCGGCGCGAAGACGAAGCGCTCCGCGCAGTAGACGAAGGCCACGATCAGCCCGATCACCGCGAACAGCGTCGTCGAATCGAATTGCTGGCGGGCGAGGTTGAGCACGAAGCCGAAGCCCGAATTACCGCCGATCAACTCGACCACGAGGACCACTTTCCAGGCGGTGCCGAAGCCGGTGCGCAGCGCCGCCATCATGAACGGCGCCAGCGCGGGCAAGACGACGCGCATCAGGTGCTTGCCCCGTTTACGCGTGAAGCTGCGCGCCATCTCCAGCAATTCGCGGTCGGCCACGATCAAGCCTTCGCGCAGGCCGATCAGCGAGAACGGCAGCAGGATCGCCGCGACCGCGAAGATCACCGAGAGATGCGTGACCCCGAACCACAGCACCGCGAGCATCGCCCAGCCCAGGCCGGAGAAGGCGTTGAGGAAGGGCGAGACGCGCTTGTCGATGGTGAACCCCATCACCGGCGCCAAATAGGGCACCATCGCCAGCACGAGCCCGACGATGAAGGCTGCGCCGAGCGCAGCGCCGACATGCGCGAGCGTCGTCAGCGCGTGTCCGGCAAGACGCGGATCGATGACGAAATCCGCCATCCGCACGGCCACCGACCATGGCGCGGGCGCAAGATATTCCGGAATCGCGGGCGAAGCCGCCGCCCACAGCAGGAGGAACGCCGCCGTGAAGGCGTGCGCGGCCCGCGATTTCGCCGCCGCCGAAACCGTCTTCCGGGTAGAAAGCGGATCGAAGGCGACTTGTGCCTGCGCCATGCTACTTGCGCAGCGCGTGCTCCCAGACGACATCCTTGGCGTTCGGGAATTTGTCGAAGAGCTTCATCTCTTTCGAGATTTCCCAGGTGCGCTGATACGCCTTGATGTCGTCGTCGGAAACCACCTGCGGAAACTCGGCGAACTTCGAGAAGAAGACCTCGAAATAGCCGATCGGCGTGTTCGATTCCTTGGCGACGGCGCCATACACCTCGGCCTGATTGGCCAGCATGTAGTCGTAGCTGGCCTTCAAGAGGCGGTTGAACTCCTTGTACATCTCCGGCTTAGCGGCGAGACGGTCCGCATAGCTGACCGTGACGGCCGTGACGGCGGGAACGCCGAGCACTTCGTTCATGTCGCGCTGGCCGGCGCCGATGTTGCGCAGATCCTTGCCCTGGGTGGCCGTGTATGCCTGGTAGTGGAGGAAAGCGCCGGCATCGATCCGGCCCGCGAGAACGGCGCCCGGAATCGTGGGCGCCGGCAATTCGGCCAACTTCACGTCGCCGCCCTCGAGCGCCGTGTTGAGGCCGTATTTCTTCGTGAGCACGTAGCGCGCGAGCATGATGCCCGTGCTCTGCACGCCGTAAACGCCGATGGTCTTGCCCTTCAGATCGGCGGCCGTCTTGATCGGGCTGTCGGCCTTCACCCAGAGATCGCCGGACACGCCCTCGGAGCGCAGGCGCAGCGCGCTCGACAGGATCACCACCGGAATGCCGCGCGCGATCGCGACCGGTATCGTCGGCACCGCGGCTGCCACGGCGTCGTATTGCTTGGTGGAAAGGGCCTGGATCATCGCCGGGATGCTGATCGGCTTCACCTCGACGATCAGCTTCTCGGATTTCACCTTGCCGTGGACCAGCGCCCATGACGCCGCGGCAAACGCCGGATCGGCGAGCGTGCCGTAAGTCATCCGATCTTGCGCGAAGGCCGACGCCGACACGACACCGGCCAATGCAACGCCCAACACGTACCGCATGCTTCCTCCCTCGCACTTTTTTGTAAGTTCGATTGTCGCGACACTAGTGCAGCGGCTTCGACCTTCGCAATGGCGGGCGACCACGATCCGCTTCGCCGACCGCTTGTGCGGCGCAGCACAACAGAGCCGCGCATCTGCTTCGGCGGCAGCGCGGCGGTGTCGTCGTTCGCCGCTTCGGCGGTGCCGGTGGCCGCACGCCGACTGCATCTTTGTCACGGTGTTGCAACGCGCCGCACCTAAGAGCACCATGCCGGGCGCGTGTCCGGTACCGCCGCTCGTCCCGGCTCCATGGGGCGGAGCGGGGGATGGCCACGCCTTTTGAGGGAGGACTTCGATGATTCGACGCAATTTCCTGGCGCTGGCGCTCGCCGGCGCGAGCTTTGGTTTCGTTGCCCCGGCCCTGGTCGATGGGGCAACCGCCCAGCAGCGCGCCATCTGCTACAACTGCCCGCCCGAATGGGCCGATTGGGGCTCGCAGCTCAAGGCCATCCGCGCCAAGCTCGGCATCGAGGTGCCGCCCGACAACAAGAATTCGGGCCAGACGCTCTCGGCCCTCATCGCCGAGAAAGCCAAGCCCGTGGCCGACGTGGCCTATTTCGGCGGCAGCTTCGGCGACACGGCCAAGGCGGCGGGCGTGCTGGCGCCTTATAAGCCCTCGGGCTGGGACAAGATCCCGGCCGACTTCAAGGACCCCGACGGCCACTGGTTCACCATCCATTCGGGCACGCTCGGCCTGTTCATCAACACCGCGGCCTTGAAGGGCAAGCCGGTGCCGCAAAGCTGGGCCGATCTCTTGAAGCCCGAATACAAAGGCATGGTGGGCTATCTCGATCCGACCAGCGCCGCGGTCGGGCAGTTGGGCGTGATGGCGCTCAATATCGCGCTCGGCGGCACCTACGAGAACCTCGATCCCGCGATCAAATACTTCAAGGCGCTGCAGGCGAACCAGCCGATCGTGCCGAAGCAGACTTCGTATGCGCGCGTGATTTCGGGCGAAATTCCGATCCTGTTCGACTACGACTTCAACGCCTATCGCGGCCTGCACAAGGACAAGGCCCCGGTGGCTTTCGTGATCCCCAAGGAGGGCACGGTGAGCTTCCCCTACATCATGGGCCTGGTCGCCAACGGGCCGAATTCCGCCAACGGCAAGAAGGTGCTGGATTTCGTGCTCTCCGACGACAGCCAGGCGATGTGGGGCGAGGCGTTTCTCCGCCCGGTGTTCGCCGACAAGCTCTCGAAGGAAGCCCAGGCGAAGTTCCTGCCGGCCGCCGACTACGCGCGCGCCAAGCCGATCGACTTGAAGAAGCTCAACGCCGCCCAGAAGATGATCGCCGACCGCTACAAGGCCGAGGTGAATTAACGGCGTCGCGGCCGCACCTTGCCTCTCGCTCTCATCCTTCGCGGCCCGTATTCCATCGCCCGGCGACGGAATACGGGCACCTCAGGATGAAGGCCGTTGTTGCTGAAGCAAAGACAACTTCATCCTGAGGTGCACGAGCGCTTTCGCCTTGCGAAAGCGCTCGTGCCTCGAAGGATGGACGAGCACGAGGCGCTCTGACCCGATGCGCCGCCGCCTCTTTCTTCTCTTCCTGCCGGCCGGCATCTTCTTCGCGGCGTTCTTCTTGCTGCCGCTGGCGCAGCTGTTCGTCATCGGCGCGAGCGGCAAGGACGGGCTCGCCAACTACGCCGCGATCGTCACCGACCGGAACTACCGGGCCTCGCTGTTCGCCACGCTTTTTCTCTCCACCGGCGTCACCCTCGTCACCCTTGCCATTTCGGGCCTGGCGGGCGTGTTCCTGACGCGCAACCGGTTTCCCGCGCGCGGCGCGCTGGTGGCGATGCTGACCTTCCCGCTCGCCTTTCCCGGTGTCGTCATCGGCTTCATGATCATCATGCTGGCCGGGCGCCAGGGCCTGATCGGCGACATCACGCAATGGCTGACCGGCGACAAGCTGGTGTTCGCCTATTCGATGGCCGGGCTGTTCGTGGGCTACGTCTATTTCTCGATTCCGCGCACCATCCTGACCGTGATGGCGGCGGCGGAGAAGCTCGACCCGCGATTGGAGGAAGCCGCGCGCTCGCTGGGGGCTTCGCCCCTCCGCGTGGTGAAGGACGTGATCATTCCGGGGCTCAAGCCCGCCTTCATCGCCGCGGGTGCGATCTGCTTCGCCACCGCCATGGGCGCCTTCGGCACGGCCTTCACCTTGGCGACGCGCATCAACGTGCTGCCGATGGTGATCTACACCGAGTTCACCGACGGCGCGAACATCGCCATGGCGGCGGCGCTGTCGTTCATCCTCGGCGCGGTCACCTGGCTGGCGCTGGCGCTCGCGCGCACCGCGGCGGGCTCGAGCGTGGCGGCGGCGGGCTGAGCGATGAAACGGCGCGGCGCCCTTTTCTGGCTGCAGCTCGGCTTCACGCTGTTCGTGTGCGCGTTCCTCATCGTGCCCGTGATCCTCTCCATGCTGGCCGGCGTCACGGTCAACTATCAGACCGGCATCGAGAGCGGCTTCACCTTCCGCTGGGTGATCCAGGTGTGGGAGGGCTATCGCGACACGATCTACCGCTCGATCGGCATCTCGCTCGCCTGCCTGGCCGTTACCTTGGTGCTCGGCGTTCCCGCCGCCTATGTGCTGGCGCGCGCCCAGAGCGGCTTCGCGCGCGCGATCGAGGAATTGCTGGTGATGCCGGTAGCCGTGCCGGGACTCGCGACCGCCCTCGCCCTGATCGTGGCCTACGGCACCTGGGGCGAATTCCGCACCTCGTGGACCTTCATCCTGGTGGGCCACGTGCTGTTCACTTTGCCTTTCATGGTGCGCTCGGTGCTGGCGGTGATGAACGCCATCGATTTGAAGACGCTCGAAGAGGGCGCCGCCAGCCTCGGCGCCTCGTTCGGCCAGCGCTTCTTCCAGGTGATCCTGCCCAATTGCCGTTCGGGCATATTGGCGGGCGCGCTGATGGTGGTGACGCTCTCGATGGGCGAATTCAATATGACTTGGCTGCTGCACACGCCCTTCACCAAGACCCTGCCGGTGGGCCTGGCCGACGCCTATGCCTCGCTGCGCCTGGAAGTGGGCAGCGCCTACACGCTCGTCTTCTTCGTGATGATCGTGCCGCTGCTGGTGGCGATCCAATGGGCGGCGCGGGCGCCGCGCCAAGCGAAGGCGGCGCCACGCGCATGAGCGAGGGCCTGAAACCCGTCTCCATCCGGCTCGAGGGCTGCGCGAAGACCTTCGCCGACGGCACCCGCGCGCTCGAGCCGCTCGATCTCGAGATCCCGGCGGGGCAAACGGTGGTGTTCCTCGGCCCCTCGGGCTGCGGCAAGACCACGACGCTCCGCATCGTCGCCGGGCTCGAGGCGCCGGACCCCGGCGGGCGCGTGCTGTTCGACGGCGCCGACGTGACCGCCCTCGCCGTGGAAAAGCGCCGCGTGGGGCTGGTGTTTCAATCCTACGCCCTCTTTCCCAACATGGACGTGCGCGGCAACGTCGCCTATGGCCTGCGCGTGCGTGGCATGGAGCGGCGCGCGCGCGAGGCGCGCGTCGACGAGATGCTGGCGATGATGCGCATCGAGCCGCTCGCGCACCGGCGCATCGACCAGCTTTCCGGCGGCCAGCGCCAGCGCGTGGCCCTCGCCCGCGCCCTCGCCGTGCGCCCGCGCGCCCTGCTGCTCGACGAGCCCTTGACCGCGCTCGACGCCAAGCTCCGCGACGCGCTCCGGGTCGAGATCGACGCGCTGTTGCGCCGGCTCGGCATCACCACCGTCTATGTCACCCACGACCAGGCCGAAGCCATGGCGCTCGGCGACCGCATCGTGGTGATGGAGCACGGCCGCGTGGCCCAATCCGGCACACCGCGCCAGATCTACGAGGCGCCCGCCACCCGCTTCGTGGCCGAGTTCATCGGCACCATGAACCGCCTCGCCGGCAAGGTGGAAGCGGGACGCTTCGTGACCGCCGCCGGCGCCATTCCGTGGCCCGATGCGCCGCCCGACGCGCGCGAGGCGCTGTTCCGCCCGGAATCGGTGCGGGTGGCCGAAGCCGGCGCGGAAGCCCATTTGATGGGCGAGGTCGTCTCGGCCTTCTTCCTCGGCGACCGCATGCGGCTGTTCGTGTCGGCCGGTGACGGAACGCCGCTGGTAGTGGAGGCCGCCGCACGCAAGAGCTTCGCCCGCGGCGACAAGGTCGGCCTCGCCCTCGACCCCGGCGCGCTCATGAAATTGAAAGACCCAACGCCAAAGGATGGCGCATGATCATCGCCCAGATCACCGACACCCATATACGCATCCCCGGCAAGCTCGCCTATCGCCGCGTGGACACGGCGAAATATCTGGCCGAGGCGGTGGCGCATTTGAACCGCCTCGATCCGCTGCCGGATCTGGTGGCGATGACCGGCGACCTCGTCGATTTCGCCAAGCCCGAGGAATACGCGCATCTCGCCGCGCTGATCGCGCCGCTCAAGGTTCCCGTGTATTTGCTGCCCGGCAACCACGACGGCCGCAACGAGCTCCGCGAGGCCTTCCCGACCCACGGCTATCTGCCGCGCGAGGGCTTTCTCCAGTACACGGTCGAGGATTGGCCGGTGCGGCTGGTGGCGGTGGACACGCTGATCCCCGGCGAGGGCGGCGGCGAAGTCTGCGATGCGCGGCTCATGTGGCTCGAACAGACGCTGGCGGCGCAGCCCCGGCGCCCGACCGTGGTGATGATGCATCACCCGCCCTTCCGCACCGGCATCGACTTCATGGACGGTCACGGCTTGAAGAACACCGACGGGTTCGCGCGCGTGATCGCACGCCATCCCCAGGTGGAGCGCATCATCGCCGGGCACCTGCACCGCTCGATCCAGTGCCGGGTGGGCGGCACCTTTGCCTCCACCTGCCCCTCGCCGGCGCATCAGATCCATCTCGATCTCCGCCCCGGCGCCCCCTTGGGCTTCGCCATGGAGCCGCCCGGCTATCAGCTCCATGTCTGGTACGAGCACACCGGCCTGGTGACCCATACCGCCGTGATCGGCCGCTTCGACGGGCCGTTCCCCTTCCGCGAGCCGGCGGGGAATCTGATTTCGTAGCGCTACAGGTGCGGGGCAAGCGTGAGCGCGGCGTTCCGCTTGCGGCCAAACTCCCGCAGGTGACTCGCGATGTGTAAGAGCGAACCTACGAATTCTTGATCGCCGCAACGGCGATTGCGCGATTGGCTTCCGGACGATCCTGGTCCTAGATGGCAACCATGGTTGGGATCAGAATTGGGGCGGAGGACGAGCGATGAATCCCGCAGTGGAGGCGCTGCGCCAGGAGAAGCCGGGGCTGGACCCGCGGAAATTCCGCGATCCGGGCACCACGGCCAAGGGCGAGCGGCGCGCCGAGGTGGCGCTGACCCGGCTCGAGACGCTCTGGTTCAACACCGGCACGCTCTGCAACCTCACTTGCAGCAATTGCTACATCGAATCGAGCCCGACCAACGACGCGCTCGCCTACCTCGGCGCCGGCGAGGTGGCGGCCTATCTCGACGAGATCGCGGCGCTCGGCTGGAACGTGCGCGAGATCGGGTTCACGGGCGGCGAGCCCTTCATGAACCCCGCAATCATGACGATGCTCGAAGACGCGCTCGGCCGCGGCTTCGACGTCTTGGTGCTGACCAACGCCATGAAGCCGATGCAGCGCCACAAGGCCGCGCTGCTCGGACTGAAAGACCGCTTCGGCGCGAAGCTGACGCTCCGAGTCTCGGTCGATCACTACGCCCAATCCTTGCACGAGATGGAACGCGGCACGCGGAGCTGGGCGCCGCTCCGCGAAGGCCTCGTTTGGCTGGCCGCCAACGGCTTCGCCGTGGCCGTGGCCGGCCGCACCGTCTGGAAGGAGAGCGAGGAGAAGCTCCGCGACGGCTATCGGCGGCTTTTCCAGGAGATCGGCCTCGCCCTCGACGCGCGCGACAAGAGCCGGCTGGTCCTCTTTCCCGAAATGGACGCGACCCTCGACGTGCCCGAAATCACCACCGCCTGCTGGGGGATCCTGAACGTACACCCCGATGCGATGATGTGTGCGAGCTCGCGCATGGTCGTGAAGCGGAAAGGCGCCCTGCGCCCCGCCGTCGTCGCCTGCACCCTGCTGCCGTACGATCCGCAATTCGAGCTCGGGCCCCGCCTCGCCGACGCCGCCGGCGCCGTCAAGCTCAATCACCCCCACTGCGCCCGCTTTTGCGTGCTGGGCGGGGGTTCGTGCAGCGCGAAGTAGCGGCCGCGGTTCAATGCAAGATAAGAACCTTCCCCCGCTTGCGAGGGAAGGTTGGATGGGGGTAAGGCCGCGAGCGAGATGTCGCGCATCGGGCCCGCTCGCCGACCCCCTCCGTCCGCCGCCGCGAACGCTTCGCGTTCGCCGTGGCGGTCACCTCCCCCGCAAGCGGGGGAGGAAAAGCAGTGGACGGATTTGAACTTACCGCGTCAGCGAGCGCGTCAGGATCTCGATGTCTTCGTTGAGGCTGGGATCGCCGCCGCGCAGTTCCTCGATCTTGCGCACGCCGTGCATGATCGTGGTGTGGTCGCGGCCGCCGAACTTGCGGCCGATCTCGGGCAAGGAGCGCGTGGTGAGCTGCTTGGCGAGATACATCGCCACCTGCCGCGGCCGGGCGACCGCGCGGGCGCGGCGCGGCGAGAGGAGATCCGACATCTTGATGTTGTAGTGCTCGCACACCCGCTTCTGGATGTCGTCGATGGTGACGTGGCGGTCGTTGGCGCGCAGCAGGTCTTGCAGCGTCTCCTGCGCCATGTCGATCGAGATTTCGCGGCTGTTCAAGAGCGTGGCGTGGGCCACCAGCCGGATCATCGCTCCCTCGAGCTCGCGGATGTTCGACGTGATCTTGTGGGCGAGGAATTCCAGCACCTTGGGCGGGATGAGGACGCCCTGGCCTTTCTGCTCGGCCTTGGCCTGCAGCACCGAGAGGCGGAGCTCGTAGTTGGTGGGGTTGAGCTGGGCGACCACGCCCGAGCCCAGGCGCGACTTCAGCCGCTCCTCGATGCCCTGGAGATCGACCGGCGGCTTGTCGGCGGAGATGATGACCTGGCGGCGGTGATCGACCAGCGCGTTGAAGGTGTGGAAGAGCTCTTCCTGGGTCGCCGATTTCTCGCCGAAGAACTGCACGTCGTCGATCATCAGCACGTCGACGGTGCGGAACTGCTCCTTGAAGGCGTGCATGTCCTTGTACCGGACGGCCTTCACGAACAGGTACATGAAGGTTTCCGACGACAGGAACATCACCCGCCGGTGCGGCGTGCGGTGGCGCAGCCGCCACGCGAGCGCGTGCATGAGATGCGTCTTGCCGAGGCCGACGCCGCCGTAGAGGAACAGCGGGTTGAAGGGAATGTCGTCGGCCTCCGCCACCCGTAGCGCGGCGGCGTGCGCGAACTCGTTGGGCTTGCCGATCACGAACGTCTCGAAGGTGAGGCGCGGATCGAGCGGCGTGCAGAGATTCTGGACGTCGCCCAGGCGCGGCTCTTCGCCCTCGGCGGGTGCTGCGGGCGCCGGCGTCTTCTCCAGGGCTTCGCGCGGCGGCAGATCAGGCAGTGGCTCGGGGCGGGCGCGGTCGGCCTTGGTTTCGGTGGCGGCAACGACGATCTCGACGCCGTTGAACCCCATGTTCTCGGCCTTCCACAGCGCCACGAGGCGGTCGCCGTAATGGGCCGCGATCCAGTCGCGCCAGAATTTCGAGGTGACGGCGAGCACGACCTTGTCGCCGCTCGATTTGAGGAGCGTCAGCGACTTCAGCCAGTTCTTGAACGCCGCTTCGCCGTATTCGTTGCGGAGCCGGCTTCGGACCCTGACCCAAGCTCGCTCCAATGCATTCCCGCCATCGCCCACGCTGAACCTGTCATTTGAAATATCGCGGTCATTGCCGCCATTGCCATTCAGAGTCACGCTCGCTGTCCCTTCCGATGCGGTCTCGCGCCGCCCTTGTGCGCCCATGGAGCCCACCGCCGCCCCTGCGGCACTCACCCTCTCGTTTCCTCTCGCGTCCCCCCTCGTCCCCCGAATTTCGCCGCCGCTAATCCTGACGCCAAGGAAGACCGGCGGCTTTCCAGCCCTCGACAGTGCCCCGGTGGCCCTCGGAATCGCGGTTACCCTCGAATCCGCCGGCGATGTTGAAGCAGGGGCCGAAGCCCGCCGCCGTCATCGCGATCGCGGCCGCGCGCGAACGCGCGCCGCTGCGGCAGAGAAAATAGATCGGATTGCCCTTGGCGATCCCGGCGCGCTCGATTTCGGCGGCAAAGCCGGGATTCTTCGACATCGCCGGAAAACTCTGCCACTCCACAAGCACCGGTTGCCGGTTGGCCGCCCGGAGATCGGGCACCCCGACGAACGACCACTCGGCCTGCGTGCGGCAATCGACGAGCGCCGCGGTCGAATCGCACTTGACCGCCTCGAAGGCTTGCTGCGGAGAAACGTCGCCCGCATAGTCGGCGACGGATGAATTTTTCGTCTCGGTCGTCATTCCCCGCCCGCACTCCCCGCCGCGTCTTCGCCGATAAAAGCCACAGCCCTCTTTGCTGCGTCAATCGAGCCCCCAGAAATTCGCCGACTCGTGGCGAATAGCGTGGATAACTCGACAAGGGCCGAAAACAGACGAACACGCTTTCGCGCCCGTATTACTCGCGTAATACTTGCCCGTGTTCCTTTCTCGATTGAGTGGAGACTGCGCCGCTCGTTGTTCGCCACGCAGATGCAGCGCATCTGTCGTTGAACTGTAACCGATCCGCGCGCGGAATCAATCGGGGCGAATCGCGAACGTAGCGTTACGTTGCACGCAAGACACACTGCGACGCGCGCCGACTCATTCACCATGACATGCGACGCGGATAAATCTTTGAATCGCAACGCGTGATGCGTGGCGCCGCGCCGCGGCGCGCATCACGGACGAGATTCGTCGCGCAAAATCTCAATCGTCTCGCAAAGCATCGCCACGCCCTTGTGGCAATGCGCTTTTCCGCGATTCCGCGTTGACGCGATGCAAAGCGTCGGCGAGGCTCGCGGCGGCGGCGCGCGAATTGCATCGGCGCCGAACGGGAAGAATTTCCGCATGCTCTTCGCTTTGGGCCTCGGCTATTCGGCGCGCGCGCTCGCGATGCGCCGGCGCGCGCGCGGCGAGGCCGTCGGCGGCACGATGCGCGCGATCGAGCGCGCCGATCCGGTGCTCGGCGGCGGCGGCATCGCGCTCGCCACCTTCGGCGCCGACACGCCGATCGATCCGGTCGCGGCGATGCTCAGGACGGCGACGCACGTGCTGGTCTCGATTCCGCCGCGCGACGATGCTGCAAGAGCGGGCGGTGAAAGCAGCAGCAATAATTCGACGGCGGATTTGACATTGCTGCGCCTTGCGGGAGCGATCGCATCGGCACGCAACATCGTGTGGCTCGGCTATCTCTCGACCACCGGCGTTTACGGCGATCGCGCCGGCGCGTGGGTCGACGAGACGAGCGCGCGGCGGCCGGGCAATCCGCGCAGCGCGCGCCGCGCCGCCGCCGAGGATGCGTGGCTCGCCTTGTGGCGCGACCGCGGCGTGCCCGTGCACGTCTTCCGGCTCGCGGGAATCTACGGCCCCGGCCGCAGCGCCATCGATCAGCTGCGCGCGGGAACCGCCAAACGCATCGACAAGCCGGGCCAGGTGTTCTCGCGCATCCATGTCGACGACATCGCCGGCGTGCTCGAAGCCTCGATGGCGCGGCCGCGCCCGGGCGCGATCTATAATGTCGCCGACGACGCGCCGGGCCCGGCCGGCGACGTGGTCGCGCACGCGGCGGCACTTCTCGGCGTCGCGCCGCCGCCGCTCGAACCGTTTGATCCGGCACGGCTTTCGCCGATGGCGCGCGAGTTCTACGCCGAGACGCGGCGGGTCTCGAATGCGCGCATCAAGCGCGAACTCGGCGTTGCGCTGCAATATCCGGACTACAAAGGCGGCTTGGCGGCGATACTCGGCCGAGCCGCCTGAAGCCGCCCGCCCCCCGTTAGCACCTGTGGGGGAGAGGGGCGTTCAATCGCGCGACGCGTGCGCTTGCGCGGCGTCGGTTGCGTAGCGGCCGGCGATCACGGCCACCTGCTTGCCTTTGGCGACGATCACTTCCTCAGCCGCGACCGGCCAGCCGGCGGCCCGCAGCGTGCCCACGTCGGCGACAAGCTCGCCCTCCTTGGCCGCCGAGCACAGACGCGCGGCCGTGTTGACCGCATCGCCGATGACCGTGAAGTCTTGCCGCTTTTCCGGGCCGAGGGCGCCGACGATGACCGTGCCGTCGTAGACGCCGATGCCGATGCCGCGCGGCAGGTTTGCCGCGCGCACGCCGGCGAGAATCCCAGCCGCGGCGCGCAGCGCGCGCTTCTGGCGCCCCTCGCCGGCAAACCGGGCGAGCAGGGCGTCGCCGATCATCTTGTCGACATCGCCGCCGTTTCCGCCGACTGCGTCGATCTCGATGGCGAGGACGGCGTTGAGGAGCGCGATCACCCGCTCGGGCTCGTTGGCCTCGGCGTACGACGTGAATCCGCGCACATCGGCGTAGAGTAGGGTCGCCTCGACGCGGCGCGAGGCCACCGGGCCGCCTTTCGCCGCGTGCACAGCACCCACCGCGCTCGCCGAGACGAACCGCTCCAGGCGGCGACGCAGCCCGCCGAGGGCCTCGGTACGTGCGGTGATGTCGGCCTGGCCGCGCCGCACGATGAAATAGAGCGCGGCGAACAAGGCGACGAAGAGCGCGGCGGCGAGCGCGATCGGCGGCCACACCTCGGCCGCCACCGTCCGGTCGAGAAACTCGGTCGGCTCGTAGAGCTCCATGACCGAATGAAACCGGCCCTCGGGCGAGACCAGCGGCACATAGAGCTCGTAGACCCGGGTTCCGTCGCGTTCGCGGTGGTCGACCAGGCGCCGGACGCGGCTCGCGATGACGGCGCGCAGCGCGGGATTGTCCTCGGTTCCGCCGATTTCGGCGACGGTGCTGCTGAACAGGACCCGCCGCGACAAATCGTAGATCTTGAGGCGCTGCAGGCGCGTATCGGCAGCCAGTCCGGCGACGAAGCCTTGCAGCGCCCGGACGTCGCCGTCGGCGAGCTTGCCCGCCGCGAGCGTCGCCGCGGTCGCCGGCAGCGCCGCCTGGATGGAGCGGAGGATGGCGTTGGCCCGCACCTCGGCGATTTCGAGATAGACCCGCTCGATGACGCGGTTGACCGTGTAGCCGAGCATGATCGCGGCAAGGACCACGAACAATGCGGCGCCCGGCACGATGCGGCGGCGGAAGCGGCGCAATAGCGGATAGGGCGCGTCCAACGCGCGGGCCTCGGGCGCGGGCGGCGGCCGGACGGGTGCTTCGCCGCTCACGCGGGGCCGCCCTCGGCTGCGCCGGCTTCGATCTCTCCGCACAGCGCATCGACGACGCGGCAGAGCCGCGCGAGATCGCGCTCGCTCGACAGCCGGTGATCGCCGCCTTTCACCAGCAGCACTTCGACATCCTTCGATGCGAGTTTGTTCGCGATCTCGAGCGAAAGCTGCCACGGCACGTCCGGATCGGCGGTGCCGTGAATGAGACGTACGGGGATTTCGAGCGGGATCGGTGCGTTCAAGAGTTCATGCGTACGCGCTTCGTCGATCAACCGCTTGGTGATGATCGTGGGCTCGGGACTATAGGCCGAGGGCAGCTTGACGAGGCCGTCGCGCGCCAGCGCCGCGCGCTCGGCGGCGTCGAAGCGGCCCCAGAGAAGGCGCGTGGCGAAATCCGCGGCGGCGGCGATGCCGACGAGGCCGGCGATGCGCTTCGGCCGCGCGAGCGCCGCCAGCAGCATCAGCCAGCCGCCCATGCTCGAGCCCACCAGCACCTGCGGCCCCTCGGTCAGCCGGTCGAGCACGTCAACGGCGTCGGCGCACCAGGCGCCGACGGTGCCGTCCTCGAACCGGCCCTCCGAGCGGCCGTGGCCCGAATAGTCGAAGCGCAGGTACGCCCGGCCCTGCCGCCGGCACTGCGTCTCCAGCGCCAAGGCCTTCGTTCCGCTCATGTCGGAGCGGAAACCGGTCAGGAAGACGATTCCGGGCGCGCGGCCGCGGCTGCGGCAGTAGGCGATTGCCCGATCGGGGCCGCGTGCTAGTATGTCGGCCGGTGTATTCATCGCCTCACCGAAACAGCCTTGTGCCGCCGGGTCCGAAGCCTGCGGCGCGCCTCGGGTAGCAGCCGGCGACCGCGAATTCCAGACCTCGATATCCCATCAATGCGCGCGCACAGCATAGCGGAGTTGGCGTTCCCCGGTGGAACCGCTGCCACGGGGGGCGTTGCGGACGCCGGCCCCGACGCGGCCTTCGGCCTACATGTGCTGCAGGTCCTGCCGAGCCTCGAAACCGGCGGCGTCGAGCGCGGCGCCGTCGACGTGGCCACCGCCGTGGTGAAGGCCGGCGGCACCGCCACGGTGGTCTCCGCGGGCGGGCCCATGGTGCGCGAATTGGAGCGGGCCGGAGCGCGCCACGTGATCCTGCCGGTCGATTCCAAGAACCCGCTCGCGATGTGGCGCAACGTGAAACCGCTCGAGCAGCTGATCCGCGCAACGCGTGTGGACATCGTCCATGCCCGCTCGCGGGCGCCGGCCTGGAGCGCGCGCGCCGCTGCGCGCCGCGCCGGCGTGCCGTTCGTGACCACCTTCCACGGCACCTATAATTTCCGCGGCTGGTTCAAGAAAAAATACAATTCGATCATGACGAAAGGCGACCGCATCATCGCCATCTCGCGCTTCATCGCCGACCATGTGCGCACGCAGTATCACGTGCCGGCGGAGCGCATCGAGGTGATCCACCGCGGCATCGACCTCGACGTGTTCGCGCAACGCGCCGTGCTGCCGCGGCGCATCCTGGCCCTCGCCGAACGCTGGCGCCTGCCGGACGGCGTGCCGGTGATCATGCTGCCGGGGCGGCTGACGCGCTGGAAGGGCCAGCTTCTGTTCCTCGACGCCCTGGCCAAGCTCGCCGACGTGGAATTGGTGGGCGTGATCGTGGGCGGCGACCAGGGCCGCACCGACTATCGCGAAGAGGTCGAGCGGCGCGCCGAACAGCTCGGCCTCGCCAGCCGCGTGCGCATGGTCGGCGACACCAAGGACATGGCCGCCGCCTTCATGCTCGCCGACGTGGTGGTTTCGGCCTCGACCGACCCCGAAGCCTTCGGCCGCACCGTGGTGGAAGCGCAAGCCATGGGTCGGCCGGTGATCGCACCCAACCACGGCGCCGCATCCGAGACCGTGCAAAGCGGCGTCACCGGCTGGCTGGTGCCGCCGAACGACGCCGCTTCCCTGGCGGCCGCGATCCGCGCCGCCCTGGCGCTGACGCCGGAACTGCGCCAGCGCATGGCCGCGCAGGCCGAGTTCCACGCCCACAAGAAATTCTCGAAGGCGGCGATGTGCGCGCAGACGCTCGATTTCTACCGCCGCGTGGCCGGCGACGCAGGCCGCACGGCATGAACGGCACGTCGGACGGCCCCGGCAACGACCCCAGGCAATACGAGCGCATCCTCGTCATTCGCCTGGGCGCCCTCGGCGATTTCGTGCTCTCGCTGGGGCCGATGGCCGCGATCCGCCGCCACCACGCCAAGGCGCGCATCGTGCTGCTCACCACGCCGCCCTATGCCGCGCTGGCGCGCGCGGCACCCTATTTCGACGAGGTCTGGATCGACGAGCGGGCACCCTGGTGGCAGCCCTGGCGCGAATGGGCGCTGAAGCGGCGACTTCGGCGGGCGAAGTTCCAGCGCGTCTACGACCTTCAGACCTCGGGCCGCACGGCGCGCTACTGGCGGGCGCTCGGCCGGCCGGAATGGTCGGGCCATGTGCCGGGGAGCGTCTATGCCCACGACGATCCGGCGCGCGACACGCTGCACACCGCCGAGCGCCAGAAGGCGCAGCTCAAGATCGCGGGCATCGACGAAGTGCCGGCCGCCGACCTTTCCTGGGTGAAGGCCGATCTCGAGCGCTTTTCGATAAAGCAACCTTACGTGCTGTTCGTGCCCGGCGGCTCCGCCCACCGGCCGGGGAAGCGCTGGCCGGCCGAGAAATACACCGCGCTGGCGCGCATGTTCGTGCGCCTCGGCATCACGCCGGTGCTGATCGGCGGCGAGGCCGAGGCCTCGGTGCTGGCGGAGATCGCGCGCCACGTGCCCGAAGGCGTGGACCTCTGCGGCAAGACCGGGTTCGAAGACATCGCGGTGCTGGCGCGCACGGCGCTGGGCGCCATCGGCAACGACACCGGCCCCATGCATCTCGCCGCCGCCGCCGGTGCCCCCTCGCTGGTGCTGTTTTCAGCGGAATCCGATCCCGATCTCTGCGCCCCCCGCCCCGGCGCCCAGGGCACCAAGGTGACCGTGCTGCGGAAACCCGATCTCCTGGCGCTCTCCATCTCCGAAGTGCAGACCGCGTTGCCGTTTTCGCTCGCAGTGAAGCGGTGACCTTTTTCCTCTCCCGCCTTGGCGGGAGAGAGCAAGCGAGGGCGCCGCATTGACAGCGCGGAACGGGGTTTGCTACGCACCGCAGCATGAATTCGCGCGCCACCACCGGCACGACCACCACCACGAACCGCTCCGGCGGGCCGATGGGTGCGCGCATGCGCTGAACGACCAAGCGCTGCGACAAGACCCAGGGCCCCGCCGGCAACGACGGGGCCTTGTTTTTTGCGCCCCCTTCGCGAACAACAACCTCTTAACCTGCTCTCAAGACAGCTCCCATGGTCAACATCACACTCCCCGACGGCAGCGTCCGCGCCTTTGAGAAGCCCGTTTCGGGCGCCGAGCTCGCCGCCAGCATCGGCCCGGGCCTGGCCAAGGCCGCGCTCGCCGTGCGCGTCGACGGCCAGTTGAAGGATTTGTCGGCGCCGATCGCCGCGGACGCCAAGGTTTCGATCGTCACGTCCAAGGACCCCGCTGCGCTGGAGCTGATCCGCCACGACGCGGCGCACATGCTTGCCCAGGCGGTGCAGGAGCTCTATCCCGGCACGCAGATCACGTTCGGCCCCTCGATCGAGAACGGCTTCTATTACGACTTCGCGCGCAAAGAGGCCTTCACGCCCGAGGATTTCGCCAAGATCGAGGCGCGCATGCGCGAGATCGTGGAGCGGAATCTGCCGATCGAGCGCGAGATCTGGGACCGCGACAAGCTCAAGGCCTGGTTCAAGGACCGTGGCGAGAGCTTCAAGGCCGAGTGGATCGACAGCTTGCCCAAGGACGAGGAAGTTTCCGTCTACCGCCAGGGCGATTGGATGGACATGTGCGTGGGCCCGCACCTTCCGAGCACGGGCAAGCTGCCCAAAGCCTTCAAGCTCACGAAAGTGGCCGGCACGTATTGGCGCGGTGACCCCAAAAACCCCGTACTGCAGCGCATCTACGGCACGGCCTGGGCGAGCGAGAAGGACCTGAAGGACTACCTCCACCGCCTGGAGGAAGCGGAGAAGCGCGACCACCGCCGGCTCGGCCGGGACATGGACCTCTTCCACCTGCAGGAAGAAGCGGTGGGCAGCGTGTTCTGGCACCCCAAGGGCTGGACGCTGTGGCGCACGCTCGAGCGCTATATGCGCGCGCGCCTCGAAGCCGCCCGCTATGTGGAGGTGAAGACGCCGCAGCTCGTGGACCGCAAGCTCTGGGAAGAATCCGGCCACTGGGACAAGTTCAAGGACGCGATGTTCCTGGCCACGCCGCGCGCCGAGACGGCGCACGCCGAAGACGGAGAGCGCGTCTACGCCATCAAGCCCATGAACTGCCCGGGCGCGGTGCAGATCTTCAAGCAGGGCTTGAAGAGCTATCGCGACCTGCCCTTGCGCATGGCCGAATTCGGCTCGTGCCACCGCTACGAGCCCTCGGGCGCCATGCACGGCATCATGCGCGTGCGCGCCTTCACGCAGGACGATGCGCACATCTTCTGCACCGAAAACCAGATCGAGGCCGAGTCGGTGGCGTTCTGCGACCTGCTGCGCCAAATCTATAAGGACCTCGGCTTCGCGGATTTCTTCGTGAAGTTCTCGGACCGCCCGGCGGTGCGCGCCGGCTCGGACGCCATCTGGGACAAGGCCGAGAGTGCCTTGCGCGCCGCCTCGAAGGCCGCGGGGCTCGATCTCCAGCTCAATCCCGGCGAGGGCGCCTTCTACGGACCCAAGCTGGAATTCGTGCTGCGCGACGCCATCGGCCGCGAATGGCAATGCGGCACGCTGCAGGTGGATTTCGTGCTGCCCGAGCGGCTCGACGCCAATTACATCGCCGAGGACGGGCAGAAGCACCGCCCGGTGATGCTGCACCGCGCGATCCTGGGCTCGTTCGAGCGCTTCCTCGGCATCCTCATCGAGCACTATGCCGGCAAGTTTCCGCTGTGGCTGGCGCCGGTGCAGGCCGTCGTCGCCACGATCGTGAGCGACGCCGACGCCTATGCCGGCGAAGTGGAAGCGGCCTTGACCGGGGCCGGATTGCGGGCCGGGCTCGACCTCCGCAACGAGAAGATCAACTATAAGATTCGCGAGCATTCACTCGCCAAGGTACCCATCCTGTTGATTCTCGGGCGAAAAGAGGCCGAGGAACGCACCGTCACGATCCGACGTTTAGGCGAGGAGAAGCAGGAGAGCCTTGCGCTCGAGGATGCGGTCGTTAAATTGAAAGACATGGCGGCACCCCCGGTGCCGCTCGCCTGATTGCGCCCGGGCACTGACCTTTCCGAACAGTAAGGGGCGCCCAACCGATGGAGATGACTACATACGTAGACCGATAGGTTCCGCCCTCCCGTCGCGCGATCGCGACGGCACCAGGGTAAATGACATGATCACGTCGCCGACCGTGCGGCTGATCGACGAAAACGGCGAGCAGGTGGGCGTCGTCAATCGCCAGGATGCGATTCGGCGCGCCGAGGAAGCCGGGCTCGATTTGGTCGAGATCGCGGCCGGCGCCAGCCCGCCGGTGTGCAAGATCCTCGACTACGGCAAATACAAATACGAGCTCCAGAAGAAAGCCGCCGACGCGCGCAAGAAGCAGAAGGTCATCCTGGTCAAAGAGATCAAGATGCGGCCGTCGATCGACGTCCACGACTACGACGTCAAGATGCGCCAGATGAAGACCTTCCTCGACGAAGGCGACAAGGTGAAGGTGACCTTGCGCTTCCGCGGCCGCGAAATGGCCCACCAGGAGCTGGCCACCAAGCTGCTCGACCGCGTGACCGGCGACCTCAAGGATCTCGCCAAGATCGAGCAATACCCGCGCCTCGAAGGCAAGCAGATGAGCATGGTGGTGGCGCCGAAGTAAGGGCGCCGGCGCGTCGCTTGCGGCCATCCTTCGAGGCGCTGCGAACGCAGTGCGTTCGCCGCGCACCTCAGGATGAGGCGTAGTTATTGCAGCAAAATCAGCCTCATCCTGAGGTGCCGCCGCCCCTGAGCCCTTGGCGAAGGATGCAGCGGCCTCGAAGGATGGACGCACGCGAGACGTGGCGCACTGGACGATCGCGCGAACCGATTCGGGCTTCGCCCGCCTCACGCCCGCCCGAATCCGCGCTAATCTCCCGCGCATGATCCACCCCAACGCCCTCGCCGCGACGCGGCGCCATCTCTGGCTCGGCCCGGCGATGCTGGTGGCGCTCGCCCTCCTCGTCGTCGCCTGGTTCCTGCCGACCATGACCATCGAGCGGGTGCCGTGGGTGTGGCGGACGAAGTTTTCGATCTGGCGGGTGGTGGAAGGGCTTTGGAGCGACCGCGAATATTTCATCGCCGCGGTGCTGGTGCTGTTCTCGATGGTGTTTCCGGTCGTAAAGCTCGTCGCTGGCCTCTATGTGTGGGCGCGGGTCGATGCCTTCCGCGCCGGGGCCAGCCGCATGGTCGGCTTCATCGGCACGCTCGGAAAATGGTCGATGGTCGACGTGTTCGTGGTGGCTTTGGTGGTGGCCGCGATCCAGGTTTCGCTGATCGCCAACGTCGCCATCCATGCCGGCATCTACGTGTTCACCGCCGCCGTGCTGGCCTCGATCGCGTTGCTGCACTTTCTCGAGCGCGCCCTCGCCAAACCCCGGATCCACGTCTCCGCTTAGGGAAGGCAGATCACAGGGAGGCGGGGAGGCGGGGAGAAGGAAGAGGATTCACCGCAGAGGGCGCAGAGCGCAGGGAAAAGAAGAGTTTCGCGCGCCAAGGGCGCGCATTTCTTTTTTCTTCGCTTCTCTGTGTCCTCTGTGCGCTCTGTGTTCAGACCCTCCTTCCTTACTTCTCGCCGCCTCCCCGCCTCCCCGCCTCCCTGTTCCCTTTTCTTGCCGATTTCGCCGCAGTTTGAGGCGGTTGCATGGGGGGCGGGGGATCGCTATAAACCGCGCCTCTCCGAACCGGGCGGTATGGCTCATTCCGGCTCCCGCGCTTGCGAGTTCGCTCGCATCGGGGGATTTGGCCGGAGCGACCACGGGCATGCCTCGCCGCCCTTGAAGCGTCCCTCCTTTCCGAAAGGATCGCAAAATGCCCAAGATGAAGACCAAGAGCGCCGCCAAAAAGCGGATCTGGTTCACCGGCACCGGCAAGCCCAAGCGCGCCCATGCCGGCAAGCGCCACAACCTCACCAAGCGCTCCAAGGCGATGAGGCGCACGAACCGCGGCACCAAGCTGGTGGCCGACGGCGACGTGAAGCGCGTCAAGCGCTACCTCCTGCCCGGCCGGGCCTGAGCCCCGCCGCGGCGGAGCCGGCCCAGCCGGCGCCGCAACCCTCATCGACTTTCGCCAGAACCCGTTGAACTAGGAGTCCGCCCATGTCTCGCGTCAAACGCGGCGTCAAGCGCCATGCTCGCCACAAGAAGTGGATCAAGGCCGCCGAAGGCTCGGTCGGCCGCGCCGGCAACACCATCAGCGCCGCCCGCCCGCGCGTCGAGAAGGATTGGAAATACGCCTATCGCGACCGCCGCGCGCGCAAACGCGATTTTCGCGCGCTCTGGATCCAGCGCATCAATGCCGGCGTGCGCGAAATGGGCCTCACCTACAGCAAGTTCGTCGCCGGCCTGAAGAAGGCGGGCATCGAACTCGATCGCAAGGTGCTGGCCGACATGGCCGCGCGCGACCCGGCCGCCTTCAAGGCCGTGGTGGAAAAGGTCCAGGCGGCGCTCTAAGTCGTGCGCTTCGTTTGTGGCGAGGCTTCTCACCACGAAGACACGAAGACACGAAGCCACGAAGGATCTGTTCCGCGCCGAAGGCGCAACCTCTGCTCCGCTTCGTGCCTTCGTGTCTTCGTGGTGAACCTTTCCGCCGCCGGACACCGCTCATGAGCACGCTCGACTCGCTGAAAGCCGAACTTCTCGCCGCCGTTCAGGGCGCCGCGGACGCGGCCGCGCTCGACGCGGCGCGCGTGGCGGCGCTCGGCAAGAAGGGGCGCCTCACCGAGCTGATGAAGGGCCTGGGTTCCCTCGACGGCGAAGCCCGCAAGAACCAGGGCCAGGCGCTCAATCAAATCCGCCAGGCGCTCGAAGCCGCGCTCGAGGCGCGGAAGAGCGAGCTCGACGCCGCCGCCCTCGACCGGCGCCTCGCCACCGAGCGCATCGACGTGACGCTGCCCGCGCGCCCCGATGGCCGCGGCCGCATCCATCCCCTCTCGCAATGCGCCGAGGAAGTGACGGCGATCTTCGGCGAGATGGGCTTCACGGTCGTGGACGGGCCCGAGATCGAGAGCGACTTCAACAATTTCACCGCCCTCAACATGCCGCTGCACCATCCCTCGCGCGACATGCAGGACAGCTTCTATTTCGAGGGCAAGACGCCCGGCACGGTCGCCGAGGAAGCGCTCGTGATGCTCCGAACCCACACCTCGAACGCGCAGGTGCGGACCATGCTGAAGCAGAAGCCGCCGATCCGCATCGTCAACACCGGCCGCGTCTTCCGCCGCGACTACGACGCGACGCACGCGCCGATGTTCCACCAGATCGAGGGCCTCGTGGTCGACGAGAAGACCCATATGGGGCACCTGAAAGGATGCCTGCTCGAATTCTGCCGCGCCTATTTCGAGGTCGACGACGTTTCGCTGCAATTCCGGCCGAGCTATTTCCCGTTCACCGAGCCTTCCGCCGAGGTCGATATCGGCTACAGCGCCAAGGGCGGCGAGATGCGCTTCGGCGGCACCGAGAAATGGCTCGAGATTCTGGGCTGCGGCATGGTGCACCCCAACGTGCTGCGCATCTGCGGCATCGATCCCGAGCGCTATCAGGGCTTCGCCTTCGGCATGGGACTCGAGCGCATCACGATGCTGAAATACGGCATCCCCGATCTCCGCCTGATGTTCGAATCCGACGTGCGGTGGCTGCGCCATTACGGCTTCATGCCGCTGGACGTGCCGTCGCTGGTGGGCGGGCTCGGACAATGAAGCTCACCTATTCCTGGCTGAAGGATCATCTTGAGACCGCGGCCTCGGCGGAAACCATCGCCGCGACGCTGACGCGCATCGGGCTGGAAAAGGAAAGCTTCGTCGACGCCGCCAAGGACCTCGCGCCGTTCGTCGTCGGCCACGTCGTCGAATGCGCGAAGCACCCGAATGCCGACAAGCTTTCGGTGTGCAAGGTGGATATCGGCCAGGGCGCCCCCATCCAGGTGGTGTGCGGCGCCCCCAATGCGCGCCAAGGCATGAAGGGCGTCTACGCGCCGCCGGGCACGCATATTCCGGGCACCAAGCTGGACCTCAAGAAGGGCGTCATCCGCGGCGTCGAATCCAACGGTATGCTGCTCTCCGAGCGCGAGCTCGGGCTTTCGGACGACCACGAAGGCATCATCGATCTTCCGGGCGAGACGCCGATCGGCAAGCCCTACGCCGAGGTGGCGGGACTCGGCGATCCGGTGATCGAGATCAAGCCGCTCGCCAACCGGCCCGATGCGCTCGGCATCCGCGCCATCGCGCGCGATCTCGCCGCCGCCGGCGCCGGCACGCTGAAGCCGTGGCGATACAAGGCCGTTTCCGGCACCTTCAAGAGCCCGATCCAGTGGCGGCGCGATCTCGCCGGCGCCGAAGACGCCTGCCCCTACGTGGTCGGGCGCTATTTCCGCAACGTCAAGAACGGACCGAGCCCGGATTGGCTGAAGCGGCGGCTGACCGCCATCGGCCTGAGGCCCATCAGCGCCCTCGTCGATATCACCAATCTCGTCACCTACGATCTCGGCCGGCCGCTGCACGTGTTCGACGCCGATAAGCTCGCGGGCGATCTCACCATGCGGCTCGCCAAGCCGGGCGAGAAGATCCTGGCACTCGACGGCCGCGAATACACGCTCGACGGCGAAACCACGGTCATTGCCGACGCCAAGGGCGTGCACGGCATCGGCGGCATCATGGGCGGCGAGGCGACCGGCTGCACGCCCGAGACCACGAACGTGTTCCTCGAAGTTGCGCTGTTCGATCCGGTGCGCGTGAGGAAGAGCGGGCGCGCGCTCGGCATCGTCTCCGACGCGCGCATGCGCTTCGAGCGCGGCCTCGATCCGGAATCCGCCGACTGGGGCGCCGAGGTCGCGGCCACGCTGATCCGCGAACTCTGCGGCGGCGAGGCGAGCGAGCCGGTTGCCGCCGGCGCCATGCCGGATTGGCAGCGCGCAGTGCCGTTCCGCCTCGAACGCCTCGAAACGCTGGGCGGCCTCGCCGTGCCGGCGCCGGAAGCCAAACGCATCCTCGCCGCGCTCGGCTTCGAAGCGAAGGAGAACGGTGCCGCCTGGAGTGTTTCCGTGCCGCCCTGGCGCCCGGACATCGACGGCGAGGCCGACATCGTCGAAGAAGTCTTGCGCATCCACGGCTATGACAGGATTCCGGCCGTGCCGCTCGGCCTCGAAGGTGCCTTGCCGCACTCGGCGATCACGCCGCAGCAGCGCCGCATGCGCCTGGCGCGCCGCGCGCTCGCCGCGCGCGGTCTGCTCGAGGCCGTCACCTGGTCGTTCATGAGCAGCAAGGAAGCGCCCCTCTTCGGCGGCGGCAAGCCCGAACTCAAGCTCGCCAACCCGATCAGCGCCGACCTCGACGAGATGCGGCCCTCGATCCTCGCCAATCTGCTGCATGCAGTGCAGCGCAATGCCGATCGCGGCTTCGCCAATGCCGCGCTGTTCGAGATCGGCCCGCACTATGCGAGCGCCGCCCCCGGCGACCAGACGAATGTCGCCGCCGGCGTGCGGCAGGGCGAGACGCCGCGCCATTGGTCGGAACCGGCGCGCAAGGTGGATGCCTTCGACGCCAAGGCCGATGCGCTGGCGGCGCTCGAAGCCGCGGGGGCACCCGTGAACTCGCTCCAAACCGCAGCGGAAGCGCCTGGCTGGTATCACCCGGGGCGTAGCGGCGTCGTCAAGCTCGGCACCGCCGTGCTGGCGCAATTCGGCGAAGTGCATCCGCGCGTCTTGACGGCGCTCGATGTCGACGCGCCGGCCGTCGCCTTCGAAGTGTTCCTGGAGCGCCTGCCGCCGGCCAAAGCCAAGGCGGGCAAGACGCGCCCCTTGCTGAAGCCCTCCGCGTTCCAGCCGGTGGAGCGCGATTTCGCCTTCGTCGTCGATGCCGCCGTTCCGGCCGAAAAACTGCTGCGCGCCGCCCAGAACGCCGACAAGGCGCTGATCGCCGGCGCCGCCATCTTCGACGCCTACGCTGGGCCCGGCATTCCCGAGGGCAAGAAATCCATCGCCCTCGCGGTCACCATCCAGCCGGTCGAGAAGACCCTGACCGACGCCGAGATCGACGCCATCGCCGCCAAGATCGTGGCCGCGGTGACCAAGCAGACCGGCGGCGTGCTGCGGAGCTAACCCTCACCGCGCCGGACGGCGTGTGAGCGTGAGGCTGCGGTAGCGTGTCCAGGTGCCGCCCTCGTCGCCGCTAATGTGGAAGCCTTCGACGCACAGCGCCACCGCGCCGTCGAGATGGCGCGAATCGGCGTGGGGCAGCAGCAGCACCACGCGCGGGCGCGCGCCGGCCTCGGCGGGCTTGAAGCTGAGAAAGCCGTTGATGCGCCCGGCCGTGGCGGCGTCGATGCCGCGATAGTTCTCGATCACGACCCGGAAACGCGCCGGAAATGTGCGGTCGCGGCCGAGGCTGCCCGAGAAGCCGGGCTTGGCGGGCACGAAGCGCTGCGGCTGCCAGCTCTGGGTCACGATCTCGCCGCAGACGTCCACGGGCACGAACTGCGGCAGCGGCGCGGCCACCGCGGAGCCGCCGCCGAGAGACACGGCCGCGGTCACGAGCGCGGCAAGTGCCGCGGCCGCCGCGATCCCGGCCGAAAGGAATCGCCGCCCGCCGATGCGTATTTGCATGATCCACCGCATGATGGATGAAACATGCCGCCCCCGGGCCGCGGCGGCATTGACCCAAATCATGGGCGAGGCGAGCTTGCCGCCGGAGATTGGCCGCCGCCCCGACCGAGGATTCGCATGAACGATGCATCCCCGCCGCCATCCGCCGACTCGCTGATGCCGCCCGACATGGCGCTGGCCTGCGAGGCGGCGGGCGGCGCCAAGGCGGCGCGCCCGGCGCTGACCTTGTTCGTGCTCGGCGTACTCGCCGGCGCCTTCATCGCGTTGGGCGCCATCTTCATGACCGTGGTGCTGACCGGCGCCGGCGATCTCCCCTGGGGTGTCGCGCGCCTGCTCGCCGGCATCGTCTTTTCGCTCGGCCTCATCCTCGTCATCGTCGGCGGCGCCGAGTTGTTCACGGGCGATTCGCTCATGATCGTCGCCTGCGCGGGGCGGCGCATTTCGGTGGCGGCGCTGCTGCGCGCCTGGGCCATCGTGTATCTCGGCAACATCGCCGGCGCCGTCGCCACGGCGGGGCTGGTGTTTCTCTCCGGGCAATACGGTTTCGCCGGCGGCGCGGTCGGCAAGACGGCGCTCGCCATCGCCTCGGCCAAGGCCGCGCTTCCCACGGTCGAGCTCTTCTTCCTCGCCATTCTTTGCAACGTGCTCGTCTGTCTCGCGGTGTGGATGAGCTTCGGCGCGCGCAGCGTGGCCGACAAAGTCCTCGTCATCGTGCCGCCGATCGCGGCTTTCGTCGCCGCCGGATTCGAGCATTCGATCGCGAATCTCTATTTCCTGCCCTACGCGCTGGCGATCAAGGCCTGGGCGGCGCCGGAATTCTGGACCGCCATCGGCCAGAGCGCCGCCGCCTATCCGGCGCTGACCGGCGGCGCGGCCCTCCACAACATCGCGGTCTCGACGCTCGGCAATCTCATCGGCGGCAGCCTGCTGGTCGGCGCCGTCTATTGGTTCGTCTTTCTTCGCCGCCGCGCGGGCTGAGGCTCGCGCGTCAGAGAAACCGCTCGCGGATGTTCACCGAGCTCTCGTTGCCGATCTTGGCGAAATTCTTCTCGAGCCACAGCGCCGCGGCGGCGCGCCCGAATGCCTTCAGGTCGAGCAGGAATTGCCAGTCCGTGTCGAGCTTGGAGGAAGCGCCGAGCGCCGCCATCTCCGCCTCCGAATCGATCATGTGGATGAGAAGATGCTTGTAGCGCGTGCCCTGGAGCACGCCGCTTTCGATGAGGCGTGCCACGAGATCGATGGCGCGGAGCTCCAGCATGAGCGAAGAATTGAAGCTGATCTCGGTGATGCGGTCGAGGATGTGGCGGGCGCTTTGCGGCACGTCGGGGTGGTTGATGGGATTCACCTGCACGATCACGACGTCGGGCACGGCGCAGCCGTAGATGAGCGGGAAGATCGCGGGATTGCCCATGTAGCCGCCGTCCCAATAGGCTTCGCCGTCGATCTCGATCGCCTGGTAGAGATAGGGCAGGCACGCGGAGGCGAGCAGCGCGTCGGTCGTGACCTTCTCGCAGGCGAAGATCTTGATCTTGCCGGTGCGCACGGCGGTGGCCGAGACGAACAGCTTGATCTTGGGCGCGGGGCCGACCGATTGGAGATCGATCGTGCTGTCGATCACCGGGCGCAGCGGGTTGAGATTGAGCGGATTGAACTGGTAGGGCGAGAGCAGCCGGCTCAGCGCGTCGAACACCAGATAGCCCGGCGTGGTATCCGTGATGCGGTGCTCGCGCCCGTCGAGGAAGCCGGCGAGCGGGCCCTTGATGAAGAATTCGGCGATCTTCCCAGCCTCGCTGACGGCGCGCCAGAAGCGCTCCAGCGTTTCGCGCGCGCCGTCGCGCCCGCCCCGCTCGTAGCCGGCGACCAGCGCCGCGGCGTTCAAGGCGCCGGCGCTGGTTCCCGAGACGCCGTCGAATTCGAGCCGCCCGTCCTCGAGCAGGCGGTCGAGCACGCCCCAGGTGAAGGCGCCGTGGGCGCCGCCGCCCTGGAGCGCCAGATTGATGCGTTTGGTTTCCATCAGGCCCAGCGGAGCAAGAACCGCACCAGACGCCGCGTCCGCGGCGAAAAGAGCGCCGGCGTGTAGTAGCTGCCGGCGGCGCGCTTGCCCACCTCGCCGAAAGTCGGATAGGGCGCGATGTAGCCGGCGAGCGCCCCGATCTTCATGCGGTTCTGCACCGCGAGCACCCAGGGGTGGATGAGCTCGCCCGCGCCCTTGCCGACGATATCGGCGCCGAGGATGCGGCCCGACGGGGCGACGATAACCTTTGCGAACCCTTCCGTGGCACGCTCGGCTTGCGCGCGGTCGTTGTCGTGGAGCGGCCAGCGCAGCACGCGGACATCGCCGTGCCGCTGCTTCGCCTCCGCCTCCGAAAGCCCGACATGGGCCAGTTCCGGATCGGTATAGGTGACCCACGGCACGGCGCTGGTATCGGCCTTGGACCAGAACAGGCGGAACAGCGCCTGCCGGATGACGATGCCGGCGTGATAGCCGGCGACATGCGTGAACTGGTAACCGCCGGCCGCGTCGCCGACCGCGAAGACGCGCTTGTTGGTGGTGCTGCGCAGACGCGCATCCACCGTGATTCCGCGCTTGGTGTAGGCGACCCCGCCCTTTTCGAGATCGAGCCCGGTCACGCTGGCGCTGCGCCCGGCGGCGACGAGGAGATCGCTGCCCTCGACGAATTGGCGCTGGCCGCCGCGCTCGATTTCCACCGCGATGCCGGCGCCGCGCTTTTCGACGCGCAGCACCTTGGCGCCCTCGTGCAGCACGACGCCCTCGGCAAGCACGCGCTTGCGCACCACGGCGACGAGTTCGGGATCGTCCTTGGGCAGGATCCGGCCCATTTCCAACACGGTGACGGCGGCGCCGAGGCGGCGGTGCGCCTGGGCCATTTCGAGCCCGATCGGGCCGCCGCCGATGACCACGAGATGCGCCGGCGCGGTCTTGCGCTCGAAGATCGTCTCGTTGGTGAGAAAGGGCACCGCCTCGAGCCCGGGCACCGGCGGCACCGCGGCGCGCGAGCCGGTGGCGATGACGATCCATTTGGCGCGGATGCGCGTTTCGCCCGCGGGCGTGGCGGCCGCGACCTCGCGCGGGCCGATGAAGCGCGCGGCGCCGAGGATTACGTTTACGCCGAGGCCGGTGAAGCGCTCGACCGAATCGATCGGTGCGATCGCGGCGATGACGCCGTGGACATGGTCGTGCACCTTGGCGAAATCGATCGCCGGCTCGCCGGCCGCCACGCCGAAACGCGCGGCATCGCGCTGCGCCTGGGCGGCGTGGCCGGCGGCGAGCAGCGCCTTCGACGGCACGCAGCCATAGTTCAAGCAATCGCCGCCCATCTTGTGCTTTTCGACCAGCGCCACGCTGGCGCCCATCTGCACGGCGCCCGCGGCGACCGACAGCCCGCCCGAGCCGCCGCCGATGACGCAGATGTCGACATCGAGTGTTTCAGCCACGGGGATCCCTCCGCTCGCTGCGTCTGAATGAGAGAGATAAGAAACTCGGCCGCATCGGCGGAGCCGTCAATGCAGCGGCGTTTCCCTTTCTCTCTCCCGTGCAGTGAGAGAGAAGGGGCCCGGGCAATGCTTTTGCATTGCCTGGGAAGTGAGGGGGAAATCGCCGGCACCGCGGGGCGTGGGCGCCCTTGCCCTCACCTCCCAAAACGCAAGCGCGTTTTGGGCCCCTCCTCTCCCGCTGCGCGGGAGAGGAATTGAGCGCGCGTTCGATCTCTCAGTCGCCCCAATCCTTGCGGCTGACGCACTGCGCGACGACCGCCGCTAGCAGTGCCCGCAAAAATTCATCGGCGTTATGCGGCTTTGTCATAAGTCTTTGATTTCAATCGGCAATCACATCCCCGTGACTCGCGGCCAATCCACCGAAACGTGAACGCGAAAACGCCGTCGCCACTGCTACATCGCGCGCCTGGGAGCGAAATCGCCGAAAGCCGGAGGGGCTGTCGCGCATGTCGGACGTTACCAAGCCGGTCGTCGGCGTGAGTGCACGTGCAAGCGCGGGCGCGGCGGCAGGCGCGCGCGACCTGCGCCTCGATTTCTTCCGCGGCCTCGCCCTCATCTTCATCTTCGTCGATCATGTGCCGGGCAATCTGTTCGGCCATTTCACGCTGCGCAATTTCGGCTTCGTCGACGCCGCCGAGCTGTTCGTGTTCGTGGCCGGCTACGCCGCGGCCCTCGCCTACGGCAAGGCCTTCGCGCGCCAGGGCTTCGGCGCCGGCATCCGGCGCGTCGGCAAGCGCGTCGGCGAAATCTACGCCGCGCATTTGGTGCTGCTCGCCGTGTGCGTCGGCGGCATCGCGATGGCGGCACGCCTGTTCGAAAACCCGCTCTATTACGAGTTCATCAATCTCGTGCCGTTCGCCTACGAGCCGTTCGAGGCGATCCTGCGCGCGCTGGCGCTCAACCATCACCTCGTCTACCTCAACATTCTGCCGCTCTACATCGCGCTCTTGGCCTGGTTTCCGGTGCTGTTCTGGCTGCTCCGGCGCCACGCGGCCTGGGCGCTCGGCGCCTCGCTGGCGCTTTACGGCTTGGCGAATTTCGCCGGCCTCAACCTGCCGAGCTATCCCAACGACGATGGCTGGTTCTTCAACCCCTTCGCCTGGCAGTTGCTGTTTTCGATCGGCGCCGTGCTCGGCGATCGGGCAGCCAAGGGGGCGGCGCCCCTGCCGCGCAACCGATGGCTCGTGGGCCTCGCCGCCGGCTACGCCGTTTTCGCCCTGGTCGTGATCGCGCCCTGGACCAAGATCGCCGGGCTCGAAGGTTGGTATCTGGTGCCCGGCGACCTGCTGGCGCCGATGAACAAAACCAACCTTTCGCCCTGGCGCCTGGCCCACATGCTGGCCCTGGCCTACCTCGTTGCCATATTCGTTAAGCCCGGCGCCGCGTTTTTCGGCCGGTTCTGGGCGCGCGGCATCGTCGCGTGCGGGCGCAAATCGCTCGACATTTTCTGCCTCGGCACGATATTGTCATTCCTCGGTTTGTTCGTCTTGATCGAGGTCGGCCGGGGTTTCTGGATCCAGGCCGCGCTCAATTTCGGCGGCATCGGCTTGATGGTAGCGGTTGCATCGTGGCTCTCGCGGCAGAAAGCGCAGGCGATCCCAACCACTTCCCCGGCACCGCCGGCGGGAGAGGGTGGGCGCTCGCCCGCCGTGCCGCCCTCGCCGTCGGCGTCCTAGCGCTGGCCGGTGCGCCGGTCGCGGCCGGCATCGTTCCGGTCTGCAAGGCGCCGATCGATCTGGTGCGGTTCAACGCGCCGCTCACCAATCTGGTCCAAACCTTCAAGGCGACCAAGCTCATCCGCGTCGTGGCGCTCGGCTCCTCGAGCACGGCCGGCAGCGGCGCGAGCTCGCCCAGCGCCTCCTATCCGGCGCAGCTCGACGACGAGCTCGAGCGGCGCTTTCCGGGCTGGGATTTCAAGGTGATGAATCTCGGCGTGGGCGGGCAGCTCGCGGCGCAGATGTATGACCGCCTGGCCAAGGACGTGCTGCCGCGCGAGCCGCATCTCGTGCTGTGGCAGACCGGCGTCAACGACGCCATTGCCGATATCGGCGCCGACAAGTATCGGGCCACGCTCAAGGCCGGGATCGAGCTGCTGAAATCGCACGGGATCGACACGATCCTCGTGAACATGCAGTTCTACCCGAAGGCAGAACGGGTGGCCGGCTACACCGACTATCTCAACGCCATGCACGAAGTGGCGGCCCAGGCCGAGATTCCGGTGTTCCGGCGCTTCTCGATCATGAAGCACTTCGTCAAGAGCGGGCAATTCACGCCGGCGCAGCTCCTGTCGCCCGATCTCTTCCACATGAACGACCTCTCTTATGGCTGCCTTGCCGGCCTGATGGCCGACGCCATCGAAGAGCAGGTCAAGCCTTTCCTCGCCATCGCCGACTCCGCCCGCGGCACCGGCAACGCGCCGCGACGATAGCGCCGGCGCCCCGTTCCCTCCCCGCTCCCCTAAATGGAGCGTCGGGATTGCGCGAACGGGCCGGGCCGGCGCCAGACACGGACGGACGCTCGAGGCGCGGCATTTTCCAGCCCCAATGCCTCCCTCGGCACCCGCTTCCCCTTGCATTGACAGGGCATAACCCGGGGCTGAATATCCGCGCTTTCCACGGTCGCCCAAGTGGTGGCACCCGCACGAAAAAAGTCGGGTTTCGGCCATCGCTTGGCCGGGGGGAAAGCGCCCGAATGCGGAGTTGAGACAATGAACGCCGTCGCTCAAAAGACGCCGCCGGCAACGCCGGCCATTCTGCCGACCTATAACCGGAGCCCCATCGCCTTCAGCCACGGCGAAGGCGCCTACCTGGTTTCGACAGAAGGCCGGCGCTACCTCGATTTCGGCAGCGGCATCGCGGTGACCTCGCTCGGCCATTGCCATCCCCATCTCGTGAAGGCGCTCACCGAGCAGGCCGCAAAGCTTTGGCATTGCTCGAATATCTACACCATTCCCGGCCAGCAGCGCTTGGCCGAGCGGCTGGTCGCAAACAGCTTCGCCGATTCCGTGTTCTTCACGAATTCCGGGGCCGAAGCCGTGGAGTGCGGGATCAAGATGATCCGCCACTATCACGACAGTACAGGTACGCCCGACAAGTACAGAGTTCTGTGCGTCAACAACGCGTTTCACGGACGTACGTTGACCACCATTTATGCCGGCGGCCAGGCCAAGCATACGGAAGGCTTCGGCCCGCCCGTTGACGGCTTCGATCACGTGCCGTTCGGCAATCTGAACGCCATGCGGGCCGCCGTCCGGTCCACCACCGCAGCCATACTTGTCGAGCCGATTCAAGGAGAAGGCGGCTATTCGGCCTCGCCGGCCGGCTATCTCCAGGGGCTGCGCGATATTTGCGACGAGTTCGGCTTGCTGCTGATGTACGACGAGGTCCAGTGCGGCAATGGGCGTTCGGGCAAACTGTACGCATACGAAGCGTACGGCGTAGCGCCGGATATCATGGCGACCGCAAAGGGCATCGGCGGCGGCTTCCCGATGGGCGCTTGCTTGGCCACGGCCAAGGCTTCGACCGGGATGGTGGCCGGAACCCACGGCTCGACCTTCGGCGGCAACCCCCTGGCCATGGCCGTGGGCAATGCCGTGCTCGATGTCCTCCTGGAACCAGGCTTCCTCGACAAGGTGGCGGCCACGGGGAAACAGCTCCATGCCAAGCTCAAGGACCTCGTCAAGAAGCACCCCCAGGTGTTCATCGAGGTGCGGGGCTTGGGCCTGATGGCCGGCCTGCGCTGCGCCGACGCCGTGCCGAGCGGCGACATGGTGGCCAAGCTCCGCGACGCGGGCCTGCTCACGGTGGGCGCCGGCGAGAACGTCGTCCGCATGGCGCCGCCGTTGATCATCGGCGAGAGCCATGTAGCCGAAGCCATGGCCATTCTCGACAAGGTGGCGGCCGCGTGGGCGTTTCCGGCGGAGAAGGCCCGTGCCGCGGGATAACGGAGACGCCCAGCAGGTCCGCGAGGTGCAGGTCCGCAAATTGCGCGGCCGGCATTTCCTCGATCTCGACCGCACGGCGCCCGCCGAACTCCGGCGGATGCTGGCGTGGGCGGCCGGCTACAAGGCCGGCCGCCCGCCCGCGGGCGAGGCCAAGCCGCTCGCCGGCAAGTCGCTGGCCATGATCTTCGAGAAGCCCTCGACGCGCACCCGCGTCTCCTTCGAGCTGGCGATGAAGCAGCTCGGCGGCGACGCGGTGGTGCTCGAGCGCGGCTCGAGCCAGCTCGGCCGCGGCGAGACCATCGCCGACACCGCCCGCGTCCTCTCGCGCTATTGCGACGCCATCATGGTGCGCACCACCAAGGAGGAGAAGCTGCACGAGCTGGCGGAAGCGGCGACGGTGCCGGTCATCAACGGCCTCACCGACCGCACCCATCCCTGCCAGCTCATGGCCGACGTGATGACCTTCGAGGAGCGCCTCGGGCCGATCGCGGGCCGCGCCGTGGCCTGGTGCGGCGACGGCAACAACATGGCGACCTCGTGGATCCAGGCCGCGGTGCTGTTCGGCTTCGAGCTGCGCCTCGCCTGCCCCAAGGAGCTTCCGCCGCCGGCCGACGTCGTCGCCTGGGCCAAGGCGCAGGGCGGCAAAATCCACGTCACCCGGGCGGTCGACGAAGCGGTCGCGGGCGCCGATTGCGTCGTCACCGACGTGTGGGTGTCGATGGGCGAACACGAGCCCACGAATCAACACAATCTTCTGCGACCGTATCAGGTGGACGAGCGCGTGATGGCGCTCGCGAAGAAGGACGCGATCTTCATGCATTGCCTGCCGGCGCATCGCGGCGAGGAAGTGACGGCCGCCGTCATCGACGGACCGCAATCGGCGGTGTGGGACGAGGCCGAGAATCGCCTGCACGCGCAGAAGGGCATCCTCGCCTGGTGCCTGGCGCCGGAGGGCTCCGCCCCGTGGGGCCGCGAGCGATGATCGCGGGCGGCGCGCTCCGCCTCGATCGCGCCATCGCGCCCGACGACGACGCCATCCAGCCCTTCATGATCGAAGATTTGGGCCTGCGCGGCCGCCTCGTGCGGCTCGGGCCCGCGGCCGACGCCATCGTGAGCCGCCACGACTATCCCGAGCCGGTGGCGGCGCTGCTGGCGGAAACGATCGCCCTCGCCTGCACCCTCGCCAACACCATCAAATACGAGGGCGTGTTCACGCTGCAGGCCCAGGGCGACGGTCCGGTGCGCCTGATGGTCGCCGACGTGACCTCGGCCGGCCATGTGCGCGCCTACGCAGCGTTCGACCCCGCGCGTTTCGCGGCCCTCGGCCCGGGTGCGCCCGCCAATCCGGTGCCGCGCCATCTCGGCGCCGGGCATCTCGCCTTCACCGTCGATCAGGGGCCGCGCACCGAGCGCTATCAGGGAGTCGTCGACCTCGCCGGCGCCACCCTGGCCGATTGCGCCCAGCATTATTTCCGCCAGTCCGAGCAGATCCAGACCGTGATCCATCTCGCCGTCGGCCGCGCCGGCGGCAGATGGCGCGCCGGCGGCCTGATGGTCCAGCGCCTGCCGAGCGGGCGCAACGATTTCGACACGGCTTGGGATTTGGCGAGCCTCCAGGAAGAGGAGCGCGACGACGGCTGGCGCCGGGTCGCCGCCCTCGTCGGCTCGGTCAAGGACGGCGAGCTGCTCAACCCCGCGCTCACCGCGGCGGAACTGCTCTATCGCCTGTTCCACGAAGACGGCGTGCGCCTCTACAAGCGCCGCGCGCTCGAGGATCGCTGCCGCTGCTCGCGGGAACGCGCAGGCAATACGCTTCGTTTGCTGGATCGCCACGAGCTCGACGATGCCAATGCCAAGGTCGACGGCGCCGTCGTCGTCACCTGCCAGTTCTGCAATCGCCATGAACGCTTCGACGACCGCGACCTCGATGCGCTGTTCGCCGACCCGGCGCCCTGAGGCCGTGACCCGCCGCCGCGCGCTCGCCGGCACGTGTGCCCTGGCGGCGGCGTTGGCGCTCGCAGCCTGCGGCGGCGGCGTGCCGGCGCGCGCCGAGCGCACGCCGGTTCTGCCCGAGGCCGGGCCGCTGCCGCAATTCGGCCTGGCGGTGGCGGAAATCCGCGTCATCCCGGCCTATGCGCCGCCGCCCGCCGCCGAAACCGGCGTGCCGTTCGCGCCCAAGACCGCGCTCGAGCTTTGGGCCAAGACCCATGTGCAGGCGGTGGGCCAGCGCGGCCGCGCCGAGATCGTGATTCGCGACGCCGCCATCACCACCCGGAAAATGCCGCCGGTGACGCGCACCTGGCGCGACTGGTTCCGCCGCCAGCCGGTGGAGCGCTACGACGCCGTGCTCGAGCTCGAGCTCCAGATCCGCGACGATGCCGGCGCGGTCCGCGCCCGCACGCTCGCCCGCGCCAGCCACACCCGATTCCTGATGGACGACCACCGCGACTATCAGCGGGAACGCGTCGTCGAGCTCCAGCGCCTCTCCGACGAGATCATCGCCGCCGCCCTGAAGCGCCTCGACGCCGAAGTGCGGGCGAATTTGCGCGAGTGGGTGAGGTAGCGAGTAGTGGTCTGGCAATGGCAACATGAATAAAGTGCCTGAAATTCAGCGTTTTATGCCCAAAGTCGCCACCTCCACTTTCTAGGGAATTGATCAATATCATAATCTATTCTAAGTAGCGTGCGGGCTCGCCCCGAGAGCGTGCCTCACTGGAGCGCGCTTATGCCCCGACTAGTTCTCTTTTCAACGATCAAGACCGTCAAGACAAATGCCGTATCTATTCTCGCAATAGCTGAAACAATAGTTGCCATCTATCTGTACTGGACAATATCGATTCGGATTGAGTATTTGTGGATTTACATTTTTTTCGTTCTTCTTCTACTACTTCGTTCACCATCTTCAGTTGCACTGGGGGTTCAGTTATTTGAAAAATATATCGACAGCAGCTTTTCGGATGTCGGCCGGTCTGCAAGATCCGCGTTTAGCAGGCTGCTGAAAAACCCCATCGCAAAGCGCGGAGAGCTGTGATTCTCTACGGTGTATTCAACGAGGGAGCGCGGGATGCGCGGCGGCGACGAGCGGAC
>Ga0268299_1000974_pt1 | contig 64712 bp, 46 predicted proteins | sample NOBtaG_FD_193484 | JGI IMG/M metagenome (GOLD analysis project Ga0268299, IMG submission 193484) | Activated sludge microbial communities from bioreactor in Nijmegen, Gelderland, Netherland - NOB reactor | ecosystem: Engineered > Bioreactor > Aerobic > Activated sludge | place: Netherlands...
TCTTTTTTTCTTTGCTCATTTTTAGCCAATGTTTGTTTTTTGGTTCTCTTCTTCTTCAATTATTCGCGCGTCAAACGCCAAGTTCAGCGGCGAGGAACGTCGGCGAGCCTTAGCGAGCCGACTTCACGAGTCCGCTGCAACGTTTGTTTGACGTGCGTTTGGGTGAGTCAACTCCCCTACAGAGCTTAAAAAACTCTTAATCTTGCAAATTTTGATAAAAATTTGCAATCCTTTTAACAATAAAGCATTTATTTGGCAAATTTTCAATAGAAAATCTCGGCAAACAAAGTCATTAAAAATGCAGATTGAAATTAGATAGTTCCAGGCAAAAATACTTAACTCTGTTTGCTATTTGCTTTGTTTCCTCAAAATTTCCTGTTTCTTTAGAACTCATTGTTATTCAATAAGTTACAATACTATACTATGCTTTCTTACTTCTATATTCTATTCCTAGATTTTGTCTATTTTATTTCAATGTTTTCAAAAATTTTTATGTAACAAATTTTTATGTATTTTGGAAATTTTATGATTTCTTCCTGTTTTGTAAAGTTTATCTTTTTTATCAAATCAAAACTACTTCTTTTTTAACTCTTATAACCATTATTATTCTTTTTTCTTTACTCATTTTTAGCCAAAGTTTGTTTTTTGGTTCTCTTCTTCTTCAATTATTCGCGCGTCAAACGCCAAGTTCAGCGGCGAGTGAAATCGGCGAGCCTTAGCGAGCCGACTTCACGAGTCCGCTGCAACGTATGTTGTGCGCCGAAGTTAAAGCACAAGTATGCAAACAGACCCAAAAGGCTGATTTACAGCAAACCTACGCAAAACAAGACAAAGCAAGACAAAACAAACAAATTGCAGCAACATTCTGTAAAACAATAAGTTAACTGGTTTATTGAAGCAAAACCCAAACAATCTCAAACAGATTAGCTTATTTTACTTAAGTTATAAAGAACTGGATTTCTTTCCCTACTCATTTTGTGAGTCAAATTTTTACCCAAGTTTACAATACAAGCTCTATTATTTTATACTAGCAAAACACCGTAGGCAAACTATCTACAAGACAAATTCTTTACGGTTATTTTATTTCCATTTTTGCAGTATCATCATTATTTCCACCAGTTACAAATAATTCCTACTTTTCTTTTATCATTTTTTCAATACTATTTTATCAGTATTTATTTACTGCTTTTTGCACAATCTAATATTTGTAGAAATTTCTTCATTAATTAAATTTTGCTGACCTTATTCTTTTTCTTCTCTTCTTAGTTTATTTTCCACCAACTTTATTTTTATATTCGTACTATCTGAGGCGCACAACTAGTAATTAGAGAAATAAATTCTACTTAATTTAACAAGATAGGAAATTAAATATCTAAACAAGCCATTGAAGATGTTAGAGAAACGCAATAACTGACTATTTAGTTATAGAAACTAGGTTTACCTAATCTTAAAATTAAGTGTTTTATTTATCTAATTTCAGAATATTAATCTTCACTTATAATACTTATATTGTACTAAGTAATATAGATAGCATATTATACTTTAATTAACTGAATTAACGTAATTAAAACATACAATAGTGTTTTGTAAAAATAAATAACTTTTGCCGGATTTCTATGACTAAATCCGTCTATTAAAAATGTAAAACAACTTTTAATCCATTAATCAGATAAAAATATTATTTAATAAGTAGGTGTAAATGTCAAAATCAAAATTATTAGATCAGATAAAGAAAGTAATTAGACTTAAACATTTTAGTATAAGAACAGAAGAAACTTATATTCATTGGATAAAACGTTTTATCCTCTTTCATGATAAACGCCATCCATTAGAAATGGGACAAGAAGAAATAAGAAGCTTTTTATCTTATTTGGCAACAGAACTAAATGTTGCACGTTCTACACAAAACCTTGCACTACAATCAATACTTTTTCTTTATAAAGAAGTTCTAAATAAAGAAGTTACACATATTAATAATATAGAAAGAGCCAAAAAAGAAGCAAAAGTGCCTATAGTTTTTACACAGAATGAAGTAAATAGTATTTTATCAAACTTATCAAACATGAATTTTACTTGTTATTTAATGGCAAGTTTACTATATGGATCAGGCTTAAGGCTAATGGAATGTATTAGACTTAGAGTCAAAGATATTGATTTTGATTCTAATTATGTTTTAGTTAGAGAAGGCAAAGGTGAAAAAGATCGTATTACAATACTTCCAGAAAAGTTAAAAGAACCTTTGAAACGCCATTTGGTTAAAGTTAAGTTGTTGCATGAAGATGATTTAGAGGCAGGGTTCGGGCAAGTATATTTACCATATGCTTTAGAGCGAAAATATCCTAATGCAAGTAAAGAGTGGTGTTGGCAATACGTATTTCCATCAATAAGATTATCAATAGATCCTCGTTCTGGCAAAAAACGTAGACATCATATTTGTGAGAAAGTATTACAAAAAAGTGTAAAAGAGGCTATTAAAAAGTCAGAAATTGCAAAAAATGGAAGTTGTCATACACTTAGGCATAGTTTTGCAACTCATTTATTAGAAAGTGGATATGACATTCGTACAATTCAACAATTGCTTGGACACAATGATGTTAGTACTACTATGATTTATACGCATGTGTTAAACCGTGCTGGGTATGCTGTTAAAAGCCCATTAGATAAGTAATGTTTCCTTTAAAAGCCCAGCAAAAACTAGATACTTTGTAGATTTTAAGCAAAAAAGGTTAAGTAAAAATTAAGTAAATAGGAAAGAATACGAAAAATTTTATTATTTTTATTTTTGAAAAGATAAGGAGAATTGTAATAATGTTGTTAAGTTTTTTTGGTAAGTAAAACTTGTTTAAAAGTTTTAATAAACTGTTTATACGACTATATACTTTACTAAATAAATTTAACAGTAATATCAAAATTTTTATGAAAAATAATATCAAAAAACTAGCAGAATTAGTTAATGGAACTATTGTTGGTGATCAAACTATAATTATTTTTGGGGTAGCAAGTATAGAAAAAGCTCAAACAGGTGACATTGTTTTTGTAGAAAACAGTAAATTTCTAGAAAAAGCTCTTTTAAGTCAAGCATCCGCTATTGTCTTACCTAAAAAACTTGTTCCAAAAGATTTTAACCAAAAGGTTTTAATTTTAGTGGATCAAGCTAAATTGGCATTTGCACAAATTATTAATGTGATTCATCCATCGATTAAAGTATATTCTTTAATTGAAACTACTGCAATAATTGCAAACACTGCCCAACTAGCTTTGGATGTTAGTGTAGGACACCATAGTATAATTGGTAAAAAAACAAAAATTGGTTCTTGTTCTGTAATTGGTTCTCATTGTGTGATTGGACAAGAAGTAGAAATTGGTCAAGAGTGTGTAATTCATTCTAATGTAACAATTTATGATAAAGTAAAAATTCTTGACCGAGTAGTAATTCACTCAGGTAGTGTAATAGGTAGTGATGGTTTTGGTTATGTTTTTTATGATGGTCAATACCATAAATTCCCACAAATTGGAGATGTAATTATTGAAAGTGATGTTGAAATTGGTAGCAATGTATCTATTGATCGTGGTGCATTAGATTCCACTGTGATTGGACAAGGTACTAAAATAGATAACTTAGTGCAAATTGCTCATAATGTAAAAATTGGGAAAACCTGTGTTTTAGCGGCCCAAGTAGGAGTTTCAGGAAGCTCTATTATTGAGGACAATGTTATTGTTGGAGGACAAGTAGGAATAGCTGATCATGTTCGTATAGAAAGCGGTGCAATAATTGGGGCACAAGCAGGTATACCCACAGGTAAAATTATCAGACGTGGACTAACAGTTTGGGGAACCCCCGCGCGACCAATTGATGATTTTAAGCGTATTTATGGACAAACTCAGCAATTGCCAATGCTAAAGGAAAAGTTATTAAAGTTAGAAAAAGAAATAGCTGAGTTAAAAAAGATTAAAAATTAATTTTGTTAAGTTGATAAAATCAGATTTATTTTGTGATTTATTTCCTTAATGTTAATATAGAAAGCATTTATAAAAATCAATCTTGATACTAATAATAATTCTTAAAATTTTTACTTAGCGAGTTAACATGTTACGACTTATTTTGCAATCTGTAGAAATTTCTGAACAAGAAACTGGTGAGCGTCAAGCTATAGTTACTTTAAATAGTGGAGAGACAAGTTTTGTTGGTTCTTCCAAACAACTATCAACACAAGATGATTACATAACTGTTGCTGAAGCAACTTTAGATGCTGTCAGACAAGTTTTGTCTATAGATGGAATAAAGCTAGAATTAGACAAAGCAGCACCAATACGCCACGATAGTATTAATAATAATCTTTTAGTAGTAACTGTTGATTATAGTAAAGACGGTAAAACTGTTCAACTGACAGGATCTTGCCTAAGTAATGACGAACAAGCAACACATAATATAGCTAAAGCGACATTGGATGCCACTAATCGAGTAATTGCCCATTTGTCAGAAAGTGAAAACCTTAACTTATAATAAGTTTCTTTTTATAAGGATAATAGCTATGGAAAATCAACCCATAACCGTTATGGCTCGTTTAATAGCAAAACCTGGCATGGAAAAAAATGTAAAATACGCGCTTAAACCTTTAATTATAGCAACTAGAAAAGAGCCTGGATGTTTAAGCTATAATTTTTACCAAAGTTCTTATGATAGCCGAGTTTTTTTATCTCATGAAGTTTGGGAAAGTCATGAAGTGTTTGCTAAACATTTATTAAGCCCTTATATAATAGAATTACAAGAACAAGGGGAAGATCTTTTAGTACAGCCTTTAGAGGTGACATTTGTTGAAGCTTTAGTCTAAATATATTTGTTTTTACTTATTTTTATGTATATTTTTTCAGAATACCAAGAACAAGGTTTTTTAATTTTAGAAAATTTTGTTAGTTCTATAATTTGCGACCAACTACGCCAACAAACAGCCAAACTAGTTTCAGAATTTGAGCCACAAACAGTCAAAAATATTTTTACAACTAATGAGCAAAGTCGTATTAGTAACAAGTATTTTTTTGACTCAAGCGAAAAAATCAACTTTTTCTTTGAAGAAAATGCTTTTGACAATAAAGCTAATTTATGTCAAAGCAAAGAGCTTTCTATTAATAAAATTGGACATGCTTTACATGAACTTGACAGCGTTTTCAAGAATTTTTCCTACAACAATAAAATAGCTAGATTAGCAATAGAACTAGGTTTAAAAGAACCTGTAATTATTCAATCAATGTATATTTTTAAGCAACCTAATATTGGTGGAGAGGTGAATTGCCATCAAGACAGTACTTTTCTTTATACTGAGCCAGAACCAGTCATTGGGCTTTGGTTTGCTTTAGAAGATGCAACAATAGAAAATGGTTGTTTATGGGCAATTCCTAAAGCACATAAACTAGGGTTAAAATCTCGTTTTATTCGTGCAACTGATGATACAACTAGCTTTAAGATATTAGATAATACCCAATGGGATTTAACTAAACTAATTCCTTTAGAAGTAAAAAAAGGAAGTCTAATTGTGTTACATGGATTACTACCCCATTTAAGTTACGCTAATAAATCTCGGTTTTCGCGTCATGCCTATACATTACATTTAATTGATAAAAATTGGCACTATGCAAAAGATAACTGGTTACAAAGAAATAACTTACCATTAAATAGTTTATCTATAAGATCTTAAACAAAACTCAGGAAAGAATTATGAACATTCGTCTAGCTACAAATAATGACATAGAAGAAATAAAAAACCTTGTTTTTAGCGTTTTGTCTGAATATGGATTAAAAAATGATCCTGAAGGAACAGATTCAGATCTAAATGATATTGAAAAGTATTATTTAGCTAATGGTGGTACTTTTGTGGTAGTAGAAAACGATCAAGGAAAAATAGTAGGTACAGGCGGGCTTTTTATGCTTAGACATGGAGTTTGTGAACTACGTAAAATGTACTTACTTAAAGAAACTCGTGGTCAAGGACTAGGAAAACGTTTGATTGAATATTTTTTAGACCTTGCGCCTAAGTTAGGTTTTCAGCGCATTGAATTAGAAACAGCCTCTGTCCTAGTAGAAGCTATTAATCTATATAAGCGTTATGGATTTCGTCCAATAGAATGTGGAGGTCATTTAGCTTCACGTTGTGATCAAGCGTATGCTTTAGATTTAACTCCTTCGTCAAGTTGTAAATAATTTTATGAAGGTTTTTTATACGGATAAGTACACAGTTGAATTGCCTGATGGACATCGCTTTCCTATGGAAAAATACCGACTTGTTAGAGAATCTTTACTAATAAAACAAGTCTTGTCCCATGATGAACTACATGAACCACAAGTTGTGACACCTGAAGTAGTTACGCTTGCGCATACACGAAAATATGTTGAGTCAATTTGTAATGGAACAATTGACCAAAAAGCTATGCGTCGTATAGGTTTTCCTTGGAGTCCATCTTTAGTAACTCGCTCGCTTGCATCTGTTGGCGGGGCTTTATGTGCAGCACTTGCAGCATTAGAAACAGGAGTTTCAGGAAATTTAGCTGGGGGTACACATCACGCGCTAGTAAATGCTGGTGAAGGTTATTGTGTATTTAATGATATTGCAGTAGTAGTTTTACATTTATTGAAAGAAAAGAAAATTCGTCGTGCAGCGATTGTTGATTTAGATGTCCATCAAGGTAATGGCAATTCTGATATTTTAGGAAACCGAGAAGAGGTTTTTATTTTTAGTATGCATGGAGAGAAAAATTATCCTTTCCGTAAAGTCCCTTCTACTTTGGATATTGGGTTAGCAGATAATACAACTGACAATGAATATTTAGATTTATTAGCAGACGCGCTTCCAAAAGTTTTTAATTTTCAACCAGATATAATTTTTTTCCAAGCAGGAGTTGATCCCTTAAAGGAAGATGTTCTTGGACGGTTAGCACTTTCACATGAAGGATTAGCTAGACGGGATCATTTGGTTTTATCTGAATGTAAAAACCGAGGTATACCAGTTTCTTTGGCTTTAGGTGGTGGTTATGCTAAACCTATTGAACTAACGGTTGAAGCACATACACAAACTTATAAAGCGGTAAAAGAATTATTTCCTAATGTTTAATTGTGCAACATTGTAGTTGAGTTGCCGATATTTAGCTAGTATATTGAACAATTTAGCTAACCAATTGGAGGTTTCTTAACAAGCTAAAACTACTTATAGATTTAGTTAGTTTAGACTAGCTATTATGGCTGCTTATCCACTAGAACATTATTTAATACTACCAATTCCAGAAATTTCTCCAGAACAAGTAGTTAAATATCAAGTTAACTCATTAAAAAATAATAGCTATAAGGGTAATGATTTAGGTATTGCCGCAGTTTTTATGTTTGCTTCACCAACTAATAAAATGTTTACTGGCCCTTTAGCTCGGTTTATTCGTATGGTGAAAAACCCGCTTTATACTCCAATGTTGGATCACAAAAGCGCGTTTTTTGATCCAATTATTATTGAAGAAGATCAAGCTGAACAAAGAGTAACAATAACAGACAAAAATGATCAGAAAAATGTTTTTATTTTTCGCTTATCTCGCCAAAGTGTTGGTTATTACCGTAATTGTTGGATGACAGACAGCGTAATGAAAGAATAATTTATAGGAATAAATATTTTATGGATATAATTGATATACCAGAATCTGATGAAAAATTACTAGCAGAATGTGATGTAGAGACTTTTCGAGCGAGTGGTAAAGGTGGACAACACGTTAACACAACAGATAGCGCGGTAAGACTTACACATCGTGCAACAGGTGTTGTAGTTTCTTGTCAGCAAGAGCGCAGTCAACACCGAAATAAAGCTACTTGTTTGGCTAGATTAAGAGAAAAGCTAGCTAAATTAAATTACACTCCCCCAGAAAGACTTCCTACAGCTAAACCAAGAGTAGTTAAAGAAGAAATTTTAGCTACTAAAAAGCATGTTGCTGAAAAAAAGCGAACAAGAACTAAGGTTAAACCAACAATTGACGAAGATTAAATAATGTAATTTACTTAATTTTGACTTAATTAGTTCCTATTCGATTTTCATAAAGTTCTTTATAGTATTTAAGATACTCACCTGATCGAGTTCGTTCTAGCCAAGTTTGATTATTTAAGTACCAATCTATTGTAAGTTGAATGCCTTGTTCAAAGTTAACTTCTGCTTGCCAATGTAGTTCTTTTTCTATTTTACTAGGGTCAATTCCATAACGTCGGTCGTGTCCTGGGCGATCGGCAACAAATTTAATTAAGTCTTTAGGGCGATCAAGTAGTTTGAGAATTGTTTCAATTACTTCCAAGTTATTTTTTTCTGTTCTAGCTCCAATATTGTAAATTTCTCCTGCTCGTCCGTTGATTAAAACCTGATAAAGAGCTTTACAATTATCTACAACATAAATCCAATCACGAATATTAAGACCATCTCCATAAACCGGAAGTGGTTTATATTCCAAAGCATTAGCAATAATTAAAGGAATTAGTTTTTCTGGGAATTGATAAGGCCCGTAATTATTACAAGTGCGAGTAATTATACAGTCTAATTTATGCGTACATTGAGCAGCATAAACAAAATGTTCTGCTGAAGCTTTACTAGCTGCATAAGGACTAGCAGGAAAAAGCCTAGAATCTTCTGTCAAATAAATATTTGGTTCTAAACTTCCACCAACTTCATCAGTAGAAATATGTATAAAGCGAGGAATTTTTGCTTCCCTTGCACAATCTAGTAAAATTTGTGTTCCATAAACATTAGTAGTAACAAAGGGAGCAGCAGATTTAATGCTACGGTCAACGTGAGATTCCGCCGCAAAATTTACTATAGCATCAGCACCTATAATTGCTTGGCTAACGTCTTCTATTTGGCAAATATCACCTTTAATAAATCTATAATTTGGCAAATGTGCAAGATCTGCTAGGTTTTCTAAGTTACCTGCATAAGTTAGCTTATCAAAATTAATAATTTCGTGTTCTGGATGTTCTGTTAATAAAAGTCTAATAAAATTTGAACCTATAAAACCTGCTCCACCTGTAACAAATATTTTCATGATCTATAACCTTGAGTTTAAATTTTTATGTACTAACTACAGCGTAAACAAAGTAAGTTACTATTTTTTCAATTTCTTAAGTCACGCGCGTGACCAAATAATTATATTGTAGGGTTGAAACCCTACGTATCGTGATGTAATATTTACAGAGTATTAACCTATTTCTTTTGGCTATTCGCTTTAGCATCTTTAGCCCATTGCAAATTATTTTTAGTCAATTGGTAGTTTGGATCAATTTCTAGTGCTTTATCTGCTGCCTCTATAGCTTTATCAAACTCACCTAACATAATATTGGCTGCACAGAGATTATTATAAGCTGCAATATTTTTAGGGTTTATACTTATAACTTTTTCTGCCATTTTTACTGATTCTTGATAAAGTTTACCTTGGAAATAATATAAGCTTAAGTTTAAGTAATTAAGCTCATTTGGATTTTCCATAGTAATTATAGCTTGTTTGCCTAAAGTTTCTAAAATCTTGGTTTCTTCACTCACAGCTTTTGCTTGGCTAATTTCTGCTTTTATAGCTTTTGGGTCATAATCTGATGGGATCATGCGTTCTACTTTTAGCAGATGAAATATTACTGTATCGTACATACCATATTTAATAAAAAACTTATCATAAGTTTTTAAGCTAAGTAGCGATACTACTATAACAGCAAAAACTAAGGCATTTTTGGATAAATTTTTATTATTACTCCATTCTTTATTTATCAATTTTAGATTTATATTGCTTAAGCAGGTTTCTGAAAAAACAACTAAAGCTAAAGCTGCTAGTAAGGAATAAATAAAATTAAGTGTGACAGCATATCTAATATTCTTAAAAAAGATAGAAAAAGTTATAACAAAATAAAATAAAAAAGCAATTAAAATGCTAATATATAGATTTTTTTGTGCTTTAATAAAATAATAGCCTAAATATAGAAATACTATTGTAGAAATTAATGGAATAACTATAAAATAGTCTAAAAAATAATGTGTCCAGGGGCCAGAACAATATTCTACACCATAAGATTGTCCAAACTTTTCTGGATTAAGAATATTTGGTAAAAATACTCCCTTAAAAACTTCTAAAGTGTTAGTTAACCCTCCAAACGCAATAATATAAATAAAAATAGATATGATAGGAGGAATAATTGCAATATTTATTAAATGCTCTATTTTAATATCATTATCACCATAAAATTTTAATATTAAAAGTGTTATTAAAAAAAAAGGCAAATAAAAGTAAGAAGTTTCTCTATAAAGTATTACAGCTACTAAAGAAGTTAATAAATAAACAAAGTTTTTTTGAGTTTTTGAATGTATAAAATTTATTAATAAAGCTAAAGAAATTATTGTAAAAAGATTATATCCAGAATCCATTAAAGCACGGCGAGCTAAACCTAAATTTAGGGGTGAAAAAACCATAAATATGCTTGTTATTAAAGCAATTTTTTCATCCCAAAACTTTCTTACAAATAAAAAAGTAATAACTATTGTAGCTAAAAAACTAAATAGTGAATAGTAAGCTAAATTTATAACAGAATCTCCAAAAATACTTAATATAAAACCTGTAATTAAAATATGTAATACTCTTAAAGGATTTGGATAAAGTTTTAAGTTATCATCATTAATATAATCTACAGCTATTTTTTTGAAACCTGCTAAACCCTCTGATTTAATAGCTTGTGCTTGAGAAAAATAGATTCCTTCATCAGAATTTTTTCCTGTAAACAATGTGTTAGCTTCAGGAAAGGTGCCTAAAGAAATCACCAAAGTAATTGCTAGTAAAATCACCAATAAAATATAGGATAAAATATCTTTATTTCTAACATTAGCTGTAAGCTTAATATAATCGTCATTTTTATTTGGATCTAGCTCTAAGGACATAATTTTGTTAATTAAAACCTTAATGAAAATTTAAAGTTGCTATAAAATTAAAGGCTTAATTTGTTTTTTAAGTCAATATCTTTACACCAAACAAAATAGTATGTAAATCTATATTCATATTTTTTTCTACATGATTTAAGATTCAAATCAGTTAAGCTACTCATTGCTCTCAAATTTTAACCTCAGGAAATAAAGTTATGGACAAAAAAAGAGTATTAATATTTATCGTGGCTTATAATGCAGAAAAACATATAGAGTCTGTTTTAAATAGAATCCCTAAAATATTTTGGACTGATGAAACTTATGAAACTGAAGTTTTGATAATTGATGACGCATCCAAAGATAATACGGTTGAAGTAGCGAACAAATATCAATTAAGAACAAATAGAAATATAAAGGTTCTTCGTAATCCAATCAATCAAAGATATGGTGGAAATCAAAAGATAGGTTACACCTACGCGATAGAGCAAAATTTTGATGTTGTAGCTCTTTTACATGGAGATGGTCAATATGCTCCTGAAATGTTGGACACTCTTATTGCCCCTATAGCCCAAGGTGAAACAGACGTAGTTTTTGGTTCTCGAATGATGGAAAAACAAAATGCCTTAAAAGGCGGAATGCCTTTCTATAAATTCCTTGGAAATATTATTCTTACTACCACACAAAATTTACTACTTAAGTCTAATTTAACAGAATTTCATACAGGTTATCGCATTTATAGTGTAGCAGCACTAAAAGAAATCCCTTTCCAATATAATTCTAATGACTTTGATTTTGATACAGACATTATTATCCAAGTGCTTGATAACAAACTTCGTATCAAAGAAATTCCAATCCCAACACATTATGGAGATGAAGTTTGCCATGTTAACGGTGTAAAATATGCTATGCAAATTTTACGCACTTCTTTGCTCGCACAAGTGCAAAAATTTAATATATATTATCATCCAAAGTTTGATTACAAACCTAAAGAAAATCCTTATAAATCAAAAACAGATTTTGATAGCACACATACTTTTGCAATTGACCATATACCTAGCGGAAGTGTAGTTTTAGATTTTGGTTGTGCTAGCGGCTATATAGCAGCAAAGTTAAAAGAAAAAGGCTGCCGTGTTTATGGTTATGACCAGTTTTTTAGTGACGAGGCTGTTAAACATTGTGAAAAAGTCTTTCAAGTGAATTTTGATAACTTTGATTTCCAAATCCCTGAAAATGAAAATAAAATAGATTATGTATTACTACTAGATGTCGTTGAGCATTTATCCGACCCAGCAGCATTTCTTACTATTCTTAGAGAGCGATTAGCTAAACATCATCCAGAAATAATACTTACTACAGGAAATATAGCTTTTATTTTAACTCGTTTATCATTATTAGCTGGTCAATTTAACTATGGGAGACGAGGAATTTTAGATTTAACACATAAACGACTTTTTACTTTTTCATCTATAAAACAATTGTTAAGTAATTTTGGGTATGAAATTTCTTTAGTCAAAGGCGTACCTGTACCTATTCCTTTTATAATTGGCAACAAATCTTTGGCTAACTTTTTGTTAAGTATTAATAATTTATTGATTAAATTAAGTAAAGGGTTATTTTCATTTCAAATTGCACTTGTTGCTAAACCATTGCCAACACTTAATTTACTTTTAGAAAATGCTAAAGTACGTGGTCAAGAAGAATACCAAAAAGCTTTGGTAAAAGCAGAAGAAAGTAAATCATCCAAAGAAAAAGATTATTTATTAGTTAAATAAGTAATTATATTTAATTAAATTTAGTATTAGTTGCTAGCTTAAAATGTCACTAATGCAAAATTGCTCAAGTTTAATTAAACTCTTGACTTGCCAGCAGTTGTCAAAATCTGTTTTAATATCCTAATACCTGCCAATCAAAACAACAATCAGGAGGAAATAGCATAGTGTATACGTATAGAGTAGCTATACTTGTTTTAACAATTTTATTTCTTGCTATTACTACACAAGCTCAAAAAAAAGAACTTACCATTGATGATATTTTTGATCCACAAAAACAAATTAATTTTTCTGGCCGACTGCCTAGAATTATCCGATGGCTAGATAATCAACATTATTTACAATTTAATACTAATCCTCAATCAGGGCCTGTTGGACTATTAAAAGTTGATGCTAAAACAGGAAAAGCTGAAAGTTTTTTTGATAAAGAAGCTTTAGAAAAAGCTCTGGCAGCAACTCCTGGTTTTAGCCATGATGAAGCTAGAAAATTTGTAAGTCTTTCTGGCTATATTTTTAGCCCCAGTAATGATGGAATACTAATAGAATATAATAAGGATTTATACTATTACCAACTAGGTAAGGATAAGGCTCAAAGATTAACTACTACTGTAGAAGAAGAAGAAAATCCTTCTTTTAGCCCAGATGGAAAATTAGTTGGCTTTACTAGAAATAACAATATTTATACAGTTGATCTAGCTTCTAACAAAGAAACTGCTCTTACTACAGATGGAAGCAAAACTATTTTTAATGGTCGGTTAGATTGGGTTTATGAAGAAGAAATTTATGGACGTGGGACAACTCAGTCTTATTGGTGGAGTCCAAATTCTAGTCAAATTGCTTATTTAACCTTGGATGAAGCTAAAGTACCTGCATTTACTGTAGTTGATCACTTACCACTTTATCAAACCTTAGAAGTAACTAATTATCCTAAAGCTGGTGAACCTAACCCAACAGTAAAATTAAATATTGTTGCGGCTAAAGGTGGAACGCCTCAAGCAGTAGATTTAGCTAAGTATCAAGACGCTGAATTTTTGATTACTAGAGTAGGTTGGACACCTGATAGTAAACATGTTGTTTATCAAGTTCAAAACCGAGTACAAACTTGGCTAGAATTTAATCTAGCTGATAGCCAAACAGGAAAAAGTAATTCTTTGCTACGTGAAACCAGCCCAGCCTGGGTTGAAGTAGTAGAGCTTCCAGAATGGCTAGCAGATGGTTCATTTATTTGGCAAAGTGACCGTAGCGGTCGCCGTCATTTATATCATTATTCCTTAGATGGCAAGCTTATAGCTCCTATTACCAAAGGTGATTGGGATGTCAGGGAAGTTTATGGTGTGAAAGACAATTTGATTTATTTTTCTGCTTCTGAACATGGGCGTATTAGTAATGACATTTATCGTATTAAGCTTGATGGAAGTGGTTTTACTCTTTTAAGTAAAGCTTGGGAAGGTAATCATGCTGCTAGATTTAGCCCAGATTTTGCAGCTTACATTGATACAGCAAGCAATATCTCTACACCTCCACAAATCCATCTTTATAGCAGCGAAGGCGCACTTATACGCACAATTGAAGAAAATAAAGTTGCTGCTCTTTCAGAATTTAATTTAAGCAAACCTGAATTTATGCGTGTTGCAACTCGTGATGGCTTTATGATGGATGCAATGATGATTAAGCCTGCCAACTTTGACCCAAATAAAAAATATCCTGTAATGTCCTATAATTATTCTGGCCCGGCTGCACCTTCGGTTAGAAATGCTTGGACAGGAATAAATTATGTTTGGCATCAAATGTTAGCTCAAAAAGGTTATATTATTTGGATTTGTGATAACCGTTCAGCTAGCAATCAAGGAATGAAATCAACCTACCCTATTTTCCGTAATTTAGCAGAACTTGAATTAAGAGATTTAGAAGATGGAATTGCTTGGCTTAAACAACAATCTTATGTTGATAGTAACCGCATTGGGTTGTGGGGTTGGAGTTATGGCGGTTATATGACAGCTTATGCTCTAACTCATAGCAAAACTTTTAAGATAGGCATTTCCGGCGCACCTGTAACAGATTGGCGCAACTATGATTCTGTTTATACAGAAAGATATATGGGACTTCCAAAAGATAATGAGGAAGGTTACAAAAAAAGCTCTGTGATAGAATCTGCGGCTAACCTACACGGTAAGTTACTTCTTATTCATGGAACAATGGACGACAATGTCCATATACAAAACTCTGTACAATTTATTGACGCATTACAAAAAGCAGGAAAACATTTTGATCTAATGGTTTACCCTAAATCCCGACATGGTGTAACACAACCTCAACGTCTAAAACATTTACGTGAGATGATGACTAACTTTATTTTGGAGAACTTATGAACTCAGCTACTTCTGATAATCAACCCAAAATGGAATATCCCAAAACAGATTCCGCGGGTTTATTTGGACACCCTAAAGGGTTAATGACTTTATTTTTCACAGAAATGTGGGAACGTTTTAGCTATTATGGAATGAGAGCAATTTTGCTACTCTATATGGTTGCTCCTGTTGCTAACGGTGGTTTAGGACTCGATAAACCTAGTGCAACATTGATTTATGGTCTTTATACTTCAGCAGTTTATTTAATGTCTATTCCTGGTGGTTGGATCGCTGATGGCATTTTAGGATCACGTGTTGCGGTTCTAATAGGCGGTATCATTATTGCTGCTGGTCATTATTCTATGGCTGTACCTAGCACTTCTACTTTTTATGCTGGATTAATCTTGATTGTGCTAGGTACAGGGCTACTAAAACCAAATATTAGTAGTATTGTTGGCAGTCTTTATGCAGAAGGTGATCCTAGGCGTGATGCTGGATTTTCAATATTTTATATGGGTATCAATTTAGGTGCTTTTGTTGCACCCTTAGCTTGTGGTTTTCTAGCACAAGATGAAAAGTTTAAAGCATTCCTTAAAGCAAATAATTTTCTTCCTGAAGGTAGTTGGCACTGGGGGTTTGGTGCCGCTGGTGTTGGTATGACCTTTGGGCTAATCCAATACTTAATTTTCCAAAAAAGTCTTCGTCGTGTAGGTAATCGCCCAGATGTACCTATGGGTGAGCTAGTTAAACGTATTGCTATTGCTGTTGCAGCAATTACTGCTCTAGGTCTTTTACTTATCTATAATCTTTGGTCAATTATTGCTGTTGGTATTGTTGCTGGAGCAATTTGGTTATTCTTCTCTCTACAAAGCGAAGAAAGAAACCGATTTATTGTAATAGGCATTTTATTTGTTTTTGCGGCTCTTTTCTGGGCAGCATTTGAGCAAGCTGGTTCTAGCTTAACTCTATTTGCAGATAAAATGACTAGAAATAGTGTTTTTGGTTGGAACTTCCCTTCTTCTTGGTTCCAATCTGTTAATTCACTATTTATCATTGTCTTAGCCCCTGTTTTTTCATGGTTATGGGTAACTCTTGGCAGTCGTCAACCTTCAAGCCCAGCTAAGTTTTCATTTGGTTTGCTTTTTGCAGGCTTAGGTTTTGTTGTAGTCGCTTTTGCTTCTACTCTTTATTCTGGAAGCAGTTTGGTTGATCCTTTCTGGTTAGTCTCTGTTTACTTCCTACATACTGTCGGAGAACTTTGCCTTAGCCCAGTTGGACTTAGCACTATGACCAAATTAGCACCAGCAAGACTTGTAGGTCTAATAATGGGTATTTGGTTTTTAGCTGCCTCTGTAGGTAATTATGCTGCTGGAACTATTGCAGGCCATTTTGATGAAACTGCTGAAGGTGCAGTGTTTAAGCTTTTTGCTTCTGTCGCTGTTGTAACAATTATTTCAGCAGGTATTTTAGCTGCCATTACCCCTTATGCACGTAAGCTAATTGGTAAGGCTGAATAGCAAATTTAATAATTTATAGCTCATTAAAATAAATAGGGCAGATATTTTGATCTGCCCTAAAATTTTTCTTGCTATGCTATAAAAAATTCTTTATTTCTTACCTGTGTAATAACCTCGTTTAGCTTTTATTACCACGTCATCTTTACTTATTGTTGTCTCTAAACCTGTAGAAACAATTTTTATTTTTATCTTACGTAATTTATCGTCTGTTTTTGTATTAGTAGAAGAATAACCAATGCTATAACGTGCGCGTAAATGCTCAATTAATCGAACAAATTCTTCTAAAATAGAACTTTTATTTGTATCAAATATTTCTCCACCTGTTTCATCAACATAATCATCTATTCTTTCAGTTATTTGAGAAGCAAATCTCAAAACCTTTTTAGATTGTTTTTCATCTTGTACGATTAAGCAATTTACGTTAATGTTATTTTCTAGCAGGCTTTTAATAGCTTCTTTTTTTTCCTTACTTTTTGGTTTAAGAAATATATTATCCGTAATTACAATTACTACTTTTCTATAATTAGATTTACTATATGTTCTTATATGATAAATAACATCTCCAACAGCATTATTAAAGTCTGTTCCTCGTCCAAACTGCATTGCCGCAGATTTAACTTTTTCCATATTGCTTATAACAAGTTGTTTATTAGTAGTAAAAGTTTCTAAAGCAGCCGTTCCTGTACCAAAAGCCATTATGCTAACTTCATCTTCTGGTTTTAGTAGTTCTAAAGCTTTTATTGCAGCTTCACGTATTTGTGCTTCAAAAGGTCTAATACTACCGCTAACATCTACTAATAATAGCACTGATAAAGGTAGTTTATCTTGGCTAAAATTAGTAATTTCTTGTTTAATGTCGTCTTCATAAACTTCAAAGTTTTTTTCTGTTAAACTTTTGACAGGATTACTTGTTTTTTTATTTAATACATGCACATCAAAACTAACAAGGTCAACATCTACTTTAATTATAGGTTCGTCTATTTGATTTTGCTTATTAGGAACTTGTGCTAAAACTGGTACAAATAAAAAAATAGTTAGAATTATTGATAATAAAATTTGAATTTTTAACATAATTTTGCCCAACAGTTTTTATTTATAATTGATTATTTATTTTTGCTCTCTTTAGGAACAAAATAGCCTCGTCTAGCCTTTACCACTAAATCTTCTTTACTTATTTCTAAATCAGAAGAAATAACATTAATTTTAATCTTACGTAGCTTACGATCTGTTTTTGTATTAGTAGAAAAATAACCAACACTATAGCGAGCGCGTAAATGATCAACTAGCTCTACAAATTTTTCTGATATAGAAGTTCTACGAGCATCAAATATTTCTCCTCCAGTTTCATCAGTAAAATTATTTATGTTATCTCCAAATATGTTTGCACCAAGACTTCCCCCATTATTAAGTACTGAAGTAGCATCAATATCTTCTACTACTAAACAACTAACCGTAATATTGCTTTCTAATAATTTTGTAACAATTTGATTTTTGTCTAAGTCATTTATTGGATTGATTATATTATCAGTAATAACAATTACTACTTTTCTATAGTTAGGATTACCAAATTTTTTCATATGACTAACAACTTCATTAATTGCACCTTTAAAATTTGTTCCTTGCCCTAGTTTTCTAGTCTTTAGTCTTACAGGTTCTAGATAATCAACAACAATTTGTTTATCTTTAGTAAATAGATCTATTGCTCCTGTACCAGATCCAAAAGCCATTAGACCTACCTCATCAGCATTTTTTAATTGTTTCAAAGCTTGCGTAGTAGCTTCTTGAATTTGATAGCTGATTGGGTCAGTGCTTCCGCTAACATCAATTAAAAGTAAAACAGATAAAGGAAGCTGATCTTGGCTAAAATTAGTAATTTCTTGCTTAACATTATCTTCGTAAACTTCAAAATTATTTATGGTTAAGTTTTTGATTGGTGTATTTGTTTTTTTGTTTAGTACCTGCACATCAAAACTAACAAGATTTGTATCTATTTTAATTATAGGTTCGTCGGTTTCATTTTGTGGGGATTGAGCTAAAACTGGTACAAATAAAAAAGTAGTTAAAATTACTGATAATAAAACTTGAATTTTTAACATAGCTTTTCCTCTTTAAAATAACCCAAAATTTATATGTTTTACTAAAACTGTTCTGAATGAACAGTCATTCAAAATATTAAAACAAAAAAAAGATTTATTCTATCTTTTCTCTAAATAAACTTAATTACCAAATAATAACAAAACACTATTGAAAGTAACAAGTATCTATACAGTATAGAACTTGCTTAATGACTTTCAATAGTATCTCAAAGTTTATTAAAGTTTTCTACTATTTATTATTTTGCCTTATCAACAAAATATCCCCGTTTAGCTCTTACTGTTAATTCCTTATTTTCCTTATTGCCATTAACTATTTTGATTTTAATTTTTCTTAACTTACCATCAGCTTTTGTATTATCTGGAGCATAAGCAACACTATAACGAGCGCGAAGGTGTTCAATTAAGTTTGTAAATCTACTAACTATAGAATGTCCTTGGGTATCTGTTACTTCTCCACCTGTTTCATCAGCATAAACACCTACTTTTTCCGCTGCTCTATCAAAACTATTAACAAGCGGTGGTGGAGTTAGTTCATTAAAATCTCCAGCTATTGTTGTTCCCCTACCACCTCTAATTTCTTCTTGTTCTTTTTGCCCTCTACTATTTAACCCTCTATTATTTACAGTGCGTGCTGGTGCTTTACCTTCAGCATTTATTCCACTAGGGTTTCTATCATTAGGTCTTTTAATATTAATAGTAGTAGCAGCTTCCCTATTCCCTACCTGTAACCCACAAACAGTAATATCTGCCTCTAAAAGTCTCCTTATAGTTTCATCTTTTGTATGTCCACCTGTTGGTTTATTAATTATGTCATCTGTAACAACAATAATTACTCGTCTGTAATTAGGGCTACTTAGCTTTTTCATATAGTCAGAAGCTTGATAAAGAGCTTCATTTAGAAAAGTAAGTTGACCTACGGCAGCTTTTTTAATTACAAGTTTGCTAATAGCATCAGTAATAAGCTTTTTATCTTTAGAAAATCTATCTAAGGCAGCAGTGTCAGAAGCAAAAATCATTACTCCAACTTCATCTTCTGGTTTTAATAGTTGTAAAGCCTTCAAAGCACCTGCTTGAATTTCTGGAATAATTGGTTCAACACTACCACTAACATCAACTAAAAGAAGTACAGAAAGTGGTAATTTATCCTGGCTAAAATTTGAAATTTGTTGCTTAATGTTGTTTTCATAAATTTCAAAATTATCAGCCGTTAATCCTCCAAAAGGAGTACTCGTTTTTTTACTTAATACCTGCATATCTAAACTAACTAACTCACTGCTAATTTTAATGGTCGGTTCTTCTGTATTTTTTGCAACAGGATCTTGAGCATATATTAAGGTATTTAGCATACATATTATTACTATTATTACTAACAAGCTTTGCTTTAACATAATATTTATCTCCTAGTTAAGTATTTTTATTTAGTTTATTGTTTGATATTATTGCTGTGTGGGAGGAAAATAGCCTCGTCTAGATTTTACAACCAAGTCATCTTTATCTATTGCCCATTCTAAACCTGTAGAAAGAACCTTGATTTTAATTTTACGTAATTTGCCATCTGTTTTTGTATTAGAAGAAAAATAGCCAATACTATAGCGAGCGCGGAGATGGTCAACTAATTCTACAAATTTTTCTAAGATAGAAGCTCTACGAGCATCAAATAGCTCTCCGCCGGTTTCATTAACATAAGCATCTACTTTATCCGACCCAAATGGTACTGAAGGAGGTAAAACTGTTCCTGCTGGTAAATTTCGGCTTGTAGAGGGTGGTCGGTTAGTTGCGCTATTTATGTTACCCTTGCCAGGTTTTTGAGGCCCTTGACCACCTCTAAAAGTATCAAAATTTGGTGTAGCTATTCTGTTAGACAATTGTTGTTGAGAAGGACTAGGACGACTAGCACTAAGAACAGGAACGCTTCTTTGTGGATCCTCTACTACTAAGCAACTAACAGTAATACTATTTTCTAGCAGATCATTGATTATTGTTCTTTTTTCTTCTGCTAATGGTTTTGCAACTATATTATCCGTAATAACTATTACTATTTTTCTATAGTTAGGATTGCTGAATTTATTTATATGAGTTATGGATGTCTTAATTGCATCTTTAAAGTTTGTTCCTTGGCCTGTGTTTATAGTCTTTAGTCTGACTTTTTCCATATTGTCAATAATAGTTTGTTTATTAGTAGTAAATAGGTCTAAACTTCCCGTTCCCGCAGCAAAAGCCATTAAACCAACTTCGTCTGCTGGTTTTAAGAGTTCTAAGGCTTTTTTGGTTGCTTGTTGGATTTCATAAGTAATAGGTTGAGTACTACCGCTAACATCCATCAATAATAAAACAGATAAAGGTAATAAATCTTGACTAAAATTAGTAATTTCTTGCTTAATATTATCCTCATAAACTTCAAAATCTTTTGCTGTTAAACCTTTGATTGGGTTATTTGTTTTTTTATTTAGTACTTGTGCATCAAAACTAACAAGCTGTGTGTTTACTTTAATTATTGGCTCTTCTATTTCATTTTGATTACTATTTTGTGATTGTGCTAAAACAGGCATAAATAAACAAAAAATTAATAATATTGATAATAAAAAATTATTTTTTAACATGACGGTTTTCTCCTCAAAAATATTAAATTAATGTTGTTAGAATTATTAAGTTTCGTTGGATAAATTGCCATTACGCAACCATTGTGCCAAAGAAGTAAATCTAATAAAAATTCGGACAAACTCAGTAAACAACGTCTGTTTAGCTAAAAATCTCCAAGTTAGATAAAGCAAAAGCACCACTTTATAGAACACTATTACACCTAATGGTATACTGTGGCCTTAAAAATCACTCTAAAAAGTAAAAAGCTTAAAACTTAAAAACTTATGAATTATTACTTACGACTAGCTACATTTGAAGATAAACCTATAATAAAAAAATTAATTGAAGACTCAGCACGCGCCTTAAGCCAAGAGGACTACAGCCTTGAACAAATCGAAATAGCTATTAAGTATATCTATGGTGTAGATAGTGACTTAATCACTGATCAAACATATTTTGTGGCTATAGATAGTCAGACTCAGCAAATAATTGGCTCTGGAGGTTGGAGTAAAAGAAAAACTCTTTTTGGAGGTGATCAATATACAAATCGTCAAACTGAGTTTTTAGATCCAAGTAGAGATGCAGCCAAAATTAGAGCCTTTTTTATTCATCCTAATCATGCTAGAAAAGGCATTGCTAAAGCGATTTTGTTAAAATGTGAAGAGGAAGCAAAACTAAATGGATTTAACACTTTAGAGCTACTTTCTACCCTACCAGGCTTAAAACTTTACAGCACGTTAGGTTTTCAACCTACTGGTAAAGTTGCTTATGAATTTGAAGGAATAACTGTTGATTTTGTCCCAATGACTAAACAGCTTAATTAATAAAACTTAAGAGACTTAAATTTATGAATAGAGATAATGTAGTTTATTTTTCTCATGGAATGGAAAGCGGCCCCTTTGGGTCTAAAATAATGGCACTTGCCAAAGTAGCAGAAAACCTTGGTTTTGAGGTTGAAAGTCCTGATTATCGCTCAACAATGGACGCAGATGAGCGAGTTAAAATGTTACTTGACTTAAAGCCTAAAGCTAATAAAAATTTGGTTTTAGTAGGTTCAAGTATGGGCGGCTATGTTGCAACCATAGCATCTAAAGAGTTAAAACCACAGGGCTTATTTTTAATGGCTCCTGCTTTTTATATCCCTATTTTTAAGTATCAAGAACCTAAACCATATGCAGAAGAAATACTAATAATTCATGCTTGGCAAGATGACATAATTTCGGCAGAAAATATTATTAACTTTGCAAAACAGCATAATATTGATTTACATCTAGTTAATAGTACTCACAATTTAGCCAGTAAACTTCCATTAATTGAAGTTTTATTTAGCCATTTTTTAACTAAAATTTTAGAAAAAGAGGCTTAAGGTTTTACTCAGAAAAACCTTCTGAAATGGCTTTTACTAAATTGGTTAAAGCCTCTAAATCTGCTAAATCAATAACTTCTGCTGGTGAGTGTGAATAGCGCAAGGGCCAACTAATAGGAATATCTATTGCTCCATATTGTGTAAAAACTGCCCCATCATTTCCCCCTCCAGTTACTCCATATTGAATAGCAATATTATTTTTACTGGCTAGAGCTAGCATTTTATTTAATATTGGTCGGGGAATGATGTTGGAGTTATCCATAGCTCTTATTACAGCACCTTTACCTATGGGAGCATCAGCAAAACGCTTTATTTCTACAGGTGAATCAGAAGAAACAAATGTATCTACTGCAAAAACATAATCAACATCGCTTCCAAGTCTTGATGCAACATCTTGCGCACCGTCTAAGCCTGTTTCTTCTTCAACTGTCCAGACAAAAGTAATTTTTTGCTTAAGTTTATTAGGATCAAGCTTTTGTAGAGCTAAAACTAAGCTAGCTGACCCTACTCGGTCATCAAATGAGCGACCATTAGCCCGGTTTCCTTGTAAAGAATGATATTGCTTAGGCATAGTGATTGAACTACCTACTTGTATACCAAGTTTTTCTGTTTCTTCTCTACTACTAGTTCCAAAATATAAAACTAAATCACTTAGATTTGGTGGACGTGTTTCTGTTTGGAAATAATTACGGCGCGGTGCTAAGACACAAGCAACAGATTCACCATTCCCAATATGAGTTAGCATTGTGTGTGCTTCAAAAAGTGAGTCATAAAAACCACCTAATTTTGTTACTGAAGCTCTACCATCATCATTAATTGCATTGATTTTATAGCCAATCTCATCCATATGAGCAGCAAAAACCAAGTGTGGCTTACCATTACCAACCGTTAAAATTAAATTTCCTCGCTCATCTGTTTTTGGACTAGCCCATTTTGGCAACAAAGTCTTAATTTTTTCTCTTACACCCTTTTCATAGCCTGACACACCATAGCTTTCTACCAAATCTTTTAATACTTGTGCCTCTGTAGACAAAGTTTTTGCACTAGTTTTTGGTTTAGAAAAAGAAATTTCCTTGTCAGTAAAATTTACTGCCTGTTTTGTTACTTTGGCTAAAAGCATTTTAGTCAATGCTTTAGCATCACGGCTATCTACAACCTCAACCGTAGAGCTAGAAAAAAGCGTTGGAAGTGCAATTAAATGTAATTTTGTACCTTCTAAAACTGGCCCTTGAGTATAAATTGCTCGGCGAGTTCTCATATCAGGAACTTTTTGTATTTGTTGGCTATCTGACCAATAGCTATCATCTGCAACAACAATCGGGCCTTGCCCTAAATTTCCCACTTGCCCAATAGAAGATAACTCTTTTTTCTCCTCAGCAGCATTTAAGTTTGTAGCTGTCCAGCCATCCGTTATTAAAATTGTTTCTTTTGCACTGCAAGAACGTGCTAAACGGTCAATTCCCTTGCGTCCAAAAGTTTCTTGGGTGACAAAAGCTATAGTTAAAGTACCATTAATATTTTCTGGAGATAAATTATTGATAAGAGAAAGAATTGCTGTTACTCCTCCACGTAAACCAGCACTAGGGGCGGCAACTTGATGTTGGCCTAGTTTAGTAGCTCGATTTTGTAAACTAATTGGATCCAGTAGTTTAACACCTGAAGCTATAACTTCTTGACGAGATCTTGCCCCAATATCTACCCAAATATCATCTGGTTGACAAATATTATTGTTGGTTCTTGTTCTATTTCTTTGTAAATGTGTAGATAAAATAGCAGTAACTCCATTAACTACACCTTTTTCTGTATAAATACTAATTGGTTGCCCTTCATGAAACTGATGAAAAAGCTTTGTAGGAACTATTGTTTGTACAAATTGTAGCCGCAAATATCCATCTTCTTGAATTTCTGACACTACATAACCAAATTCATCAACTGGAACAACTATTAGACGGCTAGTGCTAGACGGCTCTTTACTATTAATAGTGACAATTAAATTATCCATATTGTCAAATTCAGCTTTAGCCCAAGCAGGTAGCTTTTGTTTTACTTCTTCCAACAAAGGTTTTTCAAAACCAGCAACAGCCGGAAAATTAGCAAGTTGAAAAATGGATTCTTGGCTTTGAGCTATGATTGAATTAGCTGACAATAAGCACACCAATATTAATAATAAAAAGTATTTACACTTAATCATTACGGCTCCTATTTACTTTATGTTGAATGAGTTCTGGCAAATAGATTGGTTTCCTATTAGATTAACATTACAAGTAGCTACCTTAGCAACTCTAATTTCTCTATTTGTTGGGTTAATTTTAGGCTATTTGCTAGCACGTCGTCGTTTGCCAGCAGGAGAAATAATAGATAGCCTTATTTCGCTACCTTTAGTCCTACCTCCAACCGTTTTAGGCTACTACTTATTAGTATTATTAGGAGCAAATAGTCCAATAGGTAAGCTTTGGGAAAATATTTTTGGTGGCCCATTGATCTTTACTTGGTTAGCAGCCGTCATAGCAGCAACAGTTCATTCCCTTCCATTGATGATCAAATCTGCTCGTGTAGCAATTGAAGAAGTACCATCAGAAATAGAAACCGCTGCCCAAACTTTAGGTGCAAATAAATGGAAAGTCTTTTTTTATGTCACATTACCACTTGCCAAACGGGGCTTAATTGCTGGTGCTATGCTGACTTTTACCCGTAGCCTAGGAGACTTTGGAGCAACTATTATGATTGCAGGTAATATTCCTGGTCGTACTCAAACTGTAGCCGTAGCTATTTATGATGCTGTTCAAGCTGGTAGAGATAACCAAGCCTTTACTTTAGTAGTAATTATTTCTTGTATAGCATTTATACTACTTTATTTATTTAATATTGTTAATTTAGGAAAAAAACAGGTTATGTAAAAATCATTTAGGCAAAATGTAGCTCTAAGCTAGACAACTTTCCCTGATTTATCCTAAACTAAAATTTTTAGAAGACGTTATTTTTGGCAACTTGTAGCCAAAAATTATTAAACTATAAATTAAGTTTTCCAAGGAGTATTAGCATTGGGTATCCTATCAATTGCCATTCCCTTTCTTTTTGTCTTAGGTGTGCTAATTTTTATTCATGAATTAGGACATTTTGCTGTCGCTAAATTTTTTAAGGTCAAAGTTGAAACATTTTCTTTAGGCTTTGGGCCAAAACTACTAGGATTTACCTATGGAGACACTACTTATCAAATTAGTGCTATCCCCTTAGGTGGTTACGTTAAGATGAAAGGAGAAAACCTAGACGAAAAGCTCGATTATGCTGGTGATGAGTTTCTAGCTAAACCTAAATGGCAACGCTTTTTAATCCTTTTGGCCGGCCCTTGGATGAATATTGTTGCTGCAATTATTATCCCTATGGTTTTGGCTATGTACTTCTATCAGGTACCTCGCCACTATACTGAACCTGTTATAATAGGAAGTATTTCTCAAGAATCTGCCGCAGCTAAAGCAGGTATCCAAGTTGGTGATCGTATTACTAAACTTGACACGCTAGAAAATCCTACCTGGCGACAACTTGAAATGAAAATTGTTAATAATGCTGAAATTCCACTCAAAGCTGTTATTGAACGCAATGGTCAACAAGTTGAAACAACAATCACCCCAAAAACTAACACTATTGAAAAACAAAAAATAGGCACATCTGGCTTACTTCCACAACTTAAAGAAGAAGTTGTACATGTGGAAACTGTTGTAGATGGTGGCCCTGCCAAACAAGCTGGTCTACAATCTAAAGATAAAATCACTAAGCTAAATGGAGAAAATGTTAAAAATTTCTATTGGCTTTATGATTCCTTGCAAAATTTAGAAGGTAAAGAAACTATTTTAACCGTTGAACGTGGTGCCGAAACCCTAGAACTTAAAATGCAGCCACGCCGCGAAAGTGATGGACGTGTTAGAGTTGGATTTGCTCCTAACCCAACATTTATCACACCTGAGCCAACTATCACTAGCAAAAAATCTTTAGTTGAAGCCTTTAACCTTTCCGTAGCTAAAAACTATGAAGTAATGATTTTAACTAAAGAAGCTTTAGTACAAATCTTTACAGGTCAACGTAAAGCTGGTGACGCACTTTCTGGCCCGATTCAAATTGCTGCAATTTCTGGTAAAGTTTATCAAACTGGTGGTATAGAATCTTTACTTAATCTAATGGCTTTACTCAGCTTAAATCTTGGTATTTTTAACCTTTTCCCAATCCCAGTTTTAGATGGTGGACATATATTTATTTTACTTTTAGAAGGTTTACTTGGCTTAGGTGGCTACAAACTTTCTTTAGTAATCAAAGAAAGAATGTTACAAGCAGGCTTTGTAATGTTACTTTTACTAATGGGATTTGTAATTATCAATGATGTTAGCAAGCTTTTTACTAAAGATACTCCAACACCTAAACCGGCTGCATCTGCACCAGCACCAAGCCCCGCACCAGTAGCAACACCTGCACCAGCCGTAGCACCAACAACAGAAACAAATCAACCAAAATAAAATTTTTGTAAAAGAAGTTAAAATAAAAAAGCGGCTTAAATTGAGTCGCTTTTTTATTTAGCCTGAAAATAAAAAAATTCTCTGCTAAAAGTTATTTCCATTGCCTCAGTTTCGCTAAAACGTGATTTTTCACTATTTCGCGCACCTCGATAAGTAGTTGTTAGTAAATCCCTTAGCATTGTTTTATCTAAATAAATTTTACTTTCTATTATATGGCTTTCCAGTAGTATAAATTGATCTGTAAAAGTCCTTATAGTTTGTTGATTGCGATCAATAAACAGACCTTCGCCTAAAACTTTTTCTCTTAGTTCGATTAGATCATTTGCTGCTGGTACTACTACTAGTAAAAATCCTTGGTTAGTCAATACTCTATGAAATTCCGTTGGGTTTTTTCGTGCAGTAATTGACATTACTAAATCAAATTCATTATCTGGAAAAGGTAAAAGCCTATCTCCATTAGCTATTATCCATTTTGCTATTGGATAATTCCTAGCTGCCTGCTTTATTGCTGGCAATGAAATATCTAATCCACAAGCAATTATATTTTCTAAGACTAGTAAATTACCTAAATAAGAACCTTCTCCACAACCAACATCTAATATTTTGGTAATTGTAGGATTTTTTTTAATAAAATTCTCTATATCTTCAACAAAAGGCTGGTCAAGTCGGCTTTTCATCAAACGATGGCGAGCAGCAACTATTTCTTGGCTATCACCTGGACTTAAAGAACGCCGGTCTTGTGGTTGAAGCAAATTTAAGTAGCCGCTTTTGGCTAGATCAAAACTATGGCTGGAAGGACAAACAAAAGTTTTTCCACAAGGTTCTAATCTTAAGTGGCAATTTCTTACACTACATAACAAATTAATAGACATTAAATAAACTTCTCTTTGATTCTTTACAAAAAAAAATGTTATAAAACATTAATAATTATTAAGTTAAGAGAGCAATTTATGCTTAAAAAACTTTTAGCTATTTTACTTCTTTTAATTATAACTACTAATATTTGTTTTTCTCAAACTACAAAATTATCAAATCATGATTGGGCAAAACAAATATTAGTTGAAGCAATGTCAGAAAAAAATCCTGATAAACGAAAAGAGGCTGTTATAGCTCTTAGTTTAGCTGGAAGCCAAAAAGACCTTTACCCTCTCTTAGCTCAAGCTTTATCTGACTCAGATATATTAGTCCGAATTGCTACTTGTTCTACTTTATCAGAACTAAAAGAAAAACAAGCTATTCCTTTACTAGAAAAAACCTTAGAAGATCCTGTGCCAGAAGTAAGTTTTGCTGCTGCTCAAGCACTTTGGCAAATGAGCAACCAAACAGGAAAAGAAGTTTTATTAGCTGTTTTGGCTGGTGAACAAAAAACAAGTTCAGGTTATTTTGCTAAACAAAAGCGTGACACAGTGCGAATGATGAAAACCCCTACAGCTTTATTTAAGTTTATTGTTCGCACAGGTATTGGGTTTGTTCCCTTACCAGGTTTAGAAATGGGTTTTACTTCTATGACAGAATTAAGCAAAAATTCGCAACTTTCTGGACAAGCTTTAGCAGCACTTTTACTAGCTAAAGATAATGATTCTATTTCCTTAGAGCTTTTACGAGAAGCATTATTTGATAAAGATTGGCCTGTACGCGCTGCGGCGGTTCATTCGCTAGCTATTCGTAACCAAGTATTTATAAAAGATGATTTAGTAAGATTATTTGCTGATAAAAAAGAAGCTGTTCGTTATCGGGCTGCTGCTGCTTACTTAAAACTGGCTAGAAGCAAAAAACGAAAATAGAAAGCTAAGTTATACTTTCCTAAGCTTGACAGGTAGTAATCCTATGTTAAAATTTTGCTATTCTCTCTAGCTTGAGACAACTATTTCCATTATTTCTAATAAGTTACTTATTTTTCAATAATATAGCTTAAAGTTGTACTCAAAAACTGTAATTTTAGCAATTTTTTCCCAATTAGCGAGAAACTTTGATGAGACAATTTATTCATTGGTCTTACTTTCTATTTCCAGCATTATTTTTAATGGGAAGTTATACTTATGCTAATCCTGCTCATGGCACTATTTCAGGTACAGTAAAAGACAGCGAGGATCGACCCGTTGCAGGTGCAATAGTTCAAGTCTTTAACCCAAAAGAAGAACTAGCTTTATTAAAAACAGTTACAGATAAAAATGGACGTTTTTTAGCAAGTAATCTTTCTCCTGGAAATTATAAACTTCAAGCTGTAGCTAATGGCTATAAACCAACATTGGTATCAGAAGCTAGTGTAACTCCTTCGCAAACCACTATTTTTAACCTAAAATTACAAAAAGCTAGTGTACTTCTAAGTATTGACCAAGAAAAAGACAGTTATAAGTATGTTCTACGTCGTAACCGTACTATATTTCAATGGGATAATTTAGAAGAAGTTGTAGAAGAAAAACCTTTTATACGTGAAACACATGGATTTGTTAATCTTACTTGTGCTAACTCTCTTTCTTCTCAACCATTTGCAGCAAATTCAACTAACCTAAACTTTGCTTTAGCACAAATGGTTAGCGAAAACGTAGAATTAGTAGTTGCTGGTCAAACAGGTTTAGCTGTAAATAGTCCTCAAAGATTAGATGTACAAGCTTCTATACTTGCAAATGATGAACATAAACTTAACATTGCTATTGGTTATGGACAACTTCCTACTATTTCAAGCAATGAAAAAAATCCTATTCGTAGAGGAGAAATCAATCAATATACTATTCAAGTAACAGATAAATGGCGTATTGCTGGGCCAGTAGTAATTGTTTATGGTTTTGATTACTCCCATTTTGATGGAGCTAAACAAACAAATTTTCTTTTTCCTAGACTAAATTTAGATTTACAAGTTAGCCCAAATGATCAACTTTTTGCTGCAATTTACTCACCTAACGGGGCAAGTGTTGAAAGCAGCGCAGAATTTGAAACAACTAAAGTAGATTTTAGCGGCCCGGTTCAGCTAATTAGCCTATTTCCTCAACCTACAATAGAAAATTCCCAACGCTATGAACTTGGCTATAGTCATGTTTTTAAGAATCGCGCCCGTTTTGAAACAGCTATGTTTTGGGATAAACTTTCTCAACGTACATTAGCTTTTGTAGATTCAAATAACTTTGAAGTATCTGAAACAGCAGATCTTTCCATTAACACCATTTCACAAACTGGTGATAGCCGAGGTGTAAGAGTAGTTTTTTCCCAACCTATTACTAGTAATATTTCTAGTTTTGTTGGTTATTCTTTTGGTCAAGGTCAAAATTTGACTTTTACTGAAGATGGACAACCTAATATTTCTGTAGGCTATTTTCATGTTTTTACTGGAAAAGTTGATGCTCGTTTAGTCAGCACAGGAACAAAAATTTCTACAGTAGTAAGACTAACTAGTCCAAATGCTTTACTTGCAATAGATCCTTTCCAAAAGCAATTAAAAATGATGGATCCAAATATTAGCGTTTATCTAACCCAATCAGTACCAATGTTTAGCTTTATTCCTGGCCGCTGGGAAGCAACGCTAGATGCTCGTAATTTATTAGATCTACGCTTAGAAAATGGACGTGGAAAAGCTGCCTTAACTCAGTATTGGCGTAGTATTAAAGGAGGTGTTTCTATTAGATTTTAAGAAAAGTTAATTTTACTAGTCTTTTATAACTAATAATTTGTTATCTACAAAATCCTGGATTTACTGCAAAAAAATGGATTTAATCTTTATAAAAATTAAATATTAAAAACTAATTCTCTTTATTTTTCAATTACTTACAACCACATTTTTTACGGAATATAATTTGCTCATTTAAATCCGTTTTGTTAATCACTTTTCATAAATAATTTTATATGCTTAATTTAGCAATAAAAACCAAAGAGATGTTAATCTTAATCCTAACCATTGGGATTATCCTTTTGGGTTTGGCTAATGTTAATGAGCGTTTAAGCCAAAAACCATTGCCAGATGATGGAGTGGTTTGGGTAGATACTGGGGAAGGTGTAAAAGCTGAACAGGTCAGAACCGTTTCACCAGCCGATCGTGCTGGTGTTGTTCGTGGTGATTTACTTCGTTGGGTTAGTTTTGATGGTGGTGAACATTATTACAAAATTGAAAGTTCCCGCGATATATTTTTTATCCTAGATGAAAAAGTTGGGATAAACGGCTCTATCACTTATACAATTGAAAGAAAAATAGCTGGTCAAACAGGTCTTTGGGATGCTGATATAAGCAAAATAGAGCCTGAAGCATCTCGTCTGCCTTTAGAAATTTATTTAGCTGTTGTAGGCTCTATCTTTTTACTAGTGGGTTTATATGTTTTAGCAAAACAAAATGGCACTCCTTATGTACTACATTTCTATTCACTTTGCTTACTAGCTTTTACTAGCTACTCTCTTAATATCAGTGGCTCTTATAGCACACTAGACAAAATTATTTTCCTTGCTGATACAACTGCCTTTTTACTTCTTTCTCCCTTACTTTTACATTTTTGTTTAAATTTTCCATTCCGACGTAAATTTATTAGTCAAAGAAGATGGATAGTTACATTAAGCTATTTACCTAGCTTAATTTTAATTACAAGCCGTGTAATATTATTATTTTTTAGTGGCTATAATACTAGTTTACTTTCTTGGGAAAGCTGGATTAAAAAGGCTGAAACATTGCAATTTGCTCTAGCTCTACTAATTAGCAGTAGTCTATTACTAATTACATTTCTACAAACTAGAGCATCAACACTACGTCAACAACTAAAATGGGTGGTTTGGGGACTTTCACTTAATGCTATTCCTTTTGCTATTTTTTATGCCTACCCTTACCTTGTAGGAAAGGAAATCTCTCCTCTACAACAAGTTTTTGCTACAAGTGCTTCTGTACTGCTACCTATTTCTTTTGGTTATTCTATTGTCCGATATAGATTAATGGACGTTGATATAATTTTAAGACGAAGTGTCACTTATGTACTTGCAACTATTTCAGTAGTAGTAATTTTTATGTTAGGAGTCGTAAAAGCTGGTCAATGGGTAAATGAGCTAGTACCTTCTATTAGTCAAAATGCTACAGTTGCACTTCAAGTAACTGTTATGTCTTTAGCAGCAATGCTTTTTGCACCAATAAAGAATTGGTTACAAGAAAGAGTAGATAGATTGTTTTTTGGCGAGCGTTATGATACTCGTCGAGGATTAGCAGACTTTGGACGAACGCTTTCTTCTACAACAGAAATGTCAGAACTACTTGGTTCATTGGCAAACCGACTAGGGGAAATGTTAAGTGTATCTAAATTAGCAATTTTTATTGAGCAAGAAGCTAGTAATCAATTTCACTTAGCTTATAATTCTGGTCTAATAACAGAACCCAAATTACCTGAAAATATTATTAACTTAGCTATATCTAATCAATTAGGACGTGGTTATTTACTAGCAGAAGAGTTTTCTAAATCAGAAGACCCTAATAAACGTGAAATAGATTATTTTGTCCCTTGCTATATTCGTGACCAACTAATTGCAATAATTGGACTAGGTAAAACTGTAGAAGGAAGCATACTAACTTCTGAAGATATAGATTTAGTTCGAGGTCTTTCAGGTTATGTTGCTGTAGCTATTGAAAATAGCCTTTTATATCGTTCAGAAAAAGAAAAAGCCTTAGCACTAAAAAGACTTAAAGATTTTAGCGAAAACATTATTGAAAGTATTAATATTGGTCTATTAGCAATTGATCGTGAAGGTAAAATAACTAATTGGAATAGTGCATTAGAAGAACTTCTAGTAATTAGCCGCCGTGAAGCAATAAATCAGCCAATAGATAAAATTTTTGACCAAGATTTAATCACTACTATTCATAATGCTACAGGAAGTTTGGCTTGGCATTTGGATAATACTTACAATATTTATCACTATAAAATTAGCTCTCGTGACAATCGAGAACTTGTAATAAATATTTCCCTTTCCCCACTTGAAACCAAAGATATTCGTTTAACAGGAACATTAATTTTAATTGAAGATATTACAGAACGAGTCCGCTTAGAGGAACAAATCCGCGCTACAGATAAGTTATCTTCCATAGGCCTACTTGCAGCAGGAGTAGCACATGAGGTAAATACCCCATTAACAGGAATCTCTAGCTATACTCAAATGTTGCTTGCTCAAACACCTGCAATTGACCCTAAGCATATAGTCTTAGAAAAAATCAAACGCCAAACGCTTAGAGCATCAGAAATTGTTAATAATTTGCTAAACTTTTCCCGAACTGGAAATGTTGAATTTGCTGAATTAGATATTAATCGAGTTTTAGATGACACTATCCAACTGCTTGAACCTCAACTACGTAATACCCAAATAAATTTAGAACGCAGCTATGGGGAGAATTTACCCAAGACCGTTGGCAATGCTACTAAGCTACAACAAGTCTTTATGAATCTTTTGCTTAATGCTAGAGATGCGATGCAAAAAGGTGGAACTCTAACACTTCAAACTCAGTTTCGAGAAAATGCTATTTTAATAGAAATAATTGACACTGGTATTGGCATTGCTCCTGAAAATATTGCAAAGATTTATGACCCATTCTTTACAACAAAAGGAGTTGGTCAAGGTACAGGGCTTGGACTAGCTGTTAGTTATGGGATTATCCAGGAACATAAAGGTAGAATTTTTGTTGAGAGCAAACCAGGTCAAGGAACCCAATTTCAAATTAAACTTCCTGCTGTTTTACGCTTACAAGCAATGGCTGGAGATTAAGCAAACCTACTAAATTTATTAATCTATAAATCATTATACGAAAGAGCTAACTTATGTCTGCTAAATATGCAGTTCTTTGGGACTTAGATGGAACTTTAATTGATTCAACTGAATACCATTGGCAAGCCTGGCACCAAACAGTTGAAAAAGAAGGCTTTTTATTAACCCGTGAGCAGTTTATTTCTTGTTTTGGTCAAAGAAGCGAAACAGCCGTTTATAGTTATTGTAATGCTGATTTATCTTTAGCAGACGCACAAAGAATTGTAGAAAACAAACAGTCACTTTATCGGGAAATTATCCGCAGTCAAGGAATTAGTTTAGTAGCAGGCGCAGATATTTTACTAAAAGAATTAAAAAACATTGGTTGGAAACAAGCCTTGGCAACTTCTGCTGGTAGTGAAGATGTAATAACTATCTTAAATGCCTTAAAACTTGAAACTATCTTTGACACTTGGTTATCGGCTGAATCTGTTAAAGAAAGCAAACCTGCTCCAGAAATATTTTTACTTGCAGCTAGCAGACTTGAAGTTGAGCCTAAAAATTGTATTGTTGTAGAAGACTCTGCTGTAGGTATTCAAGCAGCACAACAGGCAGGAATGAAAAACATTGGTGTACTTTCTTCACATAAAAGTTTATCAGCAACTTATGTGGTATCTAGTTTGTCAGAACTCTCCTTAGATGTTTTTAAAGATTTATTATCTAAATGAGAAATTTTCCATAGCTCTAAGCGAAATTTTCCTCAACCATAAATATAAAAATTCTCCCTTCTTAATAAATAAAAATAAATAAACTATTATTAGAGACTTTAACTTTTATCTCCAATAATATTAAGTCATTTATTTACAATAATTAATTATTACCTTATTTTATATCTTTAAGTTTTCCGCAAAAATCTATTTTTGGCATAAATATTGATATAGATAAAGGCAAGAGTATGGCGGGGGCCAATACTCTTTCACCTAGCTAACAGCGCTAAGTTTAACACCACAGATTCGCTATTTGCTCCCTGCAAATCTGTGGTGCAATTTTTTTGTCCTCTTTTCTAAATAAACCTTAAAAAATCACTACCTTTTTATATCTTAATACATATATCTAAAACAAATTCCTTACGCTAAATAACAGTAAATCAGGAACAATATTTGCTATATAAATAAATTATTATTAATATCTTTGCTGCTCTCTATTAATTAAATATTTACATTTTAGGTATTTAGCAATGGCAAAAGAAAAAATCCTTGTTGTTGATGATGAACAATTAATTCGTTGGACTTTAAGAGAAGCTCTACGTGGTTGGGGTTATAGCTCTATTGAAGCAGAAACTGTAAACGAAGCTTTAATCTTATTTGAACAAGAACAACCTTCAGCCATCCTTTTAGATATTAATTTACCGGATGGTTCTGGATTAGACGTATTAAAAGAAGTTAAGCGACGTAATCCACAAGCAGTAGTAATTATGATTACAGCTAATGTCATGGTAGATGATACTATTGCTGCCTTACGTGGTGGAGCTTATGATTTTATTGGTAAACCTATCCATTTAGGAGAGTTACAGGTTACATTACGTAATGGTTTAGAAACTCTTCAACTACGTAAAGAAGTATCCCATGCTAGACAAGAAAAAGCAAAACTATTTAATTTTGACCAAATTATTGGTAAATCTACAGTTATGCGAGAAACCTTAAACCTAGCTCGTAAAATTGCTGAAAGTGAAGCATCTTCTGTACTCTTACAAGGTGAAAGTGGAACTGGTAAGGATTTAATTGCTAAAGCAATCCATTATGGTTCTTATAGAGCTAGCTTTCCTTTTGTTGCAATAAATTGTGCAACTCTTCCAGCTAATTTAATAGAAAGTGAATTATTTGGTTATGAAAAAGGTGCTTTTACTGATGCAAAAGCACGTAAAGAAGGTTTATTTGAACAAGCTGAAGGTGGAACGATCTTTCTTGATGAAATTGGAGAAATAGAGCTAAGTTTACAAGCAAAACTCTTACGTGTGCTTGAAGAAGGTAAATTCCGTCGTGTTGGTGGATTAAAAGACTTAAATCTTAATGTTCGTGTAATTGCTGCATCTAATCGGGACTTAAAAACAGAAATTGAAGAAAATAAGTTTCGCCTTGACCTTTATTATCGTCTTTCTGTAATACAAATTGATATTGCTCCTTTACGTGAAAGAGAGAATGATGTTTTACTACTAGCTAAATACTATATTAATATTTTTAATGAACGATTACGTAAAAATATTAATGGTTTAAGTTCAGAGGTTGAAAAAATTTTTCTTTCTTATAAATGGCCTGGAAATGTTAGAGAATTACGTAATTGTATTGAAAGAGCTATGATTTTAGAAGATGGAAATATAATTACTACTAAATATTTACCTAGGGGATTAATGCCAGAGGTTTCACATTTACACGAGAATGTTACTAGTCATATTACTAATAGTCCTCATTTATTTCATCTACCACCAACAGGTATTTCTTTAGAAGAAGTAGAGTTATCGTTAGTACAACAAGCAATGGACTATAGCAATAATAATCAAACTCGTGCTGCTGAACTGCTAGGAATTTCCCGTGATCAACTCCGCTACAGACTTAAAAAATTAGAAGGTATTGATGCTGAGGGGAAATAATGAACTCAACCAACCTTACGACTTCAGAGAATATGCCTAATTTTCCATTAAAAATAGAAAATCTAATATCAGCTATGGAAGATGGCATTTGCTTACAGTCATTAGATAAGAAGATACTTCAAGCTAATGATTCATTTGCTAAACTTTTAGATTTAACTAAGGAAGAACTTATAGGTAAAAACTGTCAAGAAATATTTAGTTTATTTAAGCCTGGACAAAATGCTATTTGTGATAAATTACATAGTATTATTTTAGACTTTGACCATAAGATAGATACTAAAAATAATTTTAATATTGTAGAAGAAACTATATCTCATAATATTGGTCAACGTTTACGTATTAGAATTTCACCTGTTCAGGACTCTGAAAATAAGCTTATTAATTATCTTATAGTAATTCGTGATGTCACCAATGTAATTCAAGAAGAAAGAGAATTAGCAAGAGCCGAGCAATTAACTTTGATAGGGGAGTTAACAGCAGGTTTAGCACATGAGATTCGCAATCCATTAGCAGGTATTCAAGGAGCAATGGATATTTTACTGACTAGAGACAATATTTCTGAATTTGACCGAGAAGTTTTATCAAATGCACGTAGAGAAGTTAGCAGAATTGACCTGTCCATTCGTAATTTACTAGAACGTTCCCGGCTAACAGCAATGAAAATTGTTCCTGCTTCTATAACAGAAACAACTAGTCAGGCCGTTTTACTAGCCAAAGAGCAAATAGCAGCAAAAATGAATGGAAATAAAATAAATCTCTCTTATATTGTACCAAGCGATCAAATAATAATCCCAATAGATACAAGAAAAATAGAAGCAGCTATATTAAATTTAATTCTTAATGCTTTAGAAGCTATTGATCAGAAAACAGGCGAAATTACTGTTCGTTTATATAAAAATAAGTCTCAAAAATCTAATCCAGAAGTAATTATTGAAGTAGAAGATAATGGACGAGGTATTTCTACTGAAAACTTAAATAAAATTTTTAATCCTTTTTTTAGTACTAAATCTAATGGTACAGGTTTAGGGTTAGCGGCTGTTAGAAGAATTTTACGCGCTCATAATGGCCGTGTAGAAGTAAAATCTAAAGTTGGTAAAGGTTCAATTTTTAGACTTTACCTACCTTGTCAAAAATAATTTTCCACTCTTTTTTAATAGTTTTTGAGAATTTTTCAATAATAAATCTAGGAGAATTTATGCAGGCATTAAAAGATCGTGCTATAGAAGTTTTTTCTAATTTACAAGACCAAATCTGTGCTGCATTAGAAAACTGTGATGGTCAAGCTAAATTTCATCAAGACAACTGGCAACGTGAAGGTGGTGGAGGTGGTCGAACTCGTGTAATGACTAATGGAGCAATATTTGAAAAAGCAGGAGTAAATTTTTCCACCGTTTATGGAGAAATGCCAGAAAGTCTTAGTAAAAAACTAGGTATTGAAGGTGATAGTAAGTTTTTTGCTACAGGAACATCACTTGTTTTACATCCTCATAATCCAATGATTCCAACTATTCATGCCAATTTCCGCTATTTAGAAAAAGGTGACATTTCATGGTTTGGTGGTGGAACAGATTTAACGCCTTACTACCCCTATAAAGAAGATGTTATTCACTTTCATCAAACCTTAAAACAAGCTTGTGATAAGCATGATAAAAACTATTACCCTAAGTATAAAAAATGGTGTGACGAATATTTTACTATTAAACATCGTGATGAAATGCGGGGTGTAGGAGGAATTTTCTTTGATTACTTAAAAGAAAATATGGAGCAAACCTTTGCTTTCGTACAAGATGCGGGACAAGCCTTTCTACCTGCTTATTTACCTATTGTTGAAAAACGCCGTAATGAAACTTTTACAGAAAGAGAGCGTCATTTTCAACTTCTTAGGCGTGGTCGTTATGTAGAATTTAACTTAGTTTATGATCGTGGAACAATTTTTGGACTGGAAACTAAAGGTAGAATAGAGTCTATTTTAATGTCACTGCCAACCCTTGCCCGCTGGGATTATGACTATAAGGCTGAGGCAGGTAGCCGAGAAGCTGCTGCTATAGCCTGTTTTCAACCACAAGATTGGTTAGGTCTAGAAAGCTAGCAAAAATTTGTAAGCTTTGATTCTTAAGTCCTCAAAATACCCTCTTGCAAGTCAAGAAAAAATCAAAAAATACCTAAAGCTTTATGTTACAATTGTAATATAAAGCTTTTAGCCTTACGTATAATTTTGAAATACATTAAACATCTCTAACCAAGTATTTCACTACATAAAACCACTTAATTATTTTCTCCTTAATTTCTGCTTAAATTCTTTTTTATCAAAGTTAAAAACAAGCTCAAAAGTGTCTTAAAGTATGTTTTGAGACACTTTTGAGACACTTTTCACACAACCATAAAACACATTATGTTCTATAAGACAGGTGTGTCAAAGACTATAGAAAGAATTAACTCTTTTATACAGAGAATTTAGCTTAAAAGATATTCTCTGGAATAAAAATAGCAATTAAGAAAACCGCTTTTTCCAGAATAAATTAATTAGATTATGAGGAAAATATGTTTTTCAAATTGCCCAATATAAATAGAAAACTTTTTTTAGCAAGTTTTATTCTTTTGTTGACATTAACAACACAAATTTTAACCAATCAACATACAAATGCCCAAGAAACGGAGATTCAACCACTAGCAAGTGTTTCTTGTGGTGTGCCTGGGTTTACTTTACCCACAAATATTAATATAGGAGCATCACCTTTTTTTATTTCAAAAGGTGATTTTAATAATGATGGAATAATAGATTTAGTTACAGCAAATGTTAGTAATAGTACAATTTCAATCTTTTTAGGTAATAATTTAGGTAACTTTTCTGCTCCAACATCTTTACCTACAGGAGCAAGTCCTAGCCAAATTGCTATAGATGATTTTAATAATGATGGTAAACAAGACATTGCTGTAACGGCCCGTAATAATGGAAATATTTCTTTATTTCTTGGTAGTCCTACAACTCCAGGTACTTTTGCTAGTGCTATAAATATTCCTATTGGCGTAGGAACTGTTTCACTAGCTTCAGCAGATTTTAATCAAGATGGAAGAAAAGATTTAACAGCCGTATCAGTAGCTAATAATGGTGGAAGTCTATTATTTGTTCTACTTGCAAATGGGTCAGGAGCCTTTTCTGCTCCAGTTACTTTTACCCCTACAAATCCTAACTTTGTAAATGCTAAAGACATAAACAAGGATGGTAAAGTAGATATTATAAGCTCTAGCAGAAGTGGAGTAGTTTCTGTTTTGTTAGGCGATGGTTTAGGCACTTTTGCTGCACCAATGGAAACATTAACTAATGCAGATTCAGCTTCTTTTTCTGTAGGAGACCTAAATAATGATGGGAATTTGGATGTTGTTACAGCAAATCTAACTACTGGCACTGGTTCTATTCTTTTGGGAAATGGAACTGGTTCTTTTACACTTTCTAGTATAGCTGTTGGTGGTGGCAGCACTACAGCAGTAGAAATTGCAGATCTAAACCTAGATGGAAAATCTGATTTAGCATTTTCTGGTTCAGCAGGTGTAGTATCTTTTTTTAGTGGTAATGGTGATGGAACTTTTGCTACTCGCAGAGCATTTCCTACAGGTATTATTCCTAATAGTATTCTTAGTGCTGATATTAATAGAGATGGTAAGCTTGATTTAGCCACTTCAAATCAAAATGGGGCTAATTTTTCTGTTTTGACAAATACTTTTAGTGCTACTTGTGTAACACCATCTTTTGCTACACCTATCAATGCTACAGCAGGTATAGGCTCATTAAAAAATGCTGTTGGAGATGTAAATCTTGATGGTAATCCTGATGTGATTATTGCAAATACAGCAGGTAATAACTTTTCTGTTTTATTAAGTAATGGAATGGGAGGATTTTCTACTACAATAGTTCTTTCTACCTTGGGTCTTGCACCAGACTCTATTGCAATAACTGACTTTAATAAAGATGGAAAACCAGATTTAGCAATTACAAATAGATTTTCTGATAGCTTGTCTATTTTGTTAGGTAATGGAACAGGGATCTTTACTTTAAGTGTAACTTTGCCTGTTGGAGGAATAAATCCTGCTGGACTAGTAGTTGCTGATTTTAATTTGGATAGTAACCCTGATGTTGTCACAGCAAACGTAAATGGAACAGGCAGTATTTCAATATTTTTAGGAAATGGAACAAACGTCAATTCCCCAATAGTTATCAATGTTGGTTTAAATCCCGAAGTAGCAACAGGTGATTTTAATAAAGATGGAAAGCCGGATATTGTTGTTTCGGTTGCTAGTCTTAACACAATCAATGTTTTTCTGGGTGATGGTTTAGGAGGTTTTTCTAGCCCTATTACTTTTTCTTCTGGTGGTATGATGCCATTTATTCAAGAAGTTGCTGATTTTAATAGTGATGGAAATCAGGACTTGCTTATCACTAATTTTGCTTCTTCCACAGGTCTTGTTTTTTTAGGTAATGGTGCAGGTAACTTTACTTCTGGTCTTAATATTTCTTCATCTCAAAGATTAAGATTTGCTGATTTTAATAAAGATGGAAAATTAGATATTTTTGCTGGTACAGATATAGGAAATAATTTAAGAATCCTTCTAGGAGATGGATCTGGTGGTGTGCTTAGTACAGTCAATTTACCATTTACTTTTGGAAATAGTTTTACTTTGGCTTTAGCAGATTTTAACTTTGACGGTCGTTTGGATTTAGGAAGTATTGCTTTTTCTTCTTCAATCGCTACCCTTGGACTACGATTAAGTAATTGTGTAGGTGTGCCTAATTCAATAAGTATAGTTGCAGGTTTAAGCCAAAATGTTTCTATAGGAAGTAATCTCACAACCCCATTACAAGTCCAAGTTTTTGATGTAAATAATCAACCTGTTCCAAATACAAATATAGCTTTTAACTCTCCTGATAGCGGAGCAAGTGGAACATTTTCAGGTGTAAGTACAGCAAACACAACAACTAATGCAAGTGGAATAGCTACTTCTCCAACATTTACAGCTAACAATATTTTAGGCTCTTACCTGGTGACAGCAAATGCCAATAATGGAAGTGTTAATATTTGTACATTCTTTTCATTGACTAATGTGAAAACAAGCACTACTACTTCCGTAACATCAACTATTAACCCAGCAGTATTTGGACAATCAGTTACATTTGTTGCTACTGTTACAACATCTTCTGTTGGTTTAGGTATTCCTACAGGGACAGTTCAATTTAAAAATGGTGCAAGCAATTTAGGTGGCCCAATAAATTTAGTAAACGGACAAGCTCAACTACTAGTAAACACTTTAGTTGCTGGAAACCGTTCAATAACAGCTATTTACAGTGGAGATGTAAATTTTAACACCAGCACTTCACCTGCACTTACTCAAACTGTAAATAAAGCAAATACTTCTACTATGCTTACAGTTAACCAAACCCAAGCAGCTATTGGACAAACACTTACATTTACAGCAACAGTGAGTGCTGTTGCTCCAGGTGAAGGAATCCCAACAGGTATAGTTAATTTTATGGATGGAGCAACTTCAATAGGTAATGCTTCTATAAATGGAAGCGGTCAAGCTATATTAAATGCGGCTTTAACAATAACTGGAAATCGCACTATTAGTGCTGTATATGCAGGAAGTACAAACTTTAACGGTAGTAATTCAAATAGTGTTAATGTGTTTGTTGGAGCAGTAGATCGCAACACTCTTTATGTAGCTGACACATTAAATAACCGTATCCAACGCTCTACTAATAATGGTCAATCTTGGCAATTTGTAGGAAATGGGCCTGGTTTAGGGTTAGGCCAATTTAATGCACCTAAAGGAGTTGTTGCTAATTTTTCTGATACTATTATTTTTGTTGCAGACACATTAAATAATCGTGTCCAACGCTCTACTAATGGTGGATCAAATTGGGTAGTTATTGCTAGTCCAGGAACTTTAACTAATCAGGTAAATCAACCTGGTGGATTAGCCTATGATGAAGCAACAGACAAACTTTACATTGCTGATACTATGAATAATAGAGTTTTACTTGTGAATGCTGCCAGCACAACAACACCAATCTTTACAATATTTGCAAGTGCAACAGCAGGAACATCTATTGGAAAATTCTCTCGTCCTCAATCAGTGGCTGTAAGTGCAACCGGTGCTGTATGTGTTGTAGACACAGGTAATAACCGTATTCAAATGAATAATAATGGTACAGAAACAGGATGGAGCGTTTTAGCAGGCCCAGGGCTATCTATAGGTCAAGTTAATAGTCCTAAAGGAGTCTACGTAGATAACTTAAGTAGAATTTGGGTAGCAGATACAACAAACAATCGTATTCAAGTTAATATAAATGGTGTTTGGTCTGTTTTTATGAACCCAGGACAAATTCTAGGGAGTGTAAACCGTCCTGAAGCAATGGTAGTTAACCTTTCAGGGAATTTATTTATTGCGGATACTGGCAATAACCGAATTCAGTCTAAACCTGCTGAAGGCGGTAATGCTGTTATTGTTGGTCAACCTGGTTTATTGCTGGGTCAATTTAATCAACCTATGGGAATTCGTTAAAAGAACCAATCCAATAAAACACAAAGCTGTTTTTCTAGAAATACTTTAGAGAAACAACTTTGTGCTGAACCCCTAATTTTAAGAAGTCTAAAGTTTAAGAAGAATTTTTTTCTTAACTTTAGGCTTTTATTTTTTCAGTATTTGCAATTAATTGATAATAAACTTAGTTACCAACTTTTCTTTTATATTCCTACTCTTTACTACAACCAATTAACTTTTGCCAAATTAAAAGCTAAACTATCTAAGAATTTACTAAAAACTTTCCTTGGGTAAAAAATGGACGGACAAATTAAAAACGCGCTAAAAAAACACTTAAAAGGCATTACTGAAGCTACTTTAGATGGTCTAATGGTTAAGTTAAATTTAATTCCAGCAGATCGAGTTTTTCTAGTTATAGACCTAACTACTTCACTTGCAGCTATTTCGCTACGTTCAGCAATGGAATTTTTAAGCGTTGTACCAGAAGTTTCCAGGCTAATAGGACAAAGTGAGCTAAGAACCTGGGGAGAAATAGGTAAACGTTTAGCCTCTACTAGCCCAGAGGCTGCAATTGATTTTTTTCAATCTAGTTTACCTATCTTAAGTGCTATTACACCTAGTTTTTTACTTCGTTCTTTAACTTTAATTTCCCGTCAAGCGGCACTTTCAACAACCTTAGCCGTAGATTGTTTTAAGTCTTTCCCTGAAGTTTTAGCAAGATTTAAGGAAGAACCTATAACGGCCAGAATATTAAATCTTTGTTATGAAGTTTCTCAACATTCTGTTAAACATAGCTGTGATTTGCTTCGCAAGGCTCCAGATGTAATCAATCATTTACGGACGATAGAAGACTATGAAAATAAGCTAATTAACCAAATGTTAGATTTAACCACTGCTTTTGTACATAGATCTGGCGGAACAGCAGCAGAGTTTTTTATTTCTATTCCAGAAGTTTTAACTTCACATACTCGTTATGCTTGGCCCAAACTTTTTGCTCATACCTATACTTTTTTAGATAAAAGCGGAGGTGTAGCACTACAATATTTTCGTGCAGCAGGAAAAATTTTAGCTCTAGCCAATGAACAAGCTTTTGAAAGCTGGACTCAATTAAGCCTGTTAGTTGTATCTCAGGGTAATGCTACCGGGTATCATTTCTTAAAAACTAGTCCTAAAGTTTTTCTCTCTTTAGCTCGTTCTAGCGATACAGAGCGAAATACTTACATTATTAATAAAGTTCTAAAAATAGTAATAGAGATTAGCAACACTAGTGCTAACTCGGCTGTAGAGTGTTTTAAGGCTAGTCCAGTTGCACTTAGACAAGCTTCCCTTGAACAATTTGAACAATGGGCATTACAAGGTTTAGAGCTTTATGGCAAAGATAGCCGCCGAGCAAGTGCCTATTATGGACTTGAATCTAACCGTAGCCGTGAAGCACTCCACAAGAGCGAAGGAGGGCTTACTTTAGAGTCAATTTCACAGACTCTACGATTGTATGTTGAAGGTTTAACCGGACGTGAGCTAGTAATTAAACCTATTAATGATGTTCCTAATGATTTTAAGATTGGAGATGGACGAACAATTTTGCTTCCATCAGCAATTACAGAATTTGAAGACGAAGCTAGCAACTTTAAGCTTTACAAAGCGTTAGCTGCTCATGCTGCTGGACAAGTAGAATTTGGAACTTATGCAAGTGATTTAGAACCATTACAAGCAGCTAATGTAGAAATAATTACCCAATTTCAAAACCACCCTAAGAAAAAGCCTACACCATCAATAAGTTTTAATAATTTTTTAGGTATTTTAGAAAACTTTCCTAACACTAAATTAGCGCAACGTCTTTTTACTTCGCTTGAAAATGGGCGAATTGACCGTTGTTTACGCCAAAATTACCGAGGTTTAAGAAGAGAGCTAGATTTTGTACGTAGTCGTTTAGAAAAGTCTCGACCAAATTTTAATGAGTTACCAAAAGAGATTGTAGTATTTGAAATGCTCTTTCAAGAAGCTATTTTAGGTGGCATGTCAAATGTTGCTAAAGATAGCTATCCCCAATTAGCACAAGAAATTGAAACAACATTTGATAGTTATATTAACCATAACACTACTGTAGCAGATAGCTTAATGGCAACACTAAAACTTTATAAATTTTTAGACAAGGTTGACAATTCAGAAGAAGTTGAAATGGAGTCAGAAAAAAATAGCGACCAGTCTGGTCAATCAGAAAGCGACATTGGCGGACAAGAAGAAGCTAGTAACCAACCTCAGCAACAAGCCTCAAATAAAACCCTGCATGAACCTTTTAGCTATTGGTCGCCTACTCTTGAACCTATTGTTAACCCAGCAGATGAAATTTTAGCTAGTTTAGCAACTGAAATAGAAATGCCTGAGCAAGGCTTAGAACCTGGAGACAAAGCATTTTTCTATGATGAATGGGATCGTGAGTTGGGCGATTATCGCACACAATGGTGTAGAGTTATTGAACGTCGTAACACTTTTGGAAACCGTAGCTTTGTTGATGGTGTAAAGGGTCGTTATTCTGGTGTTATTTCTTCAATTAGACATCAATTCCAAATGCTTCGTCCTGAAAACTTACGTAAAATTATGGGTGAGCTAGATGGAGATGATTACGATCTTCAAGCCCTAATTGATTATGCAATTGATCGTCGATCATCTGGGCGAGTATCCGAGCGTATTTATACACGTAAATTACGCCGTCAACGTGATGTAATGGTATCTTTTTTATTAGATATGTCTAGCTCAACGGCTCGAACAATTAGCCGTTATCCAAATCAACCTTACTCTAAACCTGGTCAGCGAATTATTGATATTGAAAAAGAAGGTTTAGTTTTAATGAGCGAGGCATTAGAAGCTGTTGGTGATAGATATTCTATCCAAGGATTTACTAGCGAAGGCCGACGGAATGTAAAATTTTATATAGCCAAAGATTTTAATGAAATTTACTCTGAAGATGTAGCTAAAAGAATTGGTGGCATTACTTATCAAAATAATACTCGTTTAGGTGCTGCAATTCGTCATGCTACGGCAAGACTAGAAAAACAAGATGCTAGGACTAAGCTTTTAATAGTTTTAAGTGATGGTCGTCCCTATGACCATGATTATGGAGATTCGCGCTATGCACGTGAAGACACCAAAATTGCCCTTCGTCAGGCAAAAATTGCTAATATAACTCCCTTTTGTATAACCATTGATCGAGAATCTGAAGAACAGCTTCGGGATTTATACGGTGAAGTAGGCTATACCATTATTGATAATGTTTTAAGCTTGCCTGAACGTATGCCTAGCATTTATCGGCGGTTAACAACCTAAATTAAATATAAAAATAAAATAAAGCTTTAGCAGCAAAAATCCCGCTAACAAAATACTGATAATAAGCAAAAGGTAGTTATAATATTATGGCTACTTTTTCTTTATTATCACAACAATTATCAACAATATAATCATTGCGTAATTTGATAATTGGTTTAATACCATTAACGGCTTATAAACTATTGATTTTGTTTATAAAAACTACTGATTTAAGGAAGATAACATGGATGCAAAGAAAAAATTATTATTGATGGGATTAGCTTGCTTACTTGCAATTAGTTGGCCGCTAACAGAGCGTCTAGCTTATGGTCAAACAGCCGGAGCCACTACAGCAAATTTAGCTGGAGTGATTAGAGACTCAGATTTAGCTTTAATTGGCGGTGCGCAAATCACAATCAAAAGCATTAGCACTGGGCTAGTACGAGAAACAGCTTCCGATAGCCAAGGCAACTTTTATTTATCACAACTCTTACCAGGAGACTATGAAATAACTATTAGTGCAGAAGGTTTTGATACTGCTACCACAACCTTAAATTTAACACTAGGTAATACTAACAGCATTAGTATTAATTTAAGAGTTGGTAATGTTAGTAATGTTGTGGAAGTAACAGCAGAGACTTTTAGCGAAGCAAGAACAGATAATAATGTTAATATTTCTCGTCAACGTATTGATGCTTTGCCAATTAATCGCCGAGATTTTTTAGATTTTACTTTGACATCTTCTAGAGTTGTAAGGGATCGTCTTCCAGCGCAAGGAGTAGCAGCTACATCAGGGCTTTCATTTAATGGGCAAACCGCCAGATTTAATAACATTACAATTGATGGTTTAGCTAATAACGATATTGCTTCTGGTTCAGTTAGAGCAACATTTAGCCAGGAAGCTGTACAAGAATTTCAAATTTTGCCAGATGGAACATCTGCTGAATTTGGAAGGGCTTTAGGTGGAATCGTCAATATTGTAACTCGTGGTGGAAGCAATCAACCTCATGGAACTTTATTTTTCCTTAATCGCAGTGATGAACTTAGTGCGCGAGATGCTTTTGCTACTACTAAACCACCTTTTTCACAATATCAATTTGGGGCTTCTATAAGTGGGCCAATAAAGAAAGATCGTGTATTTTTCTTTACTAATTTTGAAAGATTAACCTTAAAACAAAACAATATTGTTACAACCAGAGATCAGGTAATTCAAGCTCTACGCAATCGGGGTTTTGATGCTGCTAATGGATCAATACCTTTTGGTGTTGGTACAACATCGGTTTTAGCTAGAGTTGATGCCCAAGTAACACCTAGTGATCGGCTAACTGTACGATATAACTTTGGTGGTGGCTATAATGGGCAGTTTGAACCCTTTGGCGGGCGTTTTGGACAAACTAATAGTGCTATTGAACGTGTTAGGGACAACTCTATAGCCATCAATAATACTTATATTAATACAGGGTTAAATTTAACTAATGAAACTCGCTTTTTATATGGCAATCGTAGCCAACGAGTTGCTGCTATTGATAATGGGCCTACGGTTGATATTGTTGATTCTGGTACTAGTAATGTTTTTGGACGTAATGTATTTACTCCACAAATTAGAGAAGAAAGAATCTATCAAATTGTTAATAATGTCACCTTAAACCGAGGCATTAACCAAATAAAATTTGGCGTAGATTATAACTACATTGGCGCACCTGAAGGGAAATCAAGTTTTAGTTTTACTAATTCTGGAATTGCTTTTTTCCAACCACTTGATTTTTCTGCTCTTACAGGAATACCAGGACTGCCTAGTTTTACCCCTATAGAAGCCTTAGATCCCACTGCTCGTAGTCCTCAACAACAAGCTTTTCTTCAACTAGCAGCGGCTCAAGCCCCTTTATTGTTTCCAGGTTTTCCAAGTAATTTTCCTCTTACTAGTAGTTCTTTGCCTATAGCCTTTGCTCAAAGTTTTGGTAATTTAAGACAATCTGTTCCTGCTTCTTTATTTGCTGCTTTTGTTCAAAATGACATTAAAATAAGCTCAAATCTCTTGATTAAAACAGGTATACGCTATGACATAAATCGTATACGTTTTACCCCTAATAATAATGGGAATGTCAGCCCTAGGTTAGCAATTTCTTATCGCCCAAGTAAGATTGAAAAATTAAATCTACGAGCATCTTATGGTCTTTATTTTGGAAGTGCTGTATTTGGATCAGCAGTAATTGCTGGTCAAAGCCAAAGAGGTCAATTTCAGTTACCAGTATCTCTATTTCCTTTTTCAATTATTCCTTTTTCTCAACCTGGCAACCGTTTCCCTATTTCAGATACTATTCCTTCAAACTTCCAATTTATTCCACAATTAGCACTTTCTTTTCAATATGACCCAAATTTACGTAATAGCTATAGTCAACAAGTTAGTGCAGGATTTGATTATTTAATTAATAATCAGACCTTATTTTCTGCTAATTATAATTATGTAAGAGGGTTAAAATTATTTGCTGCTCGTCGTATTAATCCAGTAGTGCGACCAGTGCCAAATTCAGTTATTGAAAGCCGCGTGACAGGTAGAGTTGACCCAACTCGTGGAGATGTCACTGAGTTTCAATCTGCTTTTGATAGCTATTATCATGGATTAACTATCCTATTTGAACGTAGGTTTACTAGTAAAGTAGGGATATTTATGAGTTATACTTTGTCTAAAACTATAGATAATTTATTTGATATTCGTACAGATACAGCAGATACAGCAGTAGATACATTAAGCCCAGGTAATGAACGCGGTCTTTCTATTCAAGATGTCCGAAACCGTTTTATACTCTCTGGAAATTGGAAACTAGATTACACTAAAAATCCATTCCTAAGAGATTTCCAAGTTTCTAGTATTATTACTTTAGAATCTGGAAGACCTTATAATTTATTGGCTGGTACAGACTTAAATATGAATGGTGATCAAGGAGATCGTCCTTTAGTTGGCGGTGTACCTATAGGACGCAATCAAGGTATTACCCCGGGTTTTACTAATGTTGATCTACGGTTATTTCGTAGTGTAAAAATCAAGGAAAACTACCAAGTCCAAGCATTTATTGAAGGATTTAATATATTTAACCAATTTAATGTTGCTCGATTTGGCAATCTTTTTCTGCCTGATTCTAATGGTAATTTTAACTTACCTGCAAAAGATGGTCGTCGGTTTAGTTTACCTAAAGAAAGATTTTTAAGTGCTTTTTCTCCTAGACAATTTCAATTTGGGGTTAAACTACTCTTTTAGAACATAGCTAAATAAAACAAGCCTCAAAATATTTTGGGGCTTGTTTTAGATACTTTGTTTAAATACTAGCAAATCTTTGGACTTTTTTCTCGCTTCCTTTTTTTAGATCACCTAAAACTTGCTTAGTAATTTCTTTTAATGTGTCATAAACTCCAATCCCTTTATGGGCTACAGATTCAACAACTGGTTCACCTTTACGAACTAATTCATGTTTTAAGTAATCAACAGGTAATGCAGTTTTTAGATCACGTTTATTTAATTGAAGTACATAAGGCATAGTTGCTAAATCATATCCTTGTTGACCAAGGTTATTTTCTAGGTTCCAAATAGATTCAATATTGGCATCCATTCTCTCAAATTGACTATCTGCAACAAATACAACTCCATCTGTACCACGTAAAATCAATTTACGGGAAGCATCATAAAAAACTTGTCCTGGTACGGTATAAAGATGAAGTTTTGTTCTAAAACCTTTAACTGATCCTAATTCTAGTGGAAGAAAATCAAAAAAAAGCGTTCGTTCAGTTTCTGTAGCTAAACTAATTAATTTACCTTTGGCCTGGGGTGCTGCTGTATCATAAATATAACTAACATTTGTAGTTTTGCCCCCTAGCCCAGGCCCATAATAAATAATCTTACAATTAATTTCGCGTGCTGGATAATTTATAAATGCCATAATTTCCCCTCCCCCTTAGTTGTTTGCAAACAACTAAATTTGTTAGTGTTGAGTTAGTTAACAATTGCTAATTTTTAGCATAGTTAATAAAAAGAGCCTCTTACACCAACTTACAAATACTATTTTGAGAAGGGAAATTTCAATTCCTAAGAGTAGAAAATTTTAAGGCATTCAATGTAAAAATTTACTTTTACTAAACTGAATATAAGAAGATTGCTTATAGAGATATACAGAGTTATTTTCAAGAAACTTCTTATTTTTTATATAATTAAACTCTGCTATAACATCCTCATCACTAATATTTTCAATATCTATTTTAGTAATATCTTTTTTAGCATGTTTTTTTGTTTCTTTTTTATCTAAATTATCTAAGCTATTAACAACTACAGTTTCATTAAGACGCTTTATTTTACTAATTGTTTTTAATTTATTTATTGGTTTTCTTTCTTTTATTTTACTTTTTTGTATAAAAACTTGTTGAGAAAAATTTTTAGAGTTTAATGGTAGTGATACTAAATTATCCTTTTTAATATTAGGTGCTATATAGTTATTATTAAAATAATTTACTTTTTGGTTTTCTATTTTGCTATCAAGTTCATTACGAGTAATTAAAAGCTCATCTAAGACTTCTTGTATTGATTGAGTACGGTTATCTGGATTTTTCTGCATTATTTTTGCTAAAAGCTGTCGCAGACGAGTAGGCACTTCTTCTGATAATTCTGTTGGATTACTAAAAACAACTTGATAGAGTGATTGCATATCATCTTCTTCATCAAAAGCTAGACGATGGCTTAAAAGTTCATAAAATACTGAGCCAAAAGAAAAAATATCTGAACGACAATCTAATTCCTTACCTCGAGCCTGTTCAGGTGACATATAACGAGGAGTTCCAATAACTAAACCTATTTTAGTTTCAAATTTGCTAAGATTTTCTTTTTCACTAACAGGTTTAGCTAAACCAAAATCTAAAATTTTTAAGTATCCATCTTTACGTAATATAAAATTATCTAGTTTTAAGTCACGATGAATAATACCTGCATTGTGCATAGCTAAAAGTCCTTGTGCTAGCTGTATAGCTATATCTAAGGCTAAAGCTAAATTCATTTTGTTATCATTAAGCACTTCTCTTAAAGTTTGTCCATCTACATACTCCATTATCAAAAATGGTTTTTCATTTTCTATAACTATATCATAAATACTTAATATATTTGGATGGTTAAGAGCCGAAGCCATTTGAGCTTCTCTAAAAAATCTAGCTTTACGCTCACTATTAAGAAAATTGCTTTGGGATAAAGTTTTTACTGCTACTAAACGATTAAGATGCAGATCTTTAGCTAAATAAACTTGTCCCATTCCTCCACAACCCAATAATTCTATAATTTCATATTTATCAACAATCACTGTTCCAAAATCAATAAAACTATCATCTTCAACATAGCCTGCATAAGTATTTCCAATATTATTAGAGTTTTTCATAAAACTTCCTTTAAGAACCTAATTATTTTTTGGAATGTTTTTTTTTAGTATGATTTTACTAAGACGCAAACTTTTTCTAAATCTATACAAATAATTAAAAAATTTTTTCCTAGATTATTTTAATCTATACAGAAGTATCTAAACTCAGTATTTACACATAGTTATTTAACTTTGCATATTTACTTATAAATTAAACAAATGATACAAAATTTTTACATAAAGAAGGTTTTTAATTCTTTATCTTGTCTATTCTATGAGTTACAATAATTTTTCCTGCAACCAAAAATTATTGCTAAAGCACAACTATATTAAAACTATTTAATCAATATCATTTTAATTTTATTAACTATATTAAGGAGTTATAATGAGGCAACTTTATTTAACCTTATTTTTAACCTTAGCCTGTATTGACATAAGCTTAGCACAAGAAAAATCCAAAAGCTTAACAATGGATGATGTATCTCCATCACAAACTAGCACTACAACAAGTTCATCAGATACTTCAACAAACAAAACAAATTCTAAAACCTCTAAAACTTCTAAAACTCCATCAAATGATCCATTAGAAAATATTTGGCAAGATAGAATGAATGAAGCTGAGTTAAAAGTTCTAACGGCTCAACTTAGAAGTGAGCTTGCTAGTAGAAGTTCAGATTCTGTAATAGAGTTAAACCGTCAAAGACAATTTATGACTGAACTTGCTAGTGAAGGTGACAAAAAAAACTATAAAGCTGAAAAATCTTTGGAAGTTACCTATCGAGAACGTTACGTTAAATTACGAATAGAAATGATAGAAGAAGCGCGTATTGATCCTAGTGCTAGTGAAACCCAGTTACTTTATGTGGATGCAAAGAAATCTCGTAAGAAAAAACTTAAAACTCCTAGAGGACAAAATATCCCAAACCTTGATACAAAAGCAGTAAAAGTTCATCAAACCAAAATGGATAAGCTAATAGCTAAAATGGAAGACCTAGCAGAAGAAGGAAGACGCGCAGGAATGCCAGCAAAAATTTTTGAAGACTAATAAAAAAAAAAATCTAAATTCTCTTAATTAAATAACTTTTAATATTTTCAATATTTTAAGGAGATACAAATGTTAAAAGCCTCATCTCAAAAAGGATTCTCTCTACTTGAAATACTTTTAGTCGTAGTTCTTTTAGGCATTCTTACAGCTATTGCTGTTCCTAATTTAATTACTGCACGAAAAGCAGCACATGAAGGAAGGGCAATTGCTCATCTTAAAACTCTAAATAATGTTCAAGCTTTGTATTATCAAAGTCATGATAAATTTGCAATTATAGATAATCTTTATAAAAGTGATTTACTGGCCCCAGGACAATTTATAAGAAATGTTAATAATAGTAATGGTGCAACAGAAATAATATCTGATGGTTTTTATGACTATAGTTTCCGCTATACGGCTGATGCTATGGCTTATACATTAGATGCTGATCCTAAAACAAATCTACGTAGTAGTTATAGATATTTTAGATACCGTGCTAGTCGTGCTACTACAGGTGGTGCAGGTGGTGTAGGAGAACTTATTTTATTTGCTTTACCAAGACCTGATTCGCCACCAACTTCAGCTTATAAAATTTTTAATCCATAAAAATTATTGAGGAATTAATCATGTCTTTTATGACTAGATTTATAGTAATTTTTTTTGCACTAATTTTTATTACTTCTGCCCAAGCTCAAATTTCTAAATCCAATAAACCTACTTCTAGCACTAGTTCAACAACAACTAATAAGCCTATTGAAGTTTATTTTGGGCCCAAAGCAACAAATGATACTACTAGCGTTTTTTATAATTTAATTCGTTTTTTTGATTCTGCAAAAACTTCTCTTTATGGTTCTGCTCATGAAATAGATATGATTGCTCTAGCAGAAAAGCTTATTGAACGTGCAGAAGCCGGTGTTGATGTCCAAGTAGTTGTTGAGTCCAGATGGCTAACTTTACCTAAAAATAGTGCTTCTGTAAATTTATTAAAAAATAGTAAAGTAAAGCTTATACCTGATACTAAAAAATCTGGCCTTATGCACAATAAATTTTTTATTGCTGATGGAAAAAGAGTTTGGACAGGCTCAACAAATTTAACAGAACATTGTTTGCTATTTAATTACAACAATGGTGTTTGGGTAGAAGATGCAAAAGTAGCTCAAAATTTCCTTACAGAATTTTATGAACAACGTGAAGGAAAATTTGGCAAAAAAGGTTCAGGTAAACCAAATACTCCTTACCCTTCACTTACAATAGGCTCTGCACGTGTATTTACTTATTTTAGCCCTGAAGATACTCCAATACCTCAAATAGTTTCGTTAATTACCCGTGCTAAAAAAAGTGTAGATATAATGTGTTTTGTTTTTTCTTCTCAAGAAATTTCTGAATCTCTGATTGCAGCACATAAACGAGGAGTTAAAATTAGGGTGCTTTTTGATAATAGCTTTAGCTCTCCTGGCTCTACGGCTCGCTGGCGTTATGTTCCATTTAAGACATTGGGCGAAGCTGGAATAACGGTCAAATATGATGATGAAGCAGCCAAAATACACCACAAATTAGTTATTGTTGATAGTATAGAAGTTCTAACAGGTAGTTTTAATTTATCTAACAATGCAGCTAAATCAAATGATGAGAATTTGTTAATAATTGCTTCTGCTGAAATAGGAGATATTTATCAAAAAGAGTTTGATCGTCTTTGGGATTTTTTTAATGGCGATCCTGGAGAAGAAGTAGTTCCAGATGAAGAAGACCTTGAAAATGGTGCAGACCCAGCACCTACAAAAACAGATGACGACGATGACGACAATAAAGAGAACAAACCAGAAACCAAAGAAAATAAGCCAAATCTGGAGTAAAAAATGTTAAGAAAAATAACAAGATTTTTAATCACTTTTTTATTAATTTTTTCAACTACTTTTACTATATTTGAAATAAATCTTTTTGCTCAAGAAACTTCTAAAAAGACAATTCAGCAGGGCTTCCAAGCAGAAGTTATTAAAGTTGTTGATGGAGATACAATTAAAATACGTCGCAATGGCGCACATAAACAAGAAACTATTAGACTTATAGGTATTGAGGCACCAGAAGTTTCATCACGTGAGCAAACAGGACAAGAACCATTTGGAGTTATGGCACAACAACATTTGTCAGTTGCTATAACTCGTAGAATTGTAAGAATTGAACAAGACGTTCAAAAAGAGGCTGAAACAGGGGAAATTCTTGGTTATGTTTGGCTTGATGATAAGTTGATGAATGAAGAGATGTTAAAGTCTGGTTTAGCAGTTTTAGCAACAACTCCGCCAAATGTAAAATATGTTGAGCGATTTCAAACTGCCCAAACAACTGCCCGTGAGCAAAAGAAAGCTATCTGGAATCCAGACGCACCACTAACACAAAGCCCAAGCGAGTTTCGCAGTAATAAGCGAGAAGCAACCGCCGCACAAAGTGAAAAAGAATCTGCATTAGAAATACCTGATTATGTAGCAGGTTGTATTGTTGGTAATCGCAAAACTAAAAAATTCCACGTTCCCGAAGGTCGCTATTACAATCAAGCTAAAGATTCAAAAAACAGAGTATTTTTTAAAACCGCTGCTGATGCTGAAAAATCAGGCTATACAAAGTCGGCTCGCTAAGATTTTATAAACTTATGAAAACCACAATTACTATAGACCTAAAAAAAATAATCCCTGTTTCCCTTTTTCTAGTCCTTATAATTGCTTTACTAGCAAACAAAGCTTATAAAGACACTTCTAGTGCTGCTACAAACACTTCTGTTGTAACAACTTCCACAGCTTTACAGCCAACAACTACATTTATTACTGGCACAAAATGGGTGCCAGGCACATTTGAAATTCACCATATTTATGTTGGTCAAGGTGATTCTGTGCTGTTTATTTCACCTAGTGGAAAAACCTTACTTTATGATATTGGTGAACGTGATTGGCCTTTGCATGAAAATGCTCAATTAGTTTCTGAGTATATAGAGCAAGTTACAGGAAAAAAACAGGTTGATTATCTTGTCCTAAGCCATTACCACCAGGATCACGTAGGCAATAGCAAAGTTACTGAAAACGGTGGACGTTATGATGGGGGGATTTTTTGGCTGCTTAAAAACCGGAAGCTAAAAATAGGCAAAGTAATTGATAGAGGTTTTGAACCAATACTTCCCAAAACTCCAATAGCAGTAAAATATAAAGAATTTGCAGAAAGTGAAGACGGCCAAAAACTACTTGTTAGAGAAACCGCCCGTTTAGGTGTAGGTCAAATTGATTTAGGTAAAGAACTAATTGTTGATGTAGTTGCAGTTAATGGAAAAACTCATAAAGATGGCAAAGAAATCATAGTTCTTCCAGAATCAGAAATTAAAGCCGATCCTCCACCATCAGAAAACGACTTATCTTTATGCCTAAAAATATCCTGGAATGATTTTGAATATTTTATAGGTGGGGATCTCTCAGGCCAAGAACATACTTCCAAATATGGCTATAAATATCATGACGTTGAAAGCGGTATAACTGATGCTATTGGAAACGTGGAAGTTTACCGAGTAAGTCATCATGGCTCAGATCATTCAAGTAATGAAAAATTTGTAAATGCTTTAGATCCTGAAGTTTCCATTAACTCTTCTGGTACAGCTAATCGATTTGGGCATCCTCGCCAAAGCGTAGTTGATCGGCTACTTGTAACAGGAGATCTTTTTATTACTTCTAAAGAAGGTGGTGTGTCTACAGCACAATATAAACGCGCTGTAGAAGGTGGAACTTCAATTGTTAGAGTATTTAACCAAGGTTATAACTATGAAGTTTCAATGGTTAGGTCTTATCGTAGTTTTTCTGAAAAGGACGAGGAAAAACAATTAGATAAAATTCTTGATTATGAACAAGATCGGGTTCGTTATGAAGAAGCCACAGGAACACGAAAAATAGAAGAAAATGATGAAGGAATGGAATCAGGAGATGTAAAAGCTGGAACTAGTGGACTTAAAGAAAAAGGGGAAGCTATGGGAAAGGCTGCTAAAGAGCCTGACCTTAGCAATGAACCTAAAGAAAAAAATGGCTTTCCACGCCTTAGAGCTAAAGAACATAGTAAGTTACAAGAGTATATTGGTAAGAAAATTTATGTTTGGGGAAAAGTTACCTCTACATTTACTCCTGCTTCAAATAAAGTAAAATTCTTAAATATAGATACTGAAGACTTAAAACAGTCTTTTACTGTAGTAATTTTTAACAAAGACTGGCCTAATTTTTTTGAAACTCCTGGCGTAGGTGATCCTTGTAAGTATTACCAAGGTAAATGGATTGAGCTTAGTGGTTTAATAATAGCTTATGAACCTGGTGAAAAAAACAAGGAAAAAAGCAAGACAGATGAAGCAGATAAAGCAAAAAAACTAGAAATGATTATTTCTAGGCCAGATCAAATAGAAGTTCTTCCTTTCCGTGAAGAAAACCGCTAGAGGCCCTATGCAAGATAATACAAAAAATAAAGTTAATGGAGCAATTATTAGCTCAAGGTTAACTTTTGTTGAAAAACGTTGGGGTAATGCTGTTAAACAAAAGCTTATTAACCAATTGCCCTTAAAAGATAGAAAATCTGTTGATAGCCCAGTTTTTGATAATATTTGGTTTGAATTTAGCACTTTAGAGCTTTTTGACAAGATAATTCTTGAAGATTTTGCTAATGGCGATTCTGCTGTACTTCGTGATTTGGGCCGTTTTAGCGCGGAATTTAATTTTTGGCGGCTTCCAGATTCAGTAACTAGCCAAAAGGCTGAAGATATTTTTAAGAATGCCCCTAGAATTAATGTAATATTTCAAAATTTTGGAGATTGTCAGGTTGAAATACTTCCAGATAAAGGCGGAATAAAACAAGTTGCTCTAATTTATCGCTATGAAACAGCAGTAAGTGAAAACTATTGCGCTAGTGCATTAGGTTATTTTGAAAAGCTTCTTGAGCAACTAGGTTTTAGCGTAGTGGAAATAAAAGAAACTGAGTGTCAATCAAAAGGTGGTTCAGCACATCGCTATGAAGTTTCTTGGGTAGCTCAACAGTTAGCAGAAAAAGTTATTACTAAAGAAGAAAGCTATAAATCCTTTAAGGGGACTAGAGAATTAAAACTTCCTTCTACAGTTACAAATATTTCCAATACATCTGAAGATTTACTTACTTCTAAATCTAGCAAGCCAGAAATTTCTTACACAACTCTTAAAGCACCTCTTACAATAGATAGAAAAGATTCTCCAAAATTTAATTGGCGAGTACCTATATTAATTGGTCTTATATTAATTACTTCTATTGTTGGACTTGCTCAATGGTTGTTTACTCCTAAAATAGAAGACCCTACTCTCAAAGAAAAAATATATACTTATAATTGTGTAGGTAATTTATCGCTTACCTTAAGATTAGATAAGCCTTATTTGCTAGTTAATTCAAAGGAAGAATTAACTAACTTAGTAACTTCTTTTGAAGATAAAGGAAAAAAATATTCTCTAAAAACAAAAACTATACCCGCTAATGCAGTTATAGAGCTAAGCTTAGGTGAGTTTATTAATACTAATAACAAAACCTTAGAAGCAGAATTAGTTCCCGATGTCGTGTCTTTATCAGCCGAAACTGTAGCAGAAAAACAAGATTGTGTTTGTAAATCTACAGGTGGAAATTAAGCAAAATTAGACGTATTTAGCTAAATATGTTTGCATTAGTTGTTTTGCTTGTTCAGTAATTTGCTTAATTTTTGATTTCTCTTTTTCATCATAAAAATTAAAAGGTATCAATAAAAAAGGTAGGATTATTGCTAAAGGAAATTTTGCAGCAAAAGAAATTATTGGTCTTTCAATAACAATTAATTTGCTGATAAAAAATAGTAAGCCAGCCAATACAGCTATTTTTAGTATTCTTCCCCATTCATAATCAATGTGCATTAACCTATTGGAAACAAAATATCTTAGACAAGTAATTATCATATAAGACAGTAGTGTTGCTAGTGCTGCACCCTTCATCCCCATTCTTGGAATTAGTAAAAAGTTTAATAAAATATTACTTATAGCTGCAATAGCAACAATAATTGGACTAAGGTAGGATTTTCTTAAAATGCTAATACCTACGCCTAAAGTCGGGTTAGCAACATCAAACACAGCAGACAAAGCCAGTAAAGGCACAATTGTAGCTGTCTCCCAATATTTAGCAGTAGCAAAAATTCTTAATACATCTTCTACAAGTATTGACAAAGACAGAGCTAAAAATGTTGAGCCATAAACTACATAAGTTAACATTCGGGCATAATATTCTTTTGCGTCAGGGTCTTTCATTACTGACACCTGCATATTTGACCAAATCATTCCAAAAGGCATTGTTATCAATAAATTAATTGGAGTCGTTAGCTGATTAGCTAATGTATAAAGACCTATTTGGCGAAAATCTGCATAATATTTTAGAAAAAATCTATCAATCCATTGAAAACAAATAGCTGAAAGTCGGCCAAAAATCAGCGGAGTACCAAAAGCCAACATTGTTTTTAATTCAGCAAAATTAAAACCCCATTTCATTTGCTTAAGCGAAATAGAAAACATCAAAGCATTTTCTAAAATAGCTCCAACTAAATTAGCAATTAAAATTCCTTTTATTCCCATTTGCCAATAAACAATCAAGCTAATATTGGTAGATAACTGTAATATAAAGCCTATTGTTTGACATAAAGAATACTGTATAGAAGCATTACGTATTCTTAACAGAGTTTCAGGAACTACATTAAAAATTTCTAAAAAAGCGAGTAAATAAACAATTCGTAAATGGCTTGTATAAATTTCTGTATCTAGTAAATATAAAGATGCTTGTGGAGCAAAATAATTTAATATAGCAAGTATTGGAATAGAAGTTAGCAATAGAAAAGTAAATACAGTTGTAGCTAATTCTGGCCGCTGGTCTTCCTTATAATCATACCAAGATCTAAGTAGAGCATTGCCAAGCCCCATCCTTAAAACTAGCGGAATAGCGGCTAGAACAATCATTAGTATTGCTAGCACACCATATTCTTTAGGTTTAATATAGTAAGTGTAAACAGGAATTAGAAAAAAACCTAGAGAACGGTTGATGATTCCAGTTACACCAAAAACCAACATATGTTTGAATGTTGTTTTTAACTTCTCGTAAATAGCTAAATACCCCTTTAATTTCTACCATTAACCAGCAAAAACTGGCTAATTATATAAAAGTTAATCTACAAAACAACTAAGTTTGCTATAAGAAAGCAAGAAGAGTTAAACCAATTAACAGGAAATTTGGTTAAACTTTTTGCTAAATTTTTAAGCAAAAGCGCGGCTAGTCGGCTTTGTTCTTACAAAGAAAAAAGTGTTATAATTTTTGTTTTCTAAAAATTGCTATATCTTCATTTATTTGATTTATTTAGCATAAGTTTAATTTTTTTTGCCACATAAAGGAGATAAAAACTTGAATACCAAAGTAGCCATCATTGGTCTTGATGCAGCAACATTTAATTTAATTAATCAATATATTGGTGAAGGACTACTTCCCAATATGCAGCAAATGATTGCTAACGGTTCATCAGGACTACTACTTTCTACTCCTAATATGCACAGTGCATCTTCTTGGACATCAATAATTACAGGCAAAAATCCTGGAAAACATGGTCTATTTGTTTTTTCAGACCGTTCATTTGCTAGCAATAAACAAGTAATTTTTACTGGTGGAGATCGCAAATGTCAAACAATGTACCGAATTTTAACAAGTGCAGGCTATAAAGTTGGTATGATGAATGTCCCAATGACTTACCCAGCCGAACATAGCGCGGGTAGCTTTATGATTTCTGGTCTTGATGCACCAACTTTAGATGAAAAGGCTTTTAGTCCAGCCAGTTTAAGAGAAGAAATTTTAGCTAAATTTCCAGACTATGCACCTACACCACAAAACTTGTCTAAAGTAATGGAAAATAATGATTTAGATGCTGCAATTGATATGTGGTTAAAGCTTTCCTACACTCACACTGAAGCAGCTAAATATCTAATTCAAAAATATAATCCTGATGTATTTATGATTGTTTATACTGCAACTGATTGGGTACAGCATTATTTTTGGAAATATATTGAGCCTCGACATCCTGAATATGTTGAGTCAGAAGCTATGCTTTATAAAGACACAATCAAAAGATTTTATAGCGTAATGGATGACATAATTGGTCAATTACAAGAAACCATAGGCCATCAAGCTAACACAATTATAATTTCTGATCACGGAATGGGACATAATACCCAAGGCTCTTTTCATGTTGTTGAATGGTTAGAGCAAGCTGGTTTTATGACACTTAAAGCTGATACTGCTGTAGCATCTGCATCAAAAGCCCAAGAAACCGCACAAGAATTAAGACAAAGCGTTCAACAAGTAGTTAAAAATTTTCTGCCCGCTTCAGTACGTAGCACAATAAAAAGTATGATTGGCGAAAAAGCAGCCCCAATAGCCAGCAAAGACCGTTTTTATGGTCGTATTATTTGGGAAAAAACTATTGCTTATTCTGAAGCAGGACGCAATGTTATTAACATTAACCTAAAAGGACGTAATAAATTTGGCATTGTTGAACCTGCTGATTATGACCGAGTTTGTGATGAAGTAATCGCAAAAATCAAAGAATGGCGTGATCCCGATAGCGGGCTACCTGTAGTCAAAGATGTTAAAAAACGCTCGGAAATGTATCACGGGCCTTATGCTGATCTATCTAGTGATATGTATGTACATTGGAATCCTAGCGTTATTTTACAACGCCCTACACCAGAAATAATTCGTAAGAAAAAATTTTGGTGGAATGGAACACACCGCCCACAAGGAATAATTATTTGTGATGGGCCACAAATTAAACACAATGAACTAGAAGGAGCTTGTGTTTATGACATTGTGCCTACAGTCTTGTATTTAGCAGGTGCAACTGTTCCTGGTGATCTTGATGGAAAAGTTTTAGCAGAAGCTTTAACAACTTCTATCCCTGCTCCTACAATAAAAGTTGATAAAAATGACCAAGACACATCAGGCGGTCAAGTAGTAGAAAGCTCTACAGATTTATCAGACGATGACGAAAGCAAAGTAGCAGAAAAATTACGTGGTTTAGGTTACTTATAAAAATAAAAATAACCTAAGATAAACTAAATTTATCTTAGGTTATTTATTTATATTTAATCTATTGAATTACTAAAGTTAAGACTGCTGTTTTAGTCTTGCCGCTATCATCCTTGGCAGTAAATGTTATTGGAGATGTTCCTTGTAAGGCTTTTTTCTTAGCTTTTAAGGAAAAAGTTACTTTATCGCTAGTGCTTGATAAAACTGTAGGAGTAAACTTTAACTTTAATAACTTGGCTCTATCATTATCAGGCATAACAGTTACATTTCCAGTAAATCCACCTACTCTAGTAATTGTTACAGTTATATCTAGTTTATCTCCGCGAGCAAAACTAATTTGTGTTTGGGTAAAGCTAATAGAAAAATCTGGGTTGGCTGGTGGTGGAGGTGGCAGAACTTCTTCAACAAAACTAACTACAAAACCATCACTAATTTTTTTCATAAAGTCACAACCGCAACTATTTTGCAAAGCTTTTGTCATTGGAAAATCCATAGAATTAGTAATTCCTGTCATAAAAACATTAGCTTTGCTATCTATGACAATACTTAATCCACTTTCACTTCCTATGCCCCCAAGATAAGTTGAAAAGTTAAGTGCTGTGCCTAAAGCATTTAGCTTAGTCATAAAAGCATCCTGATCGCCACCAATAACTTTTTGTGTTGCATCTTTTAAGGGAAAATTTGTTGAGGTGGTGATGCCTGTTAGGTAAACATTATTATCAGCATCTAAACTTAAGCTATTTGCTTGGTCATCTCCATTTCCACCAAGGTAAGTTGAATAAACAAGGTTGCTGCCTGTTGAAGTTAATTTACTAACAAATGCGTCTAGGCTAGTGGATTTAGTTGATTGCATTGCATTTACAACTGTAAAGTCTCGTGAATTTGTTACACCTGTTAAATAAATATTGTTGGTATTATCAACAGCAATACTAGTAATATTGTCAAAACTACTTCCACCAAAATAAGTAGAAAAATTAACTATATTTCCTGTAGCAGAAATTTTTGTAATAAAGCCATCGCTATCACCAGAATTTGTTGATTGTAAAGGATTAATGGCAGGAAAATTTCTAGAATCTGTAACACCTACAAAATAAGCATTTCTATCTTTATCAATTGCTATTGCATTACCAAAATCATTATCCGACCCACCAAAATAAGTTGAATAAACTAAATTACTACCCATAGGATTAAGTTTAGCTACAAAAGCATCAAATCCGCCGTTGCTTCTGCTTTGAACTGCATTTGCAACAGGAAAGTTAGCTGAATTAGTAAACCCAGTAACATAAGCGTTATTTTGTGAATCAATAGCAATGCTGCTAGCTAGATCATCTCCCATTCCACCAAGATATGTTGAATAAACCAAGGCGTTACCTTGAGAGTTTAGCTTTAAGATAAAAGCATCTCCTCCAGTATTTGCTATAGTGTTACCGTTTTTTGGTTGAACGGCGTTAAAAACAGGAAAATCACTAGAGAAAGTATACCCGCTAACATATACGTTTCCAGCCGTGTCAACAGCTATTGAGTTACCAAAATCATTATCTAAACCGCCAATATAAGTTGAATAAATCACACGATTTCCATCGGGAGCAATTTTAGTGATAAATAAATCATTTTTTCCCTTGTTGTTTTGCTGTTGAAAATTGGATACAGGAAAGTTAGTGGATGCGGTATGGCCGACTAGGTAAGTATTTCCTTCTGTATCAACAGCAATAGCATTGCTAAAGTCGTTATCTGTACCGCCTAAAAATGTAGAATAGCCAATAACAGGGTCAATTACTAAGGCTTTAGTGCTGTCATAATCCCCTATTTGAAAACTAATTTGATTACTTTCTGATAGTTTATAATTACCTTTTATGGATTTTTTATTTCCATTAATATATTGATAAATATCAGGTTTCTTTTGATAAATTATTTGACCATTAACATTAATAATTAAGTCACCTTGTTGATTAATAATTAGATTTGTTGCTTCAGAAAAAGCTAATTTTATTAAATTAGGATTGGCATTTGGAGCAACAATAAAATCATATTCTAGTTGTTTTTCATTACCATAATAAATAATATCTATTCCTTTATAAATACTTTCATACTTTATTTTTGTAAAATTTTCTATATTTATTTGTGATTTATTATTGATTAAGTAATTAGTTGTTGTTACTGATTTTTCAAGAGCTATAGTTTTAGCATTACTGTTTGCATTGACTAATTCCATTGTTAATTGAGAATCTAACTTTGTGTTATTTTTTTTGTCATTAAGATTATTATTACTATTTGCTTGATCAAATATAAAATTTAATTTTGTAGCAGATAAAAACATAATTGAAGCATTACTATGAATAATAAAATCTATATTATTGTCAACTTGTCCAATATTTTTTTCAAAATTTAATAATAATTTATTATTTTGTTTAGTAAGTTTATTTACATTGCTTTTAGTGGTATTTATAAAACCTTTTGTATTTGCATTAGTAAAAGTAGTAGTTAATTGAAATATTATTACAGCAAATAGCAAATATCGTAGTTTTAACCAAATATTTAGTTTCATAAATAACACTCCTAGGAAGATTCTATAAATAAATTTGCGCTAGCGTTAAAAGGCAAGAGAAAGCTAGATTTTTCTAGCATAACAAGAGTATGATCTACAAACATAAAAAAAGTCTTTTAACTTTTTTTAGCAATTCCAAAATTTTCTCGCTAAATAAAATAACTTAAGGTAAATAAAATATGGCACATTGGGAAAATCGACCTGAAGAAGGTTGGCAGAAATTTCAATTTAACCAACCTTATGAAAAAGGGCTCTTCCGTAATTCCCGTGGAGGCCACAAGATATAGTGTAGAATAAAAAAACAAAAATTTTGACAAGACTTGACAAGCAGGGGGTAAGAAAAATGGGAAAAATAGAAATTCCACTAGATA
>Ga0268299_1000975_pt1 | contig 64542 bp, 53 predicted proteins | sample NOBtaG_FD_193484 | JGI IMG/M metagenome (GOLD analysis project Ga0268299, IMG submission 193484) | Activated sludge microbial communities from bioreactor in Nijmegen, Gelderland, Netherland - NOB reactor | ecosystem: Engineered > Bioreactor > Aerobic > Activated sludge | place: Netherlands...
TGGGGGATGGAGGGTGGGGGGTGGGGCGGGCGAGGTTGCCGATGAGGTCGTCGAACTTGAAGAAGGCCCCGAGGCACGCGGCATCGAGGCATTAAGACGAAGGCGGGTGAGTCAGAGCGATCGGTCGCGGGATCAGTGCTCGGTCGATGGGGCGTAGAGGCGAAGCGCCTCGCATTCGGGGCAGCGGTAGGCGACGACCTTGATGCCGTGCTTGAACTGTGCGCCCTTGACCTCGCCGGCCCAGAAGCTCGATTCGGGCGAACCGGCGCACCAGCGGGGCACGTTGATCCCGCCGTACGCCGCGTCGGTGATGAAACCGAGTTCCATCACCTTCTGACACACAAGGCAGGTGGGTTCCTTGGCCATGGCTGAGTCCTCGTCAGGGGTGGGTCGAGAGGAAGAGGGGGTGTGCAAGCACAATCGGTCGGATCGAAACGAACAAGCCCGGCGCTGGGCCGGGCTTGTGGGGTGGTCGATGGGCGGGCCCGGCTTACCCGCGGGAGATTCGTGTGCGCGTCGTGGTGTCGGTGGCGGTGCGTGCCGGGTGCATGGGCCCATGATAGCCATGTGCGCGGAATGTTGCACCTTTTTGCATCCGCGGGCTTGACGACCGCGCATCCCCGGCCACACTTAGGCCCCCTGGCGTCCCCAGCCCGCGGTTTTCGCGTCGGGTGCCAGCGAGGGTCGAGCGAGTCCCCCATGCGCGTCTGGATCACGCCCAACCCGTTGGCCGATCGACTCGGGTACGAGCCGAGTTTGAGATTCGGCGCATGCCGCGACCTCGCGGGCTGAGGCTCTCTGAGCCGTTCGGCTCGCGCGTTCCCCCCAGTCTTGTTGCGAGTGGTTTTTTCGTGACTTCGGCCCGTGTATGCGGGCCGGTCGATCGGCGTGTTCATGGTGTGCCCGGCATGCCGTGGAGCGAGATCGGTGTCGAGCGGGCGTGCGCGCCCGAGGTTGGTGCACCATGGTGATCGCGAGCGAGATCGAGGTTCAGACCGTGCGGGCGGTGGCGCCCGAGGACGTGCGCGAGGGCGACGTGGTGGTCGTGCTGCACGAGATCGATCAGATCCTGGGGCGGGTCGGCGGCTCGGGCGAAACGCCCGGCACGCTGCCGGAGTTCAAGGTCGTGCGCGCGCGGAGCATGCCGCACTTTCTACGCCCGCTGCGGGTGCTCGCGGTGGCGCTGCCGGTGGTCCTGGTCGAGGACGCCGACGGCGAGGAGTCGCTGGTGGACGTGCGGCTGAAGGAACTGGGCCGGCTCCCTCCCGCCATGGGCGTGCGTGTGATGCGTCGGCTCGACGAGCGTCGGCTCGACGAGCGTCGGCGCGAGGAGGCCGCGCAGAGGGCGGCCGAGAAGACCGACGCCGTCTCCTGCGAGGGTGCCGACTAGCGCGTGCATCGGCCCGTGTCGTGCCCCGGGCGGGGCGGAGTGTTCCTCCGCCGCGCTCGGGGCGTTTGTGCGCGCCGGCTCAGGGCGAGCGGGAGGGCGGGAGGCCGAGGTCCTTCGCGGCGTCCTTGAAGCCCTGCACGCCGAAGGCGGGGCGTTCGCCCCGCGACAGGCACTCGTGGACCCATCGGCGGGCCCAGTCATGGAAGGGCTGATCGTCGGCGTCGGGCCAGGGGGCGGTCCCGCTATAGAGGACGATGCGTTCGCCCGCGCAGTCGTTGGGCGAGAAGAGTTTGCTGGCGAAGGCGGAAGCTTCGCGGGCGAACCAGGTGGTGCGGACGGTCCCGAAGCGGAGGAGCCAGGGCTGCGTGCGGCTGGGCGTCGCCTCCACGTACACCGCGACCCCGCGGGCCTGGAGCGACTTCATGAAGTCGCCAAGCACCGAAGTCTCGCTCGTATCGGCGCTGGCGTCGATGCCGATGCCCTGAAACCCGGCGTCAAGGATGGGCTGGACGGCGTGCGTGAGCATGTCGGCCGCGCGGGCTCGGCCGTCGGGCCCCGCGAGCGTGCGCGTGAACTCCGTGTCGAAGTGCGGATTGCCCAGGTAGGCGATGACGTGCACGCCGTCGAGGGCGGTCAGGCGTCGCCACGATTCGACGAAGTTCTTGCGCCAGGAGGAGCGGTCGTCGCCGCGGAGCGCGCCGAAGAACGTGAACTGGGGCTTGCCCGCCGGGTCGGTGTCCTTGCCGTGCGGCGAGTCGATGTAGAAACGCCTGAATCCCCGGCGGTACAGGGGGAGCAGTTGCTCCTCGACCATCCGCGGCAGGCCCTTGCGCACCCACGCCGGCTCACTCCAGCGCTCTGACGGGTTGTTGGCGCTGGCGCAGGCGACGAAGACGTAGACGTCCGCGAGCGTGGGTTGTGAGATCGGGCCCGGTGGGAACGCGAGGTTCGGGCGCGACGGCGCGGGTGGTTCCGACGCCGGCTTCGGTGCAGTGCGCGGCTCGCCCGCGTTGGGCGGCTGGGCCGCGACCGGGGGCGTCGAGGGCTTCTCGACTCGGGGAGTCTGAGCAACGCGCTCGTGCTGCGCCCGCGCGGGCGGGACTTCCGCTGGGGCGGGCGGCCGGGCGCACGCACCCGGCGCGGACGCGGCGATCGCCAGTGCCAGAATCGCAACAGCGCGGGTAATAGTCATGAGGGTGGTGCGGCGGCGTTCAGCAGCCCGGGGGTGGCCGCCGGCCCGCGAGACAGAGGAGGACAGAGACTGGGTGGACAGCCCCATTCGCACACCTCGCGCTTTCCCATCGCGAAAGGCGCACTGGTCCTCCTCTGTGACGCGGGACGAGGAGCCTCGCCGCAGCGCACAGAAGCCAAACCCAGTGTACCAGCATCGTCCGCCCTCGCCAGCGCCAACAGCGCGCAAGGCGAGCGAGCGGGGAAAGCACCCGATTTGGGCGGATCGAAAGGTCGAAGGCTCCGGGGCACGCCCCGGGGCCGGTCAGCCCTTGATCGCGGTGATCTTGACCTTGGTGTACTGCTGGCGGTGGCCGGTGCGGCGGCTGTAGCGCTTGCGGCGGCGGTACTTGATGATGAAGACCTTCTCGCCCTTGGCAAGGCCCTCGATCACCTCGGCGGTGACCGTCGCGCCAGAAACGAAGGGGGCCCCGATCTTGGCAACGGCCTTGCCATCGCCCTCGCCGATGCACAGGACGCGGTCGAACGTGATGGACTTGCCGGGCTTGGCCTCGCCGTCCTCGATGAGGTCGATGAGAATGACGTCGTCCTTCCGGACCAGTCGTTGGCCGCCGCCCTCGGCGATGATCGCGTACATGGGGAACCTCCGATCGCACTGACGGGGGGGCGAACGCGCCCGGCTTGGTGTGGCCTGATGGCCGCCCGCTTCGTAGCGAGCCGAGAGGATATGCCGCTCGCGCGTCGGCGGCGAGTTGCGCGAGCGTGCTGTGGGCGGCGCGGGAACCTAGGATGGAGGCATGTCAGAGGAGATGGAAATTCGGGTCAACTTCGGCAAGCCGATGCCGGTGTTTCCGCTAGCCCACGTGGCCCTGATGCCCCACGCGGTGCTGCCCATGCACATCTTCGAGCCGCGGTATCGGCGGATGGTCGCCGACGCCCTGGACGGGGCTGGACAGATCGCCCTGGCCGTGTTCGAAGGCGAGGGGTGGCGCGCCGAGTACGAGGGTCGCCCGGCCATCCGGTCGGCGGTGTGCGTCGGGCAGATCGTTCAGCACCAGAAGATGCCCGACGGGCGGTACGACATCGCTCTGCACGGCGTCTGCCGGGGGCGGGTGATCGAGGAACTGCCCGAGGATGAGGCCCGACCGTACCGGATGGCCCTTCTCGAGCCCGTCGGGGTCGCGGAGTTCGACGAAACCGAGTTGGCGGGGTACCGGGAGCGGTTTGCCGACCTGCTCACGACCGCGCCGCTGAGCGACCTGAAGCGGGCGGCCCGCGTGGTCGAGCACCTCAAGAACGACCAGTTCCCGACCACCGCGATCATGGAACTCGTGACCGTCTCGATCCTGCACGATTCCGAGGCGCGGTACTACCCTGAGTTGCACTACTCCTTGCTGGCCGAGGGCGACCCGGTCCGCAGGGCGGCGCTGATCGAGCGCGAGTTGGGGAGTCTGAACACGCTGCTCACGCGGGCGGCATCTCAGCGCAGGAGCGACGCCCCGAGGGGGTGCAGTTGGAACTGAATCCCCTAAAAAGGGCGTATTTAAGAATGCATCTTGGGGCAGACGGGAGCCGAAGACGTAGTCAGAACGCGACAGTCACGACGCCGGCATCAAGGGATTTTACTATGAACAAGCAACTGAATCGTTCGGTGACGATCAACCGGGTGCTCGGCGTGGGCTTGACGGCGTGCGCCCTGGCCGCGGGTGGCTGCAACAACGCGGGCGAGGGCGCCCTTTCGGGGGCGGCCATCGGCGCGTTGGGCGGGCTCGCGATCGGGAGCCTGACGGGCAGTGCCGGGGCCGGGGCGGCGATCGGCGCGGTCAGCGGTGCCGTCGGCGGGGCGGTGATCGGCGACCAGAACGAGCGGAACGCCCAGCGGAACCGCGACTGAGCGGCGGGCCAGCGCGGCGTTCGAAACGCCCGGTGCCGGCGGTGGTTATCGGCCTCCCTTTGGCGGCATGAGCAGCCAGAGGATCAGGTAGACCAAGATGCCCGGGAACGCGGCGCTGAAGATGCTGATGAGCACGTAGGCGACGCGCACGAGCGTGGGGTCCCAGCCCAGGTACTCGGCGAGCCCGCCGCAGACGCCGAAGATGAGCCGGTTGTGTTCCGACCGTTGCAAGGGCATGGGATGAGTGTACCGCGGGAGCGGGCGGGTGATGGCGAGGGGCGCGGCGGGTGCGTACGCTGGGCGGCCGCGCGGCGGTGGGTGTGGCACAGCCTGGGGCAGCGTGCGGGATGGAGCCGGCCTTGCAGTTGATGTCCGCCCGCAAGCCCGCGACGGTGTTCATACTGATCACGCTGGCGCTGGACGTGCTGGGATTCGGGCTGCTGATCCCGGTTGGCCCGAAGTTGGTGCAGAGCCTGCTCAACAACGGGCAGGGGGGCAACGAGGCGGAGGCGGCGCCGGTGTACGCGCTGCTGTCGTCGACGTTCTACACGATGATGTTCCTGTGCGCCCCGATGCTGGGCGTGCTGTCGGACCGTTTCGGGCGGCGGTCGGTGATCCTGGTGACGCTCTTGGGCTCTGGGCTGGACTTTCTGGCGCAGGCGCTGTCGCCGAACCTGACGTGGCTGTTTGTGACGCGGGCGATCAACGGGATGACGGGGGCGAGTTTCGGGGTGGCGACGGCGTACATCGCCGACGTCACGCCGCCCGAGAAGCGGGCGTCGGCGTTCGGGCTGATCGGCGCGGCGTTCGGGCTGGGATTCGTCATCGGGCCGGTGCTCGGCGGCTTGCTGGGCGAAGTGGATATCCGTCTGCCGTTCTACGTTGCGGCGGGGCTGACGCTGCTCAACTGGCTCTACGGGCTGCTGGTGCTGCCGGAGTCGCTCCCGCCGGAGCGGCGGGCGCCGTTGAGGCTGTCGCGGGCGAACCCGGTGGGGGCGATGGTGCACCTCACGGGCAAGCCGTTCATCCTGCTGATGGCGTGCTCGCTGTTCCTTTTCAATCTGGCGCAGTTCGGGCTGCACGCGACGTGGGCGCTGTATACGGCCCACCGGTACCACTGGCCGCCGTGGCTTGTGGGCATGAGCCTGATGACGGTGGGGCTGTGTGCCGCGGCGGTGCAGGGGGGGCTGGCGCGGCGGCTGATCCCCGTGCTGGGGGAGCGGAAGGCGCTGCTGCTGGGTCTGCTGATGGGGGTGGTGGCGTACGCGGGGTATGGGCTGGCGACGTCGGGGTGGATGATCTTCGTGGTGATTGTGATTGGCTCGCTGGGTGGGATCAGCCAGCCGGCGTGCAACGCACTGATCACGCGGGCGGCGGGGGCGACGGAGCAGGGCGCGGTGCAGGGCGCGCTGGCGAGTCTGAACAGCGTGGCGGGGATCATCGGGCCGCTGATCGGGGGGAGCGTGCTGGCGTACCTGATCTCCGGGCGCGCCCCGATCGACTTGCCGGGCGGGTCGTTCCTGTTGTGCGCGGCAATCTCGGCGCTGGGGTGGCTCGTGGCGTGGGCGGCGGTGCGGACCGGCGCGCCGGCGGACGCGGCGCGGGTGGACTGAGCGGGCCTACTTCGGTGGCGGCGCGGGCTGGGCGGGTGGCGGTGCCGCGGCGGGGCCATCGGGGCTGAGCGCGCGGAGGGCGTCGCTGTAGGCCCGGCGGGCGTCGGCCTCGTCGGGCGTGCCGGCGAGGGCGGCGAGGGCCCGCTCCATGCCTGCCAGATCGTTCTTGCAGCGTGCGAGATCGAATCGGAGCAGGCGGACGGCCACGCCGAAGTGCGCATCACCAAGGGTCTGGAGCGATGCTTCGATTTCCCGGAGCACGGGCTCGGCGTCGTCGCATTGGCCCGCGGCGAGGAGATGGTTGCAGAGTTGCTGCCGAGCCACGACGGTGAGCGGGTCGAGCGGGCCCTCCTGGGCGACGAGGGCGTCGTACGACCTTCGGGACTCGACCGCGGCCTCCTTGGATCGTCCGACGCTGTGAAGGCCCTGGGCGTACACGCCGTGGAGGGTGATGACGGTCTGGTGGTTGGTGCCCAGGACGCGTCGTGCCGGCTCCATAAGGGGTTCGAGGAGGTCGACGACCTGCTGGTAGCGGCCGCGGAGCCAGAGGGCGCGGGCGAGGTTCTGAGCGGCGGAGAGGGTGCGAGGGTGGTCGTCGCCGAAGGCGGTACGTCGGGAGGCGAGGACGCGAGAGAGGATGTCGATGGTCTCGTCGGAGGTGACGGGTCCGTCGGCGGCCATCTTGGCGCGGCCGAGGTTCTGGAGCATCTGGATGGTCGAGGGGTGGTCGGGCCCGAGGCCGATGACGGCGCGTTGGTGAGCCAAGCGAGCGACGCGGACGCACTCTTCGTGCCGGGGCGGCTTGGCGTAGTAGAGGGCGGCGTGGAGGGCGTTGATGAGGTCGATGGTGACGATGTGCGTGGGGCCGAAGAGGCGCTCGGCGATGGGGATGGCCTCCTCGCACAGGGCGCGGGCCTCGGGCGCGCGGCCTGAGTTGGAGAGGGCGAGAGCGCGTGTGGACAAGGCCCGGAGTGCAGGGTCGCTCTCGGGCCCGCTCAGCGAGACAAAGAGCGTGTGGGCCTCGTCGGCATGGCGGGCCGAGGCGGCGTGGTCGCCCAGCGCGGCGTAGGCCTCGGCGAGGGTCATGTGCGTGTCTGCGGCGACGGCGGGGTGGATGTCGCGGTCGCGGGCGAGTTGGCGGTCGGCCTCGGCGAGCATGTCGCGGACCGTGAGTTCTCGCCCGCGGCTGATCTGGGGGGTGGCGGCGCGGAGCATCCGCTGGAGGAACGCCGCCGACTGCTGGGCCCTGGTCCGCTGCTCCTCGGCGATGGCCCGCTGGCGCCCGGCCCTGATGGCCTGCCAACTGGTGCCGATGATGCCCCCGGAGAGCGCGAGCACGAGGGCCATCGCCGCAACCACCGGCACGCGGTGTCTGCGGGCGAACTTGCGGACCTGGTACCACGTCGTCTGCGGGTGGGCGAGCACCGGTTCGTCGCCGAGGCACCTGCGGATGTCGGCGGCGAACTCGGCAGCCGAGGCGTACCGGCGCGCGGGGTCCTTTTCGAGCGCCTTGGCAAGGATGGCCTCGGGGTCGCCCTTGAGCGTGGGGCGGAGGCGGCCCGCCAGCATGGGCTCGCGCTCGCGGATGATCGTGAGCGCGCCCATCAGGGTGGTGTCGCGGAGGTTGAGCGCCGGGGCGCCGCAGAGGAGTTCGTAGAGGACGGCGCCGAGGGAGTAGACGTCGCTGCGGGTGTCGACGGCGGCGGCGTCGCCGGCGGCCTGCTCGGGGCTCATGTACGCGAGCGTCCCGACGACCTGTCCGGCTGAAGTGGCGGCGGTGGCGGCGGCGGCGGGGTCCTCGACCAAGCGGGCGATGCCAAAGTCCAGCACCTTGACCCGCAGGCCGCCGAGCGAGCCCGTTGAGTCGCGAGAGACTTCTTCTTCAACCAGGATGTTGCCGGGCTTGAGATCGCGGTGGATGACGCCGCGGCGGTGGGCGTGGTCGATCGCGTCGCAGACGCCCGCGACCAGTTCCATGCGCTGCTTGATCGAGAGCCTGCGGGCATCGGCGGCGGCGAGGATCGGTCGCCCGCGGACCAGTTCCATCGCGAGGAAGGTCCGGCTGACGCCGCGGTCATCGGGAGCGGTTCCCGCTTCGTAGATCTGGGCGATGCCCGGATGCCGCAGGCGGCCCAGCACCTCGGCCTCGTGAGCGAGGCGCTTGAGCATCGTGCTGGTGACCAGGTCGGGGCGGACCACCTTGAGCGCGACGCGGCGGCGGGGCGAGTCCTGCAAGGCCTCGTAGACGACGCCCATGCCCCCGCGGCCGAGTTCCACGCCGATGGCGTAGCGACCGATGGTCCGCGGGGCCGAGAGCGTCGCGGGGATGGCCTCGGGCGGGGCGGCGTGTGCGGCGGGGCGGTCGAGCAGCGCGTCCCGCCGGGCGTGGTGGCGGAGGAGCGACTCGACCTCTGCCGCCTCGCGGGGGTGGGTGGACTTGGCCTGCGCGAGCAGCGTCGGGCGGTCGGCGTCGGGTGCAGCGAGCAGGCGCTCAAACAGCGTGCGGACGACGGATTCGTCGGGTACGGGCATGGGAGGCTCGGCAGATTATCCCGTGCGCCGGCCCCCCAGCGGGGCCGCCCATGGGGGCCGGGGGGGCGTCGGGCGGATCGAGTATGCTGATCCTGTCACCCTGGAGCGGCGAGATGGCCAAGCGAAGTCGGGCGAGCGGCGGAGGACGGCGAGCGGGCAAGCCTCCGGCGCGGCGGCCCGGACGAACGCCGCGGCGAGCCAAGACGACACACGGCGCTGCCGGCCCCCGGCGTGCCAAGGGTCCTGGGCCTTCGAAGGGCGCGGGGCGTGCGGGCCGGGTGGGACGGAGCGGGGGTGCGGGGCGGGGTGGTCGGGGGGCGACAGCGGCGCTCCTCAGGCTGCCCACGGTGCGCGTGGATGCGTTCACGCGGCGGGCCTTTCACGGGAACGCGGCGGCGGTGGTCTTGGTGGGCGAGGCGAACATTGACGACGCGACCATGCTGGCCATCGCCGACGAGAACAACCTGTCCGAAACGGCCTTCGTTCGCTGGCGTGGCGGTGCAGCCGGTGGCGTGTCCAAGGGACGCGAGGGTTTCGGCGTGCGCTGGTTCACGCCCGCGCGGGAGGTGGATCTGTGCGGGCACGCGACGCTGGCCGCGGCGCACGTGCTCTGGTCGCGCGGACTGGCAAAGGGCTCGACGATCGTCTTCCAGACGCGCTCGGGGGAACTGGTGGCCGAGCGAAGTGGGGGCGGTGGGGGTGACGGCGGCGGGCTGATTGTGCTCGATCTGCCGGCGATGCCCGGGCGACAGGTGCCGGTGGATCCGGGGCTTGCGCTGGCGTTGGGGGCGGCGCCGTCGGAGTGTTACCGGAGTGATACGGGCACGCTCATGGCGGTGTACGAGAATCGGCGGGAGGTTTACGGGCTGACGCCGGACATGGTGCGGGTCGCGGGGCTGGACTGCTTCGGGGTGATCGTGACGGCCCCGGGTTCGGGGCACGACTTCGTGAGCCGGTTCTTCGCCCCCAAGGCGGGCGTGCCGGAGGATCCGGTGACGGGCCTGGCCCATTGCACGCTGGTGCCGTACTGGTCGGACCGGCTGGGCAAGAAGCGGCTGACGGCGCGGCAGGTCTCGAAGCGCGGCGGGGAGTTGGCCTGCGAGGACGTTGGCACCAGGGTGCGCCTGGGCGGGCACGCGGTCACCACGATGGAGGGCACGACGCTGGTCCCTCGCGGCACGGAAGCGCGAACGCTCTAGGTGCTCGCCCGGTGGAGCATCAGGAGCGGTGAGAGGCGAGGGCTTCCTCGGCCACCTTGGCGAAGAGCGCTCGGGGCGCGGGTGCGCGAGTCCACGACTCGAACTGCGCCGCGGCCTGTCGGACGAACAGGCTCAGTCCGCCGAGGCGGCCCGCTTCGGGCACGCCGGCGCGTGCGGCGTGGTTGAGGAAGGGCGTTTCAGCGTGGGCGTACACGCAGTCGAGGGCGACCCGCACGCCGCGGAGGCCTGCGAGCCACTCGGCGGGGACGGGCGAGGCCGCGGATTGCGTGTCCGGCTCATCGGGCGTCTTGAGCCCGAGGCTCGTGCAGTTCGCCACGGCATCGGCGTCGCGCGAGGGCGGCGCGTCGAGTGGGATGACCTCCGGCGGCGGAAGCGAGGTGGCGTGGGCCAGGTCTTGTGCCAGCGCCTCGGCGCGGGCGAGGGTGCGGTTGGCGATGGTGACGTGCGTGCCGCGGTGGAGCAGTTCGGTCGCGACGGCCCGAGCCGTGCCCCCAGCGCCCAGGATGACGACGCGCCGGCATCCATCGAGCAGATCGGCGGCGGCGGGCCCGTCGGTGTTGGCAACCGCCAGGCGGGCCGCCGCACCCGAGGGGTCTCGCTCGATGGTCAGGGTGTTGGCGGCGCGGCAGCGGGTGGAGAGCGCGTCGAGGCACCACCGCCCGTCCCCCGCGTCCCACTCCTCGCGGGCGAGACGGACCAGGTGCTCCTTGTGGGGCATGGTCACCGAGAGCCCGCACAGGTCCAGGTGCGGGTGGTCGATGAGCGCGAGCACGGTCGCCTTGAAGTGCTCGTACTCGGGGGGGATGGGCAGGGGGAGGTAGACGCCGTCGTGCCCCGCGGCCTCGAAGCCCGCGTTGTGCACGTGCGGGGAGAGCGAGTGTTCGACGGGCCAGCCCACCACGCCGTAGACGCGCGTGGAGGGGCCGATGGAGCGGAAGCGGTAGAGGGAGAGCAGGTCGCTGATGACGGGCTGGCCCGGGGCCGTGGCGGACTCGCGGCGGAGCGAGGCGAAGGTGAGGAACGCGCCGAACTTGGGTGCGAGCACGCGGGACATGAGCCCGAAGGGGCCCATGGCCAGGGCGATGATGGGCTTGCCGCCGCCCTCGCCGGCGCGGTTGGCCGCGAGGATGTCGAGCAGTTCCAGGTTGTCGCGGAGCGAGCGGGCGCGATAAGCCACCTTCACCACCCGGCACGCCGGTTCGGTGTACATGCGTTCGAGCCGACGGATCAGGTCCGGCGGTCGTGAGTGGAAGTCGTGGAACGAGAGGATGAGGGAGGACGCGAGGTCGCGCTGCTGGGCGGGATGGTCCACCGCCAGGTCTAACTGTCCTTTGACACTCTCGGAGCGCGAATAGGTTGCCAGTTCAACGTCGAGGAACCGCGGGGGTCGGTGGGGCGGCGTGCGCGGGCCGCTCGGCGTGTCGGGCCCGACGCCGAGCCGCTGGAAGAGCGCGAGCCGAGCGGAGTCGGTCCCCTCGTAGTGGCCCCCTTCGAGCACGGGCCGGCAGGTGGCGATGCAGGGCAGGGGTGACTCGGCGACGAGGTGGAGGGCCGCGTCGAACTCCGCGTGCGACTCGGGCGAGCCTGTGTGGAAGCCCTCGCCGGTGAAGAACGCGTCGAACCGGAACTCGACCAGGTCCGCCCCCGCGTCGCGGGCGGCGCGCGCGTCGGCAAGGGCTGCATCCACTGTCTCGACGAGGATCGGCACGCACACCAGCGTCATCGGGCCCGAGTGTAGTGGGGGGAGAGAGAGGAAGTGGCGGAGTGGCGGAGTGGCGGAGTGGAGCCGACCCGCGCGGCTTGCTCCCTTTGCTGCTTTCTCGGTCTATCGGTGCTTCGGTGTATCGCGGTGCCGTCGTTCTGCTACTGCCCCGCGACCCGGACCATCGGCTGCGGGCGCAGGTAGGTGAGCGAGCGCCACAGCCACTCCAGCGGGCCGAAGCGGAAGAGCCGCATCCAGATGTTGGCGATGACGAGGATGATCGCGTAGATGCCCAGCACGTAGAGCCCGCGCTGAGCCCAGGTGGTGCTGCCGAACTGACCCAGGCCCCAGTGGAGCATGATGGCCGACATGAGGACGGATTCGAGGATGTAGCCCGAGAGGCCCATCTGCCCGAGGCGGGCGAGGGCGCGGGCGACGGCGGCCGCCGCCCCCGAATCAACCCAGTTCAGGACGAGGCTGAGGTACATGAGGCTCATGAGGGGGCCTCCCAGGGACATCGCCACGGTGGCCGCGGCCATCCAGAGGGAGCCGTGCCCCTGCTGAACGGCCCAGGCGGCGAAGATGTTGAGGGGGAGGCCGAGAGCCAGGCCCAGCGTGATGAAACGCCCCCGCCACGCCCGAAGTTGCCCGTGGAAGAAGCCGGACTTGAGGAGGGCTGCGCCCACGCAAAAGCAAGGCAGAATGACCCAGAACATCACGGCGATCACGTAGGCCCAGGAGAAGGCGTAGTTGAACGCGCGGATCGTCGCGGCGTGCGCCAAGGGGCCGTTGCGCATGATCTCGATCTCAATGGCCTTGAGGCGCGAGTCATACTGCTCGCCCTGGTTCCAGTCCTTGAGCACCGCGACCCAGCGGTCCAAGGCCGTCGCGGCCTCGCCCAGATCAGGCATCGGCTTGGGGGTCGGCGTGGCCCCACTGGCCATCGCCCCGAGCAGCGCGAAGCCCACCCCCAGGAACAGGCCGATCGTGAACACCACCCCGGCGACGATGAGCAGGGTGCGGGGGGAGGCGGGAGCGAGGAGCAGCATCCAGAGGCCGACGGCGGCGTAGATCAGGAGCACGTCGCCGGGCCAGAGGAGCAGCACGTGCGCTGCGCCGAAGAGAGCCAGCACGAAGAGACGGCGGAGGAAGAGCGCGACGTGCCCGCGCCCGCGAGCCCGGGCGTTGCCCAGTTGGAGGGCCAGGCCAACGCCGAAGAGCAGGGAGAAGAGCGGGTAGAACTTGCCCGCGCAGAAGACCATCGTGAACCAGTAGAAGGCCTGGCCCAGCGGCGATTGCCCGGGCGGCATCCCCGGGTCCATGATGCTGGCGAAGGGCTCGCCAAAGACCACGGCGTTGACGAAGAAGATGCCGAGCAGGGCGACGGCCCGTGCGACATCGAGGCCCAGGATGCGGTCGGACTCGGCGACGGGCGCCAACGCAGGCGATGTGGTCATGGTCGAGGACTCGCGGTGTCGAGGTGTCGAGGTGTCGAGGTGCCGAGGTGTCGAGGTGCCGAGGTGTCGAGGTGTCGAGTTGCCGAGGTGGCGAGGTGGCGAGGTGGCGGAGTGGCGGAGCGGCGGTGGGTCTACCCGCCCTCGTGCCTTCCCGCCTTCTCGCCTCCTTGATTTCTCGCTTTCTTGCTTTCTTGCTTTTCCGCTTCTCTGCTTGCTTGGTTGCCTGGTCTCCCATTTACACCTTGCAGGCTGCCACGGCCGCCCGCAGCGACGCCATGTGGGTGTCCTTCTTGCCCGACGGCCTGAACTCCTGGGCGAGGTAGCCGGTGAACCCCGCGTCGGCGATAGCCCGGCAGATGGCGGGGTACTGCAACTCCTGCCGGTGGTCGAGTTCGCGCCGGCCCGGCACGCCGGCGGTGTGGAAGTGGCCGATGTGGGCGATGTTGTCGCGGATGGTTCGGATCACGTCGCCTTCCATGATCTGCATGTGGTAGATGTCGTAGAGCAGTTTGAAGCGGGGCGAGCCGACGCGCCGGACCAACTCCACCCCCCAGGGCGTGCGGTCGCACTGGTAGTCCGCATGGTCCACCTTCGAGTTGAGAAGTTCCATGACCAGCGTCACGCCGAGTTGTTCGGCGAGCGGCGTGATGCGTTTCAAGCCCGCGGCGCACGCTTCAAGGCCGGCCTCGTCGCTCAGGCCCGCGCGGTTGCCGGAGAACACGATCTGCTGCGGAATGCCGGCGGCCTTCACCATCGGGAGGCGCTTTTGCAAGTCGGCGACGATCGCGTCATGGTGCTCGGCACGGTTGAAGCCCTGCCCGATGGGGTTTGATGGAACGTTTGTGGCCAAGGCGCACGTCAGCCCGTGCTTGGCGGGGATGTGCCACTCGTCGGGCCCGAGCAACTCGACCGATGCCAGGCCGATTGCTGCCGCCTCTTTGCAGAGATCCTCAACGGTGAACTCTCCGAAGCACCATCGGCAGACGGATTGTTTGAGCCGACCGGAACTCGCGGCCCTCGGGGGCTCCGCTGATGGGCTGGCTCCGGGGCTTTGCCCGAGGGCGCTGGCGGCAAGACCCGAGGCGGGCACGGCCATCATGAACTCTCGTCGCGTCAGACTCATGCCGCGCAGCCTACCACACACGGGTGCAGCCGGTCGCCGCCCCTATCCGAAGCGGCGCAGGGCCGCGGAGCCGAGTTTCTTGCCCACCTCCCACGCGGGGCCGGGGAAGCGATGGCACGCGGCCACTGCTTCTTCAAAGCCCGCGATGATCTCGTCGGCCTCGGCCTTCGAGAGGACCAGCGGCGGGATCAGTTTGATCACGTCCATCGCGTGCCCGGCCACCTGCGTGATGATTCCGTGGTCGCTCAGCAGCGGCATGATGATCGCCTGGCAGAACAGGCTGCTGTCGAGTTTGTGCAACAGGTCCCACCCCACACGGAGCGTGCTCCGCTCCGGTCGTTGGAACTCGATGGCAACCATCAGGCCCTTTCCCCGGACCTCCTTGACCATTTCGTGGCGCCCCATCATGGACCGGAGCCCGTCCATGAGGTGCTCGCCCACCGCCGCGGCGTGCTGCGGGATCCGCTCCTCCCGCAGGACGTGAAGCGTCGCCAAGGCGGCGACCATCGCCAGGTCGTTCATCCCGAAGGTGGTCTGGATCTTTGAGCACTCGGCGAGACTGGAGAAGGTGCGGGCGTGCACCGCGTCACGCATCAGCACCGCGCTCACGGGGACCATCCCGCCCGAGAGTCCCTTGGCGGTGGTGAGGATGTCGGGCATCCACCCGTCCGGTCCGGGCGAGCCGGCCCCGAAGTGCTCGCATCCCCACATCCGGCCCGTGCGGCCCAGGCCGGTCTGGATCTCGTCGAGGATGAGCAGCGCGCCCGCTTCCCGGCAGGCCCGCGCGGCATCACGCAAGAACGCCTCGCCCGGCAGGTTCACGCCCTTGCCCTGAATGGGCTCGACGATGAACGCCGCCGCCTCGCCCTCCCGTCCCGGGCCGGGCGAAAGGGCGGACTTCAGCGCCGGCAGGTCATTCCAAGGAACCTCGGTGGTGTCGGGCAGGAGCGAGCCGAAGCCTTCGCGGAACTCGTGGTTGCCGTTGACGGACATCTGGCCCAGCGTGACGCCGTGGTACGCTCGCCGGCAGTAGATGATGCGGCTGCGCCCCGTGGCGCGGCGTGCGAACTTGATCGCGGCGTCGTTGGCTTCCGCCCCGCCACTGGCGAAGAAGACCTTGCCCAGCCGGCGCTCGGGCGTGGCCGTTGGTGCGCCCGGCGCGATGGCGAGCAGTTCCCGTGCCAGCAGCCCCGCGAGGCGGAATGTGCCGATCCCCGGGAGGCTGGGCAGATCCGCGTCGAGGGCTTGGCGGAGCGCGTCACGGACCACGGGGTGGTTCCGCCCGACATTGAACACCGCGTAGCCCCCGAGGCAGTCGATGTATCGCCGGCCGCGATCGTCAAACAGGCACGCCCCCTCGCCGCGCACCAGTTTGGCGTCGAAGCCGATCGTCTTGAGCACGCCCGTCAGAGCCGGGTTCACGTGCTGGGCGAGCAGGTCCAGCGGGTCGGCGGCGTCCTCGGCCAGGAGGCGTTGTAGGTCGAATCGCGCCCCGCGCGCCGGCTCTGTTTCAGCCTCTGCGGGAAACACACGCGGCGCAGGCGGCGTAGGCATGGTGGTCACGCGGCCAGTGTAGGGAACGCGCCGGGGGGCGATCCCTTGCGGCCGCCCCGGCCCGCGGGTAGGCTGAGGTTCGCGCCCCGCCACGAAAGGACTCCGATGCCGAACCTCACCCGCCGCGATCTTCTCGTCACCTCCGCCGGCCTCGCGGGAGCGACGCTCCTGGCCGACATCCTCCCCGGCGCGGTGGCGGCGCCGGCCCTGGGGCGGGCGTCGCGGCTGAAGGTCGGCGTCATCGGCTGCGGGGGTCGGGGAACGGGGGCGGCCGCCGACATCCTTCACGCGTCACCCGAGGTGGAGATCCTGGCCCTCGGCGACGTGTTCCCCGAGAGGGTGGAGTCGGCCGCGTCGAATCTGGCGAAGGAAGAGGGCATCGGGCCCCGCGCGCAGGTCCCGCGGGAGCGACGGTTCACGGGGTTCGACGCGTACCAGAAGGTGCTGGCGCTCAAGCCCGACATCGTGATCTTGGCGACGCCCCCGCACTTCCGCCCCGTGCACTTCGCCGCCGCGATCGATGCCGGGTGCCACGTCTTTTTCGAGAAGCCCGTGGCCGTGGACCCGGCGGGGGTGCGCACCGTCCTTGCCGCCGCCGCCAAGGCCCGGGAGAGGAAACTCTCCGTCGTCACGGGGACGCAGCGTCGGCACGAGCGGTGCTACCTGGAGGCCATCCAGCGCGTCCGCGATGGGCAGATCGGCGACGTGCTCGCCGCCCGCGTCTACTGGAACCAGGGCAGCCTGTGGATGCACAAGCGCCGGCCCGAGTGGTCCGACATGGAATGGCAACTGCGCAACTGGCTCTACTTCGCCTGGCTCTCGGGCGACCACATCGTCGAGCAGCACGTCCACAACATCGACGCCGCCCACTGGGTGCTCGACACGCTCCCGGCGGCCTGTTCGGCCATGGGCGGCCGGCAGGTCCGCACGCACGCCGACTACGGGCACGCCTTCGATCACTTCGCCGTGGACTTCGACCATCCGGGCGGGGTGACTGTGCAGTCCTACTGCCGACAGATCGACGGGTGCCACAACCGCGTCGAGGAGGTCTTCACGGGCACGAAGGGCACGCTCATCACCTCGTCGGGCCGGGCGGAGATCCGCGACCGCTCGGGGGCGACGGCGTGGAAGTTCCAGGGCGAGAACCCGAACCCCTACGTGGTGGAGCACCAGGACCTTGTGGCGAGTGTCACCGGCGCGGGGCCGTACGTCAACGAGGGCGAGCGGATCGCCCACAGCACGCTCGCGGCCATCATGGGCCGCATGTCGGCGTACACGGGCAAGCACCTGACGTGGAAGCAGGCGCTGGAGTCGAAACTGGACCTGTCGCCCGGGAAGTACGAGATGGGCCCGCTGGCGACGCCGGAGGTTGCCGTGCCCGGCAAGACGCCGCTGATCTGAGACGCGATCTGCCCCGGGCGCCCTGCGCGGCCCGGTTGGGTCAAAAAACAAAGCCGCCCCGGAGGGGATCCGGGGCGGCAAGTGGCACGGTTCAGGTCAGGACGCTCTCAGCGTTCCGGTCGGATTTACCGGAGCAACTGGAGGGCGTTCTGCGGCGACTGGTTCGCCAGCGAGAGGACGTTGGTGCTCGCCTGGGCCAGGATCTGGCCGCGGGTGAGGCCTGCGGTCTCGGAGGCGAAGTCGGCGTCGCGGATCGAGGACTCGGCGGCCGAGGAGTTCTCGAAGGAGATGCCGAGGTTGCGGATGGTGGCGCCGACGGTGTTCTTCTGGAAGGCGCCGAGGCGGCCGCGGAGGCTGGAGATCTGGCGGATGGACTCGGCCACGATCTTCTGGGCCGCCGCGAGGTCGCCATCGACCACGTTGTTGGTCTTGCCCGCCGAGAGCGACGAGAGGAAGCCCAGGTCGGAGTTGCCCAGTTTGCGGGCGGCAACGTTCTGGATGCCCAGGGCGACCTTGCCGCCGATGTCCACCTTGGAGGCGAGTTGGAACGTGGCCCCGCCGCCGGTGATGGTGAAGGCGGAGACCGAGCCGATGGCGGTGGCCGTGGAGGCGTTGAAGGTCACCTCAACATCGAGGAAGTCGGTGTTGATGCGGGCCGTGCGGCCCTCGGTGGTGGCGGCGACGCCGTTGATCGTGGCGACGAGGTCCTGCCCGTTGTCACGGATGCCGTTGGCGGCCGCCGTGGAGTTGAAGGCGTTGGAGGACGAGGTGTTGGGCTGGTTGGCGGCTGTGGAGCTGGCGCCGTAGATGCCGACCCCGGTGCCCGTGACGCCGGCGGCGTTGACGACCTTGACGGAGACGAACGCGTCGCTGCCGTACTCGATGGAGGAGAGTTGGATGTTGGAGACCGAGCCGGAGGTGAAGACGGCGGCGGAGACGCCCGTCACGTCGCGGAAGTTGTTCACCGCGGCGACGATCTGGGCGTTCGTGGTGCCCGACGCGAACGAGAGTTCACGCGAGCCCAGGGAGCCCGCGACCTCAACGGTGAACAGGGCGCCGGCGGAGGTGTCCAGGGCGCCGTTGGTCGAGAGGAACAGGGCCGCGGTCTGGGCCGAGGTGGTGATCAGCGCGGAGACGGCGATGGTCCCGCCGGCGGCCAGTTTGGCGCCGTTGACGCGGAAGTCCGAGACGCCGGAGGCGACCGACGACGCGGTGAAGTCGAAGTTGCCGTTGAGCAACTTGACCCCCTGGAAGTTGGTCGTGTCGGCGATGCGGTCGATGGTCTGGAGGATCGAGTCGATCTGCAACTGGTTGGCCTGCTTCTCCTCGGTGGAGAGGCCGGCGTTGTTGGCCGTCGCGGTGATGAGGCCCTGGAGGTCGGTGAGGAGGTTGGAGACCTCCTGCAGGCCGCCTTCGGCGATGTTCACCAGTTGGTCAGTCCGCTCGGCGTTGTTGATGGCCGATCCGAGGGCCGACTTCTCGCCGCGGAGATTCTCGCTGGCGATCAGGCCCGCGGGGTCGTCCTTGCCGCGGTTGATCCGGAGGCCCGTCGAGAGGCGCTCCAGCGTGGTGTTGAGGGTCTTGTTGTTCTGGCTCAGAATACGCTGGGCGATCTGCGACGAAACGTTCGTGTTGATCCGGCTCATGAAAACCTCCGTGCCAAGTTCCCCGGCGACGTGTGCCGCCGCCCTGTGCCGGGGAACGTGCCGAGCCACCATGGCCGGCCGTACGCGGATGGGCCCGCGTTCCCCTGCTCGCCCGGCATCCGTACCGGGCGATGTCGCGCCCGCGCCTCGCAAGAGGCTCGGGCACGCCCGTGAGGATCGGACGCGGCAAGGGGTGGGTTGAGCCCTGGGGCGTTGTGGCGGCCCCTTCAACCGTTACAGACCAAAAAAAACGACCCGGGAGTGCGTCCCGGGTCGTTCGTGTTTGGTCGGCGTACGGTGCAGAATCAGGGGGAGGCTTACCCGCGGAGCAGCGAGAGGACCTGCTGCGAGCGCTGGTTTGCCAGAGCGAGCGTCGAGGTGCCGGCGCTGGCGAGGATCTGGGCACGCGTCAGCGCGGAGGACTCGGCCGCGAAGTCGGCGTCGCGGATGCGCGACTGGCTGGAGGTGAGGTTCTCGATGGCGGTCTGGATGGCCCGCGCGTTGGTGTCGAGGGTGTTCTTCTCCAGGGCGCCAAGTCGCCCGCGGAGCAGGGAGATCTCGTCGATGGCCCCGCCGAGGACCTTGCTGGCCTCCTCGAAGCGCGAGGTGGAGAGCGCATTGGCCCCGCCGGAGCGGATGGAGGAGAGGAAGTTGAGCGTCCCGTTGACGAGGGTGCCCCCGAGCCGCGAGGCGGCGATGGAGGGGAGCCCGATGTTGATCTGCTGGGAAGAGTTCACGTCCCCGCCCAGTTGGTAGAGCGCGCCGCCCCCGGTGATGGAGAACGTGGTCGTCGAGCCGTTCACCGTTGCGAAGGAGCGCTCCAGCAGGAGGTCCACGGCGAGGGAGTTGGTGTTGGGGAGCGAGACCTTAAGCCCCCGCCCGCTGGCGAGGCTGCCGTTGACGACCGCGACAACGTCGCGTCCCGTGTCGCGGTTGGACTGAACGAGCGTGCCGGCGGTGATGAGCGTGGGGATGTCCACCGAAGCGGGGACGGAGGCGTTGTTGTCGATCTTGTAGGTCTTGAAGAAGCCCAGGTCGGCCGGGCCGCCGATGCGCTGCACGCTGGCGAAGGCCTGGGTGCCGAAGTCGATGGAGTTGAAGACGATGCCGGAGTTGGCGTTGCCGTTGACCAGCGACGCCGAGACGCCCGTGGCGTCGCGGAAGGAGTTGATGGCGGCAGTGACTTCCGAGAAGGGCCGCCCCGAGAGCACGGTGAAGACCTGCACGCCCCGGGGCCCGGCGACCTCGAAGGTGACCGAGGACTGGAAGACGCCGTTGCCCAGCGCGGTGGAGTAGTCCCCGCGCAGGTAGAGGGACCCGGTCTGGGCCGAGGCGACGGTGTCCACCTGCACCTGGATGGAGGCCTGGTTGGCGAAGTTGGCGCCAAAGACCTGGGCCTTGGAGATCGAGGCGGAGTCGAGGCCGGAGAGGACGTAGTCGAGGGCCCCGTTGAGGAGTTTGAGCCCGCCGAAGGAGGTGGCGTTGGCGATGCGGGTGATGGTGTCGATGGCCGAGTCGATCTGGAGTTGGTTGGCGCGGCGCTCGTCCTCGCTGATGGCGCCCGTGTTGGACGCCTCGACGACCAGGGCCTTGATCGAGTTGAGCAGGTCGGAGACCTCATTGAGCGCCCCCTCGGCCGTCGAGATGACCGACGAGGCTCGCTCGCTGTTCTTGACAGCCTGTTCGAGCCCGTTGATCTCCGAGCCCAATCGCTGGGTGACGATCAACCCCGCGGGGTCGTCGGCGCCGCGGTTGATCCGCAGGCCCGTCGAGAGCCGTTGGAGCCGAATGTCCAAGTCGCGGTCGGACTTGGCCAGGTTGGCGCGGGCGATCTGGCTGGGGATGTTCGTATTGATACGGGCCATGGCAATCCTCCGTGATTGCGGCGAGCGTCAGCGGATTCCAGCAAGCGGCGTGCCGGACGTTGGCACCCGCGGGCTTCCCGGTGGACTCCCCTCCGTGGGATCACCGGGCGGTTTCGACACAGTCCGAAGTCGATGCAGGCAGTTCCTGCGCGTTCAGTGTGAAAGTGTGCTCATCCCGCGCCCTCCATCCGCAGCGGCCGTGAGGCCCGCTCGGGGGAGTGCACGGGTTGGATGACGTGTTGCCCTTTGGCGGGCAGGGGGCCGGCGGGAGCGTTCTGGACCGATGGGCCGATTCGCGCTGCCGAGCCGGAGAGCCGCGGGCGGATTGCCCCCGGCCCCGGGTTGGTGCCCTGGCTCGGCGATGAGCCGTGGGGGCCGGCGAGGGGGGAGCGAGCCTGGGTGGCCTGCCCCCGGAAGGCTGCGCGGAGGGCGTCGGCATCTGCGGAGGCGAGTTGAGCGGCCCGCTCATTCTCCGCCTTGATGGCGTCGTAGACCTCTTTGCGGTGGACGGCGATCTTGGTCGGCGCGGTGATGCCCAGCCTGACCTTGTCGCCCCGGATATCGACGATGGTGATCATGACCTCGTCGCCGATCATGATCGTCTCGTCGCGTTGGCGTGAGAGCACCAGCATGGCTCGAGTCCTTCCTTGCTGAACGAGCCCAGTGGAGCGGGAAGCCCGGCCATCCCTGGCCGGTGACGAAAGCGCCCTGGCGTGTGCCCATGCCGTCGGTCCCTGGGGGCCCCCGATTCATGGGGAGGCTTGCGGGACGGGCCGGGCGTGCCTCTGCGAGTTGCCGGGCACCGGGGGCGAACCGGGCCGGGTGTGGCAAGACGGGGGAGGGGGCCGGACGACGGGGGCGATCAGGCTGAGAGGGCCTGTCGGCCCGCGGCCGGGGCTTCGAGTTTGAGGATGGCGTGGCGTGTCGTCCAGCGCTTCTCGGCGAGCACGAGTTGCTCGGCGACCCGCCGAAGGGTGTTGATGACCAGCGGGCCCTGGAGGTTGGCCGTGAGGGTCTGGTCGATCTTGTTGACGATGACGAAGACCTGTGCGTCGTCGAGGTTGGTGATGCCGAGATCACCCATCTGCTCCGGGCGGATGGGGACGGAGTACTCCTTCACGAAGAAGGAAGGATCGGTGACGACGAAGGCCAGGCCGGGATCATCGACCGATTGGAGCCAGAAGAAGCAGGCGTCCTCTGCGGGTTCGAGCAGGCAGAACCGGGTGTGCCCGCCGAAGCCGAGCAGGCCCTTGGGGAAGGTGATCACGCGGTCCTCCGCGATGGTCACGGTGCCGAAACGAGTCGTCCGCACGTCCATGTGTGCGCTCCGAGAGGCCCATCCGGCGGAGGCAATCCCGGCGCGGTGCCGGGCGACATCCTGTCTTCACCCCGACGGCAGGCCGGGCGGCCGGGGCTGGGTTTTCCGCGCTGCCGACCCCTTTACCTGAGGAAGTCGAGCAGCGATTGGTTCTGGAATCGTCCCGCCGTCTGCAGTGCCGCCTGGAGTTGCGTCTCCAGCAGGCTGTACCGCACGGCGGCGTCGGTGAAATCAAGGTCCTGCAGTTCGCTCTTGGTCTTCGCATCGATCAGGCGAACGTCCTCGAGCCGGTCCGAAGCCTCCTGGATCCGCTGGGCCCGGCTCCCGACCAGCGCGTGCGCTTGGGTCAGCCGATCACCACTTGCGGACAGCCGCTCAGCAGCAATCGTGATGCCAGGCGAGTCGTTGGCCAGGAGGGCGTCACGGAGGTCGATCAGGTCGCTGAAGATGTTGTCCACGCGGATTCCTGCGCGGTCCTGCCCCAGGAGCGTCGAAGTTGCGCCGTCGTAGGTGCCGCTGAGCAAGCCCAGGTCCGCGGCCGCTGACGAGTTGTTCCGGGCCGCCACGCTCACCGCACCGGGTCCGACCGCTTGGGTGAGGGCGATCCCATTGCCGGCGCTGGTCAGCCCGGCAGTGAAGTCTCCCGCCGCCAGCGCCGGGGCCGAGGCGTTAATAGGCGGCTGCCCGACGGCGGTCGTGAACTCGGCGTTGATCCGGGCCAGCAGCGTCTGCACGCTCGCCATGTCCTGAGGGCGCAGATCGACGTCGAAGGCCTGGCCGTTGCCCAGTGTGATGCGGAAGTCCACGTTGCGGGCGGGGTCGATAGTTCCCGAGACGGGATCAACCTGCCCATCGACGATGCCGACGCCCCGCCCGCCGTTGAAGTCCGCCAAAGCGGTCGAGGCGGACAGAGTGCGGATGCCCAGGAGCGTCGCGGTGTTTATCCCCGCGCCGCCGCTCACTTCCTCGATCGAGAGTCGCCGACCGGCGACCTCGTTGAGCACGTCCAGGCCCGTGCCCGCCGCGTTCACCTGCACGCGCACGCCCAGGTTCGACCCCTCGATCAGGTTCCGCACGTCGTCGATCGTTGCCGCGGACGAGAGGTCCACGTCGCGGAACTGCGACGTCGCGGCATTGGCGACCCGGATGCGGATCGAGTCGAGCGGGAGCGTCAGGGAAGGGATTGATGCGAGCGTGGTCTCAAGCGTGAGGCGCGGGTCGAGCCCCGCCCCGGCTGGGGCGACGCTTGTGAAGGGCGTCTGCGACAGGCCGAGGTCCGTTGCCGTGGTTGAGCCCGTGGGGTCGGAGAAGGTGAGTGTCCCGCCGATGGGGATGTCGAAGGCGAGCGACTCGCCCGAGGTGCTGATCCCGCCCGGGCCCAGAACGGTGACGCCGTTGTCGGTTTCGTACTGGCGGATAGCCGCGGTGAGGCGGGTGATGACCCCGCCGACGGTCAGGTTCGGGTCGGACAAGTCCACGGTCGCGACGGGCCCGGCGTTGAAGCGGAAGGTGAGCGGCCCCGGCGCGACACCCACGCCCCGCGCGCCCGCCAGGTCGGAGAGTTTGTTCCCCGCCGCGAGGCTCGGATTGAGATCCAGGGTCGAGCGGAGGCGTGCCGACGTCTCCCCGATGGCGTTGTTGCCGCCGAGGGTGATGGGCACGGCGTCTCCGAGCCCGAGGTCGGTCAGCAGCCCCGAACCTCGGGCCACATAGCGAAACCCGCCCCCTTCCTGGCGGACGGGTGGAGCGCCGGGCGTCGAGCCGGCGAAGAAGTAGACCCCGGCCGTGTCGCGGTTGGCGAGGTTGAACAGGGACTGGATCAGCGAGTCGATGACGGTGGCCTGCCCCGCGCGCGTGGCGGCGTCGGAGCCCAGCCCGATCTGCGACGAGGCGATCGAGGTCGCCCGATCGACCAGTTCGCGGCCCTCGCCCAGCGCGTTGTCGAGCGTGTCCACCACGGTCGTGGCGTGCCGGAGGTTCAGGGCCCGCTGATCGGTGTCCGCAAGGCGGCGGTTCAGTGCGGCGATGGCGGCGGCCTTGATGGGGCTGTCGCTGGGGCGGTTCACCGCGCGGCCGGTGGCCATCTGCGTCTGGAGGTCCAGCAGCCGGACGTTCGTCTTGCTGATGTTCCCGAGCGACAACTGCGAGGAGAGCAGGTTCGACGTGCGGGCGACGTGTGCGGGCAGGACGGTCATGGCGCTGGTCCTTCCTGGGGCGCTCAGCGAGCGATCGAGAGCAGGGTCTGGGTGAGTTCGTCCACGGCGGAGATGAACCGCGCGGCGGCCTGGTACTGCCGCTGATAGGAGAGGAGGTTGATCGCCTCCTCGTCGATGTTGACGCCCGAGATGCTGGCGCGCTGGGCTTCGAGGTTTTCCTTGACGACGGTTGCGGCGTCGAGCGAGGTCTTCGCCGCCCCCGTGCGCGTGGCGATGGCGGTCATCGCGTCGGTCCAGAAGCCCCCGATGGATGAGCCGTTGAGCGCCGGCACGCCCGCCGTCGAGAGGGCCGCGATGGTCCGGGCGGCGGCGTTGTCCACGGGTTGCCCGCCCTCGACGCGCCCGGCGGCGAGCAGGCCAGGGGTTGAGGCGAGTTCGGGCCGCACGCCGATGTCGCGCGCGTCGGTGCCCGTGAAGTACGTGTTCACGCCCAGCGTCGCGAGGATGCCCGAGGAGTCGTCGCCGAAGGCCACGCGATAGCCCGCGCCCGCCCCGATCACCAGCCGACCGTTCCCGTCGATGCTCGCCGACAAGTTCGGCACGCCCGCCAACTGGGCCGCCAGCGATGAGAGCGAGGTATCGTCGGCGAAGCCCTGCGCGCCCGCGTTGGTGATCCCGTCGAGGTCGATGGTGATGCGCCGCTGGGCCGAGGCGCCCGTGGCGGCGTTGGTGACCGTGACCAGGAATGACCCGCTGACGGGCCCGAACGGCAGCGACGCGAAGGTCTCGTTGGCCGGGTCGTTGAAGGCGAGGGTGTGATCGGTGGAGCGGATCGAACGAGTAGCCGTCGCCCCCGTGAGAGGCGTGGTGCCGTAGCCCACCGAGTGGGCGCGATTGACCTGGAAGATGATCTGCGAGGCGAGCGTGTCGAGGCGGCCAAGGGTGTCGTCAACCAGCGTTGTGCGGTTGTCCAGAAGGGAGCCGATCCTCCCGGAGGCGATCGTCAACTCCTCCTCGTTGTCACGCGTGAGCACGCGGACGGAGGTGGTGCTCGACGACGCTTCGACGGCCAGCCTGATCCCGCGCGAGCCGCCCGCGAGCACCAGCGGCGTGGAGCCGACGAGCACGTCCAGGCTCCCGCTGGCCTGCTCGATGGTGGTGATGTCGAGCAACTCGGCGAGTTGGGCGATGACCTGGTCGCGCTGGTCGCGGAGCGCGTTGGCGTTGCCCGAGGCGCCGTCGGTATTGACGATCTCGGTGTTCAGGGCCGCGACGCGCGTAAGCAGGTCATCGGCGGCCGTGACGGCCGACGCGAGGTTCGTGTCCACCTGCCCGCGCAACTGTACCAGCGCCGCCCGCGTTTCCCGAAGGTACGACGCCAGGCCCACGCCTTGCTGCACCACCAGCCCGCGCCGGGCGGCATCGGTGGGCGCGTTGGCCAGTTCCGACCACGCCGAGAAGAACCGCGACAACTGCGACTCCACGTCGGTCTCGGTCAGCGATCCCAGCGTCGCCTCAAGTGCCGAGGCCAGTTCGAGGTTCGTGCTCGCCAGCGATTGCTGCGAGATGCCCGCCTGCAGACGCGACTGGAGCGCCGCGTCCACCTGACGCCGGATCGACGACACCTGCACCCCGCGGCCCAGAAACAGGTTGCCCGCCTGCACGTCCCGTGTCGGGGAGAGCCCCACGACCTGGCGCGAGTACCCGGGCGTCGCGGCGTTGGCGACGTTGTTGCCGGCCACCTGGATCGCCAGTTGGCTGGCGCCCAGGGCGGATCGGCCGATTTGGAGCGAGGTGGTGAGGGACATCCGCTTGGGCTCCGCCGACGGGTGGGGGTGGGGGTGGGGGTGGCGGTGGGGGGGGGATGCGGCTCGAGATTCACGAAACCAGGTCGAGCGAGCAGGCCACCGGGGCCTGCGAGACCGTCGGAGCCAGTGTGCGGGCGTACGTGCCGGCCTGTGAGAGCGAGCGTGCGACGTGCGCCACCAGCCCCTGCATGTGGGCCGCCAGCGCGCCCGCGGCCATCCGCAGCGAGCGCTGCTCCTGCTGGGCCCGCTCGCCCGCCTCGCGGGCGCGGCCCGCGGCCGACAGCAGGCGCGAGCGCTGCGGCTCTGGGCAGTACGCCGCGATGATCCGAGCCGTGGGCTCGTGGGCGGCCGGCGCGCCGTGCGCCCGCAGGGCCGCCGCGGCTCCGCGTGCCAGCGCTGCGCGATGCGCGTCGAGTTCGGCGAGCCGTCCCGCGACGGCGCGCATGTCCTCGGTGCTCGCGCCGATCCGGTCCGCGTCGGCCGACGCAAGGGCCGACCGGTGCGCCGCCGTGAGCGCCGGGAGAGCCTCGTACGCCTCGGCGATGCGGATGAGCAGCCGTTCGAGGTCCGTCGCGATCGTCTCGATGGTCCTGGGGGTTGCTGCCGTTCGGATCGTGTGCTCACCGGGTCGTGTCACGGGTCGTGCCTCCGATCAGGTCGAGTCTGGGCTGAGGGCGCTCGCCAGGGCCCGCGGACGGCGTGCTGGCCGATGCCACGGCGGCGCCGCCCCGCAGCAGGTCGCTGGCGATCCGATCGACCAGCGGGAAGTTCGCGGCTCGGGCCACGCGACGCGCGATCTGCGCGTCGGCGATCCCGCGGAACTGCTTCTCGCCCGGGCCGGGCGCGAAGGGCGGGGCGGCCACGCTGTTCTCGCGGAGATGTTTGAGGAGGGGCTCGATGAACGCCGCGGCGACGAAGTCCGCGGCAGCGTCGCGGGCGGACTGCGCGTCCCCGGACCGCGCCTGCGCCTGCTGGCGCGAGAGCGCCGCCTCGAACTCCTGCTGCCGGGCACGCAACGCCGCGCGGGGCGGCTGCGGGGCGCGAGCGAGGCTCGTGGGTTCGGCGGTGTGTGCGAAGGGAATGGTCATGACTCTGGTGAGTGCGGGCGGTCAGTCGATAACCAGGCGCGCGTGCAGGCGACCCACCCGGTGGATCTGCGTAAGGATGCTGATCTGGTCCTCAACGCTCACGTCGAGCGACTTGAGCGCTTGGAGCAGGTCCTGAATGCGGGCCCGGTCGCTGGCCCGGCCGGTGGTGCCGACGCTGGTGGCGCGGCGCGTGTCGGTGACGGGTTGCTGGACCGAGGGCACCGGCGCGGGCGTGGTGGTGCTGATCACCAGGTCCTTGTGCGAGATCACCACGGAGGAGATCTCGACGTTCCCCGTCACGATGATGCAACCCGTCCGGCTGTTCACCAGTACCTGCGCGGGCAGGCGGAGCAGATTCGGATTGAAATCCGCGGTGAGCACCCGGGAGACAAACCGGGCGGCGTTGGTCCGCTCGATGGCGGGGATGTCCACGCGAACGACCGCGTCGTCGATGGCCCGGGCGATTGAGGCGGCCCCGCGATCCTCACCCAGGGCGTCCAGGTCCGGCTGGAGCGCGTTGATCGCGTCGGCCAGTTGGGTGGTGACGGTGTAGTCCCGCACGTCGGGATGCAGCACCAGGTTGAACGAGGCGCCCAGTGCCGGCGGCAGCACGTCGGTCACGATCCGCGCCCCGCCCTTGATGCGCCCGACCGTTGGCATCGCGGTGCGTTCGATCTCGATGGGCCCCGACGCCATGGCGTACAGGGTCGTGTCGCCCCGGAACGGCCCGGTGAGCGGCGCAAGGGTGAGCCGCCCGCCGTCGATGCTCGCGGCACTGTGCAGCACGGTCACGAACACGTCGAGTTTGTCGTCTCGCCGGGCACCTTGCTCGGGGATCACGCACTCGATGGCGACGATCGCGGCGGACTTGCCCTTGGCCAGGTCCTTCAGGTCCCCGATGGGAAGCCCGTTGTTTTTGTAGATCTCCGCGAGGGGGCGTGCGATCACCAGGTCCGCCGCTGAGTCGCCCGTGCCCTTCAGGCCCGTCACAATCCCGATCCCGCGGAGCACCGACTCCCCCTGTCCCTCGATCCGGCACAGGTCCTGCACGCTCACCGATGCGGAGCGCGCGGGGGGTGGCGGGGGCGAAGGGGGCTGTGCCGCGACCTGGCCGAGGGCCGAGCCGACGAGCGTTGCCGTGGCCCACGCCGCGATGACCAGCGCCAGCCCAAACCCGCGAACCTTGCGCTCAGGGGAGTGCATGCGGGGCATTGAGCGAACCGCGTGCCACGCCGGCCGGGATCGCCCGGCCCGTCACATGCCGAAGACCGTCTCCATGATCTGCGGGATCCAGCCCTTCTTGGCCCCGTCGCGCAGGTCGCCTGTGTGCTCGACGCGGATCACCAGGTTGGCCAGTTGCGAGGATTGCACGGTGCCCTGGGCCGTGAGGTCCTTCGGGTCGCACATCCCCGAAACAACGAGGCTCTTGGTCTCGGTGTCGAACTGCTGGGATTCCCGGGCCTCGATCAGGAGCAGCCCGTTGGGCTTCACCTCAAGCACCAGCGCGGAGATCCGGGCCGTGAAGCGATCCTTGCGCTCCGCGGTCCCCTCGCCCTTGAACGCCGAGTTGCCCTTCACGCCCACCGACGGCGTGGGCGAACCGATCCCGTTGGCGATCGTCGCCTCCTCCAGCAACCTTCGCAGGCTGGGGAACTGGCTCAACTCCGCCTTCAGGTCGTACTTCTTGGTTGTGTCGAGGCTCTGCTCGGCCTTCTGCAGGCTCGTCTCGTTGATGATCACCTCGATCTTGTCGTGCTTCTGAAACCGCCGCGGCGCCGGGGGCGTCACGGCAAAGAGCGACAACTGGTCCACCGTCATCGCCGAGGCCCCCGTCGGCGGTGCGATCGGCTGCGGGCCCTTGGATGCCATCTGGTCTGCCCCGCCACCAGCCTCGGGGCCTGCCGGCGTCGCCGCGGGCTGCCCGGAGGGCGTCGCCTGCTGCGGGACAGTCGGGACAGGTGGGGCGGGCGGCGGGCTGATCGGTCGCTGGAACAGGCTTTGCGCCGCGCAGGGCCAGGTCAGGGCGAGCGCGGCAACCGCCGCGTAAGCATGCGCGAGCCGAACGGGCCAACCGGGAGTGTGGGCCGAGTGATTGGTCATCGGGTCGCCCTCGTGCGAGGTTTGGGGACAGCAGGTGGTGGGACTCGTGCGGGCGTCTCGCTTCGCGGACGGGGCTTGCTGGTCGTCCGGGCCGCACTGCCCTCTCCCTTGGAGTCGTTGTGGAATGTCGCCGTGTCCGGATCGGCGGCGTCGAGTGCGACCACCACCACGCCCCGCTCGCTCACCCGCGCGGTGAACGACCGTGCCGCACCCTCCCTACGGACCTCGATCAGATCGCCCTGCCGACCCTGGGCCATCGCCCGGGCCTTGGACTTGAGTACCACGCTCCCGCTCAGCGTGTGCACCGACACTTCCTCGCCCCGCTCGACCATCACCGCCGCGCGAACGTCGTCGTCGGTCACCACACGCCCGGGCTCCAGCCGGCGGCGAGCCGACTGCCCGATGACCACCGTGGGATGGGGGGGCGTATCGGCCGCGGGTGAGAGCCAGCGCGTCTCGATCGTCACGTCCGCTTCGGTCACCACGTCGCCGCGTCCGACTCCCGTCGCAACGATGCACACCGCCCGGGCCACCAGCGCCTCCACGCTGATCGACGCCGATTCCGCGAGCCGGTCCCCCTCGTACACGTCTACCCGCACCGGAAGCCGCCCCGAGAGGCTCGACCCGCCCGGCGTCACCTCGTACCGCCGCCCGTCGTCCACCCGCTCCGCCAGCAGCGCCGCCTCCGCGGGTCGGGATTCGCTGATCCGCAGCCGAAGCCCCTCGGGCTCCACCGCGTACAGAGCGCAGAGCCGGCGTGCAATGAGCGTCCGCACCGTCGGCGGCCCGTCAAGGCTCACCGAAGCAAACTCGCGCTTCCCGTCCACCCTCGCCGATTCCACCTTCCCGGGCGCAGTCCCCGCGGCCTCCGCACCAACGACGCCGCCCACCGGGCCCGGCGCCTCCGTCCCCTCCGCCCGCTCGTGGGTCGCGCAGGCGCTCCCGGAAAACGTCACCCGGCTCACGTTGATCCCCGCCCGCTCCACCGCACGCCGAACGTCGTCGAGCGAGATCCGTCGCGTGCCCCCCCCCCGCCCCCCTCCCCCCGCACCCTCAGGCTCGGACTTCGCCGGGGCAGCCACGAGGACCACCGCGCCGAGCCGCTCCGCCTCAGGGCCGCTGATCTTCGCCACGTCGGCAAGCCGCACCGCCGCGCCCCGCGCGACCGTCGCGGCGGGCCGCAGCGACACCTCCGACACACCCTGCGCGTGCAACCGCCCCGTCAGCGCAAAGACCATCATCGCCAGCACGCAAACTGTGCGCGGTGTGAGCATCACCCGGGCTGGTCGCAACCCGCGTGCCACCCACCCGCCCTCCCCACCCCGCGTCCCCGGCACCAGATCCCCTCGGGCTACTCGATTGGCTTTGGTTCCGTCGGGCTCTGCGCCGCATCGGGCTCCCGCAATCGAATCACGATCCGCCCGTCGTTGCGGTCTTGGAGCGCCTCGACCTGGCGCTGCCGGACCAACTCCAGCACCGCGAGGAACATCCCGATCGCCTCGCTCTTGGTCCGCCCCACGAACAACTCGCGGAACTCGATCTCGGGTCTGATCCCGTCCCCGCCGGCGTCGCCCTTGCACTCCTCCGCCGCCCGCTTCAGGCGGTCGAGGATGTCGGTGGCGTGAAGGGCGGTGGGTGTCTCGTCGTCCAGCACGCGGTGCTCGCCCAGGCGGGTGAGGTCCACCGACTCCATGATGCTCGCGAACGCCTGCGCGAGGTCCACCAGGTCCAACTCGTCGAACTCGACGGCGGCCTGCTCCTCCTCAGCCACCGGCTCGGGCCGCTCAGGCACCAGCGCGCCGGCCCCGGGAAACCTCCGGCTCCAATCGGCGTGGCGCTGATCCAGCGCCTGGGCCGCGTCGCGATACTTCTTGTACGCCAGGAGTTGCCGAACCAGATCGGCCCGAGGGTCCTTGCCGGGCGCGTCTTCGGACTCGGCGGCCCCGGCCTCCCCGCCCCCCGCGGGATCCGCCGGGCCGGGCGCCGCGGGCACCAGCATCCGCGACTTGATCTCCATCAGCGTCGCGGCCATGACCAGGAACTCCCCGGCCGTCTCGACGTCGATGTGCTCCACCCCCGCCGCCGTGAGCGTGTCGAGGTACTGGCTGGTGATCCGCGCGATGGGGATATCGGTGACCTCCACCTCCTCCCGGCGGATCAGGTGCAGCAGCAGGTCCAGCGGCCCGTCGAACGCGTCGAGATGAATCCGGACGTCCTCGAGTGCCATCGTGCGCTCCAGCCGAGCCCCGCCGCCCGTGCATCCACGGACCCAAGCCCCTTCGGCCCAGTCTACGCTTGCCTTCATGGATGCGCCGACCCGTGCCCGCGACCTCGGCCTGTCGGCCGAGCACGACGAACTCGCCTTCGCCGCGCGCATCCTCGCTGCCCAAAGCCGCGCCGTTGCCGACATCGTGCCCCGTCTCGGCCAGCCCTTCGAGCAGGCCGTCGCCCTCCTCGAACGCTGCGCCCGCGCCCACGGCACCGTCCTGGTCACCGGCCTGGGCAAGTCCGGCCTCATCGGCGCCAAGATCTCCGCCACCCTCGCTTCCCTGGGAATCCCCTCGCACTTCGTTCACCCCGCCGAGGCGGCCCATGGCGACCTGGGCCGCTTCCGAGCCTCCGACGCCTGCCTCGCCCTCTCCAGTTCGGGCGAGACCGACGAAGTGGTGAACCTGGCCTCCATCCTCAAGCAGGATGACATCCCCATCATCGCCATCACCCGGTCCCCGCCCGACCAACCCCAGGCGGGCCCGCGCGCACGGTCATCCCTCGCCCGCCTCGCGGCCGTGACCCTCGAAATCGGACGGCTGGATGAGGAGGCCGCCATTTCCCCCGCGCCCACACTCTCCACCACCGCCTCCCTCGCCCTGGGCGACGCACTGGCCCTCTGCGCCTCGCGCCGGCTGGGCTTCACCGCCTCGGACTTTGCCAAACGCCACCCGGGGGGCGCTCTGGGCGGCCTTCTTCGGCCCGTCATGGAGGCCCTGCGTTTCAAGGTGGGCAAGAACCTCGCCCCCGCCTTCGACGACCTCCCCCTGGGGGAGGCTCTCCGAATGGCCGAGACGTCCGTCCGCCGCCCGGGGGCGCTCCTGCTGGTCCGGCGCGGGACCGGCGTGCTGTCGGGCATCTTCACCGACGCTGATCTGCGTCGAACCGTGCTCGAGGACCCCGCGGCCATGGCCAAGCCGGTGTCGGGCGTCATGACCCACAACCCCGGGACGCTCCGCGACACCGATCTGCTCCGCGACGCTGTTCGCATGGTGCGCGAGCACCGCCGAGACGAAATCCCCGTGGTCGATGACGCCGGCCGGCCCGTCGGCCTGCTCGACGTGCAGGACCTCGTCGCCATGCGGCTCGTGCAGGATTGATCGGTTCGACCCCGCGCACACCCCACCCATCCACCATGCACGACCACGCCGCTGAGGGGAACGAGTTCTTCAAGTGCGACTTCTGCCGCCAGCCTTGGGCCGATGATCGGCCGATGGTCGAGGGCCACCAGGGCTCGCTCATCTGCTCGGCGTGCCTCTCGGTGGCGTACTTGCACGTCCACGGCCCTCAGACCGCGGGGCTGGGAGCCGAATCACCTGCGATTGCCTGCCGGATGTGCCTCGAAACCCGTTCCGGGCCGCGCTGGGCCAGCCCACTTGATCCCGAGGCCGTCGCCTGCAAGCGGTGCATTCGCCAGTCCGCCGGGGTGTTGGAGCGGGACCCGGAGTACGCATGGCGGCGTCCTGATGGCCTAAATGGGGGGGATTCGTCGGCAGAGCAGGCCGAGGACGGCGAGGATTAGTCGCCGCCCTTGATTCTTTCAGAAATGTTTGAAAGATATGTGCATGGCAGGTCGCCCGCGAGAATCAGACTCAGCCGACCGATCCCGCGGGTTGCCGCAGGCCGGCGGCCCCCGGTCCTCGGGTAGAGCCCCGCTCGTGGACGCCGAGGACCGGTTCGTGGCAGCGTGGGGGCAGATGGGCTCAACGTGGGGCGTCAGCCGGACGATGGCCGAGGCGCACGCCCTGCTCTTTATCACCGGGCGGCCTCTGTGCACCGACGAGGTGATGGAGCGGTTGGAGATCAGTCGCGGGAACGCGAGCATGTCGCTGCGGGCCTTGTTGGATTGGGGCATCGTGACCCGCGTGCACAAGCGGGGCGACCGCAAGGAGTACTTCGAGGCCGAGCAGGACCCCTGGCGGCTCGTCCAACTGGTCGTCCGCGAGCGGATGAAGCGGGAGGTGCATCCGGTGCTCGCAGCCCTGGCGGAGTTGCGCGACACGCCGCTCCCGTCCCCGACGTCCGCTGCCGACGGCGCCGACGCATACCACGCCCGCCTCGACGCCATGATGGCCCTCCTGAGCGTCTTCGACCGGCTGGGCGAGCGGTTCGTCGACGCCGAGCCCGCCGAACTGCGGGACATGGCTCGGTCGCTGGCGGCCCGCGACGATGGGCCCGGCGCTCCGACCCGGAGGGACGGCCCATGAGCCACTCCGTCGCGCCGAGGCCGATCGACTTCACGGTCCGCCCGTGGGTGGCCGCGTGCGAGGTCGCAATCGCGTGGATGATCGCCGGCGGACGCTCTCCGCTCGATGTCCGCGTGACGCTGGCTCAAGCGCCGGAACCGCCGACCCACGGCGAGAACGTGCTCCGGGTGCTCAGCGCCAGAGCGACGCTCGGCGGGGATGAACTGCTCCGAGTGAGTGGTCCGGCGCTCGCCGATGCCGCGTGCCGCCAGGGCCTGCACGGCCTATGGCACGTGGATGTCCCCGGTGTCCTGTCGGCCACGCTGCGTGGGTCACCATCCCGCACGGCCAGGCTCCTCTACGCCTGCTCGCCCCTGCTGGCCGACCTTCGTGCCGGCGGGCGCATCGAGCGCCCCGAACTGACCATCGCCGCGGGCTAGGGCCTACGGCCTAAGGCGGCTTCGCGCCCCCGCCTCCCGTGCCAGCATCGCCCGAGAGTCTCGTGAGCCCGACCCGCGCGGCATCTCGTGCCGCTTCCCCGGCGGACGGGTCGTCGGCCAATGCCCGCAGTGCCGCCCGTACCTCCTCGGGCGCGACGCGGCCGGCCTCGACCGAGTTGGTCAGCGCGATGGCGGCATTGCGCCGAAGCATGTCAAGGTCCGCGCGCTTCGCCGCCGAGCCCCGCAGCGCCTCGCGCTTCCGCTCCTCGGTCCACACCGCCATCGCCAGCAGGTCAAACCCCGTTCCGCTCTTGCCCCCCGCCGGTCCATCCGCGGGCGCGTAGGCCGGGTGCGCTGTGCGATCTGCGCGGGGCTGGTTGTAGGGGCACACCTCCTGGCAGACGTCGCACCCCACGACCCAATCGCGCATCGCGAGGTGGAGCCCGGGATCGATCGCGCCCCGGTGCTCGAGCGTCAGATACGAGATGCAGCGGGTCGCGTCAACGCGGTAGGGCGTGATGGCCCCGGTCGGGCAGGCGTCGATGCAGCGCGTGCAGGTCCCGCAGCGGTCGGGCAGCATGGGCGGCCCGTCGCCCCGTGCGTCGCGCGGGTCGCGCAGGTCCATCGTCGTCAGCGTCCCCGCCAGCAGCAGGTACGACCCCGCCCGCGGGTGCAGCAGCAGCGTGTGCTTGCCGATCCACCCCAGCCCGGCCCGCTCGGCGTGCGCCCGCTCGTGCACCGGCGCGGTGTCCACGAACGTGCGAAACTCGTGCCCCGGGTGGCGCGCCCGCAGCGCGTCGTTCAGCCCGTGGAGGCGGCGCTTCATGAACCAGTGATAGTCCCGCCCCCGCGCGTACCGCGCCACGCGCCCGCGAGGCCCCTCTCCGGCCCCTGGCGGCGCATCGGGCGATCCGTCTGCGTACGCATCCGCCACCATGATGATCGACTTTGCGCCGGGCAACTCCCGCGCGGGGTCGAGGCGCGTCTCCGCCGTCTCGGCCAGCCAGCCCATCTCGCCGTGCATCCCCGCCGCGAGCCACGCGCGGAAGGCGTCGGCCCGGGCCACCGGCACCGCGGCGCAGATCCCCGCGAGCGCGAACCCCCGCGCCAGGCACGTTTCGATGACCTCTCGCCCGAGCGCGATCGGGTCCGGCTCCTGGCGCGCGTTGGGCGCGTTTGCCAGCGGCTTGTCCCCGGGGCTTGAGGGCATGGCGCGAGCCTACGCGAGCGCAAGCCTCTCAGCATCCGAGGAAGAATGATGCGATGAAGTCGGCCAGATCATCCGGATCGAGCGTCCCGTCGCGGTTGTAGTCCGCGGGCGACTCCAGCGCGGGCGAGAAGTACTCCGCGATGTAGTCGCTCAGGTCGTCGGGATCCACCACGCCATCCACGTTGTAGTCGGCCAGGCAGACGGTGGGGGGGGTGTAGACGAGCGTGACCACGCCCTCAGCGATGCCCTGGGCGGTCTGCACGCGGTACCGCACCGTGTCGGTGCCCGCCGCGCCCGCGTTGGGTCGGATGATCCGGTACGGCCCGTTGAACGACGAGTTCACGATCGTGGCCTGCGTCGGCCCGCTGAGGATCGAGTAGATGGCCGCGTCGCCCACGGGCACGGTCGTGGGGAACTCGACCACGTGCGCCGTCGCGCTGGTGGCCATCCGGCGATAGGAGGAGGCGATCGGCGCCGCCGGCACCGGCTGGCCCGTCGCCTCGATCGTCACGGGCGTTGGGGCGCTGCGGGCCACGCGTCCGTCGGCGTACGTCACCTCGACCTGCACCGTGGTGACGCCGGGCCCGAGCACGCCCGCGGGCACGCTCATCGGCGCCGTGCCGGGCGTCGCCGCGATGACGCGAGAGTTCTGCACCAGGCGGCTCTGCGTGACCGAGCCGCCACTCGCTGATGGGGTGAACACGAACGTCTGGGAGAGGTCGCCCGTGCCGGGCTGCACGCCCAGGGAGACGGTGCGCCAGTAGTTCCGGGTGACCATCGAGCCGATCCATCGGCCCTGGGCGCGGACTGTCGAGTTGTCCCGCGCGACGATGCGCACGTCGTGCCAGCCGTCGCTCAGCGTCGAGGTGTCGAGCGTGAACGTTCGCCCCGCGACCGGCGAGGCGATCGACTGGCGGACCACCCCATCGACCACCAGGTCGATGGCGAGGATGCTCGCGCCGGGGGCCGTCGCCGCGGTGGTGGGCGTGATGACGATGGTGCCCGAGACGGGCCCCGAGGGGATGCCCGCGGCGCTGACCGTCGGGATGCGCGCAAACGGGCGGGTCAGCGGGTCGCCGTAGAGCAGGTTCTGATACGGCATGAACTGGAGGCTGCGGAAGTACGCGGCCCCGAGCGGCATGCCCTGGTAGTACCACACGTGCAGCCGCGCGTGCGGGAACTTGCCCGTGTAGTTGCAGGGCTCCTCCACCGTCCCCGCGCTGGCCGAGGCGCCGGCGTCGATCCACGCGCTCACCTTTGTCTGGCTCGTCGAATCCAGCGTGGCGGCGTAACTGGTCAGGTGGTCGCAGAACGCCCCGGGCAGGATGTTCATGTTCGAACCCGCGATGTTCAGGCTCGACGCGCCGGTCATGATCCCGAGGATGTCCTGCCGGTTCGTGGGCAGTTCGAGGTTGCTCAGTTGCTGCGCCAGCGCCCCGCGCGAGGTCAGGGCGGAGACCGCGGCGGCATAGGTCGGCTGCCGGACGTTCCGTGCCATGTCGCCCGGGTTGTTCATGTAGTAGAAGGTGCCCGCCGGGCGCGTGCCGTCCACGGCCGCCGAGCGGTCGATCATGCTCATGATCGCCTCGGGCGAGTTGCCCGTCGCGCCGGTGTACCCCAGGAGCGCGCCGATATAGAACCGCCTGGCGGTGGGGGCCCCGCTCTGCACGCCGTTGACGAAGCCGACCGACGCGTCGAACCACGAGGCCACGTCGCTGGTGGAGTAGACCTGGTTGGTCGTTTCCACTGGCGTGTTGGGGATGATGGTGTGGCTGACCTGCGAGAAGGCGTAGCAGGACGAGATCGAGAACCGTCGCACCGTCGAGCACCCGTCCACGATCAGCCCCGTCGCGGGGATCGAGAAGATGCTCGACGGCGCGAGCACCACGTAGTCCACCATCGGGCCGATGCCCCGCTGCGTCAGCGTGTCTACGAACGCCGCCTGGTTGGTCGCGACAAACTCCGCGTAACTGTTCGCGCCCGAATGGAGGTACAGGACGTTCGAATCCGGGATGTTCCGCACGGCCTTGTAGTGATTACCCACCCGCACCGAGATGGGATTCGTCGGGTCGATGATCAGCAGGGCGTTCTCACCCGTGCCCGCACTCACCGGCAGCGCAAGCCCAGCCGTGATGCCCAAGACCAGCCCGCCCATCAGCCGGGTTCGTTCCAACGTTGCCATGCGACCTCTCCGTGCCGTCGCTCGCCCCCGCGAGCCCGAGACACTAAGGATACCGCGCTTCGATACGAATGCACGGTTGGATGGGTTTTGGTACCGCGAACAAACGCCGATCGCGGGCGTCTGCCCACGCCGAGTCGCCCGATATCACGCCCCTGCTTGGCCGTTGAGCGGCGCGACGTTCGTCGCAGGCTGCTCCACAGGTTCGGGTCCATCGGGCCCGCCGCGCGGCACCTGCATGTTCTGAAGCCCCGCCTGCATCGCAAACCGCGCCAGATCCACACGGTTGCGCGCCCGCAGTTTCAGGCCGAGAGACATCCGGTGCGCCTCGATCGTCTTGGCGCTGCGGTACAGGATCTTGGCGATCTGGGCCGTGGTGTGCCCCTGGGCGATCAGCGCCAGCACCTCGCGCTCACGGGGCGTCAACTTCGAGAGCGGGCCCTCGTCGTTCTTCTGGGCCTTGATCTTGGGCACGTCCGTCGGGGCGAGGACGGGCCTGCCCTCGCGCAGTTCCAAGGCCACGGGCCGGCAGGTCAAGAGCACCAGGGGCTCGCCCGTGGAGGAGAGGAACGGCCGGAGAACACTGCACGCGGGCACCCCGCGCCAACTGGTCTCGACCGCCAGCGGCTTCATCGACTCGAAGACCTGCGCCAGGATGGCCGAACGCTCTTGGGCGATCTCCGGGGGGAAGTACGAGGTGATGGGCTGCCCGACCGACGCGGCACCCTCGGGCAAGGGCCACAGGCCGGCCCCGATCGAAACCGCCCGCACCGTCCCCCGGCGGTCAAGCACCGCCACGTCCACGCCCGAGTCCTCCATGAGGGCCCGCCACATGACTTCGGCGGGCGGGGCCGTTTCGAGGCGTGTGTCCCCCCCTTGGGGGGCAGAGGTGACGGGTCGTTCCTTGACGCCGTTGAGCGTTCCGTTCTTCATCGGTTTCTGCTTTCCGTGTTCCCGTAGGCCTTTACAGAGTAGGGCGGGTTTCTCCCCGGTCAAGGAAACTACTTACGGAGTCTAGAACAGGCGTGGGAGGCTGATTTCATTGAGTGATTCACCGGCGGCTAGCGGGATTCGGCGTGCCGTGCCAGGAGTTTTGGGCTGAGCGCCAGGAGCAGCGCGACCCGCTCAAACTCGTTGAGCCAATCTCGAAGCGTCGCGGCGTACTCGTTCAATTCGGGCAAGGCCCCGGGTAGGGGACATGCTGCGCCGAGTTTCTGCGCGGCGATGGCGCGGTAGCGCGACAGAGTGCGGTCGCCGAAAACGCTTACAAAATCAAAGTCCTCGTTGAGGAAAACAACCGTGGGAACCCTGTGCCCGCCGCAGATGCGGAGGCGATCGGCCAGTTCCATGTGGGCATTGCGCTCCAGCAGTCGAAGGTCGATGCCGGGGCCGTCGGTGCCGGCGGGGTCTGCCGGGTGGGCGGCGGCGATGGCGCCGAGCATGGGGACTTGAGCGACGCAGTCGCCGCACCATGAGCCGGAGATGACCAGGACATTCATCCGCCGGGGCCAGGAGCGCACGAGCGAGGCTTGCGCTGGGGTGAGTGCCGCACGCGCCGCGGAGGCATCCCAGGAGGGGCGTTCGCGGGCGGGGATGTCGGCGAGGTACTGCGAGTACGGCGCGGCCAAACGGAACCAGCGGGCGAACTCAGCAGGTTCGAGCATGGTACAGGGTACCTCCCGGCGGGCAGCGGTTCACGGGTATACTCCCGATTGCCGATCAAGATTCCGTTGTTATGCGGTCCATGCCCCTTCAGATTGTCGCGGCCCTGCTGCTGCTGATGCAGTCGGTGGTCGGCATTGCCGGCGGCCGGGTGGTGTGCATTCCGCGGGGTGGGTGTGCCGATCATGCGCCGCCCGCGGCGCGGGCCTCGTGTCCGTGCGATGCACACAAAGACGCAGTTCACCCGTGCGATGCCGACGCGGTTTCGCGCGGCGGTGGGAGCGGCGGGCAGGCTCTGCCGGCGTGTGCGGAGCGTGAGGGGTGCGGCTGTCATCTGCACGTAGCGATGCCCGAAGACCTGATCACGGGCTCGGCGAGGGAAGCGGCGTGGAGCCCGCCCGCGAGCGGGGACTTGCCCATGGCGCTGCCGCCCAGCGCCGGTGTGGCCGCGTGGGCGCTGGGCGGTCCGGTGGAAGGTGCCTGCAGTCTGCGGAGTGTGCCGAGTGGGGGCGGTGCGCGCGCGGTTCGGCTGGCGCGGCTGATCATCTAGCACCACTTCAGCCGTTTCCCGACGCGCGCAAGCGGGTCGGTGTGAGTCCGCGCCGATTGCGGGCGTGCCGCGGGCCTCGTTCTGGGGCGGCGGCTGGCGATAGTCAATCAAACGGTGTGAATGCCGGGCGTGCCGGAGGGGACGCGATGCGCGGCGGCTTGGTGTGGGCGTTCAAGGAGCGCGTGGTGGCACAGGCAGAGCGTGAGCACAGGAGCGAGGCGGGTGGACCGCGGCGTCGGGGAGGCGGGAGGCGGCGTGGTCGCCTCCCCGTGGTCGCGCTGGCAGGCGCCGGGGTGGTGGCGCTCGTGGTGGTTAGCGGCGGTGGGGGATGCCAGTCCTACGAGCCTCGGCCGCTGGACCTGCCGGGGCACGCGGGCTCGTTCCTCTCGAGGCGGGCCGGCGACGCGGAGGCGGTGGCCCACGCGGCGACGATGGGGCGGGTCTTCGATCCGAGCGACGGGCTATCGCTGGCGGAGGGCGAGGTTGTGGCGCTGGTGTACAACGGCGAGGCGCGGGCGGCGCGGGCGCGGGCGCTGAACTGCGTGGCGTGCGTCGGAGCCGCGGGCGCGTGGGAGGACCCGACGTTTGGCGTGGACCTGGCGCGGATTGTCGAGAGCGTGGCCGAGCCGTGGAAGATCGCCGGCGCGGTGGGGCTCACGGTGCCGATCTCGGGGCGACTGCGCTTGGATCGGCTGCACGCGGAGGCGGAGCAGGCCGCGGAGGTGATGCGTGCAGTGAGGACGGAGTGGGGGGTGCGGATGGGGCTGCGCCGGGCGTGGATCGCGTGGTCGTCGGCGCGCTCGCGGGCGGAGGTGACGGCGGCGGCGCTGGCGTGGTGCGATGAGATCGTGCGGATCGTGAGTGAACAGGAACGCTTGGGCGCGGTGTCGCGTGCCGAGGCGAACGTCTACCGGATCGAGCGGGCGATGCTGGATCTTGAACTCGACCGACTGCGGTCGGCGGAGCGTCGAGGGGAGTTGGAAGTGCTGCGGATCATGGGACTGCCGCCGCCGAGTGGGTCGCCCGGCGAGGCGTCGCTCGGCGCAGGGTTGGTGCCGTGGGGCATCGACGAAGTGTCCCCGGCGGCGGTGGGGTCGGAGGCGCTGCGGGCGCGGCTGCTGAGCGGCAACGCCGACACCACGGTCGCCTCGGCGGAGTACGCGGTTGCCGAGCGGCTTCTGGAGTGGGAGATCCGCAAGCAGTACCCGGACATCGAGATCGGCCCGGGTGTGGCGGAAGAGGACGGACTGGGCGAGGTGCGCCTCGGGCTATCGGTGCGGCTGCCGATCTTCAACCGGAACAAGCGGGGGATTGCCGAGGCGCGCACGGCGCGGGACGGGCTTCACGCCGAGGTGCTGGCGATGGTCGAGCGCCTGATTGGGGCGCTCGCGCAGGCGGAAGATCGGCACGCATCGGCGGGGGCCGTGATGGCGTCGATCAGGGACTACGCGATCCCGCTGGTCGAGCAGCAGGCGGGGATGGTCCGACGGCTGCTCACCCTGGGCGAGGCGAACATGCTGGTGCTGCTGGAGACGCTCCAGCAGGAGCGCCGGGTGCGGGTGGAACTGGTTGAGGCGCGGGCGGAGGTGGCACTGGCGTCGGTGGACCTGGCGGAGTTGGCCGGGCCCGACCTGCTGGCGCTGATGGGGCCCGTCCCTTCGGGGATGGTTGGTCACGCGGGTCAGCCCGGATCCCACGGCGCGGCGGGCGATCCCGCGTGCAAGTGCCCCGAGTGTGTGGCGGCGCGACGAGCAAACCCCGAGGAGCACGGTGCGGAGACGCCAAGGAGCGAGAACCCATGAGTCGAGGGCGAAGTGGCGCGAGCAGTCTGGGGCGATGGTGCCGCGCGGCGGCGAGTCTGCTGGTCTGCGCGCTCGCGTGGACCGGCGGCGGGTGCGAGCGGAGTGGGGGGAGTGGGGGGGGTGGGGGGGGCGCATCGGCGGGGCCGGGGCGGCCCGCGAGCGGCGCGGCGGCTGCCGCCCCGACAAACCGTGTCGACATCCCCATCGCGGTGAGGCAGAACCTCGGGGTAACGTTCGCGAAGGTGGAGCGACGAGCGGTGGCGCGCACATTGCGCGTGCCCGGACGGTTTGAGTATCTCCCCACGGCGCGGCGTGAGTATCGGGCGGCGCTGGCGGGGCAGGTCGAGCCCCTCGTGCAGCAATACGAGCGCGTGGAGGCGGGTCGCCCGCTGTTTCGCGTGGCGTCGGCGTCGTGGCGCGACCTGCACGAGCAGATCGCCGGGACGCGAGCGCGGGTGGAGTCGATGGGCCCGCTCCGCGAGGCGCACCGCGCGCACGAGAAAAGCCTGTCGGACAAGGTGGCGCTGTGGGAGGCGCGGCTGGCGCGGCTCGAAGAGTTGCGCGAGGCGGGCGGCGGCAGCGCGGCCCTGATGACCGAGGCGCGTGCCACGCTCAATGCCACGCAGGCCGAACTGGCCGACGTGATGGAGAAGGACGCGGAGTTGCAGGCCCAGCAGCACCAGGTCGAGGCGGATCTTCGGGCCCTGCTGACGCGCCGTGACCTTGTGCTTCGTGCCGCGGGGTGCGAGCCCGCGGGTGCGGGCACGGCAGGGGGCGGTGGGGCGGAGGACGCAACCTCGTTCACGGTGTGCGCCCTCGCGGCGGGTGTGGTGGAGGTGATGGCGGTCACGCCCGGGGGGCTGGTGGAGGCGAGCGGGCACGTGCTGACGGTCGTGCAACCCGAGGCGGTCAGGTTTCGTGCGCGGGCGCTGCAGGCGGACGCGAATCGACTGCGCGATGGGCTCCCGGCGGCGGCGGTGCCCGCGGGGGACGCAGCCGCGAGCGACTCGGTGCCGGAGGCCATGTCCGGCGCGCTGACGATCGCGCCCGGGGCCGATCCCGACGCGCGAACGATCGACCTGATCCTCACGCCCTCCCGACTGGCGTCCTGGGCCCGCGCCGGCGTCGCGGCGCATCTGGAGGTGACGCTTGCCGGGACCGCGGGCCCGGAGTTGTCGATTCCAGCCTCGGCGGTGATACGAGATGGGCTTAAAGCCGTGATCTTCCGGCGCGACCCCGCGAACCCGGACAAGGCCATCCGCATGGAAGCCGACCTGGGCGTGTCGGACGGGCGGTGGGTGGTGATCGCCAGCGGCGTGAAGGAGGGCGACGAGGTGGTGCTGGGCGGGAACTACCAACTCATGCTCGCGACCAGCGGGAGCGCGCCCAAGGGCGGGCATTTCCACTCCGACGGCACATTCCACGAGGGGGAGGACTAGCCGATGCTGGCGAAACTCATCCGATTCTCGCTGGAGCGGTCCGCGCTGGTGCTCGCCATCGCGGGGCTGTTGCTCGTGGCGGCGGGTCTGAAGGTCGGGGCCATGCCGGTGGACGTGTTCCCGGAACTCAACGCGCCGACGGTGGTGGTGATGACCGAGGCCGGGGGGCTGGCGGCCGACGAGGTCGAGCAGACCGTGACGTTCCCCATCGAGACGGCGGTGAACGGGCTCCCCGGGGCGCGCCGCGTGCGGAGCGCCTCGGCGACAAGCCTTTCTTTGGTGTGGGTGGAGTTCGACTGGGGGACGGACCTGTACCGCGCGCGGCAACTGGTGTCGGAGCGCCTGTCGGCGGTGCGCGACAGCCTGCCCCCGGGGGCGCACGCCGAGATCACCCCGGTGACGAGCATCACCGGCGAGATCATGCTCATGGCGCTGTCGTCGCCGGACGGCTCGGTGAGCCCGCTGGAGATGCGCGCGTTCGCGGAGTTCGACCTGCGGAACCGCGTCCTGGCGGTCCCGGGGGTGGCGCAGGTGGTGGCGATCGGCGGCGAACTGCCGCAGTACCAGATCAACGTTCGGCAGGAGCGGCTGGCGCTCTACGGGCTGACGGTCGGCGACGTGGTGGAGGCGGCGCGTGGCGCGCACAGCACCGCCAGCGCGGGCTATCTGCCCAACGTCGAGAACCTCGAACTGCCCATCCGCCAGATGGCGCGGGTGTCCGGGGTGGAGGACATCCGGCAGACGCTCGTGCGGTCTCACGACGGAGCGGCGGTCACGATCGGGCAGGTGGCCGACGTGCGGCTCGGGCCGGCCCCCAAGCGTGGCACCGCGGCCGACGCGGGCGTGCCCGCGGTGGTCGTGAGCGTGCAGAAATCGCCCGGAACCAACACGCTGCGCTTGACCGAGCAGGTGGACGCGGTGCTCGATCAGGTCGAGGCGGGCATGCCCAAGGGCCTGGTGCTCAACCGTGATCCGTTCCGGGCGTCGCGCTTCATTGAGCGGAGCGTGAGCAACGTGGTCCGCGTGCTCGTCGAGGCGTCGGTGATCGTCGCGGTGATCCTGGTGCTGTTCCTGCTCAACGCGAGGGCGACGATCGTGACCCTCACGGCTCTGCCTTTGTCGCTCGCCGTGGCACTGCTGGTGCTGTGGGCGTGGGGCTTGTCGGTGAACGTGATGACGCTGGGCGGGCTGGCGGTGGCGATCGGGGAACTGGTGGACGACGCGATCATCGACGTGGAGAACGTGCTGCGGCGGCTGCGGGAGAACGCCGCGCTGCCGATCGAGCGGCGGACCCCGGTCGTCGAGGTGATCTACACCGCCAGCAACGAGATCCGCGCGTCGGTGGTGTTCGCGACGGTCATCATCTGCATGGTCTTCGTGCCGCTGTTGTTCCTTCAGGGGCTCGAGGGCCGGTTCTTCCAGCCCCTGGGCATCGCGTACATCGTGTCGATCATGGCGTCCCTCGCGGTCGCGCTGACGGTGACCCCCGCGATGTGCAAGTGGCTGTTCGCAGCGGGCCGAAGCGAGGGGCAGACCACACCCGGCACGGGCGGGCACGACGGCGCCCTCGTCCGCTGGCTCAAGCGGCGCTACGCGCCCCTTCTCCGCGCGAGTCTCGCGCGGCGCGGCGTGGTGCTGGGCTCCGCGGGGGTGCTCACGGCGGCCGCGCTGGTCCTGGCGTCCACGTTCGGCACCTCGTTTCTCCCCGCTTTCAAAGAGGGCACCTTCACCGTGTTCCTCATGGCCCCGCCAGGGACCTCGCTGGTCGAGAGCAATCGGCTCGCCCTCGGCGTGGAGGCCCAACTGGTCAAGATCGAGGGCGTGCAGAGCGTCACGCGACGCACCGGCCGCGCCGAACGGGACGAGCACGCCGAGCCCGTCAGCAGTTCCGAGATCGAGGTCACCGTCAAGCCCGGGGTCGAGCAGGACCGCGTTCGCGCCGCCATCGACCGCGTGATCGCCAATGTCCCGGGCGTCACCACCATGGTCGGGCAGCCCATCGAGCACCGCCTCAGCCACATCCTCTCCGGCACGCCCGCGGCCATCGCCATCAACGTCTTCGGTGACGACCTCGCCACTCTCCGCGGGCTCGCCTCGCGCATCGAGGCCGAACTGCGGGCCATCCCCGGCACGCGGGACGTCGCCGCCAACCGCGAGGTCATGATCACCTCGCTCCCCATCCGCTACCGCCCGCAGGACCTCGCCTTCGCGGGGCTGACTCCCGGGTCGGCGGCGACGCAGGTGCAGCAGGCGCTCTACGGCGAGACCGTCGCCGAGGTCTACCAGGGCTCGCGCCGCCTGGAGATGGTCGTCCGCCTCGACGAACGCGAGCGCGAGCGGATCGACCAGATCGCCGACCTGCAACTCCGCGGCGCTGGCGGGGCGATGGTCCGGCTCCGCCAGGTCGCCGACATCGGCCCCGAGCGCACGAGCAACCTCATCGCCCGGGAGAACGCCCAACGCAAGGCGGTCATCTCGACGAACGTCGCCGCGGGGTACAACCTGGGGCAACTTGTCGCGCAGGTCCGCTCCCGCGTCGATCCCATCGTCAGGCAGGCCGGGTGCGTCGTGCACTACGGCGGGCAGTTCGAGGCCCAGCAGTCCGCCAGCCGAACCATCTACGTGATGGGCGCGGGCGTCGCCCTCGCCATGTTCCTGCTCCTTCAACTCTCCACCGGCACGGCACGCGTCGCCCTGCTGGTCATGCTCAACCTTCCCCTCGCGCTGATCGGGGGCATCGCGGCGATCTACCTCAGCGAGAGCCCGTCGCTCGTCACCAACACGCTCGCGCTCGTCGGGCTCTCTTCCTCCCGGTACATCGCCCCCGTCATCTCCATCGCCAGCATGGTCGGCTTTGTCACGCTCTTCGGCATCGCCGTTCGCAACGGCATCCTGCTGGTCAACCACTACGACCACCTGCAGCGCCGCGAGGGCCGGTCGATAGCGGACTCGATCATCCAGGGCTCGATGGAGCGGCTGGTGCCCATCCTCATGACCGCCCTCACCGCCGCCCTCGGCCTTATCCCCTTGGCGCTGGCCAAGGGCCGCCCGGGTAGCGAACTGCTCGCGCCGCTCGCGATCGTCGTCCTGGGCGGCCTGGCGTCGAGCACGATTCTCAACCTGTTCGTCGTGCCCGCGGGGTACGCGCTCGCGTTCAGGGTGCCGCCACAGGCGCCCGGGCGTGCCCGCGCGATACGCGGTCTGTTGGCCTGGTTCTCCCGGCGGCCCGCGCCGCCTTCTGTCGAATCCTGATGCCCGGTTCACCTTCGAAGGAGATCGTTCATGATCCGAGTCCGCCCCGCAACGCTCCTCGCGCCCCTCGCTGCAGGCGCCCTGGCCTTCGCGCTGGCCGCGTGCGACAAGAAGCCCCAGGCCGTCTCCACCTCACCCAAGCCCGACCAGCCCGCGGGCCACACGCACGCGCCGGGTGACGGGCATGACCACGGTCACGGTCCCGCAACGGCACTGGGCGAGCAGACCGCCGGCGGGTTCACCGTCAAGGCCGTCCGCGAGGGTGACGTGAAGCCCGGCGGCGAAGCCACGTTCGACATCGCCGTCTCTGGCGGCGCCGGCAAGCCCGCCGCCGTTCGGCTGTGGGTGGGCACCCAGGACGCGACGGGCTCGGTGAAGGCCAAGGCCGAAGCCGAGGGCGACGGCTGGCACGCGCACGTGGAGGTGCCCAACCCGTTGCCCGCCGGCGCGAAACTGTGGGTCGAGGTCGAGTCCGCGGCGGGTGAGAAGTCCGCCGCCGGGTTCGATCTGAAGATGTAGCCCGACCGGCCCGGGGCGCGACCACCCCCCGCGCCCGGCCGGCGTGGGTACGCTCGGGGCGTGTCATCCCTCTTTGCCGGGCACGAGCCGCGGGAGATCGGCGCCACGGGCCGCTACGCGCTGGTGAGCGTGGAGCGGGGGATCGAGCGCGCCGGCGCATCCGGCGAACCCGACTCCACCCTCGCCTATCGCGCCGATGACCCGCTCCTGGCGGTGGGGGACCGTGTGCGCGTCCCGCTCGGGCGGGGCAACACCCCCGCCGAGGGCATCGTCGTGGGCCTGGGCGGCCGGGAGGTGCTGGGAGAACTCGACCCCGCCCGCGTGAAGCCGATGCTCGCGCGGCTCGGGCCGAGCGTCCGCCCCGACCTGCTTGACCTCGCCCGCTGGATCAGCGACTACTACATCTGCCCGCTGGGCATGGTGCTGGGCGCGATGGTGCCCGCGGCGGCCAAACGCGGGCCGCGCGTCGTCCGTGTCACGCTCCTCTCGCCCACGCCGCCGGCCGACGCCGAGCGCCTGCTCGCGGACCCGAAGATCGCGACCAAGCCCGTGCTGAAGGCCTGGGGCGTTATCGCGTCGCTCAACGCCGGGGATTTCCCCTGCACCGCCAAGGCGCTGGTCGAAGCGGGCGTGCCTCGCGCGGGGGTCAAGCGGCTCGTGGCGGCCGGGTTGCTGGCGGAGCGCATGGAGGAACGGCCTCGCGCGAGCGGGCCGAGCGGGCTAACCGCGACGGATTCGCCTCCCTCGGGTCCTGCCGCCGCTCCGAGCGTCGAACTCACACCCGAGCAGCGCGGTGTGGTGGAGGGTGTCGTCGCCACCCTCGGCACCTTCGCCGCGCATCTGATCCGCGGCGTCACAGGTTCGGGGAAGACTGAGGTGTACCTGCGCGTGATCGAGGCCTGCCTGCGCGCGGGCAAACGGGCGATCGTGCTCGTTCCGGAGATCGCGCTGACCCCGCAGACCGCCGGCCGATTCGTGCATCGCTTCGGCGGCTCGGTGGAGGATGGCGGCTGGGGCGTCGGTGCCGTCGCGGTGCTGCACTCGGGCCTCACGCCCGCGCAGCGTGCCGCGCAGTGGGCCGCGTGTGCCGACGCATCGAGCCCGGTGCGCGTGGTCGTTGGAGCCCGGTCGGCGATCTTTGCGCCCGTGGAGGACCTGGGTGTCATCGTGGTCGATGAAGAGCACGACGGCTCATACAAGCAGGACCAGTTGCCCCGGTACCACGCTCGCGACGTGGCCGTCAAGCGCGCTCACCTGGCACGCTGCCCCGTGCTCCTCGGTTCGGCGACGCCCTCACTGGAGAGTTTTGCCAACGCTGACGCACCCCCGGGCGGTGCCGCGAAGTATGCCCTGTGGACGCTCCCGCGCCGCGTCGGCGGGGCGAGCCTCCCCCGCGTAGAGATCGTTGACCTCGCCGACGAGCGCCGGGCCCGCGCGCAGTCCGACGGCTGGCGCGACCGCCACCTCCACCTCCTCGGGCCCACGCTCGAAGCCGCGCTGGACCGCACGCTCGCTCAGGGCGGCCAAGCAATCCTCCTCCTCAACAAGCGCGGCTATGCCAATCACATCTGCTGCCCCGATCAACGCTGCGGCTGGGTGATGCACTGCGCCGACTGCGACGCCACGATGGTCTTTCACCTGGCCTTGGGCCGGGCGCCGGATCACGCGGGCGACGCCGGGGCCGCCCCCCACCCGCGCCGCCCGGGATATGTCCGGTGTCACCATTGCCTCGCGGAGCAACGGTTGCCCGCGCTCTGCCCGCTCTGCCGTAAGACCGTCAACACGTTCGGGCAGGGCACCCAGCGGGTTGAGGAGGAGATCGAGCGCAAGTTCGGGCAGACGCGCGGGCTCCGCACGGGGTCAACGCTCGTGCGCGTCGACGCCGACACGATGCGATCCGCCCAGGACTATTTCGACGCCCTCGACCGCTTCGCCCGGGGCGAGGCCCGCGTGCTCCTGGGCACGCAGATGATCGCCAAGGGGCTCGACTTCCCCAACGTGAGCCTGGTCGGCGTCGTGAACGCCGACACAGCGCTGGCGCTCCCGGACTTTCGCGCATCGGAGCGCACGTTCCAACTCGTCAGCCAGGTGGCGGGGCGCGCGGGCCGGGGGACCGAGCCCGGCCTGGTGATCGTGCAGTCGCTGAGCCCGCGCGCGCCGTCGATCGTGCTCGCCGCCCGCCATGACTACGAGGCCTTCGCGCGGGAGGAGATCTCCTTCCGCCAGCGCGCAGGACTTCCGCCCGCCGCCCGGATGGCCCGCGTGGTCTGCCGCGACGAGGACTACGCCAAGGCGCTCACGCACGCCGGTGAGGTGTGGCGCGCCCTCCAGTCGGCCCTCGATGCCCTCGGGCCCGCCGCCGGGCACACGCGCCTCCGCCCGCCGACCGCCTGCCCCATCGCCCGCATTGCCCGGCATCATCGCATCGCGGTCGAGGTCTACGCCTCGACGCGCGGCGTGATCCAGCGCGTGCTGCAGGACGCCAGGTCCCGCGGGCTCCTCAGGAGCGACGCCCGCACCGCTGTGGACGTGGACCCGATCGCGCTGCTGTAGCGAGCCGCCCGATTCTCACCCCGGCTCCCCTCCCCCGGGGTGGTCGCGCCGTCACGAGGGCTTCGCGCCCTCGCTGGCCAGATCACTCCGAAGTCGCTCCACGACTTCCCGCCCGGCCGCTGTGATGCTCGCGCGAGAGCGCTTGATCGCCTGCCAGAGCGCCAGCGGCGCAAAGGGCGCGGTCATGGGGATGTACCAGTACCACGTGTACGTCCATGCCGAGGAACCCGGGAACATCGATGCGATGAGCGATTCGGTGAGCACCACCCCCGGCCAGACAGTCAGCGCCAGCACCACCCCGGCAATCCAGACCGCCGTGGGCTTCACGCGCGGAGCAAAGATCAGCCGAATCCCGCTCGCGCCGGCGCCCGCCTCCTGAAGCGCCCGCGCCTCCAGCAAGCCGTCGAAGGGTGCGCCATGCGCGCTCACGGTAAACGCGACGCCCTCGCAGAGCCCCTCGACCGAGTACCCGGCCAGTTTGCCCCGCCGAGCAAGCCGATCCAGTGCCGCCAGAAGCGAAGCACGATCGCCCGCCCACCTCAAAGGCTGAATGGTCTCCGTCGCGGCAACCTCGCCCTCCGCGGCCACGGCGTTGACAGACGACCCGGCCGGCCCGCCCGAACCGGGTGCGCCCCCGCTTCGCTCGGGGCCGCAGCCTGCCAAACTTGGGCTGACCGGAGTCACCATAAAGGAGGATTAGACTATCGGAAACCTTCGGTTGCACGGCACCCCGCAAGGCTGTATTTCATCGATCTACTCAACGCACAGACCCGCCCGACCTCACCCAGCGTACACAGATTTACGTAGGAATCCTGATCTCCCCCGCCCGCGGCTGCCGCGCGTTCTCGGTCCTGAACCCTGTGGGGGACTCCGCCGCTGGCACGCCATGTGCATCTACGCTCTTCACGGCCCCCCATATGCCTTCAAGAGACTCCAACCCCCGACCCGCGTTGCGGCTTGCCGACACTGATGCCGGCCCCGAGCGGCGCGCGCAGCCCCAGGGCAACACGTCCGGGCACGGGGTCCGGCCCGGCCCCCGCGTTGCTCGCCCCGTCCGGGCGGACCGGCGTCCAACCCTCGTCCTGCAAGATGCTCCCCAGCGAAGGCGCTCGGATTCGCCCGAGGCGCGGCTGCGTCATGCCGCCGCCGTTGAGCGGGAGACCCGCCTCGCCTCCGGCCTGTCCGCCGACGACGCCCGTTGGGTGTTCGCGCGAAGGGTGGCCGAGCAACTCGAAGGCGGCGTCGCCGCCATCCTGACCCCCCAGCGCCGGGCCGCCTTGCTCGCCACGGCAACGCGCGTGGGCCTCCGCCCCTTCGACGCCAACCTGGTCATTGCCCTGGTGCAAGACGGCAGGCGCTCGGGCCGCGGGGCGCTGAACCCGGAGGTGGAGCGCTCCCTCACGCTCATCCAGCCCGCCGATCCGGTCTCCGAGGATCGCCCTGTGCTCCGCATGTTCATCGCGGCGTCGATCCTCGGCGTGATGCTCGCGGTTGTTCTCGCACGCTGGATCTAAACAAGGGCTTCTTCCCCCAATCCGCAGCGAATGAAAAAGACCCCGGCCGGGCCGGGGTCGTGTGCGGTCGTTCAATGTCGCGCCGCGCGGCGCGTGTCGGTTCAATACCGGTAGTGGTCGCTCTTGTACGGGCCGTCCTTGCTGACGCCCAGGTAGTTCGCCTGCGCGTCGGTGAGGCGCGTGAGTTTCACGCCCAGTTTCTCAAGGTGCAGGCGGGCGACCTCCTCGTCGAGTTTCTTGGGCAGGGTGTACACCTTGCCCGTCTCGTACTTGAAGCCCGAGAGCGTCGGCTTGTCGTTGCAGTTGAACCACAGGTCCAGTTGCGCCATCACCTGGTTGGTGAACGAGGAGGACATCACAAACGACGGGTGGCCCGTGGCGCACCCGAGGTTCATGAGCCGGCCCTCGGCCAGCACCAGGATGCTCTTCTCGCTCTTGGTCCCCGGGTTGAACACGAACTCGTCGTACTGCGCCTTGATGTTCACGCGCTTCACGCTGCCCGTCTCCACGCCCTTGTACAGCGCGGCCATGTCGATCTCGTTGTCGAAGTGCCCGATGTTCGCCACGATCGCCTTGTCCTTCATCTTCTGCATGTCGGCAAGCGTGATCACGTCCTTGTTGCCCGTCGCCGTGATGAAGATGTCGGCCGTCCCGATCACCTCGGGCAGCGTCGTGACCTGGTACCCCTCCATCGCCGCCTGCAGCGCGTTGATGGGGTCGATCTCCGTCACGATCACCCGGCACCCCTGCCCGCGCAGAGCCTGGGCGCACCCCTTGCCCACGTCGCCGTAGCCCAGCACCACCGCGACCTTGGCGCTGAGCATCACGTCGGTGGCGCGGTTCAGCCCGTCCACCAGCGAGTGCCGGCAGCCGTAGAGGTTGTCGAACTTGCTCTTGGTCGCGCTGTCGTTCACGTTGATGGCCGGGAACAGGAGTTTCCCAGCCTTTGCCATCTCGTAGAGCCGGTGCACGCCCGTGGTGGTCTCTTCGGAGACGCCCTTGATCTCCGCGGCGACCTTCGTCCACCGCCCGGGGTTCCTCTTCTGCTCATCGACAAGCAGGTTCAGGATGACGCCCCACTCCTCCGGATCGGCCGCCGGGTTGAACGCCGGCACCGCGCCCGCCTTCTCGAACTCGGCGCCCTTGTGGACGAGCAGCGTCGCGTCGCCGCCGTCGTCCAGCAGCAGGTTCGGGCCGCCGCCGTCGGGCCAGCGCAGCGCCTGCTCCGTGCACCACCAGTACTCGGGGAGCGTCTCACCCTTCCACGCGAAGACCGACACGCCCTTGGGCTCCGCGACCGTCCCGTTGGGCCCGATCACCACCGCCGCGGCGGCCGAGTCCTGCGTGCTGAAGATGTTGCACGACACCCAGCGCACGCTCGCGCCAAGATCCACCAGTGTCTCGATGAGCACGGCCGTCTGCACCGTCATGTGCAGCGAGCCCATGATCCGCGCACCCTTCAGCGGCTGCTGCCCCTTGTAGCGGGCGCGGAGGGCCATCAGCCCCGGCATCTCGTGCTCGGCAAGCCGGATCTCCTTCCGGCCCAGATCCCCCTGAGACAGGTCGGCCACCTTGTAATCCAGCCCGGACTTGGCCTTGTCCGCGGTGAGGGTGACCTTCGACGGACGCACGTTGGCAACTGCGGTCATGAGAACTCCCTTGATAATCCCGTTTCACTCGTTATCGACTGTTTCCCCCGCCCGGATTGGTCTTGAACCCCGTCGCCGCGAAGAGCCCCGGGCCCTTCGCCTCCCCCGACGCCGGCAGCACCACCAGCCTCGGCTCCCCGAGCCCCGCGGCGGTCATCATCCGCACCACCGTCGGCACGTCGAACCCCTGCCACCGATGACCCATCGTCTGGCGATACGCCGCCCGCTCGTGGGCCACCATGTCCACCACCAGCACCGGGCCCCCGGGCCTGACGATCCGCGCCATCTCGCGCACCGCGGCGGCCGGATCGGGCAGGTGGTGCAGCACCAGCACGCAGATGGCCGCGTCCACGCTCCCATCGGGCATGGGCAGGGCCGTCAGATCGCCCCGGACGAACTCCACGTTGGTCGCGCCCGCCAGCCGTTTCTTGGCCGCCCCGAGCATCGCCTCGCTCTGATCGACCGCCAGCACCCGCGCCACCACGGGGGAGAGCAACTCGCTCACGTTGCCCGTGCCGCAGCCCAGGTCCGCCACGGTCCAGTGCGGGGGCACCAGCGACAGCAGCGCGTGGAACGTGAACGCCCCGCCGAAGAGTTGGTCCCGAACCGCGTCCCACTCCCCCGCAACCCGCCCGAAGAACGACTGCGTGTCGGTCCGCCGCTCCGCCAGCACGGCCGAAAGGCGTCGCCGGTCCTCGACCCACGCCTCCCCCGCGCCCAGTTGTTCTCGGACCGTCAGCCACAGGGCTCGCGTCTCCCGGTCCAGATCGTCGAGCACGAGGCGGTAGAGGGTCGCGGTGCCCTCCGAACGCCGGGCGAGGATCTCTGACCCTGTCGCCGCCCCGAGGTCACCCAAGACCTTCAGGTGCCGGCTGACGGTGGATTGGGGAATCTGGAGCACCCGGGCAATTTCCCCGACTGAGAGTTCCTCTGCCTCTGCGAGCCGGAGGATGCGCAGCCGCGTCGGGTCGCTCAGTGCGACCAGTCTCTGGACGACGGGGGGTGGGGTTGCGGCTCGTTTCATCCGTTTATCCGGATGAACAGTACGATCCTTGCCGGGCACGGTCAAGCCGCGTGTGCAGGAGTCTGGGAGGGGCGTGCGGGCGGGAGGGTCCGAGAGTCGTGCGAACGGCCCGCATCGCTGGCGGGCGGGCGGCGAGGATGGCAGGCTTGTGTGCCCGCCGACGCCCCCTCATCGGGGTCCCGTTCGGCGGCCACGAGAGAGCACCATGAAACTGAAGACTCTGACTGCCGCGGTTCTGTTCTCGCTTGCCTCCGGTTCCGCCGCGATGGCGACCACGTCCACCATGCGGGGCGAGGCGACGCCGAATCGCACCGATGACCTTGGGTACGCCGTGAACGGCATGAGCGCCGGGGGGTGGTTCGCGGGCGCGCTCGCCCACCACTACTGGAACGCCTCGGACGCGACGATGGCGCGATTCACCGACGGGCAGACCCTCGCGGTGGAGAACAACGCCAACGAGAACGCGCTGCGGACGGTGTACACGTTCTGCATGGACCAGCGTGTGTACCACGAGGATCGACAGACGTACACGCTCAAGGCCGTCACCGAGGCGCCGGTGCCGGTGACGGGCAACCCGGACGGCATGGTGCCCTACACGCAGGACCAGGAGCGCCGGCTGAACGCGATCATGCTCGCCTCGCGCGATCTGGGGTTCGTGGACAACCGGGGCTTCTTCAACGATTCGCTCTACGGGCGGGACCACGGGTGCGCCATCGCGCTGCTGGTGTGGGAGTCGGTGTGGGACGAGACGCCCACGGCGCACGCGAGCGGCTCGCAGGTCTGGGACCTGGTGAATCGCCAGATGGGCGACGACCACTTCCGCGTGAAGAACTACACAAGCAACGTGAACGCGACGGTTCGCGGGATCATCGACACGATCCGCGAGGCCGCGTACGCGATCTACGTGAACGTGAACACGCCGATCCTGGTGCGCTCGATCACGACGAATGTGAACGGGAACGGGCAGGACCAGGTGGTGCTGGACCTGCCCCCGGTGGTGGTGCCGCTGCCCCCCGCGGGCTGGGCGGCCCTTGGCCTGCTGGGTGGCATGTTCACGGTGAATCGGATGCGTCGGCGTGCCGCGGCGGCGGAGTGAACCGCGGGGCGAGGGACTAGGCCGCGACGCGGACGGGTTGATCGGCGAGGTCCCTCACGGCGAGTTCGGCGGCGCGGGCCGCGTCGGCGGCGAACTGCCCGCCGGACTCGCGGTGGAGTTCCTCGATCACGGCGCCGGCAGGCCGGGCGGCCCGGAATGGCCGTGCTTCGAGCATCGCTGCGCACGCCAAGGCCACGCCGATCACCCGGGCATCGCGGGGCGTTCGGCCCAGGTGCTGCTCGTCGTCGGCGGCGTCGAATCGCTCCAGGGCGAGGCGCACGCAGTCGGCGTCCGCTTCGTCGAGCCCCAGGCGAGCCGCGAGGCGTGCGGCGGTCTGGGCGCGCGAGCGCACGGCAAGCCGGGCGCCGTGCGGCAGGCCCTCGGGGGTCGCGACCAGAGATTCAGGGAGCGTGGCGCTGGCGAGGGCGGCGACGCGTGCCAGCACCTCGAGCCGGGCGCTGCCCGCGAGCCCGGGGGAAAGGCGCTTGTCGATATGCCGGGCAAGCGTCGCGGCGTGGTCGCCGTGCTCGATCGCCAGGCGGTGCTGCCAGGGCCCGAGCCGGGGCGCGAGTCTTCGGCACACGTCGGCGAGTGCCGCGCCCGGCGCGGTGGGGTTGACGGCGGCGGCGTGGTCGCAGATGCGGTCGAGCACGACCGAGTCCCACGTGCAGACCTGGTCTCCGCCCCGCTCCCGCGCAACGCTGCACGCGGTCTCGGCCAGTTCAATCGCGTCGTGCGTGAGGCCCGCGGGCTCGAGCGCGTGCAGGCCGATGCTCAGGGTGACGGCGAGACTCCGCCCGTCGCACAGCGCGAGGCGCGTGTCGCGCACATTGGCCCGGAGGTCCTCGGCCCAGGCCCAGGAGTCGCCCAACTCGCCGCCCGCCCGGAGCACGCAGAACACCGACGCTTCCAGACGAAAGACCAGGTCCGAAGGGCCCTTGTGGGCGGAGAACTCCTCGGCGACGGAGCGCGCGGCACGCTGGGCGGCCGGTCGGCCCGCGTCGGCCTCGAGGTCATCGAAGGAATCGATAGAAGCGATCAGGCAGGCGACGCTGGCGCGCCGGTCGCTGCGGAGCCGCCCGCACTCGATCAGGTGGTCGAGGGCGGCGGCGGTGGGCAGGCCGGTGATCGGGTCGCGGGGAAGGCCTGACGCGGGCCCACGCCGACCGTCGCGGCGTCGGTCGCCGGTCAGAGGGACACCCGCGCGGCCCAGGGTTCGGGGGTCCGAGGGGACCGGGGCGGGGCGTTGGTCCCGGGTCGAGTCATCGCGTTGGTGGGGCCGCTGATCCATGGCAATCTCCGAGTCCGCCTCCGAGGGAAGCGGGGCGTGTTCGGGGATCGTCGGCACAGCGTCGCCCGGGCCTGTGGAAATCCGTAGTGTTTCCGCCCGGGGCGGTCGGACCTCGCGGGGATCGCGCAAAGGCCGCGCGTCGGGCGGGAATGACAGCCTGAGGATGGGCCCAAGGAGGCGCCGCTTGGAGCCCGAACGGGTGTCCAAAAACGAAGAACGGCACCGTGGGGTGCCGCTCTCGAAGCGTGCTCGGCGGGAGTCGAACCTGCAACCTTCGGCTTCGGAGGCCGACGCTCTATCCAGTTGAGCTACGAGCACAAGGCCCCCGATGCTACCATCGGCCCCTCGCGCAGGCAATGCCGGGCGGGGGTTTCGCGGCATGATCGTCGATTCGCCTGAACGCCGGGCGGCGGCTCAGGCCCGGTTGTCGGTACGTCCATTCGCTTTGGATCGGGGCCCCGAGCCATGCACGCCACAGAAGCCCAGATCGAGACCCCGGCGCCGTCCCGGCTGGAGCGGCCGGCAAACGGCGCGATGCCCCTGGCGCCGGTGCTGCTGTTTGCGTTCCTCAACTCATTCGGCTCGGGCGTGGCGTACAACGGGCTGTTCACGCTCGCGAAGTTCAACTACGCCTTTACGCCCACGCAGAACTTTCTGCTCGCGCTGCTCTACGGCGTGACGTACATGCCCGCGGCGCTGCTGATCGGGCCGTTCCTGCGCCGACTGCCCGAGGGCTCGCGCCTGCTCAACCATCGCGGGGTGCTGGTCGCCATCATGTTTCTCATGGCGGCGGTGGCGTGGATGCCGGTGGTTGCCGACCGGCTCGCGGCGGGCGGGCCGGGCGAAGGGGGCGCCCAGACCCGGGCGCAATGGCCCATCTGGCTGGCGGCGGGACTCTACAGCCCGCTCTCGGGGTGCCTGTGGCCGATCGTGGAGTCGTACGTCTCCGGGGGGCGGCGTGGGGCGGGGCTCCGCGGGGCGATCGGGAAGTTCAACGTCTGTTGGTCGAGCGCGCTGGTGGTCACGCTGCTGGGCATCGCGCCCTTCGTTCGCGATCATGCCATCGCGATCTTGACGGTGCTGGGATGGGTGCAGGTGGGGACGGCGGTGGTGCTGGTGTGGTTTGGGCCCAGACCTGGAGAGCACCTGCACGAGCACGAGCCGCACCCGCCGGTATACGACCGCCTGCTCCGGGTGTTCCAGGTGCTGCTGGCGGTGGCGTTTCTGGGGATCAGCACGCTGGCCCCGTACCTGAGCGCGGCGTGCAAGCGGCTGGAGATCCCCGCTGCGGCGGAGACGCCCATCATCGCAATCTGGATGACCGCGCGGGTGTTTACGTTTTTCGCGATGGAGCGGACGCACCGATGGCACGGCCGATGGAGCACGCCGGTGGTTGGGACGGCGCTGTTGCTGGTGGCCAGCAGCACGGTGGTGCTGGCGCCGGTGCTGCTGCCGAGGACGCCGGCGCTGGTGGCGCTGGTGGTGGGCCTGCTGGGGTTTGGAGTGGCGATCGGGATGATCTACGCCGCGACGCTGTACTACACGATGGAGGTCGGGTCGGCGGAAGTGGACGCAGGGGGCTTCTTTGAAACGCTGATCGGCCTGGGGTATACCCTCGGTCCGTTGTGCGGTTTGGCTGGGCTGGTGGCGGTGTCGCTCGGGTCGCCGGGGTGGGTTGAGCAGCCGGTAACTGTGGGGGTGCTGGCGTTTTTGAGTGGCGTCGGGGTGATGGTGGCGGTCCGCCGCGCGCGGGGTGGAGGAGCGGTGGGGGGCTGAGCGGGGGCGGTCGGGGGTCTCTAGAGCGCGCAATCGGTTGGGGCGTGCACCCGATATGCTGGGGGCAGCGACGGGTGGCGAGGGCTGGCTCATCTAGCGGATGGGCCCGCCCGATGGCACGGGGCCCCCTGTGTCGCGCGGAACCGGCCTCTGGGGCTGGTCCGAGATGGTGCGAACGGGACGAGTGCCCGGCTCGTACCGAGGGGCGAGTCGGCAGGGTCGCCGCGATGGGTCGAACACGCACAGGACATGCCATGACGAAGTTGCCTTTGAGTCGATTGACCGCCGCGCTGGTTGTTGTGGCGGCGAGCGCCCTCGGGTCGGGCGTGATGGCGGGGCTGCCGCCGGCGGAGACGCTGGCGCAGTTGTCGGACCGCGCCCACGAGGCGACCCGCGCGGCAAAGACCAGCGCTGGGCTTGGCGAGGTGATCAAGACCGCGAACATGGTGGGCGACGCGCCGCAGATGGGCACGCTGCGGGAGGCGCTGGCGTCTCTCGAGCGCCACGAGGCCAAGCGCGAGAAGGACCGGGCGGAGCGCGCGGCGAAGTTGGAGGGGGAACTTGTTGAGGCGCTCAAGGGTGAGCACACGCCGCAGGCGCTGAGCAAGGCGCTCAAGGCGGCGGTCGAGATGCACATGATTTCGACGGACAAGGGGGAGTTCCTGCGGAGCCCGCGGATCAAGGATCTGGTGCGTGAGGCGGAGGTGGCCGCGCGGTCGGCGGAGGCCTCGGCGGACTGGATCATGGCCAACGAGTTGTTCGTTCGGCTGAACCTGTTGATGGAGGAGGACGGGCGGTTCAAGAACGACGCGCGGCGGATCCTCGACAGGTTGTCGCAGATCCGGCTTTACGCGCCGCAGCGGCTGTGGGAGATGCGGAACCAGCGCCGGCTGCTTGACGGGCAGAAGCCCCTTCCGCCCTACAACAGCCTGGGGGATGACTTTCAGGCGAAGTTGAAGGGTGTGGATGCGCAGACGGTGAAGGCGGCGCTGGTGCGAGCGGCCGACGGGCACGTGGAGCGTCGCCCGCTGCGGGAGTTGCTGATCGGCGGCCTGGAGAGCGTGCGGACCTTGGTGACGACGCCCGACCTGAAGGTGGCGTTTCCCGGGGTGGAGAACGCGGAGGCGGTGACGCAGTTCGTGCAATGGATCGACGGCAGGCTGGTGGCGCTGCGGGGCTCGAAGGCCGACCCGGACCTGTTCCAGTTGGACGCGCTGGTGACGGACCTGCTTGGCGCGAGCCGTCAGACGGTGAAGGTGCCCGACCAGGCGGTGCTGCACGAGATGGGCAACGGGTCGTTCGACCGGCTCGATGAGTTCTCGGCCATCGTGTGGCCCGACGAGTTGTCGCGGTTCCGGCGCGTGATGGACGGGGAGTTCATCGGCGTCGGGGTGCAGATCCAACTCGACGAAGAGACGCAGATGATCAAGGTGGTGTCGCCCCTGGAGGGGACGCCGGCGTTCCGCGCGGGGATCAAGGCGGGGGACCTGATCAAGAAGATCGACGACGCGACGGCGGTGGGGATGACCCTCGACCAGGCGGTGGACCTGATCACTGGCTCGCGCGGGACGCGCGTGCGGATGACGATGGAGCGCGACGGCAAAGACATCGAGTTCCCCCTCGTGCGGGAGCGGATTCCCATCAAGACGGTAAAGGGATGGCGGCGGACGGGCCCGCGGGACGACGAGTGGGAGTGGTTCGTCGACCGCGAGAGCCGCATCGGCTACGTGCGGGTGACCAACTTCCAGAACGACACAACCTCCGACCTGCGCAAGGCGGTGGACTTCATGAAGAAGGACGGGATGCAGGCGTTGATCCTGGATCTGCGGTTCAACCCGGGCGGGCTGCTCACCGAGGCGGTGTCGATGGCGAACATGTTCATCGACTCGGGGACGATCGTGTACACCGAGGCGGCGGGCGGCGTGCGAGGGAGCACCGAGAAGGCCGAGCCGGGCCGGCAGCGGGTGCGCGACGTGCCGGTGGTGGTGCTGGTGAATGAAGGGTCGGCGTCGGCATCGGAGATCGTGGCGGGCGCGATCAAGTACTACGCCGACGAGGGCAAGATCCGGGCGAGGCTGATCGGCCAGCGGACCTACGGCAAGGGCTCGGTGCAGAACGTGATGCCGCTGGGCGCGGCGTCGGTGCTGAAACTGACGCAGCAGTACTACTTCCTGCCCAACCAGACGTGCATCCACCGGCGCGAGCACGCCACGACGTGGGGCGTTGACCCCCACCAGTTCGTCGAGATGCTGCCCCAGCAGACCAACGACGCGCTCACGCTCCGGCAGGAGGCGGATTCGCCCCAGCACTGGATGGACGCTGCCGGCGCCTCAGGGGAGGCGGGCAAGCCCGCGCCGGACCCGACCCGGCTGATCGCCGACGGGATGGACCTGCAACTGGAGACGGCGCTCCTGTACCTGCGGACGCAGACGGCGGCGAAGCAGCAGGCGTCGGCGACGAAGTAGGGTTCTCGCGCTTCGGTTTTCGACGACGCATCGGCGCGAGCGAAGGCGGAGAGAGCCTTCGCGCTCGATCGATCGCGTGAGCGGGATGATGTTCCAAGTGCAGGCGGTGTCGCTGGACGATTGGGAGGCGTGGCTGGCGATGCGCGGCCGGTTGTGGCCCGCGCCGCCGGGCGCACACCGGGCCGAGACCGCCGGGTACTTCGAGACCGGGCGGATTGGCGATCTCGTCCATGGGGTGCTGATGGCGAGGCTGGACGGTGTGCCGGTGGGCTTCGCGGAGGTGTCGCACAGTCCCGGGGGCGGGGCGGGGAGCGGGAATGCGCACCTGGAGGGGTGGTACGTGGAGGCGAGTCATCGCGGGAGGGGGGCGGGCCGCGCGCTGGTCGAGGCGTGCGCGACGTGGGCGGCGGCGCGGGGATGCGAGCGTCTGACGAGCGATACGACGGCGGAGTACGAGGCCGGGAGCGCCCCGGCGCACCTGGCCTGCGGATTCGTTGAGGGTCCGGCCCGCCTCGTGGATGGCGAGTTTGCCCGGTGGTTCTCTATGCGCGTGAAGTGAGTCCGGAGGCGCCGGCGTCACGGGGCGCCGGCTGGGGGTGGCCTTGTCGCGGCCCACTGGGTGATCGCGGCGTGGAGGTGGTCGAGCGCCTCAAGGGCCAGGCGCGTTTCCGCCAGCAAGGTCAGCGAGCCCCGCACCAGTCCCGCGACGCCGGCGATCGCGGCGGCGATCGTGAGCACTTGCCCCGCGAGCGGAAGCACCGGGATCTTGAAGTACCCCGCGAACGCGCCCAGGAGCGCGACGCACGCGGCGGCGGCGAATGCGCCGGCGGCAAAGTAGAACTGCCGGAGTGCCGCGACGAGCAGTTGCGCCCGGCGCGTCGCGAGTTGAAAGTCCGTCCGGCAGCGCCGCGTGGCGTGGTCGGAGGTCGGGGCGGCGAGCACCTCCGCCGCGGCGGCCCGGGCGCGGTCGGAGGCGCGGGCCAACCGATTCGAGGTGCTCAGCGTCAGGAGCGTGCTGGCATTGGTCAGAATGGCCGGGGCGGCGATGAAGGACAGCACCGCAAAGGGGTTGTCGCTGAGGGCGGCGAGATCCATGACGCAGGGTACGGCGTGTGGACGGGTGGGAAGTACTCAGCCAGTGTGAAGGCGCGGACCCGCCCACGGAACACCTGATTCGTGCGGGTTCGGTGCAACGTTGACGGGTTCCCCGGCATCTGCGAGACTGAGTCTCGTCGCGATGGCCGCGTCGCCCGTGCGCGGCGGCCTCGGACGCCGGAGTTTCTCCATGTCGCATGCCGCCGACCACGCCCCCGCCCAGACCTTCCGCGCCGACCCGAAGGTCGAGCAGACGACGATCAACACGATCCGCACGCTCTCCATGGATGCGGTGCAGGCGGCCAACAGCGGGCACCCCGGAACGCCCATGGCGATGGCGCCGGTGGCGTACGTGCTCTGGAACGAGTTCATGCGGTTCGATCCGGAGAATCCGATCTGGCCGAACCGGGACCGGTTCGTGCTGAGCATGGGGCACGCGTCGATGCTGATCTACAGCCTGCTGCACCTGGCGCAGGTGAAGGCGGTGAACAAGGCGTACGAGAACGTGGGCAGCCTGAGCGTGCCGCTGGACGACATCAAGCGGTTCCGGCAGATGGACTCGCGCTGCGCGGGGCACCCGGAGTATCGCTGGACGAGCGGGATCGAGACGACCACGGGCCCGCTGGGGCAGGGGTACGCCACGAGCGTGGGCATGGCGATGGCCAGCAAGTGGATGGGGGCGACGTACAACCGCCCCGGGTTCGAGATGTTCGGCTACGACGTGTACGCCCTCGGCGGCGACGGGTGCATGATGGAAGGGGCCGCGAGCGAAGCGGCGAGCCTTGCGGGGCACCTGAAACTCGACAACCTCTGCTGGATCTACGACAACAACAAGATCACCATCGAAGGCCACACCGAGTGGGCCTTCAGCGAGGACGTGGCGACACGGTTCATCGCGTACGGCTGGAACGTCTGCCGCGTGGGCGACGCCAACGACCTCGACATGCTCCGACGCTCCTTCCGCATCTTCAAGGAAACCACCGGGCGGCCCACGCTCATCATCGTGGACTCGCACATCGGCTACGGCAGCAGCAAGCAGGACACGCACACCGCCCACGGCGAGCCTTTGGGCGAGGAGGAAATCAAGAAGACCAAGAAGTTCTACGGCTGGCCCGAGAACGAGAAGTTCCTCGTGCCCGCCGAGGCGATCAAGTGCTTCAAGGACGGAATGGGCGCTCGCGGTGGCAAGGCGCACACGGAGTGGGTGAACCTGTTCAACCAGTACAAGGCCAAGCACCCGGACCTGGCCGAGCAGACGATGATGATCCAGAAGCGGCAACTGCCCAAGGGCTGGGACAAGGACGTGCCGACGTTCCCCGCGGACCCGAAGGGGATGGCCGGTCGCGACGCGAACGGGAAGGTGCTCAACGCCATCGCGAAGAACGTGCCGTGGCTGATCGGCGGGGCGGCGGACCTGGCGCCGAGCACCAAGACGCGGCTGACGTTCGACGGGGCGGGCGATTTCATCAACCCGCGCGAGCCGTTCGATCATCACGCGCCCAAGAGCACGCTGGGCTGGGGCGGGCGGAACATGCACTTCGGCATCCGCGAACTGGCGATGGGATCGATCCTGAACGGGCTGAGTTTGTCGAAGGTGCGGCCGTTCGGCGCGGGGTTCTTCGTGTTCAGCGACTTCTCGCGCCCGGCGATCCGCCTCGCGGCCATCATGGAGATCCCGGTGATCTACTGCTTCACGCACGACTCGATCGGCGTGGGCGAGGACGGGCCGACGCACCAGCCCATCGAGCACCTGATCGCGCTGCGCGCCATCCCGGGGCTCATCACGATGCGGCCGGGCGACGCGAACGAAGTGGCCGAGGCGTGGAAGGTGGTGATGCAGATGCGCCACGAGCCCGTGTGCATGATCCTCTCCCGGCAGGCGATGCCGACGCTGGACCGGACCAAGTACGCCGCGGCGAGCGGCGTGGCGAAGGGTGCGTACGTACTGGCGTGCGCGGCACCCGACGGCAAGCCCGACGTGATCCTCATGGCCACGGGCACCGAGGTGGGGCTTGCGGTGGAGGCATACGAGAAACTCAAGAGCGAGGGTGTCAAGCCGCGCGTGGTGAGCATGCCCTCGTGGGAACTCTTCGAGCACCAGGAGCAGGCGTACAAGGACTCGGTGCTGCCGCCGGGCGTGCGGGCGCGGGTGAGCATCGAGCAGGCCGGGACGTTCGGCTGGGAGCGGTACATCGGCACCAGCGGCGCGGCGGTGGGGATGACGAGTTTCGGCGCGTCGGCCCCGCTGAAGGAACTGCAGAAGAAGTTCGGGTTCACGCTCGACGCGGTGCTCAAGACCGCCAAGGACGTCATGGCGCGGAGCAAGTAGCCCGGGGGGCGCGGGGGCGAGTCGGGCGCCGGCGTCAGGCCGATCCGCGGCGGTCGGCGACGAAGGTGCCGCGTGCGCGGTCCTTGTGCACGCCCGGGAAACGCAGCGCCCGCCCGTGCGCGACGACATACACGCCCGGCGTGAGCAGCGATGTGGCAAAGATCGCCTCGGTGAGGTTCTGCAGCGCGTCGCTGCGCTGCATCTCGTAGGGGCGCATGGCGCCGACGAGCACCACGGGCACGCGGGGCGTGCCGAGCACCCGGGCCAGATGGTCCCCCGTGGTGCAGAGGGTGTCGGTGCCGTGGAGCACGACGAGGGCGTCGGCGGGCGGCGAGAGCGCAGGGCCCAGGTGGTGCCTGACGGCGTCGGCAATGGCGGCGCGGTCGGCGTCGGTCATGTCGAGGCTGTCCTTGCGGAGCAGTTCGACGACGCTGACGGCTGTGTCCTCCAGCCGGATGCGGCGGAGCATCCGCCCGACGATGGACCGACGGTTCTCCAGTTTGCCCGTGAGTTCGTCGTAGGTCTTTTCGATCGTCCCGCCGGTGGTCAGCAGCGTGAGGTAGCGCATGTCAAGTGCCGGCGGGGGCGGTGGCGGAGATCAGCCCCGGGTCAGATGCGGAGGGCCTTCTGGATGGTGACGGGCTCGACCGGAACGTCCTGATGCCCGCCCTTGTTCCCGGTGCGGACGCCGGCGATCTTGTCAACGATGTCACTGCCTTGTGTGACCTTGCCGAAGACGGCGTAGGCGGCGCCGTCGCGGGCCTGGTCGAGGAAGGCGTTGTCGGCGACATTGATGAAAAACTGGCTGGTGGCGGAGTCGGGGACGCTGGTGCGGGCCATGGCGATGGTGTAGCGGGCGTTCTTGAGCCCGTTCTTCCACTCGTTCTTGATGGGGGCGTCGGTGGGCTTCTGGCGCATGTCGCTGGAGAAGCCGCCGCCCTGGATCATGAAGCCAGGGATGACGCGGTGGAAGATGGTGCCGTCGTAGTGCCCCTTGTCCACATAGGACAGGAAGTTGGCGACGCTGATGGGGGCCTTGGCTTCGTCGAGTTCGATGACGATGTCGCCGTGGTTGGTGGTGAGTTTGACGCTGGGCACGGGTGCTCCGGAGATCGGTGTGCGGGGGGCGCCGGCAGTCGAGGAGGACGGCAGGGGACGGTGGGGGACGGTGGGGGACGGTGGGGG
>Ga0268299_1000976_pt1 | contig 64510 bp, 55 predicted proteins | sample NOBtaG_FD_193484 | JGI IMG/M metagenome (GOLD analysis project Ga0268299, IMG submission 193484) | Activated sludge microbial communities from bioreactor in Nijmegen, Gelderland, Netherland - NOB reactor | ecosystem: Engineered > Bioreactor > Aerobic > Activated sludge | place: Netherlands...
CCGGGGGTGAGGGGTGAAGGCCGGTCGTGGTGGGAACGCCTTGTCACCTCGGGCAGCCTTCGCCCCCCCTCACCCCAACCCCTCTCCCCCCGCAAAGCCGGGGGGAGAGGGGCTCCGGACGGTCACTTCGTATGGAACGCCCGCCCGGCGCGGTACAGGTCGAGCCGCTCCTGGTACTCGCCGCGTTCGGACGGCTCGGTCAGTTCCACGACGCGCTTCGCGACCTTGACCGCGTCGTCGAACCGGCCCGCCTCGGCGCACGCCGCCGCGAGCGTGTCGAGGTAGGACGCCGCCTCGAAGTCCGTCTTCTCGCACGCCTTCTTCGCGAGCTGGACGGCCCGGTCGCCGTCGCGCAGGCTGGCGACCGGGCACGTCGCCAGGATCCACGCCAGGTAGTTGTTCGTCGCGTGGTGGTCCGGGTCGAGCTTCAGGGCCGCCTCGTGGTCGGCGACCGCCTTGGCGTAGTTCTTCGTGAAGTAGTTGCACGCCGCCCGCTTGTTCAATGCGTACGCGGACGGCTTCAGGGCGATCGCCCGCGTCAGGTCGTCGATCGCCCTGGCGAACTCGCCCTTCGCCATGTAGATGTTGCCGCGCGCGATGTACGCCGGCCGGAAGCGCTCGTCGCGGCGCAGGACCTCGGCCAGGTCCTTCAGGCCGGCGGTCGTCTCCCCCAGCTGGTGGGCGACCGAGCCGCGCAGCGACCGGGCCGAGAGCCGGTCCGGCTCGAGCTGGACGGCCCGGGTCAGGTCGGCGTACGCCTGCTCCGGCTGGTTCTCCTGGAAGTAGAGCGTGCCGCGCATCTCCAGGGCGGCCGCGTCGTCGGGCCGCAGGTCGAGCGCCCGCGTCAGCGTGTCGATCGCGTCGGAGTCGCGGCCGGCGTCCATCTCGCGCTCGGCTCGCTGGATCAGGTCGTCCGCCTCGGCGTCGTCGCGTGAACGGGCCATGCCGCACCTCCCGCGGGGGTCACTCGGTATGAAAGGGCTTGCCGGTCTTGAACAGGTCGAGCCGGCCCTGGTACTCCGCCTTGTGGCGGGCCGCCGCCAGCTCGACGACCCGCCCGGCGTGCTTGACCGCGTCGTCGAACCGGCCCGCCTCGGCACAGGCGCAGGCGAGCGTGTCGATGTAGCCGACGTGGGCCCAGGCCGTCTTCTGGCAGGCCCGGGTCGCCAGCTCGCACGCCCGGGCCCCGTCGCGCAGGGCGGCGTCGGGGCACGTCGCCAGGATCCACGCCAGGCCGTTGCACCCGGTCGGGTCGTCCGGGGCGAGGCCGAGCGCCTGCTCGTGGTCGGTGATCGCCCCGGCGAAGTCGCGCCCGCCGTAGCGGCAGCCGGCCCTCTCGTTGTACAAAAACGCCGACGGCCGGAGGGCGAGCGCCCGGGTGAAATCGGCGATCGCCTCGGCATGTCGGCCGAGGCGCGCGTGGACCTGGCCGCGCGTCGTCCACGGGAAGGCGTAGTCCGGCGTGAGCCGGACGGCGACGTCGAGGTCGGCGAGGGCCTCGTCGTAGCGGCGAAGCCGGCGGTACGCTTCGCCGCGGAACGCCCGCGCCGCGCCGTCCGGCTCGAGGTCGATCGCCCGACCAAAGTCGGCCACGGCCTGGTCGAGCCGGTCGCCCCACAGGTGGAGCCGGCCGCGCAGCTCCAGCGCCTCGGCGAAGTCCGGCCGGAGTTCGATCGCCTTCTCGACAGCGGCGAGGGCGGCCGCGTCGTCCTTCTGCTTTTCGTACATCCGCGCGACGCGGAACTGGACGTCGGCCTCGTCCTCCTCGACCTCGTACCAGGAGCGGAGCGACCGGCGCAGGTCGGCCCGCTCGGCCGCGTCGAGGGTCGGCAACCGGAGCATCGACCAGAGGAGGGCCGGGTAATAGCCCACCGCGCCGCCGGTCGGCAGATCGCCGCGCAACGCCCGGAACACGTCGGCGATCTCGCCGGCGGCCGGCTCGTCGTCCTCGGCGACGCCGGCCAGGGCGATCAGGGCGGCGTCCACAGTCCAGTCCATCGGCCCCCAGACGAGCGACAGCAGCGCCGCCCGACGGGCCGAGCCGTCCCACGCCCCCTCGGTCTGGGCGACGACGAGGGCCGCCGCGACCTGGACGCGGTAGACCCAGCCCCACAGCCGACGGACGCCGTCCGGCATCGGCGGATGGACCATCGTCGCCAGCAGGTCCGGGATGCGCCCCGGCCCGAGTTGCTCCCCGAGCCGGGCGGCGGACCGCTGCCAGGCCCGGATCTGGAAGCGTTGCTTCGCGATCTCGGCGACGGCCCCGGCGACGGCGACGTCCGGCGGGCCGACCGCGGTGCGCGGCGTCGTTCCGTCGTAGGTCCACAGGATGTGTCTGACCTCGCAGCGCGGCACGCGCGGGTCGGGCCGGTGCAGGTCGGCGACGGTGACGGCCATGGCGTACAGCTGCGGGAAGGCGAGGTAGTTGCTCGGCGCTTCGAGGCTCGACAGGGAGAGCGACGACAGGCCGGAGACGTCGCCCTTCTCATGGAGCATCTGCTTGAAGAGGTTCGTCGTCGCGTCGGCCGGCTCGGGCAGGTAGCCGCGGTACGGCGTCGCCAGCTCGGCCATCCGGGCGGCGCGGTCATTGTCCGGGCAGGCGTCGGCGAGGGCGAGGAGCTTGAACCGCAGCGCCTCGTCGCCGGTGCGCTGCCAGGACAGGTAGAGGTGCGACGGCAGCGCCCACGGCTGCTTCGGGTCGAGGCGCAGCGCGTCGGCGTACATCGCCTCGGCGTCGGCGACGCGGTCGTAGGTCCACAGGAGGTCGGCCATGCTCAGGCGCAGGGCGACGTCGTCCGGTTCGAAGCGGAGCGCGTCGCGGTACGCCTCCAGGGCGGCGTCCGGCTCGCGGCGGCTCTCGTGGGCGACAGCGATCGCCACGGCCGATCGATAGCCGGGCTCCAGGGCGTAGGCCGCCCTGGCGTACTCGAGCGCCTCGTCGAGGTGGCCGAGCCGTCGGAGCAGCGACACCGACACGGCGAGGACGTCGGCGTCGGGCGGCTGGGTGGCGCGCACCTTCCGGACGAACTCCGGCAGGCGGTCGAGCGTGGCCCGGCCGCCCTCGTGGCGGTCCTTGAGGCCGGGGTACTGCTGGACCATCCGGCCGAGGAACCAGCCGACGCGCGGCATCGGCAGCCGGCCGACGAGTTCCGGCCGGTCGAGCCAGGCGAGGAGCCAGGCGATGTACGGCACCTGGGGGAAGCCCTGGACGATCTGCATGAGCAGGTCGGCCGCCTCGCCGAGCCGGCCGAGGCGGGCGAGCAGGTAGGCGTGCAGGGCGACGGTGCCGTAGAACGGCGGCGGCTCGCCGCGGATCGGGACGAGGTCGAGCGACCGGTCGCCGGCGTCGAGGGCGTCGTCGAGCAGAGCGAGCCAGTCCGGCCGGGTCGGATCGACGGCGAGGGCCCCGGCGAGGTGGTGCAGGGCGTGCTTCGGGTCGCCCTCGGCCAGGGCACGGCGCGCGATGGCGACCTCTTCCTCGGGCGTGTCGGCCTTGCAGTTGTCCATGACGCACCGGGGTCGTCGGGAAGCGGGGTCTCCTCTCCCAGACGACGGATACCGGAAAACCGACCGCCTGACAACTAAATCCACGCGCCGTCGAGGGCGAACGACCGGCACGGCTCCAGGTAGGGCAGCGCGACTTCGAGGACATCCTCGTGCGACAAGTGCCCGGGGCCGACGACGCCGCGGTCCGGGTGGCGCAGCGCCCAGACGGCGGCGGCGACGACGGCGACGGCGGTCCGGACTTCGTCGGCCGTGCCGCCCGGGACGAGCCGATCCGCTCCGGCGTCGTCGAGGAGGCTGCCGGTCCACCAGGCGTTGAACCCCTGGCCGAGGACGACGACGCCGAGGTCGGGCGCGGCGGCCGGTACGACCGAGACGACGCCGGCCGAGGCGGCGAGGCGGCCGAACGCCCCGGCATGGAGGAGCTTCGCACACTCGGCGGCGCGCGGGTCGTCCGGCCGGGCGCGGAGCGCCTTGACGGTCAAATCGCGGAGTGCGACGCGGGCGAAGTGCGACAGCAGCCCCGGCCGGGCCCCGTGGCCGACGACGGCGGTCGGGCCGGGCTCGGCCGACGCCGGCCGGTCGGCGACGCCGGCGTAGACCGCCCCGCGCCGGCGGCAGGTTGGGAAGCCGTCGCCGGTGGGGGTCAGGTCGAGCAGCAGGTCGCCGCGGCCGGCGCGGCCGGGGGCGACCTCCTCGACCCGGCCGGGCGGCACGTCGAGGTGGCGCGGCAGCAGCGCCCGGACGGCGCGGCGGAGGCCGGCGTCGCCCCAGAGGAAGACGCGGCCCGGGATCGGCACCTTGTCCATCGGGAACGCCTCCGACTCGGGGAGCGATCAGACCGCGGCCCGGTCGTCGGCCGGGACGCCGTTCTCGCCGGCCCCGAGGTCGGCGCGGGCCGCGACGGCGGGCTCCTTCTTGCGGGACTTCTTGCCCCTGGCCTTCTTTTCCTTCTTCGCGGCGGCCCTGCCTTTCTTCTTGGCTTTCTTCTTGTCCTTGGCCGCCTTGGCCGGCGGCCAGGGCAGGTCGTCGAGGAGGCGGCCCGGCTTGACGTCGAGGGCGGCGGCCAGGGCGAGGAGGGTGCTCGTCCGCGGGTCGGCCTTCGCCCCTTGTTCGAGCTTGGCGACCTGGGAGACGCTCAGGTCGGCGCGCGTCGCCAGCTCCTGCTGCGACAGGCCGGCCGCCTCGCGCAATTCCTTCACCCGGACCGATAACACCTTGCCCGGTTTCATGACGACGGCTCCGTCGGTTCTGAGGTTGGGCGAAATTCACGTGGGGTTACTATACCACGACAGGACTGGCACGCAAGTGCTAGCACGAACAATGGTCTGATGTGGCGTCGTGCAAGGGACGGCGACCCGCGTTTCGGAGCCGCGCACGCAGCGAATCGGCTCGTCGCCCTACCCCGGCCGCTTCTTCGGGCCGCGCACCGCGACGGCGGCGAGCGGGTCCTCCGGCCAGGCGTGCTTCGGGTACCGCGCCCGCAGGTCCTTGCGCACCTGCGGGTAGGTGTTCGCCCAGAAGCTGGCCAGGTCGCTCGTCACCTGCTGCGGCCGGTGGTTCGGCCCGAGCAGGTGCAGCAGCACCGCGACCCGGCCGCGCGCGACGCGCGGCGTCTCGGCCAGGCCGAACACCTCCTGGATGCGCACCGCCAGCACCGGCGGCCGGCCGACCTCGTACGCCAGGGCGATCCGGCTCCCCGACGGCACCTCGATCCGCTCCGGGGCCTCGCGTTCGACCATCTGCCGCTGGTCGTAGCTCAGCCGGCCCTGCAGCACGTCGAACCAACCGGCCCGCACCTGGGCGAACGACCGCCGGCCGGCGCACACCTCCGATAAGAGCGTTGACAACGCCACGTCATCAACCGGCGGCAGGCCGAGGTCCGGCAGCCAGTCCGCCAGGCAGCGGAGGCGCGTGAGGTACGCCCCGCCCGGCGAATCGACCGGCGGAAGGACGCGGGCCAGGTCGAGCCGGGTCGCCCGCTCCAGCTCCGCCGCGACGACCTCCGCGTCCGGCAGGGCGGCTGGCGTCTCCTCCAGGGGGAGATCCTCGTAGCTCCGCCGCTTCCGGGCGACGACCTGCTCCGCCGCGTCGTCGAAGGTCACGACGACCTCCGCCCGCACCAGGGCCGGGTCGAGCCAGTCGCGCCGGACGCTCGACGCCTGGCGGACGAGCGCCTCGCCCGGCTGGTTGTCGAGGTCGATCGCGAGGAACAGCTCGCCCTCCGTCACGCCGCAGGTCGGGTGCAGCCGGACGCCGCGACCACCGACCATCCGCCCGCGCCGCGCGTCGCCGTCGCGCCGGCGGACGACCCGGTCCGGGTACGCCGCGAGCAGGGCGCGGAGCAACGATTCGTCCTCGTCGCCGGACGACTTCCCCTCGGCCCCCTCCTCGCGGACGAGGCGCACCAGCTGGTCGCGTGCCCGGAGGACGAACTGGCCGACGGCCCGGTTCGTCAGCGCCCGGCCGGCCGGAACCCCGCGTTCGATCGCCTCCAGGGCCTCGACGCGCTCCAGCACGTCGGAGACGGCGTGCGACCGGGCCGCCGGCCGCTCGCCCGGCCCGGCCCGGAACGGGTCGCGCTCCGACAGTAGCGCCGCGGCGAGGGCCGCCCGCTCGACGATGCCGCACCGACGACCTTCGAGCAGGAGGCAAGCCAGGCGCGGATGCACCGGCAGCCGGGCCATCGCTTCGCCGAGAGGTGTCATCTTCACGTCACTCACCGCACCGAGCCGGCGCAACAGCTCCAGCGCCTGCCCGACGGCGGCGGGCGGCGGCGGCTCCGGCCACGGGAACGCCGCCACGTCGCTCTCGCCCAGCGCGAGCAGGTGCAGCACCGCCCCGGCCAGGTCGACCCGGCGGATCTCCGGCTCGGTCTGCTCCGCCCGGCCGCGGTGGTTCTGCTCGCTCCACAGGCGGACGCAGATGCCCGGTTCGAGCCGGCCCGCCCGGCCGGCGCGCTGCTCGGCCGACGACCGGGCGATCGGCACGAGCTGGAGCCGGTCGAGGCCGACGTCCGGGTCGAAGTTCAGCTGCCGGGCCAGGCCGGTGTCGACGACGCCGGTGACGCCCTCGACGGTGACCGACGTCTCGGCGACGTTGGTCGCCAGGACGACCTTGCGCTTCGCGTGCCGGCGGAGGGCGTCGTCCTGGCGGTCGAGCGGCAGTTCACCGTGCAGCGGCAAGAGGAGCAGGTCGCGCGACCGGGCGAGCGGTTCGAGGTCGGCCGTCGCGTCGCGGATCTCGCCGACGCCGGGCAGGAAGACGAGCACGTCGCCAGCCGTCGCGTCGAGTAGGCGCGACACGGCGGTCGGCGCGTCGAGCGTCGGCTCGTAGCGGACCTCGACCGGATGCAGCCGGCCCTCGCCGACGACGACCGGGCAGCCGCCGAGGTAGGCCCGCAGCGGCGACACGTCGAGCGTCGCCGACATGAGCACCAGGCGCAACTCCGGCCGGACGGTCTGCTGCACGAGGCGCGTCAGGCCGAGGGCGAGGTCCGACTCCAGGCCGCGCTCGTGGAACTCGTCGAAGACGACCGCCGCGACGCCGTCCAGGTACGGGTCGTCGAGCAGCCGGCGGAGCAGGATGCCGGGCGTCACGACCAGGACGCGCGTCCGCCGGCCGGCCTGGCGCTCGAACCGGACGTGGTAGCCGACCTCGTCGCCGACGCGCTGGCCGCGCTCGTCGGCGATGCGGCGGGCGGCCGCCCGGGCGGCGAGGCGGCGTGGCTCCAGCATCAAGATCAGGCCGGGCTCGCCGAGGCCGTCGAGCAGCGCCGGCGGGACGCGCGTCGTCTTGCCGGAGCCGGTCGGGGCCTGGAGCAACGCCGACGGGCTCGCGCGCAGGGCCCCGAGTAACTCGGGCAGGACGGCGTCGATCGGCAGTGACAGCGCCATGCGCTTGTGGTACAGACCGGTCCCGGCTTGTCGAGTGGGGCGGAAGGCGGGGTTGACCTGTCCACCGGCGAAATGAAACGGGGTCGCCCCGTGGCACCGCACGGGGCCCGCCCGGATTCGAGGAACGGACCATGGCCGAACCGCGACTGCTCCCCGACCGGCCGATCGACCTCGAAGGCGACCGGATCGCCCCGGCCACCACCGAGCGGGGGACCGCATGAGGCGAACTGATCGCCTGGCGTTGGCGCTGGCCGTCGCGGTCGTCCTGGCCGCCCGGCCGGTCGCGGCTCAGGACGACCCGGCCGAGCCCGCCCCGACCCCGACCCTGCCCGCCGCCGGGCCGCCGACCGGCGGGCCGATGGGCGGCGGGCCGATGGGCGGCGGGCCGCCCGGCTACGACGCGACGTGGTACCCTAACCAGGCCGTCGATGGCCAGTCGGCCGACTTCGGCTTCGTCCGGCAGGGGCTCAGCGTCGGCGCGCCGGTCTGGCGCGGCGACGCCGGCATGGTCGTCGCCCGGGTCGCCGTCCGCAACACGCTCTTCTTCACCGACGCCGTCCTGCCGGACAGCGCCCGGCCGTTCCCCGACCAGCTGTCGGCCGTCACCGCCGGCGTGACGTACCTGCACCGGTTCGACAACGGCTGGTCCGGCGGCCTGATGCTCGGCGTCGGCTCGGCGAGCGACCGGCCGTTCGACTCCGTCGACGAGGTGACCGCCAACGTCGGGGCGTTCCTCCGCGTCCCGGCCTGCGACGGCCGCGACGCCTGGCAGTTCGGGCTCCTGTACATGGCCGGCGGGGCGGTCAACTTCCCGATCCCGATGGCCGCCTACGCCTGGAACCCGTCCGACCGGTTCCGCGTCAACATCGGCCTGCCGTTCTCGGTCTTCTGGCAGCCGGCCGACGACTGGACGGTCGACCTGTCCTACGTCCCGCTCAACAACGTCAACGCCCGGGTGACGTACCAGGTCGCGCCGGCCGTCCGGCTGTACGGCGCGTACGAGTTCCTCAACGAGTCGTACCTGCTCGCCGGCCGACCCGACCCGGAGGACCGGTTCTTCGCGTTCGAGCAGCGCCTGGTGGCCGGCCTGCGCTGGGACGTGGCGCCCTGGGCGACGGCCGAACTGAACGGCGGGTATTCCTTCGGCCGGAGCTACGGCGCGGGGGACAGCCAGTGGGACTCGCTGAGCGACCGGGTCGACGTCGCCCCGGGGCCGTTCGTCGGCCTGAACGGCCGGCTGCGGTTCTGACCGGCCGGCGCGGGCGGCGAACCCGAAACGGAACCCGCCCGGAAGTTCGGCCTGCTCCCCCTCCGATCCGCAGGTCGGGATCCCTTCGGATCTCGGGCTTCGGTATTCCGGCGTCCTTGCCGAGGGTCGAGGGGCCCATCCTTCGGCCCCCTGCCCTGGTCGTATCGGCCGACGTCGCCCCGGGACAGGACGCCGCGCGACCAGGCTGAACGTTCACCGGCCAGGGGGGATTTTCACCCCGGGTTGCGGTTGCGTTCCCCGGACAACCACGGCATAGAGCGGCCTTCCGATCCGATCGCGAGACGCCCTACAGATCAACACACGCCGTCCCCCGCGGGGGCGAGGGCGGCGTGCGAGTCACCAGCACGGGGGTAGACGATGGCCCGTTCGGTCGCCGGTTCGCGTCCGGTGCGTGCCCTGGCCGGGGCGACGCTCCTCGTCGTGGCGCTCGCCGCCGGCGCGGCGGCCCAGTCGCCGCCGCCCGCGTTGCCCGTCCTCCCGCCGCCGGGCACGGTCGTCGCCCCTCCGGGGGACGGTCCGCTGCTCAACCGGGGCGAGGTGCAGCAGATGATCGACGAGGCCCTGGCCCGGAAGGAGTGCGAAGACCGGCAGAAGGCGGAACAGAAGAAGCGTGAGGAAGAGGCGAAGAAGGCGGCCGAAGCCGACGCCTGGGTCGAGGTCGGCAGCAACCTCAAGATGGACGGCAGCTGGGACAACGGCCTGTTCTTCACCTCGCCGAACAAGGACTGGCGCGTCCACCTCGGCGGCCGGATCCAGTTCAACACCGTCTGGTGGCAGCAGCCGGCCGCGATGAAGGCCCTGCCGCCGGTCAACGGCATCCCCGACGCCACCCGGGCCGCCGGCGTCGGCCCGCTCGACGACGGCATGTACTTCCGCCGGGTGCGCCTCCGCGCGGACGGCACCGGCTACGAGCTGGTCGAGTTCATGATGGAGGTCGACTTCGAGAACCTGAACTTCATCGCCTTCGACCACATGTGGGTCGGCATGAAGGACCTGCCGCTGCTCGGCACGGTGCGCATCGGCCAGCACAAGGTGCCGCAGGGCCTCGACATGGTCGGGTCGGACTACTACCTGACATTCCTGGAGCGGTCCGTCCTGTCGGAGGCGTTCCTGACGCTGTTCGCCCCGGGCGTCTACTTCGGCAACACCTACTTCGACAACAACGTCACGACGCACGCCATGCTGCACCGCGTCCAGCCGCTCCAGTTCTACGACGGGGCGGCGTTCGGCGACGGCGACTACGCCGCGACGACGCGCGCCACCTGGACCCCGGTCTACAAGAACGACGGGGCGACGGTCGTCCACCTCGGCTGGTCGTACCAGTTCCGGACGGCGAACCTCGGCCGGTCGATCGCCCCGACCGGGACCGGCGGGGCGTTCCTCGACTCGCAGAAGGTCGTCCGCTTCCGGGCCCGGCCGGAGCTGCGCGACGCGGTCGGCATCACCGCGCCGGTGATCGGCGGCACGTCGGGGCGCTTCGTCGACACCGGGTTCTTCGCGGCGGACAACGTCCAGACGATCGACCCGGAGTTCATGATGACGCTCGGGCCGCTGAACTTCCGGGCGGAGGCCGCCGTCGCTTACGTCGAGAACGCGCGGACGTTCTACAACAACCGGCTCGTCAACGCCGGGTCGCCGATGTTCTGGGGCGGCTACGCCCAGGTGAGCTACTTCCTGACCGGCGAGCACTGGGGCTACGACCGGCGGCAGGGCACCTACGACCGGCCGCGCGTCAACGAGAACGCCTTCCTCGTACGCGGCCAGGATGGCAGCTGGCTGTCCGGGACCGGGGCATGGGAGGTGGCCTACCGCTACTCGTACGCCGACCTGAACGACACCGGCATCGACGGCGGCCAGCTCAACCAGCACACGATAGGCCTGAACTGGTACCTGAACGACAACACCCGGCTGCAGTTCAACTACCTGAACATCCAGCGCAACGTCGTCGCCCCGGCGGTCAGCGGCACGGTGCACGGGTTCGGGGTCCAGTCGCAGTGGTACTTCTGACGCCGCCCGGGTAGGTCCGCCGAACCGAGGCGGACCAGGAGAGGGTGGGGCCTTCGCCAATCGCGCGACGCCGCTCGGCTCGCGGCCTCAGAACGGTTCGATCCTTGCTCGCGCCTACTGCCGCCCTTGCTGTGCCGGGCCGGCACCAGGGAACCACTCGGTGTGCTGGTCCCCGGCGCGGCCCAGGTAGGTGACGCGCCGGCCGCGGAGGAACGCGAAGTACCCCTGCACCCCGGCCGCCATCGCGCGGCGGCTGAAGTCCCGGTACGCCTGGCCGCGCTGCTGGCTGTCCAGGATCGCCGCCCGTAACGCCGCCGCGTCGAACTCGGCGGCGATGGCGGGCATGCCCTCGAAGGCGACGGGCGTCACCACCGCCTCGCCGCCGGGGCCGTAGAACGTCTTTCGCATCCCGGCGTAATCGACGTGGTAGTACTCCACCCCGGCGGCCAGGAGCTTGGCGACCACCTCCGGGAACGAGACTGTTCCGTCGAGGGTTGCCCGTGCGGCCTCCGCGATCAGCTTCGCGTCCATTCCACCTCCCTGAAGAATGCCGGTCCCATGACCGCCCGAATCAGGATCGCGAAACCGGCGCTCGGTTGAGCTATCGACGAGGCGTCGCGTTCTCATCTACCAGGTGGCGTTTCCGAACGCCCCGTCGATCCGGAAGCTTGCGACGTGCCTCGCCCTGTTGCTACTCGCTTGCTCGTCGCGCCGCGGCGCAAGCGGGCCCGAGGATCATGAACCCCTTGAAGAACCCGGCCGCGCGTCCCTCCGCCGGCTCGATGAGGAGCCAGCCGAGTTCCTTCGCCAGATGGGCCATCGCGGCGAACCAGGCGGCGGTCCAGTCGTCGCCGAGCGTCGGGTGCTCGCGCAGCTCCTCGTCGAAGCAGCCTTCGCACACGAACGTCTTCATCGCCCGGACGACCTGCAAATAGCGGTCATCCGCTTGCCGCCTCTCCGCATCCATACGCTCCTCACCAGCGTCAGCCTCCCGAATCCACCCGACAATCTACCGCGCCGCCCTGCCCCCGCCTACTTCCCATCCGCCGCGTCGCGGCGGGTGGCCTTGCCTCGGTCGGGCGTCCCGGCGTATGCTTGCCGGACACCCGACACGGAGGCCCGCATGCTCGGATTCCTCAAGCCGCTGACGCGCCGTCGGTTCCTTGTCACCGCCGGGGCGGCTGCCGCCGGGGCGGGCCTGTACGCCTGGAAGGTCGAGCTGCACTGGCTCCAGGTCGTCGAACACACCATGCCCGTCGCCGGGCTGCCGTCGCCCTGGCACGGCCGGCGCGTCGTCCAGCTGAGCGACCTGCACGTCGGCAACCGCGTCGACCCGGACTACCTGCGGGCCGTCGTCCGCGGCGTGGCCGACCTCGACCCGGACCTGACCGTCGTCACCGGCGACTTCACCACCGCCCCGGGCGAGGTGTCGCTCGACGACATCGCCCGCCTGCTCGACGAGCTGCGCCCCGGCCACCTCGGGACGCTCGCCGTCCACGGCAACCACGACTACGGCTACCTGTACCGCGACTACCGCGGCGCGGACCGGCTGGCCGGCCTCTGTCGCGAGGCGGGCGTCTGCGTCCTGCGGAACGAGGTGCGCGACCTCGACGGGTTGCAGATCGTCGGCATCGACGACCTGTGGGGCGTCAACTTCGAGCCGCGGCGGGCCCTGGCTCAGGTGGATAAGTCGCGGCCATGCCTGTTCCTGTGCCACAACCCGGACGTGGCCGACCTGCCGATCTGGGAGGGGCATTCCGGCTGGATGCTGTCCGGCCACACGCACGGCGGCCAGTGCAAGCCGCCGTTCCTGCCGCCGCCGATGCTGCCGGTCAAGAACCGCAATTACGTCGCCGGCGAGTACGACGTCGGCCCCGGCCGCCGGCTGTACATCAACCGCGGCGTCGGCCATCTCGTCCCGGTCCGGTTCAACGCCCGGCCGGAGGTGACCGTCCACACGCTCGTGCCGGCGTGAACCGTCATCGGGCCAGCGGCAGCCAGACGCCCATCTCCGACTTGCCGCGGTTGCCCCAGGCGAAGTACGGCACCAGCCGCACCGGCGTCGGCTTCCTGTCGTCGGCGGGCAGGTCGCGGTACAGTTCACCGCCCCACGCCGGCTCGACGGCCCGCTCCGCCGTCCCCTCCAGCACCGTCACGCCGCCGAGCAGCGCCGCGTCGAAGCGCGGCTTCAGCTCGACGCCGCGCGGCAGGGCCACGTCGAGCAGGCGGACGCCGCGCTCCAGGTCGGTTGATTCGAGGCAGTAGACGAGCGGGCCGCGCTGCACCGCGACCTGGCCGCGCGCCTCCTCGACGAGCGGGTGGGCCTGCACTAGGCGCGCCGCCATCGGCAGCGTCAGCTCGACCGCGTCGCCAGCTTTCCACGTCCGGCGCAGTTCGGCGTACCGGCCCGGTGTCACCTCGCCGTCCCACCGCTGACCGTTGACCGTCAGCGTCGCCCCAGCCGCCCACGCCGGGATGCGTAGTCGCAGGGCGAACGCCGCGTCCGGGGCCGCATCGAACGTCAGCTTGACCCGGCCGTCCCACGGGTAGTCGGTCGTCTGCGTCAGCTTCACGTCGCCGACGCCGGGGACGCGCGTCGTGAGCGTGCTGCCGCCTAGAGGTGGACCCAGAGCGCGCCGTCCGACCGGCCGTAAGAGAGCGTGTGGGCCTGGGCGATCATCCGGGCGACGTTCGGCGGGCAGCAGTAGCAGCTGATCCACTCCTCGCGGCGGCGCGACCAGCGCAGCTCGGGGCCGTCGTCGAGCTGCCGCAGCGTGTTCGTGTAGAAGAATCGCCTGCCGTCGAGGCTGACCCCGGCCAGGACGGCGTTGTACAGCGACCGCTCCAGCACGTCGGCGTACTTCGCCTCGCCGGTGATGCGCAGCATCCGCTCGTTCCACAGGACGTTGCCGATCGCGGCGCACGTCTCGTTGTGGGCGGCGCTGTTCGGCAGCTGGTAGTCGCGGCCATACGCCTGGTGCGTCCGGGTGATCTGCTTCTGGTCGCGCGAGCCGTCCGGCGACGCGCCGTCGTACAAGGCCCCGCACGCCCCGGTGACGTACAGCTTCCGGCCGACGACGTTGGACCAGATCTTCTCCAGCGGGTCGAGAAGCGTCCGGTCGCCCGTCTCGGCGACGACGTCGGCCGCCCCGGCATAGAGGTAGTTCGCCCGCACGGCGTGGCCGACCGCCTCGGTCTGCTTGCGGAACGGGACGCGGTCCTGGTTGTCGTCGCCGCCGCCGACGGCCTTGTCGCGCAGGTCTAGCAGCCGCACCGCGAGGGCGAGGTACTTCTTCTCGCCGGTCGTCCGGGACAGCTCGACCAGGCCCATGTAGTGCGCCGGACAGACGGCGTGCCGCGTCAGCTCGGCCGGCGGGTCGCGGAACGCCTCGATCAGGAAGTCGGCCGCCTTCGTCGCCAGGTCGAGGAGCGACCTCTTGCCGGTCGCCCGGTGGTGGACGCAGCCGGCGGTGAAGAGGTGGCCGAGGTTGTACATCTCGAAGGCGAGCCGGTCCTCGAACGGCTTCGCGGCCGCGTCGCCGTTGCGCTGGCGGATCAGGACCGGCGTGTGCAGGTAGCCGTCGGCCCGCTGGGCCTTCGCGAGGACGGCGATCGCCTCGTGCATCTGGCGGTCGAGGTCGCGGTCCTTCGTCACCGAGTAGACCGCGGCGGCGGCTTCGAGCCACTTGTAGAAGTCGCCGTCGTTCCAGGACGGGCCGCGGTGGGTGCCGTCGGCCAGGCCGGCGGCGACGCGGAAGTTGTGCAGGAACTGGCTCCGCTCCGTACCGGCCATGAGCCGGCCCATCGCCGGGACGGTCGCGTCCCGGCAGACGGCGAAGCGCTCCGCCCAGAAGCCGGCCGTCCAGCGGACGTCGCCCGGGCCGACCGGCTCGACGGCCCAGGCCGGCCCGGCGGACAGGAACACGAGGACGACGCAGACGAGTCGCACGGCCTACTGCTCCTTCTCGCCCGGCCGCGTGACGACGATGTCGAGCCGATTCGGCCCGCCGGGCGTCACGTCGATGGACAGCTTCGACGACTCGTAATTGGTGAACTTCCCGGCCACGGCCGGCTTCATGCCCTGGGCGAGTTCCGAGTCGCCGAGGGCGCGCGGCAGGACGGCGACCTTGTACGAGCCGGGGACGGCCCCGTCGCCGGGTTTGAGGGTGCCCCAGGTGAAGGAGCCGTCGGCGCGGATGTCGCCCTGGGCCATGACGCGGCGGTCGCCGTCGGCCGCCTCGCCGATGACGGACCCCTCGGTGACCGGGGTGCCGTCGGGGTAGGTGACCCGGCCGGTGACGGTGTAGCGGCCGCTCCCACAGCCGGCGGCGCAGACGACGACGCCGAGCAGGAGCGAGACCAGGCAGGCGCGCGCGTCGCGGTGCGGCATGGCGATCCCCTCCGGGTTAGTAGCTCGGGACCACGAGGCCGTCGCGCCGGTTGGCGAGGACGGCGAGCGTCGATCCCGGGAGCGAGTTCGACAGGCCGCGGACGCCCCCGTCGCCGAAGACGAACTGGACGACGCCGCCGCCGTGGTAGCTGCCGAACTGGTTGCCGTAGGTCGTCGTCTCGGAGAACGCGAGCGGGTTCGACGCGCCGGCCAGGCGCGCGAACGCCCCCTGCTCGCCGCCGCTCCAGACGATGCCGTCCTGGATGTGCTGGACGGCCGGGTCGCCGAAGGCCGCCGCCGGGACGTGCTTCTCGCCGATCATCAGCGTGTTGCTCAGCCCGTCGCTGACCGCCATGAATCGGAGGCCGCGCATGTGCGGCGTGGTCGAGTTGCCGGCCGTGAACGGGATCATGCCGCTGCCGAAGCCGTCCGGGCCGATCGCGCTGGTGTCGCCGCGGCAGACGGCGTAGTCGCTAGTCGAGGCGGTCGCCGTCCCGGTGCCGGTACCGTCGAAGTCGATCAGCTGCGGGCCGCCGCGACGCGACGCCGGGCAGTAGTAGATCGGGACGTGCGTCTGGCGCAGGGCCGTCATCGTCGCGTTGGTGGTGACCATGTTGTTATAGCCGTCCGTGACGCTCACGCCGCTGATCGGCGTCTTCCAGGTCGAGTGCATGTTCCCCTGCTCGATGAACGGCAGGATCAAGACTGCCCAGGTGTGCCGGTTCTGGCCGCCGCCGGAGCGGGCGTAGGGCAGCGTGCCGTACGCGTCGTGGTACGAGTGGATGGCGATGCCGAGCTGCTTGAGGTGGTTCTGGCACTGCGTCCGCGCCGCCGCGTCGCGGACCTTCTGGACGGCGGGTAGTAAGAGCCCGATCAGGATGGCGATGATCGCGATGACGACGAGCAGCTCGATCAGCGTGAAGCCGATACGCCGCCGTGCGGGAGAGAACGTCATGGACAGCCTCCGAGAGAGAAGAACGCGATAAAGGAAACCCCTCGTCGGGATCAAGGAACCGTCACCCAGAGCACCGCCGGCTTGCCGCGCGGCGCGTCGAACGTCGCCATCCCGGCCGGCACCTTGCCGGCGTCGGTCCGCCGGCCGGTCGCCGGGTCGATCCACCCGGCGACGTACCCCCCGGGCCGCGGCCCGAGGTCGAGCGTCACCGCCCCGCCGGCCGGGGCGAAGACGAGATAGTCGCGCCCCGGGTCGGCGAGGGTCATCTCGCCGTGGGGCTTCATCCGCGCCAGGGCGGCGAGCAGGGCCGGCTCCGTCGCCGCCGGCAGCCGCGGCACCGACCCGCCCGCAGCGACGACCGCCCACGGGCTGACGCCGTCGAGCGAGCAGAGGACCGCCTTGCCCGGGTGCTGTGTCCGCAACTCGCGGACGGCGCGCGCGACCGAGGCGTCGGAGCGCGACTTGCTCCCCTTCCACTCGCGTAGCTGCTGCCGCGGGGCGAGGTTCTCGCCCCCCTTCGGGTCGTAGACGCCGCCGTCGGCGGTGTACCACCAGTAGCGCAGGTCGATCGCATCGACGACGGCCGCCCGGGCCGGGTCGGCGAGGATGGCGTCCTGCACGTCGCGGGTGCAGCTCAGCGAGACGAGCACGTCGCGGCCGGTGTCCTTCTGCCATTCGGCGACCGTGTCGAGCCAGAAGCGGACGAAGTCGAGCGGGCCGGTGAACTCCTCGCCGAGCTGGAAGACGACGTTCCGGCAGCCGCCGAGCGTGTCGAGGCAGTGGCGGACGTAGCGGCGGTGCAGGTCGCGGCGGACCGGGTGCGTCACGTCGTAGAACGCCGCGGCCATGAAGACTCGCTTGTTGCCTGCGTAGGGCGGCGGCTCGGCGAAGCCGGTCGGCTGGAGGCAGTTCGCCGGCCGCCACGGGAAGTCGGCCCAGTGCGCCCCCGCCTCGAGGACGTTGTGCTGGAAGTACATCTGCTGGACGAGGGCGAGCCCCTTCCGCTCGGCGAGGTCGGCGAAGGTCCGCAGCCGGGCAAAGTACCTCGGGTTGAACTTCGTCAGGTCGTACTTGCTCAGGCCGTCCCACGCCGTGCCGGTGCCGGAGCGCGCCCACGGCTGCTCGTAGAACGGCGGCCAGACGTTGCCATCGACGCGGCGGATCATCTGGTGGTCGTCGCGGCGGCGGTCGTACCACAGGCCCCAGTGGTGTTCGAGGAGCGCGACGTTGGATTCCTTCAGGTCGTCGGTCAGCTCGTCGAGGTCGTCGGTGAAGCCGCGGCCGTCGCGGCCGGGGACGAAGCGCGTCACCGCGCCGCCGAACTCGGCCGCCCGGGCCGGCAGCGTGTGGCCGCGCCACCACGGCGGCGTCGTCCGGCCGCCGGTGAGGAGCTTGCCGTCGCACAGGAGCCAGCCGTTCTCCAGGGTCAACTTCTTCGCCGGGGCCGGCGGTGGCGACGGCGGTACAGGGACGGTCGGCAGGTCGCCGGCGGCGCACGGGATCGGCCGCTTCGTACCGGCGTCGGCCTTGCTTCCGAGCCGGGCGGCGAGCTGGGCCGCGTACAGGCTGTCCGGCTTGACGAACTCGTTGACCTGCCGCCAGTGGCCATCGCCGACGAACTGACCCCAGCAGCCGAACGCCCAGTTTTGGGCCGTCGGCGGCGTCCGTACCGTATGGACCGGCGCGGAGCACTGCCACAGGACGCTGTTCGCCGCCGCCCAGCCGACGCCGTGGCCGTCGATCTCGCGGTTGGTCAGCGACAGCCCGCCGCCATCGACGTGGACGTTGTCGTACAGCACGCCGGTCGCCCAGCTCTCGACCGGGCCGCTGAAGCCGCCCGCGTCGTCGGCTTTGCAGTGAACGAAGACGTTCGGCCCGGCGGCGAGCGCCCCGACGGCGAAGTCGTGCCGGCCTTGCTCGGCCTTGCAGCGGCGGAAGAGCGTCTGACCGCCGGCGGTCAAGTACGTGTGCCGCCGGTAGGCGGCGTTCTCGGAGACCGGCTTGAGCGAAGTACAATCCTCGACGGTGATGCGCGACGCGCTCTCCCACACGGCGACCGCCGACCCGGCCAGGTGAGCGAAGGTCACCTGGCGCACCCAGCCGTCGCGGACGTTCTCGAAGCCAACGCCGCCCCAGGCGTGCTCCTCGTCGCGCGGGTTGGCCGCGTTGTACGCCGACTCGATCCGCAGGTTCTCGACGCCGACGTTCTCGATCCGACCCGGCCAGGTATACGGCACGACGACGGCCCGGCTCAGGCTCGCATCCAGGGTGGCCGTGATCGGGACGTCGAGCGTGACCGTGTCGCCGTTGATGGCGGTGACGGTGCGGTCCCAGCGGAGGTCGAGCGTGCCCGGCTTCCAGTCGAGCCAGGAGCCGGGGTTGTCCGGCGGGAAGCGGTCCATGCCGAGTGCGGCGATCCATTCCTTCGTGCTGGGATGCTCCACCGCGACGGCGTCGCCGACGCGCAGGTCGGCCGTTGATTTCAGCGTCAGCCGTGTGGCACCGACGGGCACATAGCCGTCCGTGACCGCGATCGGCGTCCTCGGTCGGCGGTCGGCCTTGCCGCGGACCCGGACGACGGTGCGCCGGTCGAGGCCCGTCGCCAGAAGCGTCGTCTTGTCTTCGCCCTGCCCGCGCAGGACGACGCCGCTCGCCGCGATCGTCAGCCGACCGGCGACCTCGTGCGTGCCGGCGAGCAGGAGCACCGCCCCGCGTTCGGCGAGCGGCAGCGCGGCGACGTGGTCGAGCGCCGCCTGGATGCGCGCCGTCGCGTCGCCCGGAGCCGGGGCGACGACGGCGCGCGCCGGCACGTCGGGAATGCGGACGCCGCCGCCGGCGTAGCCCGCGTGCGAGAAGTCGGGGACGCGGTTGCCCTTCTCATCGGCGTCGTAAGCGAGGGTGCCGTCCGCCGCCACGGTCACGAACGGGCGCATCGGGGCCGGGGCCAGGGCGATGACCAGCCCGGTCAGCAGCAGCCCGAGGATCGCCGCCCGTCGTTCCATCCGTATCCCTCCGTTCTTCCCGTAGGACGACCCTCCAGGGTCGTCCGGCTGGTGACGGACGACCCTGGAGGGTCGTCCTACCTCGCATGCAGCGCGTTGACGTTGTTCTCCGGCTTGGCGTAATCGACGTACCGCTTCGGGTCGGTGCCGTTGAGGTACTCCTCGACGTTCGTGTAGCCGTCGCCGTCGGCGTCGTTGACCGCGTCGGCCGGGTCGCGCGGGTTGAGGCCGTGGGCCGTCTCCCAGGAGTCCGGCATGCCGTCCCTGTCGGCGTCGGCGAGCGGCTCGCCCTTGTACTCGGGCCAGCCGCCGACGTCGGCCGGCGTCTCCAGGATGCCGGTCTTCGTGCTCGGCTTGCCGGTCCGGACCGATTCGATCACGCGCACATCGACCGCGTCGCGCTTCGCCCAGCTCGCCCCGGCGTGGGCCAGCACGAGCTTGTACGCCTCCTCGGCGGTCTGCGTCGTCACCGGAGCGGCGGCGAACGGCTCGTTGACGCGCACCTGCCTCTCCGTCGGCGATGGGATGACCTCGTCCTTGTAGGTCGTTTCCGCGGCGAACTGGACGCCGCCGGCCCAGTTGTCGGCCGTGACCCTGGCGTTGCCTTCGACGACGTTGCCGGCGACGTGCCACTTGCCCGGCCCGGGGAAGGCGTCTTTCGAGTTGCGCGAATCGACCTTGCAGATGCGGAAGCGCAGGTCCCCCTCCGTCGCCGGGCCCGGCTTGTAGTAGTTGTTGACGACGTTGACGCGCGACGAGCCGTCGCCGCCGTCCATCGTGCGGTGCTGCCAGTTGAAGATGACGTTGTTGCGGTAGTCGAACCCGCCGCTCATGCCGATGCTCGGGTTCCGGCCGGTGTTGCACGCGAACAGGTTGTGGTGGAACGACGCGTTCTTGCCGCCCCACGTCCCGCCGAAGGCGTGGTGGTTCAGGTCGAGCGCCTCGCTCGAGATCGACCACTGGATCGTCAGGTTCTCGACCGGCAGCTTCTTGTCGGGCGAGCCGTCCGCCTGCTTCTGCATGTGGCGGTAGAGGGACAGGTTCTCGTCCAGGCCCCAGCTCGCCGAGACGTGGTCGATGATGACGTTGCCGACCGGGTTACCGCCGAGGGCGTCGTTGCGGTCCTTGAGGTTGCCACGCCGGAAGCGGAGGTAGCGGACGACGACGTCGTGGGTGTCGATCAGGGTCGAGTGGCCGCGGACGCAGATGCCGTCGCCCGGGGCGGACTGACCGGCCAGTGTCAGGAACGGGTTCGCGATCACCAGCGGCCGTTCCAGCGCGATGATCCCGGCGACGCCGAAGACGACAATGCGCGGCCCCTTCGCCTCGACCGCCTCGCGGAGGGTGCCCGGCCCGGCGTCGGCGAGCGACGTGACGACGAAGACCTTGCCGCCGCGGCCGCCGACCGTCCACGCCCCGCCGCCCTCCGCGCCGGGGAACGCCGGGATCTGGGCCTTGCCGAGCGTCGGGCCGTCGGCGCGGCCGAGCGTTACAGCCAGCCCGGCGGCGAGCGCGAGTACCAGGGTCCATCCGCGTCGTGTCATTTCGTGAGCCCCGGGTGAAAATATTCTCACGGCGGTGATCTGGGTTGATATCTTACTGAGATCTCAGTAAGATGCAAGTCATTCTTCGGGAAATAGCGCCGGCGTCCGCCAGGCTCGGGAGGGGTCGCATGTCCAGCGAAAACGGCTCAGTCGCGAGCGTGGCGAACGGCCGCGGCGCGCCCCGCGGCCTGCTCAAAGAACACGCCTACGAAGAGATCAAGCGCCGCCTCCTCCGCGCCGACTATCCGCCTGGGTCGTTCCTGTCGGAGCGGCAGCTCGCCGAGGACCTCGGCATGAGCAAGACCCCGGTCAAGGCGGCCCTGGAACGGCTGGAGCACGAGGGGTTCATCACCGTCTCGCCGCAGCAGGGGATCGTCGTCCGCGAGATGGCCCTGGCCGAGATCGCCGACGTGTACCAGATCCGCCTCGCCCTGGAGGGGTACACCGTCCGGGTCGTCGCCGGCAAGCTCAAACCAGACCAGGCAGTTGCCCTGCGCGACAACCTCGCCGCCCAGGCGGCGATCCTCGGCCGGGGCGACGTCGAGACCGGCGTCCGGCTCGACGCGCGGTTCCACCTCCTCTTCGCCGAGTTCCTCGGCAACCAGGAGATCCTGCGCGTCTCGCACGCCCTGCGCGACAAGATGCAGCGCGTCATCACGGCCGTGTTCCGCATCAACCCGGGCCGGATCGACTCCAGCTACGTCGAGCACAAGGCGATCGCCGAGGCGGTCCTCGGCGGCGACGGGGCCGAGGCGGCCCGGCTGATCGAGCACCACCTCGCCGTCGGCAAGCAGTACCTCCTCTCGACGCGCCACGAGGGGTGAGGCCCTTTTGGAGTGCGGCGATTCATCGCCGCTTTGGCCTTCGTCTTCCATTTTGCCTTCGTTTTTCTTCCCGGTTTCGGCTGGGCACAACCCGCGTGCCCGGGTTGGAATCGGAGGTTGGCGTCGGGTCGGCCCCGGCCGGAAACGCACCCCACGCGGCGCGCGCAAACCGTTGGCGGACCTGGCGGACCTGCCCTCAACGTCGGCGATTGTCGGCCATTGTCGCCCCGGCGCGCGAACCGTTGGCGGACCTGGCGGAGTGGCGAAGGAACGCCGCATTGTAAAAACGAAGACCAAAACAAAGCGGCGATGAATCGCCGCACTCCAAAAAGGAGCCCGACATGCGTCCGTCCGTAGCGCTGCTCCTCGCCGCCCTGATGACGGCCCCGGCGGTCGCCGGGCCGCGCGTCGATCTCAACCCGGACAACGGCCGCGGCGATATCCGTACCGCCGAGTGGCACAACTGGCCGGTCCGTGACGGCGGTCCGGCGAACGTCTCGGTCGCCGGCGTCGCCTTCACCCTGCGCCCGGCCGGCGGGGCGAAGGGCCTGGCGACCGCGTGGTGGAAGCCGGGGGTCGCCCACGGCGCGACGGTCGCCTCCGACGGCGTCACCGCCCCGGGCGGCGCGCTGGAGCTGGTCCTGCGCGGGCTCACCCCCGGGCGACACGGCGTCGTCACTTACCACAACGCCGTCGGCGACGCGGCCGCCGGCCCGGTCGAGGTCGCCGTGGATGGCGTCGTCGTCCTCAAGGATTTCCGCCCGTCGCACCGCGTCCGCGACGACGCCGACGCGGCCGCCGCGTACTTCGAGATCACCGCCACCGCCGACAAGGACGTTGTCGTCCGATTCGAGGGGGACGGCCTCATCCTCAACGGCTTCGCAATCGGCGTCCACGACCCGGCCCGCCAGGTGAGCCGGCCGCTGCCGGCCCACGCCGACGAGCACGCCGCCGAGGAGCCGGTCCTGACCTGGGTGCCGGCGAAGTCGGCGACGACGTACCACGTCTACCTCGGCACCGACGCCGACGCCGTGGCGAAGGCGACGCCGAAATCGCCCGAGTACCGCGGCACACGCACCGACGCCCGCTATCCGACCGCCGGCCTGAGCCCGCTCGCGACGTACTACTGGCGCGTCGATACGCTCCACGCCGACGCGACCACGCCGGGCGAGGTGTGGCGATTCCGCGTCCGCCGGCTGGCATTCCCCGGCGCGGAGGGCTACGGCCGGTTCGCCATCGGCGGCCGGGGCGGCCGCGTCATCGAGGTGACGACCCTCGACGACGCCGGCCCGGGCAGCCTGCGCGCCGCCGTCGAGGCGGAGGGGCCGCGCACGGTCGTCTTCCGCGTCGGCGGCCTGATCGCGCTCAAGTCGAAGCTCATCATCAAACACCCCTACCTGACCATCGCCGGCCAGACCGCCCCGGGCGACGGCATCTGCCTCAAGGGCTGGTCCGTCGGCGGCATCGGCACGCACGACCTCATCCTCCGCCACCTGCGCATCCGCGTCGGCGACGAGGCCGGCACGACCCTCGACGGGGCCGGCCTGCGGAGCTGCGACCACTGCATCATCGACCACTGCTCGATCAGCTGGAGCATCGACGAGGCGTTCAGCTCGCGCGAGGCGAAGAACATCACCGTCCAGCGCTGCCTGATCGGCGAGGCGCTCAACTTCGCCAACCACGAGAAGTACGTCGGCACGAACAAGGGCCACTCCTTCGCGGCGAGCATCTCCGGCGACCGGGGCAGTTTCCATCACAACCTGCTCGCCAACTGCGCCGGGCGGAACTGGAGCCTGGCCGGCGGCCTCGACGCCGAGGGGCGCTTCGCCGGGGCGCTCGACATTCGCAACAACGTCGTCTACAACTGGGCCCACCGGACGACGGACGGCGGGGCGCGCGAGGTGAACTTCGTCGGCAACTACTACCTGCCCGGCCCGGCGACGAAGGTGTTCCACCTCCTCAAACCGGACGTCGGCACGGACGGCAACCGCCAGCGCTACCACGTCGCCGGCAACGTCATGGACGGCAAGCCGGAGGTCGAGCGCGACAACTGGGCCGGCGTCGCCCTCGCGGCCGACCTCGTCGGCGCGGCGAAGTCGGCGACGCCGTTCTTCGCGCCGCACCTCGCGACGCACACCGCCCGCCAGGCGTACGACAGCGTCCTGGCCGATGTCGGTGCGACGCTGCCGCGCCAGGACGTGGTCGATCAGCGCCTCCTCCGCGAGGTGCGCGAGCGGAAGCACACCTACACCGGCAGCAAGTCGAAGCTGCCGGGGATCATCGACAGGCAGGCTGACGTCGGCGGCTGGCCGGAGTACAAGGGCGGAGCCCCCCCGGCCGACGGCGACCACGACGGCCTGCCGGACGCCTGGGAGGCGGCCCACGGCCTCGACCCGCGCGACCCGGCCGACGCGAACAGGGACGCCGGCGACGGGTACACCTTGCTGGAGAAGTACCTCAACGGCATCGGCCCGTCGCGGTGACGCGGGCCGGCGCTTGACAACCGGGTGTCGGGCCGCTTTCCTGAGGGTGCGTACCCGACACCCGACCGGCGAAGCGAGACGCCCCATGCTGGCCTTGACCGACTGGCTCTCCGGCAACGTCTTCAACCTGCTCGCCCTGTTCGGGGCGGCGGCCGCGTTCGTCGTCGGCCTGGTGCAGTACCGCCGCGCCCAGCACTGGAAGCGGGTCGAGTGGGTCGCCCAGGAGATGAAGGCCCACTTCGACGACCCGGTCGTCCGGGCGGCGATGCTCATGATGGACTGGGGCACACGGCGCATCCCGCTCCACCCGGACCGGCAGGACGAGAACCAGCGCCACGTCCGCCTCACGAACGAGATCGTCGCCCGGGCCCTGCTGCACCACGACGCCCAGCCGGACGGCTTCAACGACCAGGAGGCCGACATCCGCGAGGCGTTCGACCGGGCCCTGGACGGCCTGGAACGTTTCCACTCGTACCTCGTCACCGGCCTGGTCGAGCTGGACGACCTCCGGCCGTACCTGAAATACTGGGCGGTGACGCTCCTCCGGCCGCGCAACCCGCGCCCGGAGGACCACCGCCTATCCCGCCTTCTGGCCTACATGCGCAGCTACGGCTTCGACGGGGCGCTCGACCTCCTCGAACGGGTCGCCGCCGCCGAGCGCGGCCCCGCGCCGGCCGCCGCCGAGGTGCGCCAATGACGCCGAGCAACGACCCGCCCGTTTCCGACGACCGGACGTCGCTCACCGACGACGAGCGCATCGCCGACGTCGTGCCGTTGCCGCCGCCGGCGCACCTGATCCGGTTCTTCCCGGTCCAGGGCACGCCGGCCGAGGCGCTCGTCGCCGGCACGCGCGACGCGGTACGCCAGATCCTGCGCGGCCGGTCCGACCGGCTCCTTGTCGTCGTCGGGCCGTGCTCGATCCACGACCCGGCCGCCGCGGTCGAGTACGCGACGCGCCTGGCCGAGGTGCGCCGTCGGCTCGCCGCCGACGTGGAGGTCGTCCTGCGGACGTACTTCGAGAAGCCGCGGACGACGGTCGGCTGGAAGGGGCTCATCAACGACCCGTACCTGGACGGCAGCTTCCGGATCAACGAGGGGCTGCGCATCGCCCGCGACCTGCTCCTGCGCGTCAACCAGCTCGGCGTCCCGGCCGGGACGGAGTTCCTCGACACGATCTCGCCGCAGTACCTCGGCGACCTGATCAGCTGGGGGGCGATCGGGGCCCGGACGACCGAGTCGCAGGTCCACCGCGAGCTGGCGTCCGGCCTGTCGGCCCCGATCGGGTTCAAGAACGGCACCGACGGCAACGTCAAGGTCGCGGTCGACGCGATCCTCGCCGCCCGCGAGCGGCACCACTTCCTGTCGATCCACAAGAGCGGCCAGGTCGCCATCGTCGAGACGCGCGGCAACGACGACTGCCACGTCATCCTGCGCGGCGGGGCGACGCCGAACTACGACGACGCCGGCGTGTCGGCGGCGGCGGCGGCCCTGAAGGCGGCCGGCCTGCCGGAGCGCGTCATGATCGACGTGTCGCACCGCAACAGCGGCAAGGACCACCGCCGCCAGGTCGCCGTCGCGGCCGACGTCGCCGGCCAGGTCGCCGCAGGCGACCGGCGGATCGTCGGGGTGATGGTCGAGTCGCACCTGGTCGAGGGCCGGCAGGACGTCGCCCCCGGCGGGGCTATGACCTATGGCCAGAGCGTGACCGACGCCTGCCTCGGCTGGGCGGAGACGGTGCCGCTGCTGGAGTCGCTGGCCGAGGCGGTCCGGCGGCGGCGAGGCCGGGCCGATCGCTAAAGGCCCGCCGCCACGGGGGAGGTGTCATGCCCGCCGAGTGGAAGACCGTCCGCGTCTTCATCTCCTCGACGTTCCGCGACATGCACGCGGAACGCGACCACCTCGTCAAGGTGGTCTTCCCCGCCCTTCGCGAGCGGCTGGAGCGGCACCGGATCCACCTCGACGACATCGACCTCCGCTGGGGCGTCACCCGGGATCAGGCGGAGAACGACCAGGTCCTCGCCCTGTGCCTGGCCGAGATCGAACGCTGCAAGCCGTACTTCCTCGGCCTCCTGGGCGAGCGGTACGGCTGGACGCCGGTCACGCTCCCGCCCGACGCCCTGGCGAGGTTTCCCTGGATCGCGGACGCCGGCGGCCGAAGCGTGACCGAACTGGAGGTGCTGCACGGCGTGCTGAACACGCCGACGCTGTGCGGCCGGGCGTTCTTCTACCTCCGCGACCCCGCCTCGCTCGCAGCCGTCCCCGAGCCGATCCGGTGCCGCGTCTACGCCGAGACGGACCCGGACCTCGCGGCCCGACTTGCGGACCTAAAGGGCCGCATCCGGGCCAGCGGCCGGCCGGTGATGGACCCCTACCCGGCCCGCTGGGACGCCCGGGCCCACGACCGCCCGAGCCGATCCGACGGCCGGCTCGTCGGCCTGGAGGCGTTCGGCGAGCGGGTCCGCGACCAGCTCTGGGAGGCGATCCGGGCCGAACACGACCTCCCCGACGCGCCGGCCGTGCCGACGGCCGGCGACCCGCTCGCCGAGGAGGCGGATTCCCACGAGCGGTTCATGGAGTCGCGCCTGCGGGTCCACGTCCCGCGCGGGCCGCTGAGCGACGCCCTGCTGGCGTTCGCCGCCGGCGGGGACGCCGTCGCCTGCCTCGTAACCGGACCGGCCGGGTCGGGCAAGTCGGCGTGCCTGGCCCGGTTCGTCGCCGACCACCGCCGGACCCACCCCGAAACGCTCGTCGTCCCGCACTTCGTCGGGGCCGGCCCGCGCTCCACCGACCTGCGCGACGTGCTCCGGCGGCTCTGCCACGTCTTCAAGGCCCGTTTCGGCTTCCCGGACGACGTGCCCGACGAGGCGGCCCAGCTCGCGGTCGCGTTCCGGGAGTTCGTCGGCCGGGTGCCCGCGGATGCGCGGGCCCTGGTCGTGATCGACGCCCTGGACCAGCTGGACGAGACCGACCGCGCCCGGGAGCTGTCCTGGCTGCCGGCCGCGTTCCCGCCGCACGTGAAGGTCGTCGTCAGCTGCGTCAGCGATCCCGGCGACACGGAACCGGCGCTGGCGGCCCTCGGCCGGCGGGAGCTTCGCCGTGTGCGCGTGCCCACGCTGACCGACGCCGAACAACGGCGCATCATCCGCGAGGTGCCTTCCCTGTCGGCCAAGACGCTCGACGAGGGCCAGGTGCGGCTGCTGGCGAGCAACCCGGCCGCCGCCAATCCGCTCTTCTTGCTGGTGGCGCTCGAGGAGCTGCGCGGCTTCGCCCCCTACGAGCGGCTCGACGAGCGCATCGCCGCCTTCCCGCGCGACGGCGACGCCGTGACCGCCCTCTTCGGGCAGGTGATCGACCGCCTGGCCGAGGAGTTCGACCCCCGCCTGGTCGAGCGGGTGCTCACGTCGCTGGCCGCGGCGCGGCGCGGCCTGTCGGAGCGGGAGCTGCAAGACCTGGTCGCCGGCCTCGACGGCGCGGGCGACCTGTTCGCGGTGCTCCGCCAGTTGCGGCCGTACCTGCTCCGCCGCGCCGGCCTGATCGACTTCTACCACCGCAACCTCTTCAAGGCGGTCCGCGAACGCTACCTCGCCGCGCCGGAGCAGCGGCGGCAGGCCCACGCGCGGCTCGCCGGCTACTTCGCCGGCCAGGACTTCTGGCTGGAATCGCTCGAGGACCAACAATCCAGGGCCGACACCCTGCCGCCGACGCCCCGGCCGGCGAACGTCCGCAAGGCGGACGAACTGCCCTGGCAGCTGCTGCAAGCGGCCGACTGGGACGGGTGCGAGCGGCTGCTCACCGACCTGCCCTTCCTCGAAGCGAAGGCCGAGGCGGGGATGGGGTTCGAGCTGGCCGCCGACTTCGCCGCGGCCGTCGCGGCCCTGCCCGGCGACCGCCCGGCGCTGCGGCTGTTGCGGCTGCTGGAAGAGGCCCTCCGCCGCGACGTCCATTTCGTCGCCCGGCACCCGACGACGCTGTTCCAGTGCCTGTGGAATTCGTGCTGGTGGTACGATTGCCCGGAGGCGGCACGGCATTACGACCTGGCCAACCGTACGGAGGAGGGGCCCCTGCCGTGGGAGCGTACTGGGCCGCGGTTATCGGCCCTGCTCGAACGGTGGCGCGAGGAGAAGGAAGCGCGGACGCCCGGCTTCATCTGGCTCCGGTCGCGAAGGCCGCCGCCGGTCCCCCTGGGCCGGCCGCGGAACGTCGTCCTGAGCGGCCACACCGACCACGTCTGTAGCGTGGCCTTCTCGCCCGACGACACCCGGGTCGCCACCGGGTCCCACGACGCGACGATCCGGGTGTGGGACCTGGCCACCGGGGCCGAACTCCTCCGCCTGCGCGGCGACCTCGTCCACGACCCTCGGATGCCCTCGATCCGAAGGCCCGAAATGATCGGCGGCGACGTGCACTTCTCCCCGGACGGGCGGAGGATCGTCAGCTGCGGGGACCGGGCGGTGCACCTGTGGGACGCCGGCGACGGCACCCGGCTGCGGACCTTCCGCGGGCACGACCACTCGGTGTTCGCCGCGGCCTTCTCGCCGGACGGCACGCGGATCGTCTCCGGCTCGGCCGACGACACGGTGCGGGTGTGGGACGCCGAGAGCAGGGCCGAGTTGCTCCGCCTCCGGGGCCACGAGAGCTTCGTCTGCAGCGTCGGCTTTTCCGCGGACGGCGGCAGGATCGTCAGCGGCTCGAACGACAAGACGGTGCGCGTCTGGGACGCCGCGTCCGGCAGGGTGCTGCTCTGCCTGCGCGGCCATCAGGACCGCGCGTGGAGCGTCGCCTTTTCGCCGGACGGGCGGAGGATCGCGAGCAGCGCGACCGACAAATCGACCCGCGTCTGGGACGCCGCGAACGGCACCGAACTGCTCTGCTTGAGAACCCCGGAGAGCGTGCACCACGTCCGCTTTTCGCCCGACAGCGGAAGGGTTCTGGCCGGGTCGGACCGGGAGATAGTGCGCGTCTGGGACGCCGAGAGTGGGGCCGAGTTGGAGCGCGTGCGTGGCCGCGGGGCGGGCTGGTGCAGCACGAGCTTCTCTCGCCGGGGGACGCGCGTCGTCTGCGCGGCGTACGACTACACCGTCCACGTCGAAGACGTCGATCGTGGCGGCGAGGTCCTGGCCCTGCGCGGTCACGAAGCGACGGTGACCTGCGCGGTTTACTCGCCGGACGGCCGACGGATCGTCACGGGCTCGAGGGACTGCACCGTGCGGGTGTGGGACGCCGAGAGCGGGGTCGAACGGCTCTGCCTGCGCGGCCACCAGGCGGGGGTGTACGGCGTGTCCTACCTGCCGGACGGCCGGATCGCCAGCGGGTCGGGCTACCCGGACGAGGGCCCCCGGGTGTGGGACGGCGATAGCGGCGAGTGCCTGGGGGTCCTCCGTGGGAAAGAAGCCAAGGAGGTCGGGGGCTACTTCTATCGGGCGGTGACGTTCATCGGCCGGCCGCGTCCGCGCCTGTCCGTCTACGTCGGGTCGCTGGAGGTCGTCCTCAAGGTCGCGGGATCGGACGAGCTCCTGGCCGTTTTCCCGGGCAAATTCGACCCCGTCGCCTGGCCCGATTCGGGCCATTCCTGGGCCGGCTGTTCCGGGGACTACCTCTGCATCTTCGCGCTCGAAGGGCCCGATTTCGATTGACCTCAGGGGTCCGTCGGCGGGGAGATCCTGCCGTCGTCCTGGTTGATCGAGGACGGTCCGAGCCGGCGGTCTTCCTTCGGGTTGAGACGATTCCTTGCCACGGGTTGGCGGGAGTCCTCCAATAGGGGTGGTTCCCGCCGCGCGTAGGAGTTCCGTCATGGCCGACCTGCAGCGCCACGCCGACCCGGCCCCTGCCCCGTCGCTGGGCGTCCAGCGCCAGCTGGAGATCTACCTCGCCGGCCTGGAGGGCCGAAGGCCGGCCGAGCCGATCGCCCCGGAGGAGCTGGAGGCGCGGGCCCGGGCCGTCCTGCCGGCCGAGGCCTACGTCTACGTCGCCGGCGGGGCCGGCCGCGAGGACACCGTCCGCGCCAACCGCGACGCCTTCCGCCGCTGGGCCATCCTGCCGCGCCTCCTGCGCGACGTGTCGCGCCGCGACCCGGGCGTCACCGTGCTCGGCCGCCGCCTGCCCGCCCCGGTCCTGCTCGCCCCGATCGGCGTCCAGGGGATGCTCCATTCCGACGCCGAGCTGGCCGTGGCCCGGGCGGCCCGCGCGACCGGCACGCCGATGGTCCTCAGCAGCGTCTCGTCCACGCCGCTGGAGGCGGTCGCCGCGGCGCTGGGCGACACGCCGCGCTGGTTCCAGCTGTACTGGCCGAAGGACCCGGCCCTGGCCGCGAGCCTGGTCGGCCGGGCCGAGCGGGCCGGCTTCGAGGCGATCGTCGTGACGCTGGACACCTACCTGCTCGGCTGGCGCGAGCGCGACCTCCAGCTCGCCTGGCTGCCGTTCGCGCACGGCCAGGGCATCGCCAACTACCTGACCGACCCCGCCTTCCGCGCCGCGCTGCCGGAGCCGCCGGAGCGCGACCCGGCCGCGGCGGTGCGGCACTTCCTGGCGGTCGTCTCGAACGCCGCCCTGACGTGGGACGACCTGGCCTGGCTGCGGCGGCAGACGCGCCTGCCGATCCTGCTCAAGGGGATCCTCCACCCGGACGACGCCCGGCGTGCGGTCGAGCACGGCGCGGCGGGCGTGGTCGTCTCCAACCACGGCGGCCGCCAGGTGGACGGGGCGGTCGCGTCGCTGGACGCCCTGCCGGCGGTGGCCGACGCGGTCGGCGACAGGGCGGAGGTCCTGTTCGACGGCGGCATCCGCCGCGGGGCGGACGTCGTCAAGGCGCTCGCCCTGGGGGCGCGGGCCGTCCTGGTCGGCCGGCCGTACTGCTGGGGGCTGGCGGTCGGCGGCGAACAGGGCGTGCGCGACGTGCTGCTCAACCTGCTGGCCGACTTCGAGCTGACGCTGGCCCTGTCCGGGTGCGCCACCTGCGAGGAGGTCGGCCGGGACCTCCTCGTTCCGCGACCACCCTGCCCGGACGCCCCGGCCTGAGTTCCGAGGCGGTTCTCGAAGCCCTTGTCAATCCGGCCGCGCCGGCATAACCCACCCATGGCTCCTGTTGACCGGTCTGTTCGTGCGGTCGCCTCCGGTGACATCGCCCACGCGGCGGTGAAGTCGGCCTTGCCCGTCCGATCGTGCCAGCTGCCTGCTATCGGATTCGAATCGAAGGCGAACTCGCCGCCCGTCGCCGGCGAGCGCCCGTGGCGTGTGCGACGGAGGTCGGATCGCAGTCGGACCGTAACACTCCGTACCGGAGAGGACGCCATGGGCCCCGGACCGCAACCCCTCCAGGCCGACTACGCCAACGTCTCGACCGGGCGGCTGCCGCCGTCGGAGCAGGTCCGGGCCCTGGTCGCCGAGGCGCACGCGCGCTACAAGACCGACACCGCGGGGCAGAACTCGCAGGTCTACCCCGCACTGGCACGGGTGCCGGGCGACCTGTTCGGCGTCTGCGTCGTCGATACGAGCGGCCACGTCTACGCCGCCGGCGACGCCGGGCACGAGTTCTCGATCATGAGCGTCTCCAAGCCGTTCGTCTTCGCCCTGGTGTGCGAGGTGCTCGGACCGGGACAACTGCGCGACAAGATCGGCGTCAACGCGACCGGGCAGGCGTTCAACTCGCTCGCTGCCGTCGAACAAGGCGACGCCGGCCGGACCAACCCGATGGTCAACTCCGGGGCGATCGCCACCACGAGCCTCGTCCCCGGCGCGACCCTCGCCGAGAAGTGGGAGTTCATCCACGACGGCCTGTCGCGCTTCGCCGGCCGCGCGCTGCCGCTCAACGACGAGGTCTACGCCTCGGCGTCGGAGACGAACCACCGCAACCAGGGCATCGCCCGGCTGCTGCAGAGCTTCGGCCGGATCTACATGGACCCGGCCGAGGCGACCGACCTGTACACGAAGCAGTGCTCGCTCAACGTCAGCGCGAAGGACCTCGCCGTCATGGGCGCGACGCTCGCCGACGGCGGCGTCAACCCGGTCACCAGGCAGCGCGTCGTCAGCCCGACGGTCTGCCACTACGCCCTGGCGGTCATGGCGACGGCCGGCCTGTACGAGACGTCGGGCGACTGGCTTTACGAGATCGGCCTGCCGGGCAAGAGTGGCATCGGCGGCGGCATCGTCACCGTCTCGCCGGGCAAGGGCGGCCTCGGCACGTTCGCCCCGCCGCTCGACGCCGCCGGCAACAGCGTCAAGGGCCAGCTCGTCGCCCGGTTCCTGTCCCAGCGCCTCGGCATGGACCTGTTCGTATCCAATCCCGAAGGGGGAGCGTGATGGCGACCGTCCATTCCAGTCCCGTCCCGGAAGAGACTCGCGACTCCTGGATACCGATGATCGTGATCGCCATGGGCCAGGCGCTCATGTCGTTCAACGTCGCGGCCATCCCCGTGTCGATGAGCGGCATGGTGACGAGCTTCGACACGCCGCCGACGACGGTCGGCACGGCGATCGTCCTCTATTCGCTCGGCGTCTCGGCGTTCATCCTGCTCGGGGCGAAGCTCGGCCAGCGCTTCGGCTCGAAGATCTTCTTCCAGGTGTCGGTCGGGATGCTCCTGCTGGCGATGGTGCTGATGGTGATCAGCCCGACGGCGGAGGTCATGCTCGGTGCCCAGTTGCTCGCCGGCCTGGGGGCGTCCGGCCTGGTGCCGACCCTGGTCGTCCTCATCGCGACGCACTACCGCGGCAAGCAGCAGGCCGAGGCGGTCGGCTGGCTCGGCTCGGCCCGGGCGATCGCCGGCGTCCTGGCGTTCGTCATCGTCGGCTTCGTCGCGACGATCAACTGGCGGCTGGCGTTCGGCCTACTCATCGTCCACGCCGGGGCGATCCTGCTGCTCAGCTTCCGCCTCAAGCCGGCGACGGCCAACCCGGCCGTCAAGATCGACGCCCCCGGCGTCGCCCTGTCGGCGGTGGCGATCAGCCTGATCACGTTCGGGTTTAACAACTTGCGCAACTGGGGGGGCGCTCCTCGCCCGGCCGGCGGCCCCGTTCGACATCGCCGGCGTCTCGCCGGCCCCGCTGATGATCGTCGTCGGCATCGTCCTGTTCGCCGGATTCATCCTCTGGACGCAGCGGCAGGCGGCGACCGGCGGCACGCCGCTGCTCGCGCTCGACGTCGTCGCGTCGCCGCGCGAGTGGGCGACGGTGCTCGCCCTGTTCGTCATCGTCGCGATGGAGGGGGCGATCAACTTCTCGGTGCCGCTCTACATCCAGATCGTCCAGGGGAGCGAGCCGTTCTGGACGTCGATCGCCATGATGCCGTTCATGCTGACGGTCTTCTTCACCGCGATCCTGATCGTCCGGCTGTATGATCGCTTCTCGCCGCGGGCGATCGCGACGGGGGCGTTCCTGCTCGTCGCCGCCGGGACGGCGTGGCTGGCGTTCGTCGTCGTCAACGACTGGAGCGCCGCGCCGGTGATCGCCGGCCTGGTGACGGTCGGCCTCGGCCAGGGGGCCCTGGTGACGCTGCTGTTCAACGTCCTGGTGACCGCCGTGCCGCGGGAGATGTCCGGCGACGTCGGCTCGCTGCGCGGCGTGACGCAGAACCTGGCCGCCGCCGTCGGCACCGCCCTGGTCGGCGCGCTGCTCGTCGGCCTGCTCAGCGGCATCATCCTGGGCCAGCTGAGCGACAACCCGGTCATCTCCGCCGAGTTGAAGGACCAGGTCAACCTGACGAACCTGAACTTCTTCAGCGACGCCCAGCTCAAGGACCGGCTCGGCGGCACCACCGCGACGGCGGAGCAAATGACCGAGGCGCTGCGCATCAACGCCGAGGCCAGGACGCGGGCGCTGAAGACCGGGTTCATGGTCCTGTCGGTGGTGGCGCTCCTGGCCCTGGTGCCGTGCATGTGGCTGCCAAGCTACCGGCCCGGCGAGGAGGACAAGGCACGGCCATGAAGCGGAAGCGCATCACGCACCTGACCGCGTACCACTACAACCAGCCGGTCCGCTTCGGGCCGCACCGCGCGATGATGCGGCCGCGCGAGGGGCACGATCTCAACATCGTCGCCGCCCGGGTCGAGATCGCGCCGGCGGCCGAGGTGCGCTGGCTGCGCGACGTCGAGGGGAACTCGGTCGCCGTCCTGACGTTCGCCGAACCGGCCGCGACCCTGCGGCTGCTCGCCGAGGTGGACGTCGAGTTGCGCGACGACGCCCCCCTCGACTGCGCCGTCGATCCGGCCGCGCGGACCTACCCGTTCCAGTACCCGCCCGACGAGCAGCTGGAGCTGGTCCCGTACCGGCTGCCGAGTTACCCCTACGAGGGGCCGGCCCTGGCCGGCTGGCTGCGCGGCGTGTACGCCCCCGGCGAGGTTATCGACACGCTCGACCTGCTCCGCCGGCTCAACAGCCACATCTTCCGGTCGCTGCGCTACCAGGCGCACGACAACCCGGGCGTCCGGCTGCCGACCGAGACGCTCCGCCTCGGCGGCGGCTCGTGCCGCGACTACGCGGTGCTCATGATGGAGGCGGCCCGCTACTGGGGCTTCGCGGCGCGGTTCGTCAGCGGCTACATCCAGATGGCGGAGGGCCAGCACGGCGCGACGCACGCCTGGACGGAGGTCTACGTCCCCGGCGCGGGCTGGCTCGGGTTCGACCCGACCAACGACAAGCCCGCCGGCGACGAGCACACCCCGGTTGCCGTCGCCCGGGCCCAGGAGAAGGCGATGCCGCTCTCCGGAAGTTGGGACGGGCCGGCCGACGCCTTCCTACGAATGGAAGTGTCGGTGCAGGTGGCGTCGCTGTGAGCGCCTGTCCCGGGAGGGGTGAAACGGGAGGGCGAGGCTCCTGCCGAGCCGGATGGCCCCGAGCGGCTCGGCAGGAGCCTCGCCCTCCCAGACCCGGCCGTCCGGGCCAGCCTTCAGCCCGTTCCCAGTCCAGCAGGGATTTCGTCGCATGATCGGACCGGTCGATCCCCCCCGCACCCTGTCGCAGCGGCTGCTCGACTTCATCGAGCGCGCCGGCAACAAGGTGCCCCACCCCGCCGTGCTGTTCTTCGGTCTCTTCGTCGCCGTCGTGCTGCTCTCGCACGCGCTGTCCCTGCTCGGGGTCAGCGCCTCCTACGAGCGGGTCGATCCCCAGACGCACCGCGTCGAGCAGGCCACGACCCAGGTCAACAGCCTGCTCGCCCCGGCCGGCATCCGGTTCGTGATGACGTCGGTCGTGCCGAACTTCGTCAACTTCGGCCCGGTCGGCATCATCGTCGTCGCGATGATCGGCATCGGCCTGGCCGAGCGGAGCGGCCTGATCGCGGCCCTGATCCGCCTCGTCGTCCGGGTCGCGCCGCGCTCGACCGTCACCGCCGCGGTCGTGACGCTCGGCGTCGTGTCGAGCATCGCCTCCGACGCCGGCTATCTCGTGCTGATCCCGCTCGGGGCGTCGGCGTTCTTCAGCCTGGGCCGCCACCCGCTCGCCGGCCTGGCCGCCGCGTTCGCCGGCGTCGCCGCCGCGTTCGGGGCGAACTTCCTCGTCAAGCCGATCGACGGCATCCTCGCCGAGATCACCAACGACGCGATCCACGTCGTCGACCCGGCCCGGTCGATCGCCATCACGGCGAACCTCTACTTCGGCATCGCCTCCAGCGTCGTCCTCATCGCGGTCTGCACCGCCGTCTCGACCTGGGTCGTCGAGCCGCGCCTGGGCAAGTACCACGGCGACGCCGCCGGCGGACGCGCCGGAGACGGCGGCACCGGAGCGGAGGGGGCTCTGGTACGCCCTGATCGCCGCGGCCGGGGTGGTCCTCGTCGTCGGGCTGTTGACCGCCCCGGCCGGCGCGCCGCTGCGCGACCCGGCGACCGGTGCCATCCTCGGCGACTCGCCGTTCATGGGCAGCCTGGTCTTCCTGATCATGGCCTTCTTCGGCGCGGTCGGCATCGCCTACGGCGTCGGGGCCGGCACGATCCGCTCGACGCAGCAGGGGATCGACATGGTCACCCGGACGATCTCCGACCTGGGCGAGCTGCTGTTCCTGTTCTTCGTCATTAGCCAGTTCGTCGCCGCGTTCAACTACAGCAACCTCGGCACGATCGTCGCCGTCCAGCTCGCCAACGTCCTCAAGGGGGCCGAGCTGAACAGCGTCACGCTCCTGCTGGCGCTCCTCCTGATCGGCTTCGTGATGTGCTTCCCGCTGCCGAACATCATCCCGAAGTGGGCCATCCTCGCCCCGGTGTTCGTGCCGCTTTTCCTCAAGCTCGGCATCGCGCCGGAGGTCACCCTCGCGGCGTACCGCGTCAGCGACTCGCCGCCGAACGTCATCAACCCGCTCCTGCCGCACTTCGCCCTCGTGGTCGGCTTCGCCCGGCGCTGGCAGAAGGACGCCGGCGTCGGGACGCTCGTGGCGATGATGCTCCCGTTCGCGGCGGCGACGTTCGCCGCCTGGGCGGCGTTGTTCTTCGCCTGGTACCTGCTCGGCCTGCCGTTCGGGCCGAACTGACGCGAGGGGGGCGGCCGACGTGAGCGCCGACGACAAGGACCCGGACACGGCCGTCCTGCTCGAGTTCCTGCTGCACCTCGGCAAGGCGTACCTCAACTGCGGCGAGCAGACCGCCGTCGTCGAGTCGTACCTCCGCCGCGTCGCCACGGCGCGCGGGTTGCGCCGGCCGCGCGTCGTCGCCTTCCCGACCGCCCTGTTCATCGCCGCCGACGACGCCGCCACCGTCAAGACGACCCTGTCCGAAGTCCCGCCGCAGCGGCTGCGGCTGGACCAGATCGCCGCGATCTACACCCTCGGCGAAGAGGCCCAGCGCGCCGAGGTGTCGCCGCAGGACGGGCTACAGCGGCTGGAGGACATCGCCCGGATGCCGCCGCGGTTCGGCACCATCGGCGGCATCCTCGGCCACGCCCTGCTGACGGTCGGGCTGGCGACCGTGCTGCTGCCGTCGGCGGCGAACCTCGCCGCGGCGGCGGTCCTCGGCCTGGTCGTCGGCGGGGTGAAGGCCCTCCGCCGGGACGGCCCGGTCCTGGCGGCACCGCTGTCGGTGGTGGCGGCCGGGCTCGTCTCGACGCTCGTCTTCGTCGCGGTCCGGAACGGCCTGCCGCTCGACCCGGCTTACGCCCTGATCCCGCCGCTGGTGACGTTCCTGCCCGGGGCGATGCTCGCCTTCGGCCTGGTCGAGGCGGCGACCGGCGACATGATGAGCGGCGCGAGCCGGCTCATCAACGGCGCAGTCCAGCTGGTGCTATTGGCGTTCGGGCTGACCGCCGGGGCGTTGCTGGTCGGCTACCGCCCGGAAAACCTTCTCGACGGCTACCGCGTCGTGGACGTTTCCCCGTGGCTGGCGTCGGCGGGTGTGGCCCTGTTCGGCCTGGGCGTCTTCGTGCATTACTCCGCCCCGCCGCGCTCGCTGCCGTGGCTGCTGCTCGCCCTGTTCGTGGCGTTCGGCGGCCAGCGCCTCTCGGCCGGGCTGCTCGCGCCGGAGCTGAGTGGTTTCGTCGGCATGCTCGCGGCGACGCTGCTGGGCAACGTGATCCAGGACCGCTTCCGCGGCCCGCCGGCGATGGTGACGTTCCTGCCGAGCTTCTGGCTCCTGGTGCCGGGAGCCCTGTCGCTGCTCAGCGTCAAGCACCTCATCAGCGACACGGCCGGGTTCGACGGCTTGGTCACCGTGGCGTTCACGTTCACCTCGATCGCCCTCGGGACGCTCGTCGGCGAGTCCGCCTACCGCTGGGTGCGGCGGCGAACCGGCTGGTGAGAGGGCTCTTCATATAGCCCCCGGCAAGCCGGGGGTCTTTTGTGGAAGACGGCTGCGAAGACCCCGGGCAAGCCCGGGGCTATATGATGAGGCGACCGAGGACGGTCGCCCCACGAAGGCAACGCCGCTCACCCCTCCAGCATCGCCAGGGCCACCGCGAGCCGGCAGCCGCGGAAGAACTCCGGCAGATCGACGTACTCATCGACCGTGTGGATCTCGGCCTGCCCCGCGCCGAACGTCACCGTCGGCACGCCGTGCTTGACGAGCCAGTTCGCGTCGAGTCCGCCCCGCGACAGCTCCGTGACCGGCGTCATGCCGAGCGACTCGACCGCCCGGATGGCGTGCTTGACCGCCGGCGCGTCTTCCTTCAGCTCGAACGGCGGGTACGCCGTCGTCGCCTTGAACGCGACCTGGGACGTCGCCCCGTCGGCGTCCTTGACCTCGGCCCGGGCCTTCTCGAACGCCGCGCCGAACGCCTCGGCGATCCGGGCGGCGAAGGCGGCGTCCAGGCTGCGCGCCTCGCCGAGAATTCGGACGAAGTCGGTCACGACGTTCGTCGCGTCGCCGGCCGGCGTCATGCCCTTGCCGCCGAAGACGCCGGCGTTGCTGGAGCCGGTCCCCTCCGGCTTGACGACCTTGCCGAACCAGCCGGCGCGGAACGCCTCGGTCAGGGCGATCGACGCGACGAGCGTCGCCGAGATGCCCCGCTCCGGGGCGACGCCGGCGTGGGCGGCCCGGCCCTTGATCTCCGCCTGCCAGTTCGTCTGGCCGACGCCGCCGATCGTCAGCTTCGCGGCGTGGGTGCTATCGACGTTGAAGCACATCGCCGCCCCGCCGAGGTCGGCCGGGTCCAGTTCGCGGGCCCCGTGCAGGCCGCTCTCCTCGCGGACGGTGAACAGCAGCGTGATCGGCGGGTGCGGCAGCTTGTGCTGCAGCAGCGTCCGGGCCAGCTCGATCAGGACGACGCAGCCGGTGCCGTTGTCGCCGCCCAGCGCCGTCGTGCCGTCGGAGACGATGCGGTCGCCCTCCCGCCGCGGCTTGGCCCCCTTGCACAGCGGGACGGTGTCGAGGTGGGTCGAGAACAACAGCCGCGGCCCCGGCCGGGTGCCGGGCAGCTCGGCGATCAGGTTGCCGACCTGGGTCGGCAGCGGGATGCGCTCGTGGACGGTGTCGTGGCGGATCGCCGACGCCGGCACGCCGGCCTTCTTCAGCTCCTCGGCCACGGCGGCGGCGACGGCCGCCTCCTCGCCTGTGACGCTGTCGATCGCGAGGATCTTCAGCAGGACGGCCTCGGCGCTCTTCTCGTCGAGCGGGATCGCGGTGGCACTCACGGTTGTCGTCCCTTCGGGTGCGGTGTGGAAAGCGACGGTCACAGCCCCCAGGGCAGGCCGAGCAGGAACCAGACGGCGAACAGGATCGTCCATAAGACGAGCATGATCGCGACGTAGGGCAGCATCAGCGAGACGATCGTGCCGACGCCGGCGCTCTTGTCGTACTTCTGGGCGAAGCCGACCACGAGGGCGAAGTAGGCGTTCAGCGGCGTGATCGAGTTCATCGGCGAGTCGGCGACGCGGTACGCCGCCAGGACCGCCTCCGGATCGACGTTCAGCGACACGAGCAGCGGCACGAAGATCGGCGCGAAGATCGCCCACTTCGCGATCGCCCCGGTGATGACCAGGTCGATGATGACGACGACGACGATGAAGCCGATCAGGAGCCAGAACGGCCCGATCCCGGACGCCTTCAGCGTGTCGGCCATCGCCAGGGCGGTGATCGTGCCCATGTTCGTGTAGTTGAAGTAGGCGACGAACTGGGCCAAGACGAAGAAAAGCAGGATGAGGCTGCCCAGGCCGGCCATCGATTTCTCGATCGCCTTGATGACGTCCGTGGTGCCCTTCATCGTCCCCGCGCCGATGCCGTACGCCGCCCCGGTCGCCAGGAAGACGACCATGATCAGGCCGATCAGGCCGTTCATGAACGGCGAGTTGCCGATCAGCTCGCCGGTGTCCGGGTTGCGCAGCGGGGCCCCGGCCGGCAGGGTCAACAGGGCGAACACCCCGAGCACGACCACCAGGGCGATCGCGGCGAACCGCAGGCCGCGTGCCTCCTCGGCCGACGCCCCGCCCTCGTCGCCCGGCTTCTCGCCCTTGTACTCGCCGAGGCGCGGCGAGATGATCCGGTCCGTGACCAGCGCGACGACGAACGTCAACAGGACGACCGAGGCGATCGAGAACCAGAGGTTCGACGCCAGGCCGATCGACTTGTTCGGATCGACCATGTGGATCGCGTCGTTGGTGAACTCGACGAGGACGGCGTCGAGCGGCTTGATCAAGATGTTGACCGTGAAGGCGCTGGCGACGGCGGCGAAGCCGAGCGCCAGGCCGGCGAGCGGGTGGCGGCGCAGGCTCAGGAACGCCGTCCCGGCGAGCGGGATCAGGACGAGGTAGCCGGCGTCGGCGGCGATGCTCGACAGGATGCCGACCAGGGCGAGGATGTACGTCAACGCCCAGCCGGGCGAGACGCGCACCAGGAGGCGGATCAGGGCGTTGACCAGGCCGGCCTGCTCGGCGACGCCGACGCCGATCATCGCGGCGATGATCAGGCCGACCGCCGTGAAGGCCATGAAGCTCGGGATGAGCGACGAGTAGACGAAGCGGATGCCGTCCGTCGTCAGCAGGCTCTTCGCGGCGATGGTCTGCTTCTCGATCGTGTAGCTCTTCTCCTTGACGGCCTGGTAGACGACCTGGACGCCGGTGTCGGCGTCGGTCGGGTTGTAGCCAGCCGCCAGTTCCGGTTTGGGGACGATCACCTCCGTCGTGACCGCCGCCCCGGCCATGTGCAGGACCTGGGACAGGGCGACGACGATCGCGATCAGTGCCAGGAAGATGATCACCGGGTGGGGGACCATGTTCCCCACCTTCTCGACGACGTCGAGGATGCGTTGCAGGAAGCCCTTGGAGGGTTCCGCCTCGGGGACCGGGGTTGGCTGACTCATGGGGCGGTCCTGGGGTTGTGTCGTGTGTCGGGTGGCGTCACAACGGCAGCAGTAGCGGCACGAGAAGCACGCAGACGAGGAGCACGACGAGCGAGAACGGTACGCCGACCTTGACGAAGTCGCCGAAGGTGTAGTTGCCGGGCGTGACGACGAGCGTGTTGACCGGCGACGACACCGGCGTCATGAACGCCGTCGAGGCCGCCAGGGCGACGATCATCGCGAACGGGTACGGCGAATGGCCGAGATCCTTGGCGACCGCGAGGGCGATCGGGGCCATCAGCACCGCCGTCGCCGTGTTGGAGATGAACATGCCGAGCAGGGCCGTCAGGGCGAAGATCGCCGCCAGGATGGCGTACGTCCCCGCCCCGCCGATCGCGGCCATGAGGCCGTCGGCCATGAGGTCGACGCCGCCGGTCCGCTGCAGCGCGAGCGAGAACGGCAACATGCCGACGATCAGCACGATGGTCTTCCAGTCGATCGCCCGGTAGGCGCTCGGCAGGTCGATGATGCCGAGCAGGCCCATGAGCAGGCAGCCGATCAGGGCCGCCTGGACGTTGGGCATGACGCCGCTGACCATGGCGGCGATGACCAGGAGCAGGACGCCGACGGCCTGCAGGGCCTTGCCCGGCACCGGCAGCACCTCATCGACCTCGGCGGGCAGGTTGATGACGACCAGGTCATGGTTGTGCGAGCGGAGGGCGTCGATCGTCTCCCACGGGCCGATCAGCAGGAGCGTGTCGCCGACGGCGAGGGTCCGCTCCAGCAGGCCGGGGCCGCTGGCGGCGGTGCCGTGCTTGAGGCCGATGACCGTCAGGCCGTAGCGGCTGCGGAATTCCGCGGACAGGACCGTCTCGCCGACGAGGTCGGACGTCGAAGGCAGGATGACCTCGGCCATGCCGATGTCCTGCGAGCGGTCGGTGAAGTACGCCCCGGACAGCGGCAACTGCTCCAGGTGGTACTTCTGGCGCAGCGTGTCGATGTCGGCCTGGGGGGCGAACAGGTCGAGCAGCAGGACGTCGCCGGCCAGCAGGGCGGTGTTGCCGGTCGGCTGGAGGAGCTTGCCGCCGCGCTCGATGGCGACGAGGTTCGCCCCGGCGGTGTCGCGCAGGCGGAGCTGATCGACCGTCTGGCCGACGAGCGGCGACTGCGGCGTGACGCCGACGCGGTATTCGCGACCGGCCAGGCCGTACTCGGCGACCCAGCCGGCGAGGGTCGGCCGGCCGGTCGCGGTGGCTCCGCCGGGCCCGGTGCCGAGCCAGCGGCGGGCGAAGATCATGTAGGCGACGCCGAGCACCAGGACCGGCAAACCGAACGGCGTGAAGGCGAAGAAGCCGAAGCCGGCGTGGCCGTTGCGCTCCAGTTCGGCGCTGACGACGAGGTTCGGGGCGGTGGCGATCAGGGTCGTCATGCCGCTGATCAGGGCGGCGACGCTGAGCGGCATCATGAGCCGGCCGGCCGGCGTGCCGGTCGTCTGGCTGACGCGCAGCGCGACCGGGATGAAGATCGCCGTGACGGCGGTCGAACTCATCGTCGCGCCGAGGCCGCAGACGACGAGCATGAGCAGGCCGATCAGGACGACCTCGTTCGTGCCGGCCTGGGCGATCAGCCAGTCGCCGAGCCGGCGGGCGACCCCGGTGCGGACGAGCCCCTCGCCGATGACGAACAGGGCGGCGATCAGGACGATGTTCGCGTCGCTGAAGCCGGCGAGCGCCTCGTTCATGGTGAGGACGGTGCCGCCGCTCGCCGGAAGCGCGGGGACGACGGACGCGAGAAGTCGGGCGAAAACCCCAGTGAAAGGCAGAGCGACCAGCATGATGAGCGCGACGGCGTCCATGCGCGGCTTGTTGACCGCGAACATCGCGATGGCCGCGCCCAGGAGAGTCAACACGACGGCGAGTTCGGCGCTCATCGGCCCCACGATCGACAGAGATGCTTCGATCCCGCGGCCGTCAACGACGGGCGCGGTCACGGGACCGTACCTATCTATAGGGGGCCGAGCGCCACGCGTCCAGTGGGTCGGTTGTGGGGCCGACGCCGAGCAGAAACCGACGGCGACGCCCGGCTACACGACCGCCCACAGGACGTACCCCGCCACGAGCGAGCCGACGACCGCCCCGCCGTAGCAGGCGAGGTTGATGACCTCGTTGAGGTGCTTGATCTGCAGCCCGTCGTAGAGGGTGTACCGGAAGCGGTGCGCCCCGTGGAACAGCGACAACGCGCACACGAAGAAGAGGGCCACCCGCGCGAGCGGATGGCCGAAAACGGCGCGGAGGTGCTCCGGGCTCGGCGGCGCGACCCATCCCAGCGGGAACGCCACCCCGAACAGCAGCACCAGGACCGGCAGCATCAGCGCCGCCAGCACGCCGCCGGCGCTGAAGAGCAGCCACAACAACGGCTCGATCTGTCGCTTCTTCGCCATTTACCCACCCAGGACGATCCAGGCCACCAGCGCCGACACCAGCGCCCAGGCCACGTAGTTGGAAGCGGCGATCACCGCCCCCGGCACCCGCTTGCCGCCCACCCGCACGACCATCGCCTTGGGGGCCAGGTTGAACCAGGTCACCGCGTGGAAACCAACGAACGCCAGGCTGACGAGATTGAGCAGCACGATGACGGGATGGCTCGCCCAGCTCGGGAATGCCGCCCCCCGGCTCACCGCGACGACGACCGCCAGCAGGTACACCACCGACCAGGCGACGAAGACGCTGCTCACCTCGCGGAGGATGAAGAGCAGGTATGACCACTTCTGGAGCCACCACCATGTCGAGATCGGCCGGCGATACCAGCGCGGGTGGTACTCCGTGTAGGCGGGCTTCTCGCTCATCGGGGGGCCCCCTCGACGCGCGGGACGAAGATGCCGAGGAGCCAGTCGAACGCCGACTGGAGCTTGTAGCGCTGGATCGCCCCGGCCGGATCGACGCCCTGCGGGCAGACGGCGGTGCATTCGCCGACGAAGGTGCAACCCCAGATGCCCTCGTGGTCGTCGAGCGCCTCGCGGCGGGCGTCCGCCCCCTGGTCGCGCGAGTCGAGGTTGTAGCGCTGCGCCAGGGCGATCGCCGCCGGGCCGAGGAACTTCGGGTCCAGGCCGTAGATCGGGCAGGCGGCGTTGCACAGCATGCAGTTGATGCACATGCTGTACTGGTGGTACTCCGCCATCTGCAACGGCGTCTGCCGATACTCGCCCTGCTCCAACGGCCGCTCCTCGCCGCGGACGATCCAGGGCTGGACCGTCGCCAGCTTCCGCAGGAAGTCGCCGATCTCGACGACCAGGTCGCGGACGACCGGGAAGTTCCGCAGCGGCTCGACGCGCACCGGCCCCGGGGCGTAGTCGCTGAGGAAGGTGGCGCAGGTGAGCTTCGGCTCGCCGTTGACGGTCATGCCGCAGCTGCCGCAGCAGCCCATCCGGCACGACCAGCGGAACGACAACGTCCCGTCGAAGTGGTCCTTGACGTAGTTGAGGCCGTCGAGGAGGACCCACTCCTTGTGGCAGGGCACCTCGTACTCCTGGAAGGTCGGCTCGCCGTCCTGCTCCGGCCGGTAGCGGGCCACCTGCAGCTTGATGCGTTCCGCCATGCGTGCTCCGTTTCGGTCACTTCCCGTAGACGCGCTCGGCCGGCGGCCAGCGGGTGATCGTCACCGGCAGCCGCTCGACCCGGCACGAGCCGTCGGCGTTCCGGTAGGAGAGTGAATGGGCCAGGAAGCGCAGGTCGTCGCGCGCCGGGAAGTCGGTCCGCTGGTGCGCCCCGCGCGACTCCTCGCGGTGGCGGGCGCACGCGACGATCGTCTCAGCCACGTCGAGCATGAAGCCCAACTCCAGGGCGGTGAGGCGCTCGGTGTTGAACGTCCGGCTCGAATCTTCCAGGGTGACGCGCAGCAGCCGTTGCTGCAACTCGGGCAAGCGCTCCGCCGCCCGGGCGAGGGCGTCGCCGTCGCGGTAGATGCCGGCGCTCGCCTCCATCAGGGCGTGCATCTCGTCGCGCACGGCGACGAGGCGTTCGGTGCCGCCGGTCCGCCGGAGGAACTGGCCCTCCAGCCGCTGCCGTTCGTCCTCGACCTGGGCGGCCACGGCCGGGCTGACGTCCTTGCCTTGCAGCGCGTACTCGGCGGCAGCGAGGCCGGCGCGGGCCCCGAAGACGAGCAGCTCGGGCAGACTGTTCGACCCGAGGCGGTTCGCCCCGTTGATGCTGACACAGGCGACCTCGCCCGCGGCGTAGAGCCCGGCCAGTGGCGTGGCTCCGTTGATGTCCGTCGAGACGCCGCCCATCATGTAGTGGACGACCGGCCGGACCGGGATCAGCTCGCGGATCGGGTCGATGTTCTGGTACTTCAGGCACAGTTCGCGCACGAACGGGAGCTTGGTGTTGATGACGTCGGCCCCGAGATGGCGGAGGTCGAGGTGGACGACCGGGCCGTAGGGCGTCTGGACGGTGCGGCCCTTCTCGACCTCCTTGACGAACGCCTGCGACAGCCGGTCGCGCGGCCCGAGTTCCATGCTCCGCAGGACCGGCTTCGGCTCCGGCTTGCCGAGGTTGTAGTCCTGGAGGTAGCGGTAGCCGTCCTTGTTGACGAGGTAGCCGCCCTCGGCCCGGGCGGCCTCGGTGATGAGGATGCCGGTGAACGGCAGGCCGGTCGGATGGTACTGGACGAACTCCATGTCCTTGAGCGGGGCCCCGGCCCGGTAGGCGAGGGCCATGCCGTCGCCGTTCTTGATGTTGGCGTTCGTGGTGAACGGGAAGACCCGGCCGCAGCCGCCGGTGCAGAGGACGACCGCCCGGGCGGTGATGGCCTGGACCTTGCCCGACATGACCTCCAGGGCGACGACGCCCTGGCCCCGGCCGTCGTCGACGAGGAGCTTCGTGACGAACCACTCGTCGTAGCGGACGACGCTCGGGTAGCGCAGCGAGGTCTGGAACAGGGTGTGCAGCATGTGGAAGCCGGTCTTGTCGGCGGCGAACCAGGTGCGCATCTGCCTCATGCCGCCGAATGGCCGGACGGCGAGCCGGCCGTCCGGCTCGCGGCTCCAGGGGCAGCCCCAGTGTTCGAGCTGGAGCAGCTCGCGCGGGGCCTCCTTGACGAACGCCTCGACGGCGTCCTGGTCGCAGAGCCAGTCGCCGCCGGAGATGGTGTCGTAGGCGTGCTCGTCGAGGCTGTCCTCCGGCCGGAGCACCCCCGCCGCGCCGCCCTCGGCCGAGACGGTGTGGCTGCGCATCGGGTAGACCTTCGAGACGACGGCGGTGCGCAGTTTCGCGTTGGCCTGGGCGATGGCGATCGCGGCGCGCAAGCCGGCCCCGCCGCCGCCGACCAGCAACACGTCGTGGGTAGGGTTCACGGCGACTTCCATTAGAGCGGAGCGGGACCGGGTTCGGATCGCGCGCGGGGACGCGAGGGACCGCCGCCCGGCCCAGGGGCCGAGCGGGGTGCGTTCCCGTTTCAGGCGGACGGGCCGACGCTCAAGCGTGGTGCTCGGCGATCAGCTCGTCCGAGAGGACACTGCCGTCGTGGCGTTGCACCTTGCTCACGACCGAGCCGTCGTGGTACTCGCGGCGGATGCGTTGACAGCCGCAGGCGTAGTAGAAGTTGTCGGTGACCAGGCCGTCGTCGTCCTGGTCCTGGAGGTGTTCCCCGTCCACGACCCGACCGCAGGGCGCCTTCTGGCTCGTGAAGGGGATCTTCGTGGCGGCCATCGTCTACCCTCCGCACAAATGGCGAGGAGCTAATGCCGACCGTGATAGTGGAGTTGCCGGGGGCATGTTACCCCCCCGGGAGGACCCCGTCAAGCGCCGTGTGTGATTCTGAGGGAGGGGCGGTGGGTCGCCTCTTCAGATAGGACCGGGCTTGCCCGGGGTCTTCGTCTTGTAGGTCGGGTCGAGTCTTCGAGGCCCGACAACCGGGGAGATCGCCCCACCGTCGGGCTTCGGTCGGCTGAACGCCGACCTCAACCCGACCTACAAGAACCCCGGGCAAGTCCGGGGCTATTTGAAGAAGGCCCCCGAGGCCGTGGCGAACCGGTTACGCGCCGGCCGACGCGGCGGCCAGGATGTTGCGAACCTCTTCCTCGCTCAGCTCGCTGATGAACGCACAGCCGAGGAGCCAGGCCCCGTCCGCGGCGCGCGTCAAGCGGGCCACCCGGACGAAGACGACGGTCGGATCCTCCCCCGCCGGGCCGGGCAGCTCGACGGCGAGGGCGGCCCCCTTCTCGAAGCGCCGGCCGAGGCGCAGCCGGACGCCGCCGCGGGAGATGTCGCAGACGGTCGCCTCCCAGCGCGCCTCGTCCGCGGTCCGGGCCGCGGCTGGCTGGCACGCCACCTCGACGGCGCAGGGCCGCCGCTCGTAGACGCGACAGTTCCGGTACGCTTGCGTGGGCTGCTTGCAATACGGGCAGCGCACCATCTTGCCCGCCCAGGCCGGCAGGATCTTCATCTCCCGGTCGCAGCCGGCGCAGCGGCAGAGGGCGAACGGGGCGTCTGCCGACGGCGGCGCGCCGGGGCTTCGGGTCGGGGCTGGTTTCATCGCGGCTAGTTGCGAGGACACGCCGGTGCTCCCTTGGAGGATGAGTCCGTCTCAAGGGTAGTTCATGCGGCGGCGTTGTCAAAATTGCGGCGGCGGTCTACTTGTCCTTGGCGTCCTTGCGGGGGAGGTAGAGCTTCACGTTGGTGAGCGTGATCTTGAACAGCCGGCGGCTCGCGTCGGTCGCCTTCGGGTCGGTGTTGTTCCGCTCGAACCGGGCGATGGTGCCCTCGACCGCGACGCGGTCGCCGGCCCGTAGCGGCTCGAGCTGATCGACCGTGAACGCCCCCTTGATCCAGCACTCGTTCGGGTGCGTCTCGGCGGTCTTCTCGTGCGGGTTCAGGTACAGGTTGAACCGCACCGACGGGAACTGGGCCTTCTCCGGAATGGTGTTTTCCTTGAACCGCATGACCTCCTCGCTGACGTAGTGCAGCGGCAGCTCCCAGCGCACCTTGCGGTGCGGGATCGTCGCGAGGAAGGCGTCCACCTCCTCCTTGAACTTCCGGTCGGCGATCGCGTTGCCGGTGTACTCCCGTTCCGGGTACAGGCCGGTCCGTTTCGCGATCTCGGCGAAGACGGCGTTATCGAGCGGCGGCAGGTCGGACGGCGTGTCCTGGGCCGGCAAGGCCGCGAGGATCAGGCACGCGATCGGCAGCGCGAGGCAGATGCGGAGGAGCACGGCTCGGGACTCCTTGGTTGGCCGGGACGGCGAAACCCAGGTTACGGCGGGACGGTCCGCCCTGTCAAGCAACCGGCGGGGTTGACGGCCGCGGGCCGGCGGGTTGGAATGACCCGACCAAGGGAGAAACCCCGATGCCGCGCCGCCGCCTCGTCCTCGCCGCCGAGACGATGCCGCGGGGCGGCGGCGCTCACGTCACGACGTCCAGGCCCGGGTCGATGTAGAACAGGTCGCCGGCCGTCGTGTCGAGGTGGTCGACCTCGCCATCGACGGCGTTCAGGGTGTCGTCCCCGGTGCCGACGAGCGTGTCGTGGCCGGCGTCGCCGGTGACGAAGTCGGCTTCGGAGCCGCCGCCGAGGCTGTCGTCGCCGGCCCCGCCGGAGACGACGTCCTTCCCGGCCCCGCCGACGACGGTGTCCGCGTCGTCGCCGGCCTGGACGAGGTCCTCCCCGGCGTTGCCGTTGAGGTCGTCCTTGCCCGCCAGGCCGTAGATCGTGTCGTTGTCCGCCCCGCCGAGGATCGTGTCGTCGCCGGCGTCGCCCTGGAGGCTGTCCGCCCCGTCGCCGCCGTCGAGGCTGTCGCCGGCGTCGCCGCCGGTGACGGTGTCGTTGCCGGCCTGGCCGAGGATTGTATCGACGCCGACGTCGCCGTGGAGGACGTCGCCCTCCGTCCCGCCGTCGATGCTGTCGCCGCCGGCCTGGCCGGTGATCGTGTCGGCCCCGGCGCTGCCGGCGATCGTGTCGTCCCCCGTCCCGCCAAGCAGCGAATCGGCGTCGCCCTGGCCGCCGATGGCGTCGGCGTCCGCCCCGCCGTCGATCGTGTCCTGGCCGACCCCGCCCACGATGGTGTCGCCGCCGTCGCCGCCGAGGAGGCTGTCGTCGTTCGTGCCGCCGTCGATGTTGTCGTCGCCCGCACCGCCGTCGACCGTGTCGTTGTTCGCGCCGGCGGTGACCGCGTCGTTGCCGTCCCCGCCGGTGATCGAGTCGAACCCGTCGCCGCCGTCGAGGGTGTCGTCGCCGGTCCCGCCGAGGATCGTGTCGTCGCCGACTTCGCCCTGGACCGAGTCGGACCCGTCGCCGCCGTCGATGGAGTCGGAACCGTCCCCCGCTTCGATCAAGCGGTCATCGCCGAGGCCGCCGAGGACGGTGTCGGCCCCGTCGTTCCCGCTCAGGAGATCGCTGCCGTCCCCGCCGTCGATCAGGTCGTCGCCTTCATTCCCCCCGAAGCTCTCGTCGCCGGCCCCGCCGAGGAGCGTGTCGTCGCCGGCGTTCCCGCTGGCCGCGTCGTTGCCGCCGAGGCCGTCGAACCGGTTCGGGTCGGCGGTGCCGCTGAACCCGTCGGCAAACTCCGACCCGGTCATGTTGAGGATCGCGACGAGAGTGTCGATCCCCGCCCCGCCTTGCGACGTGTCGCCCTGGTCCAGCAGGAGGGTAACGCCCGAGGGGGCGTCGGCGTAGTCGGCGGTGTTGTTCCCGGCGCCGCCGTCGAGGCGGTCGTCGCCGAGGCCGCCTCGCAGCGTGTCGTCGCCGGCCTCGCCGAGGAGGGTGTCGGCCCCGACGCCGCCGTCGAGCAGGTCGGCGTCCGCCCCGCCGTTGAGGAGGTCGGTGCCGTCGCCGCCGAGGACGGCGTCGACGCCGTCCGAGCCGAGGGCCGAGTCGTTGCCGGCCTGGCCGAAGACCTGGTCGCTGCCGGCCCCGCCGTCGAGCAGGTCGTCGCCGTCCTCGCCCTGGATCAGGTCGGCCCCGTCGCCGCCAGCGATGCTGTCGCCGCCGCCGTTGCCGTTGAGGACGTCGTTGCCGTCGTTGCCTTCGAGGTAGTCGCCGCCGCCGCTGTTGCCCAGGGCGGTGTCGTCGCCGGCCCCGGCGAAGACGGAGTCGTTCGCCCCGCTGCCGGTGAGGAAGTCGTTGCCGCCCTCGCCGTAGAGGTAGGCCAGGTCCGGGGCGGCCTGGGTCATGACGTCGTTGCCGTCGCCGCCGACCAGGCCGACGAGCGCCCCGGCCGCGGTCAGGTCGACCGAGGCATCGACGTAGACGGTGTCGTTGCCGGCGTTGGCGAAGACGGTGATCGTGGCCGTGTCGGCGAGGGTGGGCACCCCGCCGGCGATGGCGATGACGGCCGTGCCGTCGGAGACGTAGATCTGGCCGCCGGCGACCGCCCCGATCAGGATCGTGTCGTTCGCCGCGTCGCCATAGACGAGGAGGGCCCCGCCGGCGAACGAAGCCGTCACGGCCGGGACGGCGCGGTCCTCGAGTTGCTCGAACCAGGACCAGCGTCGAACACCGCCCTCCGCCCGGACGACGAACCGGTCGAGCCGACGCAGCCAGGAGAGCACCATCGCGGACCTCCGACGGGATAAACGCGGACGAAGTGATCGACCGCGAGTCATCTTACCCGTTCGGCGGGGCATTGGCCCAGTGGCCAACTGGGCAATTTGTGAAGGATGAGGTGCGTATTGCGCTCCTGATCGATTTTACGGCTTCAAGTCCGCGTCGGTCACCTTGACCGGCAGGCCCTTCTCCGGCACGTCGAGCTTCATCATCCACAGCACGCCTTGAGCGGCGAGGCGGCGGTAGGCGAGCTGCTTCCAGTTGTCGTGGAAGTGGAAGCCGCTGAAGCCGAACGACCGGCCGCCGTCCGGCCGCTCCCAGCCCCAGGCGACCGGCTCGTCCTTGTCGTCGATCTTCGCCGTCATCAGCGGGACGAGCTTGCCGTCCTTCGCGAACTTGAGCGCGTAGTAAAACTCCTCCTTGACGGTGACCGGCTCGACGCCGCGCGTGACGGGGTGGGCCGCGTCGGCCGGCTTCAGCTCTGTCTCCAGCACCTTGTACTTGCGGTCCGGGCCGCCGTGGCAGCCGCCGAACAGCGACACCGCCGTCGGGATCGACGCGGCGTCCTTCGTCCCCATCGCCCAGTGCAACACCGCCAGGCCGCCGCCGCGCTTCGCCACCTGGGCGAGTGCCTCGCGCCGCTTCGGGTCGGCGTCGAGCCACTTCGCCCCCTCGGCGACGAACAGGACGACGCCGTCCGCCCGGGCCATCAGTTCCGGCCCTTCCTTCCACGGCTCGGTGACGTGCAGCACCTCGACGCGCAGGCCCGGCACGTCCTCCAGGCACTTCGCCAGGACGCGCATCCCGGCGGCGTACTCGTGCGTGCCCGGCGGATGGCCACCGTCGGGGCCCTGGCCGATCAGCAGGACGTGCTTCGCCGGCTCCGCCTGACCAGCCGGCCGGACGCCCTTGCCGGTCGTCATCGTCGCCGAGTCGCCCAGGTCGGCGCGCATCGCGGCGAGCAACTTCTCCAGACGGGCAACGACCTCCGGATTCTCGGCGGCGACGTTCTTCGACTCGCCGATGTCGTTTCCGAGGTGGAAGAGCGACTTCTCGATCCGCGGCGTGGTCATCTTGCCGGGCTTCGCGTCGCCGCCGACCGGATCGGGCTTGTTGTAGCCGTGCGGGACGTGCAGCTTCCACGGCCCGCTGCGGACGGCCTGAAGTTCGCGGCCCCAGTAAAAGTAGAGCGCCTCGTGCGGCGACTTCGCGTCCTTGGCCGCTTCGAGCAGCGGCCGGATGCTCTTGCCGTCGATCGGGAGTTGGCCCATCGGGGCGCGGACGAAGTCGGCGACGGTCGGCAGCACGTCGATGGTCATGGCCGGCTCGGCGGAGACGGTGCCGGCCGGGATGACGCCGGGCCAGGCGGCGACGAACGGCACGCGGACGCCGCCGTCGAACGTGGTGCCCTTGCCCTCGCGGAGCGGCCCGGCCGTGCCGGCGTGGTTGCCGTAGCTCAGCCACGGGCCGTTGTCCGACGAGAAGATCACCAGCGTCCGGTCCGTCAGCCCGTGCTTCGCCAGGGCGGCGCGGATCTGGCCGACCGACCAGTCCAGCTCCTCGATCACGTCGCCGTACAAGCCGGCCCCGGACTTGCCGGCGAACTTGTCCGAGACGAACAGCGGCACGTGCGGCATCGAGTGCGGCACGTAGAGGAAGAACGGCCGGTCCTTGTTCCTGGCGATGAAGTCGACCGCCCGCTCGGTGTACTGTGTCGTCAGCTTCGTCTGGTCGGGGTTGTACTCGACGATCTTCTCGCCGTCGATCAGCGGCAGGTCGGGGAACTTCGACGTCGGGTGCTTCGGCCACATGTCGTTGGAGTACGGCAGGCCGAAATAGACGTCGAAGCCGTGCCGTGTCGGCAGGAACTCGGGGTGGTGGCCGAGGTGCCACTTGCCGAAGCACGCCGTCGCGTAGCCGCGCTGCTGGAGGATCTCCGGCAGGAGCGTCTCGCCGCGGGAGATGCCGATCTTCGCCGCCGGGCCGAGCGCCCCGAGGATGCCGACACGGTTCGGATAGCAGCCGGTGAGGAGGGCGGTGCGCGACGCGGAGCAGACCGCCTGGGCGGTGTAGAAGTCGGTGAGGCGGACGCCGTCCTTCGCGAGCTGGTCGAGGTGGGGCGTCTTCCATTTCTGCTGGCCGTAGCAGCCGAGGTCGCCGCGGCCGAGGTCGTCGGCGTAGACGACGACGACGTTCGGCGTCGCGACGGCCGGGGCGGCGAGGAGGAGCAGACCGAGGACGGTGCAGCCGAGGCGGACCATGTGCGCGCTCCTGGGTTCGGGGTCGCGCTCATCATGCGGCAGGGGGCGGCGACGTGCAACGGAAATGCCGGCGAGCGGCGCGGCGTCAGCCCGCCGGTTGCTTCGCGAGGAAGAACCGGCGGGCTGACGCCGCGCCGCTCGCCGGTGGTTTGATAGTTACGGCAGGTTGATCTCGACCTTCGACGCCTTGCGCTGCATCGCCAGGATCTGCTGGTGCAGCTCCTCGATGCAGAACTCGCGCACCGCGTCCTTGATCTTCTCGTACTCGGACGGCTGGCCCGGCTTGCGCTCCGTCACCAGGATGACGTGGTAGCCGTAGTCGGTCTGGATCACGTCCGTGATCTGGTTCGGCTGCAGGGCGAACGCCGCCCGGGCGAACGCCTCCTCGACCATGAACTTCCGCTGGATGAAGCCGATGTCGCCGCCCTTGGGGGCGCTGGGGCACTGCGAGTGCTGTTTCGCCGCGTCGGCGAAGGCGACCTTGCCGGCGAGGATCTGCTGCCGGACATCGGCCAGCTTCTGCTTCGCGGCGGCCTTCTCCGCCTCGGTCGCCGTCGGGGCGACGCGCAGGACGATGTGGCTCGTCTTCACCGTGACGCTGTCGAAGAAGTCCTTGTAGCCGTCGTAGTACGCCTTGACGTCCTTCTCGGCGATCCGGGCGTTGGCGAAGTTGTACCACTGGATCATGCGCGTAATGTTCATCCGCAGGCCGGCCTCGTCCTGGCCGGTCTCGCGGCAGAAGTCGGCCACCGTCTTGCCCTGTTTCTGCAGGCCGGCCCCGAACTCGGCGAGCTTCTTGTCCACCTCGGCCGGGGCGACCTGCGGGCCGTTCACCTTCAGGTACTGGTCCATGAGGACGTTGTCGATCATCATCGCCAGGGCCTGCATCTTCATCTGCTTCAGGGTGTTCTCCGGCACCTGGACCGGCATCTTGCCGGACGACGAGACGACGGTGTCCAGGTCGGCCTGGGTGATGACGTGGCCGTTGACCATCGCGACGGCCTTGACCGCCCCGCCCGGCTGGGCGACCTGGGTCGTCCCCGGCACGCCCGGCTGGGCCATCGGCTGCGGCTGCACCATTGGCTGCACGCCCGGTTGCGCGCCGGGCTGCGGCTGGAGGCCGGGCTGCGCCGCGCCGGGCTTCGGGCCGGCGGGCTGCGGGGCCGTCTGGCCCGGCGTCACGCCGACGATGCCGCCCAGGAGCCCCAGGCCGAGCAGGCCGCGTAGCAGGTGAGTTCGCCCGATCATCCCTTCCCTCCTCGTATGCCAGGACCGGCCTTTCCCGAGGCCGGAAAGTCTACCCGGTCGCGCCCCCTATACCGGGATCGCCCCGCCGGGGGGAGAGCAGTTTTCGCCGCGCGGCCGGGGTTTCTCCTTCCTTTCCCGCCTCGGTTGCCTATCCTGGGACGATCGACCCCCGGAGACGACTCGCATGAACCGCTTCACCGTCTGCCTGCTCCTCGGCTGCCTCGGCGGCTTCGCCGTCCTGGCGGCGCTACCCGACCCGCCCCCCGCGCCGGCGAAGGCCGTCGCCTTCACTGGGGCCATGATCCATTCCGCAGTCGGTGCCCCGATCCCCGACGGCGTCCTCCTCGTCCAGGGGGGCACGATCGTCGCCGTCGGCGGCAAGGACACGCCGATCCCGGCCGGGGCCGAGATCATCGACGCCCGCGGCAAGGTGATCCTGCCCGGCCTGGTGGACACCCACTCGCACGTCGGCGTCTACGCCAAGCCGGGCGTCGAGGCGCACCAGGACGGCAACGAAGGCAGCGGCCCGGTGCAGTCCGGCATCCGGGCCCTCGACGCGATCCACACCGGCGACCCGGGTATCCGCATGGCCCTGGCAGGCGGCGTCACCACGGCGAACATCATGCCCGGCAGCGGCAACGTCATCGGCGGGACGACGCTGTACGTCAAGTTCCGCGGCCGGACCGTCGAGGAGATGCGCATCGCCTCGACGAACACGGTCGGCGGCATCAAGATGGCCAACGGCGAGAACCCGAAGCGGGCCTTCGAGCGCAACCGTCAGGCCCCGGGCACGCGCATGAAGATCGCCGCGCTGCAGCGAGAGCAGCTCGTCAAGGCCCAGGCCTACCGCCAGCGCTGGGCCGACCACCGCGCCGGCAAGGGGGCCGCCCCGGACGTCGACCTCGCCCTGGAGCCGCTCGTCGAGGTGCTCGACCGCAAGCGCACCGTCCACTTCCACTGTCACCGGGCCGACGACCTGATGACGGCCGTCCGCCTGGCGGAGGAGTTCGGTTTCGACCTCGTCCTGTAGCACGCGACCGAGGGCTACCTCGTCGTCGATGAACTGGTCCGCCGCAAGATCCCGGTGTCGCTGACCCTGCTCGACAGCGCCGGCGGCAAAGCGGAGACGGCCGGGCTGATCGAGGAGAACGCGGCCATCCTCGACCGGGCCGGCGTCCTCGTCGCGATCAACACCGACGACGGCATCACCGAGTCGCGCTTCCTGCTCCGCACCGGGGCGATCGCCGTCCGCGGCGGCATGACCGAGGACGCCGCGGTCCGGGCCCTGACGATCAATGCCGCAAAGCTCCTCCACCTCGACGACAAGATCGGCTCGCTCGAGAAGGGCAAGGACGCCGACTTCGTCGTCCTGTCCGGCACGCCGTTCAGCACCTTCACGCAGGTGCTCCAGACGTGGATCGACGGCAAGAAGGTCTTCGACGTTTCGGACCGGCGCGACCGGGCGTACCAGACCGGCGGCTTCGCCCTGCTCGACCCGTCGCGGCTGCCGGAGCCGCTCGCCCCGGGGACGCCGCCGACCCCGGTCAAGATGCCGGGCCGTGGCGACCACCCGGCGATCCAGGGCAGCCCGGAGCGGTTCGCCGTCTTCGCCGGGCGGGTGCATCCGGTCGCCGGCCCGGCGATCGCGGACGGCGTCGTCCTGGTCGAGAAGGGCAAGATCGTCGCCGTCGGCAAGCGCGGCCAGGTCGCGGTGCCGCCAGGGACGCCGGCCCTGACGGCGGCCGTGGTGACGCCGGGGTTGATCGACGCCCACTCCGTCGTCGGCCTGGCGGGTGCGTTCAACATCCCGGCCGACCAGGACCAGGACGAGGCGACCGACCCGAACCAGGCCGACCTGCGCGTCCTGGACGGCTTCAACCCGGCCGAGCCGCTGCTGGATTTCGTCCTGCACGAGGGCGTCACCGTCGTCCACACGGTGCCGGGTCGGCAGAACGTCATCGCGGGCCAGTCGGGCATCTTTCGCACCCACGCGACGACCGCCGAAAAGGCGACGATCCGCTTCCCGGCCGGGCTGCTCGTCAACCTCGGCGAGGTGCCGAAGAAGACCTACCCCGGCAAGCAGCCGACGACGCGCATGGGCACCGCCGGCCTAATCCGCACGGCGTTCACCCAGGCGAAGAACGCCCGCGCGAAGCCGGACACGACGCCGAAGCTCGCCGCTCTCAACCTGGCCCTCGACAAGAAGCTGCCGGTCATCTTCGCCGCCCACCGGGCCGACGACCTGGAGACGGCCCTGCGCCTCGGGGCGGAGTTCGACCTGCGCGTCCGCCTCGACCTGGCGTCGGAGGCGTACCTGATGGCCGACCGGATCGCCGACGCGAAGGTGCCGGTCGTGCTGCATCCACCGATGCAGCGGCCGAGCACGATGGAGACGTTCCACAGTCACCTCGGCAGTGCCGGCGTGCTGTCCCGGGCGAAGGTGCCGCTGGCGATCGGGACCGGCTTCGAGTCGTACGTGCCGAAGACGCGCGTCCTGCGCCGCGAGGTCGCCGTCGCGGTGGCGAATGGCCTCGGCTACGACGCCGGCCTGTCAGCGATCACGCGCGACGCGGCGAAGTTGCTCGCCATCGACGACAAGTACGGCACCCTGGAGCCGGGCAAGGTCGCCGACCTGGCCCTGTTCGACGGCGATCCGTTCGAGCAGAATAGCCACACGACGTATACAATTGTCGAGGGCCGGGTCGTGTGGGACCGGGCGGAGTACCTCAAGATCCCGTACGCCCGGCGGGCGCTGCCGTTGTCCGGCGGGGGCGGCGTCGGTTGCTGCCTGGGGATGGGGTGGTGACCGCCACCCCACATAGCCCCGGGCTTGCCCGGGGGCTTCGCAGCGAACTCCCGCCGGCTTGCCGGCGGCTATATGAAGTGACGACCTTATGCCCGTCGTCCCGTGTCCGCAATGTCGCCGACGACTGAACCTGCCCGCCGGGCTGGCCGGCAGCCTCGTCGCCTGCCCGGCGTGCGGTCACACGTTCACCGCGGCGGGGCTGGCGGTCCCGCCGACTGAGCTAACGACCGACCGCCTCGTACTGCCGACCGGGCCGCCGGTCCGGGCCGAGCCGCCGGCGAGGCTCGACGCGGTCGCCCCGTGGCTCCAGGCGGCGTTCGGGCTGCAACTCGTCCTGGCCCTGTCGTGGTGTACCTGCTTCGGGCCGGTCGCCCAGTCGTTCTGGCCGGCCGGGTTCGAGGTCGTCTACCTCGCGCTGCCGATCGCCGGCTTCGTCGCCCCGTGGTTCGTCCTGGCCGGCATCCGGGCGCTGCTGTCGCAGTCGTCCTACCCGACTGCTCTGGGCGGGCTCGTCGTCCTGCTCGGGATGGGGGGCGTCGCCTGCCTCCAAGCCGTCGGCGTCGGGGTGCTGCATCGGTTCGGCTTGCTCGACCGGTCCATCGACGCCTACTACCCGGGGCCGACCTTCTCGGTGTGCGTCCTCACCCTGCCGGGCGTGGCCGGGTTCATAAGCGTCGTTGCCGCGGTGCGCGGCTTGCTGATCCTGCACCGGCCGGACGTCCTGGCCGGGTTCCCGACGGAGGCCGGGCGATGATGACGAGGCCGATCGGCGTCCTCGACGTGATGGAGCGCGCGTCCGAGCGCGTCCGTCTCGGCCGCTCGACGGCGGAGCGGACGGCGTTTCAGAGCCCCGAGTACCACCAGGAGCAGCGGCTCCAGGGGGTGATCGAGGCGGTCCTGGACCAGTTCCGCAACCGCGACGTGCGCGAGGCACGCCGCCTGGCCGAGTCGGTGGAGGACGCCGACCTGTGGCCGCTCGAGTTCCCCGGGTTGGGCCTCGCGAAGGCGGACTTCCTGCCGGCGTGCCGCCTGGTCGAGGAGGTCGACCTGTTCCTGCGCGCCCTGCCGGCCGAGGCCCCGCGCGGCTTCGTCGTCGAGTTCTATCGGGATATCGCCACGCTCGGCGTCGTCGCCGACTGGTGCGAGGACCAGGGCTACCGGCACGCTTCGGCCGAGGCCCGCCACCTCCTGGCACGGCTGCGGCAACTCCTCTGACTCACACCGCCCCGAGGCCCGGGCCGGTAATCTCGCCGGTCTTCATCCGCCCGTCCGTGACGCGGAAGAGGCCGGGGAAGCGCCCCGCCCACGGCGCGTTCGCCGCCGGGCAGTACTGCCGGGCGTTCGACTCGATCGCCGTCACGCCGGGGACGTGGGCCGCCAGGCCGGCCGAGTGGATCAGCGACGCCCCCGGGCACGTCAGGTCCTGAACGCAGAGGAACAGGCCGTACTCGCGGGCCGCCGCCGCCATCAGCAGCGACTGCGACTGGCCCTTGCACGCCTTGAGCGCCGCCCCGGTGTAGCCCATCTCGCGGGCCAACTGGAGGCTCTCCAGGTCGAGCAGCGACTCGTCGATGACGACCGGCTTGACCTTCGACGCCGCGTGCATGACGTTGTGCCGGTTCGCCGCCAGGTCGCGGGCCGTCGGCTGCTCGATGTACGCGACGCGGTCGAAGCCGCGCGGGGCCCGCTCCTTCACCTTCGCCAGGAAGTCGAGCAGGTAGGCGACGTTCGCGCAGCGCTCGTTGAAGTCGAGCGAGTAGCACCACGTCGCGACGCCGCGGCGGCCCTGTGTCACCTCGGCGACGCGATCGACGCGGACGACGCGCTCCACGTCCCAGGCGAGGTCGTCGCCGTTGAGCTTGATCTTGAGGTGCGTCAGGCCGTCCGCCTCGATCCACTCGCCGAGCGTCTCCGGCAGGCCGTCGCCGACGCGCTGGGTGATGTCGACTTCCTCCAGCGGGTCGAGCGCCCCGACGAGGTGGTACAGCGGCAGCGACGGCACCGGGTCGCGGGCGATGTACCGGTCGAGCGTCTTGCCGGCGAACTCGGGCCCGAGGAACCGGCCGAGGTCGCCCGGCAGGAAGTCCGGGCCGAGGACGTGGTACGCACTCGCCCCACACGCCTTGCCGTAGGCGTCGTGCAGGGCGGCGTCGAACGCGCTGGCGACGACGAGGGTGCAGAGACGCGGGATCGGCTCGCCGAGGTCCAACTCGGCCGCGACGGCGTCGGCCTGGGCGAACAGGTCGTGCTCCAGTCGCATGGTGATGTCGATCGGATGGCCGCCGTCGCCGTGGCGGCGGTAGACGTCGGCGACCCGGCCGGCGAGGGCCTTCATCGCGGCGAGGGTGCGGTCGTAGCCGAGGCGGCGCGACGGGAACGACCAGACGTTGCCCAGCGGCATCGACCCGAACCCGGCCGCGGTGCCCTGGCGGTGCTCGACTTCCATGCGGACGTTGAGGACCGTGACGCGGTCGAGGGCGACGCCGCCGAACTTGATCGGCGTGCGATAGAGGAAGTCCTCGTACTCGAACGCCACGTCGGCGATGCGGACGTCGTGCGGGTTGGTCATCGGCGGCTCCCCTGAGCGAGCGTGCGGAAGGCGGCGTCGTCACGGCCGACGGCGAACGAGCGGACGCTGCCGTCGAGCATGACGAACTGGGTCCGGCCGCGGCCGAACGGCGTGCCGAACCCGTGCGGCGAAGCGTTGAGGCCGAGGTCCGGGTCGCGCCATTGTATCGGGTGGCCCCACGCCTTGTACGCCCCGTGGGCCTCGCCGAGGAGCAGGACGTTGGCGGTGCCGACGGCGTCGAAGTCGGACAGCTTCCGCGCCCGGTCGCCGCCGATGACGTGGGGGTTGGTGGCGTAGTAGTTCAGGGCGTAGCCAGCGACGTCGCGTTCGAGGCCCTGCGGGGCGGGGTGTTCCAAAACGTTGATTCGCGTCTGGAAGGCCCGCTTGTTGACCGGATCGTCCCACGGTCGCTGCCGGTCCACGAGCCGGTAAAGGTTCTCCTGTTCGAAGTACGGCAGCATCTGAACCGGCCAGCCGTGGATCGGTTCGCCGCGCTCATCGACCAGGCAGCCGGAGGGGAGGGAACCCCGAGTGACCAGGCCATATCCGATTTGTCGGAGATTGTTGTGCGAGGTGAGTTCCATCAGCATCGGCCGTTCGAGCGGCCAACGATCCGAACCGGGGAACCAACCCAGAGCGACCACCGCTCCGGTCGCCACCCAACCGGTCACGACGATCAGCGGCAACAGACAGGCAAGCGGCACGACGGCGGCCCATCGCCGGAGCCAGGGCCGCGCCACGAGGATCGAGACGAGGCCAGCCGCAAGTAGTGCCAGCCCCAACCCCAGCGCGTCGATGTGCCCCGCCCAGTAATTCCAGCCGTGGAACCGCGACATCGCCAGGTAAATGCCGGCGACGACCAGGCCAAGATAACCGACCAGGACGCCGACCTCCATCGGCACGATCGGCTCCTGGTCGTTGCTCATCGTCCCCTCCAGTGACTACCCGGCGTCACGGCTTGCCGAACGTGGCGTCCGGCAGCTTGCCGACCGCCTTGACGTCGCGCACGTCCGCCTCGACGAACACCTTGCCGTCACGCTTCAGTACCAGCTTCGTCGCGACCTTCGCGCCGTCGATCTCCTGGTACTTGCCGAAGTTGACCTCCATCGTCGCGTCCTTGAACATGTCCTCGGACGCCTTCGTCGGGAAGACGCTCCGCGTCAGGAGCAGCGTCTCCTTGTCGAGGTAGAGCTTCACGTCCGGGTAGTCCTTGCGCGTCACCTTCACGCCGAGGACGGCCCGGCCGTCGATCTTCTCCTCGGGCAGGCCCGTCAGGGTGAAGTCCTTGCCCAGCAGCGGCAGCAGGGTCGCGACGTAGCCGGCCCGGTGGTCGTTGCGCTGGACGGCCAGCTCCTCCTTGGTCATCTCCTTGACAACGTCGCCGGTCTTCGCCCAGCCCTTGTCGCGGTCGAAGACGGTGACGAACGCCCCCTCGATCTCCATGCGGAACTGTTCGGGCAGCTGCATGGCGTAGGTGCCGGTGTAGGGCAGGGGCATCCCCATGCCGTGGTAGGTGCCGACCTCCTTGTAGGTGGTCGCCCGGTGCTTGGCCAGGGCCGCCTCGCCGCCGGCGGCCTTGACCGCCTTGACGATCAGCTCGCGGGCCGCGTCGTCGCCCTGCGCCGCGCCCCGGCCGACGAGCAGGGCCGCGACGAGGAGGATACCCACGATCTTGCGCATGTGCCACTCCTTGGTTCGAGGATCGGGCCGTCGCTCGGCCCGTGGCGAGAGTCTAGCGGATTGTGAACGGAAGAACAGGTCATTTTGGAGTGGGGCGATTCATCGCCGCTTTGGGTTTCGTCTTCCGTTTTCTGATGGCTTGTTGACTCCGCCAACTCCGCCAACTCCGCCAACGGTTCCGCGCGCCTGGGCGACGATGAGCGACAATCGTGGACAACGGGGCAGGTCCGCCAGGTCCGCCAAGGTTTGCGCGCGCCGCGCGGGGTGCGTTTCACGCCGGGGACCGTCCCCGACCAACCCTCGATTCCACCCCAGTTGCGTGCGATGTGGCCAGACCAAAAGGAAGCCAAAACAAAAACGAAAGGCCAAAGCGGCGATGAATCGCCGCACTCCAAAACGGTCACCGCCGCGGCCGGCTCATCGACCGGAACTCGTCGGCGTCCGTGGCGGCGTTGAAAGTGCGCACGCTGCCGTCGAGCATCAGGACGTTGAACCGGCTCGACCCGACCGGGGAGCCGAAGGCGTCGGGTCGGCCGACCGGGGCGAGCGGGTCGCGCCACTGGAGCGGGTGGCCCCACGGCCGAAAGTCGCCGGCCGCCTCGGCCAGGCCGACGACGTTGCTCGTCCCGGCGGTGACGTCGTTCAACCGGAGCGGCCGGCCGCCGAAGACGTGGACGTTGGCGGCGTAGTGGTTGACCGGCCAGCCGTCGCGGCGGTCGATGCTCGCGCCGGGGTGCTGGAACAGGCGGAGTTCATTCGCGAACACGTCGGCGTTCGCCTTGTCGTCCCACGGCTTCGTCCGGTCGATGCGGCGATAGAGGTTTTCGTGTTCGAGGAAGGGCAGCAGGGGCACCGGCCAGCCGAGCAGCGGTTCGCCGGTCGGGCCGGTCAGGCACCCGGCGGGGAGAGAGTCGAGGCCGTCGTTGTGGTTGTGCAGTGCGACCCCTTGCTCGCGCAGGTTGTTCTGCGACTGAATCCGGGCCGCCATGGCGCGGAGACCACCCGGTTCGATCACCGCCCCGGAGGTCGCCAGCCAACCGGCCTGGTGGACGACGCAGATCATCGCCACGCCGGCGACGATCAGGGCGAGCACGACGCCGACCGCCCGTAGGGTCGCGAACCAGGACCAGGCCGGTTGCCACGACCGGCAGAGCGCGTGACAGAGGACCGTCGCCAGCCCGATGCCGACGCCGAACGTGGCGGCATGGCCCGGGGCGGTGGCGAGTTTCTCCGCGTTGCGGGTCAGGAACGGAACCCAGCCGAAGGCGAGAAAGAAGAGCGGCTGAAACGGGAGGACGGCGGAACACACGCACGACACGGCCAGGGCGGGTAAGCCGAACAGTACGACCTTGCCAAGGAGGCGGTCCCATCGGACGGGGGCTGGCTCGCTCATCGCCGCGCTCCGGTCATCTCCCGGATGAGGGCGTCGCCAAGGGCTTCGTTCTCGCCGACCACCAACTGGCGGACGCTGCCGTCGAGTTGCAGCACCTGGATGCGGCCGCCCGGTGTCCGCGAGCCGAAGCCGTGCCGGTGGCCCAGGCCGAGGGCCGGGTCGCGCAGGTGGACCGGATACGCCCACGGCCGGAGGTCCGTCGCCACCTCGGCCGCCAGGACGATGTTATTCTCCCCGAGCGGCACGAACTCGATCAGCCGCCGCGGCTTGTCGCCGCCGAGGACGTGGATGTTCGCCGCGTATTCCATCGCCGGCAGGCCATGGGCCAGTTCCTTCGGTCGGTTCGGATGCGTGAACAGGCGGACGCGCTGCCCGGCCGCCGCCGCGTTCGCCGGGTCGTCCCACGGCTTGCCCAGGTCGATCCGGCGGAAGAGGGCCTCCTCCTCGATGTACGGCAGCAGCAGCGTCGGCCAGCCGTGCAACGGCTCGCCGTGCCGATCAGCGAGGTAACCCGCCGGCAACTGCCCTTCCTTGTCGCTCAGGGCATGGAATACGCCGATGCCGATCTGCTGGAGATGGAGCTGCACGCGGCCATTGTCGCGCAACCGGTCGCGGACCCACGGCTCCGGGTCGGTCAGCGCCCAGCCGACCTGGTGTGTCAGGCCGACGAACGCCGTCCCGGCGACGAAGACGAGCAGCACCAGGCCGACGAGCCGGGCGGCGTTCGACCACCGGCCGGCGTTCGCCCGCCGCAGCAGGACGTGGGCCAGCACGGTCAGCGCGACGACGCCCACGGCGAAGACGCCGACCTGGTCCCACGCCGGCTGGACGTTCGGCGTCACCCGGCCGAGGAACCACGCCCAGCCGAAGAGGAAGTAGAACGGCAGATCGACGCCGAGCAGCGCCAGCAGGACCACGACGACCAGGACGGCGACGACCAGCTCGATCCAGGTGAAGGCCCGGCGCATCGCTCACTCCGTGAGGAGCTTCCGCAGCTCGGCCAGCGGCAGCTTCTTGATCGCCCCGGACGTGAACAGGACGTAGCGCTCGTCGCCGGCGGTGCCCGGCTCGTAGGCGAGCGGCCGATCCGGCACCTGGTCCGGCTTCAGGCCGGCGTGGTAGACGTAGCGCAGGCCGCTCACGTCCGGCGTCTCCCACACGGCCGGGGCGACGCCGGTCGTCTCGCGGTCGGGCGGGAACGCCTTGTCGTTGCCCTCGGCGTACTGCCACAGGGCGGCCCGCAGCAGGGCGAGCTTCTGCTCGCGCAGCTTTTCCTCGGCCGGGTTCGTCGGCGGGGGCGGCTCGTTGCCCGTGTCGAGCTTGTACGTCCAGCCCTGCGGCTTCCAGGCCCCGGGCGTCATCAGCTCGCGCGCCCCGGAGATCATCGTCAGGACCACGACGAAGACGAGGCCCCACAGCGTCACGACGCCGAGCGCCGACGCGTAGCCGAGCTTCGGCATCCCGGTGAAGTCGCGGGCCAGGCCGTTCCACAGCCACTTGACCGCGAACGGCGTCAGGAAGAAGACGAGCAGGAAGAACGAGATCGCCTCGACCCGCAAGCGGGCGACCTCGGTCAGGGTCGGCGTCGGCATCCCGGCGAGGAGCATGGCACCCTCCGTCACCGATTGAACAGGAACTCCTTCGTGTTGATCAGCGCCCAGAGGACGTCCTCGTAGGCGGCCTTCTTGTCCTTCGCCCCCGCGACGCGCTTCATCGCCAGGGCCAGCTTCTCCTCGGTCGGCTTCTTGCCGAGGCAGGCCAGGAAGACCTCCTCGACCTTCTCCGCGTCGGGCCGCGGGTCCTTCGCCAGCCGGTCGGCCAGGCCGCCGGGCCGGCTCAGCTTCGCCTGCACCTCGTCGCTGTTGAGCAGGTGCAGCACCATCGCCAGGTTCGCCTCGGTCACCCGTTCGCACTCGCACGCGCTGAGCCGTTGCGGCCGGCCGAACACGTCGAGGAAGTACGACGCGAACGACTCGTCCGGCAGCATGATCGCCCGCCGCGGGGCGTGCGTGTCCTCCGGCAGGCCGGGGAACTTCGTCGGGCTGCCGGTCGCCAGGCTGACCGCGTCGTAGACGACCTCGGCCGACATGCGGCGCGGGTAGTACCGCGCGAAGTTCTGCTTGTCGTGCTTGTTGAACTCGTTCGGCTCGCTCGACAACTGGTACGTCCGGCTCTTGCAGATCGTCCGGATCAGGTGCTTCGTGCTGTAGCCGTTCTCGACGAAGTCCTTCTCGAGGGCGGCGAGCAGGGCCGGGTTCGACGGCGGGTTCGTCGCCCGGATGTCGTCCATCGGATCGACGATGCCCCGGGCGAAGAAGTGGGCCCAGTAGCGGTTGACGAGCGCCTTGGCGAAGTACGGGTTCTCCTTCGCCACCATCCAATCGACGAGCTTCTGGCGCGGGTCGTCGTCGGCATCGACCTCGACCGGGCCGGCGTCGAGCGGCTGGAGCAGGGCCGGCTTGTT
>Ga0268299_1000977_pt1 | contig 64415 bp, 55 predicted proteins | sample NOBtaG_FD_193484 | JGI IMG/M metagenome (GOLD analysis project Ga0268299, IMG submission 193484) | Activated sludge microbial communities from bioreactor in Nijmegen, Gelderland, Netherland - NOB reactor | ecosystem: Engineered > Bioreactor > Aerobic > Activated sludge | place: Netherlands...
GAAGAAGTCACTCCCCAACAACTCGCTCGCGTCAATCTGTGCCAAGCAGCTTTTCACGGCGAATGGAACTACAGCATCTCGCCGCATGAGTAATTGTAACTTTTATTTATGCGCGATTCCTAAGCGGTCGATTGAGCATCGAGCGCTATTCGCCTGAGGAGCCTCAGTCTTTTGAGGAAACGGTCAATGGCACGATTCATCAAGTCACGGCGAAGTTCGATAATGGCGTTGCGATTTCGTGGACCATTGACGCGGCGAAAGACTACTCCCCACTTAAGTGCGTATTGAGCCAGAACGACAAGATTCTCAGGAGCGTCGAGTGTGATTATGAGCAGTTTGAGGGCACATGGTTTTCGATACAGGCGATTTTCTTCGAAAACGGGATCGAGATTAGCCGCATTCAGGTAAATGATGCTTCCTTTTCCACCGACGACGATGCCCGCCCGCTGTCTCCCAACGACCTGGGCATTTTTCCCGGGACGACAATCAGCCGGGAGAAGGAGCCATACTCTAAGATGTGGGATGGCGAGAAGTGCGTTTCGCTCAAAGACTATTTCGACGCCGTCAAAGCGGGGAAAGTAAATAATAAGGAATACGAGAATTATTTAAGGCGTACCGAGAAAGGTGGCCAGGGGAGTCGTCCTAAAAAATTCGACGATTCCACATATGGCCTTGTAGATGTTGAACGCACGCCCGGTCTCTGGGTAGAATACGTCCGCAGATTTATTCGCAAGAATCGACTGGATACAGCAACCTCTCGAAAGGCATGGCGGGTCCATAAAGCCTGCCAGACGGACGCGCTCAAATACCTGAAAACTCAACGTGGCGCCATCGACGAACTGGATCGAGAACTTGAAAAGGCCCGAGCCGGGGGCGAATCGGAACGCAACGCCGTCAAGGCGGCCGAGGCCCGCCGCGAGCGGAAATTGGGTCCCGTGGTCAAGATCTTCGAAGACCGATTGAGGCCCGGCCTGACTAAGTTGGTCAAGACCAAAGAGCCTGCAGCCACCGCCGCAACACCGGTATCGCCGGCGACCGGCCCATAGCCGATCGGGTGGCACTGCCAACGGCCTTTTGTTGGCGGTGCGATGGCGAGCGTTGCGCACTTCGCGCGATCACACGGCCAAGCATAAGGCCGCTTGACCGTGCCACCCTGTCGCTGATCGTATTGCCGACTTGGCCGCTTTGATCCGAACCCACCACGCAAGTGGTGGGCCGGGAAGAGGACAATACCCCTGCCAGTGCCCACCACTTGCGTGGTGGGTTCTGTGCGCCTTGCCGTGCTCCAATCCCTTTTGACCGGACAGCGCGGGCGGTGACAATGCCCCCGATGCCCGACGCGCCGCTCAACATCGCCGCATACCTGCCGCTCATGGCTCAGCGCTTGCCCGACAAGCGGGCCATCGTGTGTCCCTGCGGGCGCGACGCGGCCGGGCATGTGCGATACAGCCATTTGACGTTTCTACAACTCGATCAGGAGACCGATCGGCTGGCCCATGGGCTGGAGGCCGCGGGCCTGCGGCGGGGGATGCGCACCCTCCTCATGGTGCGGCCGAGCCTGGATTTCTTCGCGCTCACCTTCGCGCTTTACAAAATCGGCGCGGTGCCGGTGCTGATCGATCCCGGCATGGGCCGCACGCACATGGTCCGCTGCCTCGCGTCGGTCGAAGCGGAGGCGTTCATCGGCATTCCGCTGGCCCACCTGCTGCGGCGGCTCCATCCGTCGGCCTTTCGCAGCATCAAGACAGCCGTCATGGTCGGGCACCGCGCCTGGACCTGGTCGCTCGGCGGACACGCCATCGCCGACATCCGCACCGACCCCTGGCGACCGTACGACCCGGTCGAAACCGCGGCCGACGACCCCGCCGCGATCATCTTCACCACCGGCAGCACCGGCCCGCCCAAGGCCGTGCTCTATCGCCACGCTCAGTTCGACGCCCAGGTTCGCATCCTGCGTGACTACTATCACATTCAACCCGACGAGATCGACCTGCCGACCTTTCCGCTCTTCGCCCTGTTCGATCCGGCCCTCGGCATGACTGCGGTCATCCCCGACATGGACCCGACGCGTCCGGCCGACGTCGATCCGACCAAGATCGTCGAGGCGATTCACGACCACGGGGTGACGCACATGTTCGGCTCGCCGGCGCTGCTGAATCGCGTGGGCCGCTACGGCGAGATGCACGAGGTGTCGCTGCCGTCGCTGCGACGGGTGATCTCGGCGGGTGCGCCGGTGCCGGCCGAGACGCTGGAGCGGTTCACCGCGATGCTGCCGGAGAAGACGCAGATCTTTACGCCGTATGGCGCCACGGAGGCGCTGCCGATTGCCTCGATCGGCAGCGACGAACTGCTCGGCGAGACGCGGCACGAGACGGCCCGCGGCGGGGGGACGTGCGTCGGCCGGCCGGTGCCGGAGGCGCTGGTGCGGATCATTCGGATCAGCGACGAGCCGATTGGCAGCCCGCCGCCTGGTCCGACAAAGTTCCACTTTGTCGACGCTGCAAACGTCGACGCTGGTGCTGGTACAACAGAGTTCCACTTTGTTGAGGAGTCCGGGCCAGGGTCACCGATTGGAGCATTGCCCGTCGGCGACGTCGGTGAAATCATGGTGACCGGGCCAATGGTGACGCGAGAATATTTGAACGACGATCGGGCCAACGCGCTGCACAAGGTGCGCGATTCGGAAGGCCGCATCTGGCATCGCATGGGCGACGTCGGCCGCATGGACGAGCAGGGGCGGCTGTGGTTCTACGGCCGCAAGGCCCACCGCGTGGTGACGGCGGGCGGCACGCTCTTCACCGAGCCGGTCGAGGCGATTTTCAACCAGCATCCGGCGGTCTTTCGCTCGGCGCTGGTGGGCATCGGCCAGCGGCCAAATCAAACGCCGGTTGTGTGCGTCGAATTGGATGAAGATGCGGGCGAGTGTCTCGGGCTGGAGGAGGCGTTGTCGGCGCTCGCGGCGGCGAACCCGATTACGTGCGGTATTTCGAAGTTCCTGCGGCATCCGAAGTTCCCGGTGGATATTCGGCATAATTCGAAGATATTTCGAGAGAGACTGGCGGCGTGGGCGGCGGAGAGAATGGCGAATTTCAAGTAACAAGGCCATCGTGATCGCGAGGCGCTTGATCGGAGCCGGGCTGTCCTCAGCCCGGTCGTGCCGCCCATGTGCAGTAACTCGAATGCAATCCGCGATACGTAGGGGTTTCGCAACGTTCACCGGCCTGAGGACAGGCCGGCTCTGATCGTACGGCAACAATTGCCAGCTCAATCGCCTCCTTGTCTAATCTGGCATGCACACAGAGAGCCTCCGGGCGGGGCAATTGGCGCTGGTCACCGGCGGAGGCGGCTTTCTTGGCACCGCCATCGTCGAGCGCTTGATCGCGCGCGGCGTGCGGGTGCGGAGCCTGTCGCGCGGGGATTATCCGCATCTACGCAAACTCGGCGTCGAACAGGTGCGCGGCGATCTGTCGATTGCCGCCGCCGTGTCGGATGCCGTGCGCGGCGTCGATGTCGTCTTCCACGTCGCGGCCAAGGCCGGCGTGTGGGGACCCTTGGCGGACTATTTTGAGACGAACGTCAATGGAACGCGGTCGGTCCTCGCGGCGTGCAAAGCCCACGGCGTGCGACGACTGGTGTATACCAGCTCGCCGAGCGTCGTCTTCGACGGACGCGATCAGGCCGGCGTGAACGAATCCGTGCCGTATTCGTCGCACTTCCTTGCCGCCTATCCGATGACCAAGGCCGAGGCCGAGCAGGCGGTGCTGGCCGCGAATGGTCCCGATCTGGCAACCGTTGCGCTGCGGCCGCACCTCATCTGGGGTCCGCGTGACAACCACCTCGTGCCGCGCATCCTCGCGCGGGCGAATTCGTTGCGGCGGATCGGCCGCGTCAATCCACTGATGGACAGTGTCTATATTGACAATGCCGCCGATGCACATCTGCTCGCCGCCGACCGGTTGCAGCCCGGAAGCCCGATCGCGGGCAGGCCCTATTTCATCTCCAACGGCGAGCCGCGACCGGTCTGGGATCTGGTGAATGCGATCCTCGCGGCGGGGGGCAAACCGCCGGTGACGAAGTCGGTGCCGCGGTGGCTGGCATTTGCGGCGGCGTGGGGCATGGAGACCTACCATCACCTGCGAAAGCGGCCCGACGAGCCGCGCCTCACGCGTTTCGTCGCCGCCGAACTCAGCACGGCGCATTGGTTCGACATTTCGGCGGCCCGGCGTGATCTGGGGTATGCGCCGACGATTTCCATCGATGAGGGGTTGCGGCGGCTGGCCGAGTGGCTGCGCAAGGAGGGCGCGTGATAAGATTCGCTAGAAACACGACGTGCGTCGTGATGTTCATGTCGGCGTGCATGGCTTGTGCTGGCGGCGCGTATGCTGCGCCGCAGGCCTCGACCGTCAAGTCAGACGAGACGATCGTCTTGTTCCCAACGGTGGCCCACCTGCCGGCCGGCGGCGATGAGTGGGAGGTCGCATTGCACGGCTGGATCTATGAGCCGAGCCGGTTTACCACGCTGAAGGAATGGTGGGCGAAGATTGCCCCGGACGAAGCCGACGTCGACGAGGAAAATGACCTCGACGACGATGTCGATGAGGATGCACAGATCGCAACGAACGGCGCGGTCCGCGGACAGACGACGTCGATGCCCGCGTCACAGCCGCGAGTGCGCAAGCGCGACATTCTCCGGGCGCGGGCGCACTTTTTTCTGGTCGACAACGAGCGCGGCAAGCGAATCGCCATACGCGTGGCCGGCGCCCGCCATGTCACCGAGCCGTCCACTCCGAACGGTCACTTTCGGGGGATTGCCCGGCTCGACAAGCGCGTATTGAACGATCATTGCCCCGTGCCCAGGCCGGGAGAAGTTGAGCGGGATGTTGCGATTCCGATCCAGGTCGATCTACCCGACGGCGACGACCGCTTTTTTGCGACGGACGTGTATTTCCTTCGCGAGCGCGGCGTCAGCGTCATCTCCGACATCGACGACACCATCAAGATCACCGAGGTGCAGAGCAAGAGAGCCTGCACCCGGAACACGTTCCTGCGACCCTTTCGCGCCGTGCCGGGCATGGCCGCGCTGTATCAGGCATGGGCCGGGCAGGGGGCGACGGTCCACTACGTCTCGGCCGGCCCGTGGCAGTTGTTCGTGCCGCTGCGGGACTTCATGAGCGAGGCGGGTTTTCCGGCGGGGCCGATGCTGATGCGGGAGTTTCGCTGGAAGGACCGGTCAGCCTGGGACTTGTTCGACTCGCCGCACGACTACAAGGTGCGGATCATCGCCGGGATCATCGACAGGTTTCCCAATCGCCGTTTCATCCTCGTGGGCGACTCGGGTCAGGATGACCCCGAGGCTTTCGGTGAACTGGCCCGTCGTTACCCGGAGGCGGTCCGGCGCGTGCTGATACGCGACGTCGGCGGCGGATCGGAGCGGATGGCGAAGGCATTTCTTGGCGTTCCGCCCCACAAATGGCGGGTGTTCAAGGACCCCGGCGAGATCGACCGGAGCCTCGAATCGCTCCTGGCAACACCGCCGGCGCTTGCCTCGCAACCGGCCCAAAGTCGGTGACAATTCTCCGTCCGTCGCCGTCGGAGGTGTGATCGGAGGGCGTGGATCCTCCGAATTCCCCCCGGTTTGAGGGGGTTCGGTGACGTTGCCGTGAAAAAAAACTGCGTAAATTAAGGGTTTTCGTTGTGCCTGCCCGAAGAAATAGGTACATTCCGGCGGGTTTGGCCGTGTGTTGCGGTCGAACCACGCTGTTGAATGTGGTCAACCTGAAGGAGGACCCATGGCCAAAAACGCGAAAACAATGAGCAAATCGGCCCTGATCGGCCATCTGGCCGAGCAAAACGAGATGACTCGCAAGCAGGTCGTTTCGTTCATCGACACCCTTGTCAATACCGCCTACAAGAACGCGAAGAACGGCTTCACGTTCCCCGGCATTGGCAAACTCGTGCTGGTCAACCGCAAGGCGCGGATCGGCCGAAACCCAGCCACCGGCGAGTCGATCAAGATTCCCGCCAAGAAGGTCGTCAAGTTCCGCGTGGCCAAGGCCGCCAAGGACGCGATCCTCGTCAAGTAATTCGCCACCACCGCGTGTGACCCGCGGGCAACCGGGTCGAGCGGGCGCGTGACAACGGTCAGCGCTGCGCCGCCGCCCAACAAAAGCGCCTATCAAGAATTCCGCCCGAACGGGTCAATTCGGATCAACGAACGCCCCGCCGACAGAACGCTGTCAGGCGGGGTGTTTTGCGTTTTGAACTGGGCCATCGCCTTCCCGGCGTCTCTATTGGCGAATCGCATGAGTTTTCACTCGTCGGGTCCGGGACCTTTTTCTTCACGCAAGTTGTGGGCCGAATCGCGTTGGCGGGCGTTCTATTTGCCAACAGCGGGTCGCCGGAACAAAATGCCGGGGTACAGCAATCTGATATCCGCATGAAGGAGACTCCCATGGATGCCCAACGCATCGGTCGGGTACGCAACGCGATGAAAGCGGCTGGCCTTCGCGCCATTCTCTTGTCCAATCCCAAGAACGTCCGCTACGTGACCGGCGCGCGGGCGATGATGTTCGACATGGTGCAGCCGTTTAACGACCTCGAGTACCTCGCCCTGGTTCATCCGGATCGGGTCGACATCCTGTGCGACGGACGCTACTTCAGCGGCGCCAAGGGCTATTCCGGCGTGACGCCCCAATTGCTGGAGACGCCCAGTTCGGCCGCGGTCATCGGCAAGAAGATCAAGGACCTGATCGGCGAAGCGAAATGCTCGGTCGGATTCGAACAGGAGGCGTTGATTCATCGCGACGCGGTTGAGTTGTTTCAGGCCGTGCCGGAGTATGAGTGGATCCCCGCCGACAGGTTGCTCGCCCGCCAGCGCGAGATCAAGACGCCGGCCGAGTGCGAGTTGATCCGCCAGGCACAGGCCATCACCTGCCAGGCGTTCAATCACATCGCCGGATACATCCAGATCGGCATGACCGAGCAGCAGGTCGCCGCCGAGATCGAAGACTACATGCGCGAGCACAGCGAGGGGAATAGTTTTCACCCAATCGTCGCGTTCGGCGCGACCGGTGCGAACGCCCACTACACGGCCTCGGCGACGCGCAAACTGGAAAAAGGCCAGTTGGCGCTGGTCGACTTCGGTGCGATCTACGGCGGCTACTGTGGCGACCTCACGCGAATGATCTGCATGGGCAAGGCCGACGCGCGGCAGCGCGAGGTATATGACCTGGTGCTGGCGGCGCAGATGGCTTGTCTGGCGGCGATCAAGCCGGGCGTCACGACGGGTTCGCTCGACGCGGTGTGCCGTGACTATTTCAAGGCGCACAATTGTGCTGAGAATTTCATCCACGGCACCGGCCACGGCGTCGGCCTGGCCATTCACGAAGACCCGCGTCTCAAGCAGAAGTTCGAGACCATTGTCGAGCCGGGCATGGTCTTCACCGTCGAGCCGGGCTTGTATTACGAGGGCTGGGGTGGTATTCGTATCGAGGACATGGTCATCGCCACCGAGACCGGCCATGAGAATGTCACCACGTCGTCCAAGGAATTGCTGGAGTTGCCGGTGTAATCGGGTCAATCAACGAGTCGATTTACCGGACAATCGACGTAGCGTGCGGTCGAAGGCGCGCACCGGGTCGGCGACATGCCGACGCAAAGGCCGTCGGCATGGCACCCGGCTCCATCAAGCCGATCGCGCGAGTATTCGACAAGATGCGTCATCTGAGTCGATGACGCAACATCAAGCGAGGAATCAATGAACCGTTTTATCTTCAGCGTCGGGGTGATCATCGGTTGCGGTTTGCTGTCCGGCTGCGCGGGCAGCAGTCGCAATGGCGTCAACATCGAAAAGATCGACAGCGCGGTCGCGTTGAAATCGCGGCTGGACGCGGGGACGATCACCGCGGTCGATACCCTGGATGACGTGCACTACAACGACGGCCACATCCCCGGCGCGACGCACTGCGACTATGAGAAGATGTCCCCCGACTGCCTGCCGGCCGACAAGACGACGCCGCTGGTCTTCTACTGCGCCGGCGGCATGTGCCCGGTCAGCCGGATGGCCGCGGAGAAGGCGATCGACTACGGCTATACCCAGGTCGCGATCTACGAGGGCGGTATCAAGGGTTGGAAGGCCGCGGGCATGCCGGTCGAGAAGGCCGCGAAGTAAACGGGTGAGACACGTATAACTTTGACCCCGATGGCATCCGGCGTGCCACCGCACTGTGAGCGGTGCGTGCGCGGCTTGGATGTTGGGGGTTATTCGCACGTCTGTCGTAGGACTGGCTGCTGTTGATGTAAAGCAAGAGGCCGGTCGGAAGTCCGACCGGCCCCGTGTGTACGGACAACAGTATTCGATGAATCAGTCGGCCTGCATCATGCCGGGCTGCAGCCCCTGCGGCGCCTGAACGGGCGCCAGGCCGCCGCCACCGGCGTTCTGCTGATTCAGGAAGGCGTCGATGGTGCGAAGGACGCGGGCACGCTGATAGGGGTCGGTCGCGCCGCCGATGGCGCCCTGATTGATGCCGCCGAAGAAATGCAGCAGCGGCAGGCCCGCGGCCAGATCTTCTGGATATCCGTTGAAGATGTAACTTCGATCGCGAATGAACTGGCGGTCCAATTCCCATTGCCGCTGCTCGCGGGCCGTCGCCGGATAGGGGGCGTAAAAGTCCGGCACGCTCACGACGAGGTCGCTGATGTCATAGATGGCGGTCGTGTACGTCTGACCATCGGCGCCCGTGAACGGCTGGCTTTCGTAGACCACGCCGTCCCGGTAGCGGGCACGGTTCCGCGTCTTCGTGGCGAAATCCGCGGGATAGGTCAAATCGGTCGTGGGCACAAGGGTGTCTTCGTGGGTGCGCAGAACCCAATCCACATGGTTCTGTCGAAGTGCCGCCGCAACCGAACGGTCGTACACATGCTGGTCGCTGTCGTGTATCGCGATGGCGTTGTCGTTGCCGGTGTCCGCCGTCGTGACGGGGGCCGGATCGGCGGGCGGGGTGGTGGCGTCGGCCGGAGGCGTTGTGTTGACGGGCGTCATTTCTCCGGCGTCGCCAAGGGTCAGCGACTCGTCCACCTGCCGGGCCTTGGCCAGCCTGCGATCGGCTCGTCGCGCCGAGTTCAATGCCTGCTTGATCTGCTGGCGATAGATGCCGACGTCCACATCGGGCGGCAGGTTGTCGAGATTCATGCCAGCCGATTGCGCCTTGGCCTTGGCCAGGGCCGCATCACCGTCGCGCAGCGCGGCACGGGCCTGCACCAGTTCGAGGCGAACTTCGGCCAGCGTTTGCTGGACGCGCGTGGCCTGCTGCCGCTCGATGAGGTCGAGCGCCTCGCGGTCCTCCGCGGTCAGGCGACCGGCGGCGCGCTTGGCGTTGAGCAGTCGCGCGTAGTTGGCCTGGTCGGACGGTGCGAGACGATAGGCCTTCTCGTACAGGGCGAGGGCGATGTCATGGCGCTTCTGAGCCATGAACTTGTCGGCCTCTTTGGACAGTTTGCGCGCTTCGGCCGCGTCGGCGGATCGAACAGCCGTCGCCGCGGTGACGCCGCCGCCAGACTGAACCGTGAGGCCGACTGACTGGGCCAATGCCGGCGCGGCACTCAAAGACAAGACGATCAGGGCGTGAGAGGCAAGAAACGTGCGGGGCATACTCGGGCTCCTCGGTGGGTGGGACCAACTGGGCAAGAACCCTGGCGGGGCGCAGGCTTGGGCCTGCGGGTCGATCAAATTGGGTCCGCCAATAAAGGGGCCGACATTGATCTCGCTTTATTGTTACCGGTCAGGGCCCTCGCGGTCAAGCAGGTGCCCGTAATTCCTTCATCGACAGGAGGATAGTCTCGTTATTTACGGACTTGCGACTCCGGACACTTGAGCCGTTCCTCGCCGCCTTGCGGGGGGGCGTACGTTCCCGACAATAGGCGGGATGTCCGAACCGGCACCCAGTTCCTGCGACCTGACCCTGCGCGTTCGCTACGCCGAGAGCGATCCGATGGGGTTTCTGCATCATTCCAAATTTTTCGAGTATTTCGAGATGGGGCGGACGGAGTTGCTGCGCCTGGCCGGGTTTGTCTACCGCGACCTGGAGGCGGCCGGGGTGCTGTTTGCGGTTGCCAAAGTGGAGTGTCGCTTTCGGGCGCCCGCACATTATGACGACGTTCTCACGCTGACCACGCGGATAGATCGGATTACCCGGTCCAGAATCGACCATGTCTATACGCTGCGCCGGGATCAGACGCTGATCTGCGAAGCCGCGAGCACGCTTGCGTGCATCAACCGCGAGGGCCGCCTGATTCCCATTCCGGATGAGATTTTCGACAAGGCCCAGGCCGGCATGTCCAAACCGGGTTAATCGATCGGGGGCCGTCTTCTTGTTATATCTGTTTGTCGCCATTGGGTTGGTTGCGTTCGCGTCGGCGCTCTACGGCATACTTGCGCAGGTGCAACTCCTGGCGATCATCCGCAACGGCCGCGCGACGGCCGTCGATCTGGCCGTCTATCTCGGGCTGGATTCGCTGGAGGAACTGGACGCTTTGCGCGAGGCGCATCCGGATCTTCTGCGCGTGGTGCCGGGCCCGCCGGGGACCTATGAGCATGTCGAGTTCACCTTCAGTTCGCGGCGGGTGAAGGCGCTGCGGCGAAAAAGTCGCATGTCGTGGATCGAACGCCTCCCGGTGCGCCTGGTGTCGGTGCTGTTGCTGTTGGCGGCACTGGTGCTGGGCCACGAGCGGACCGCGGGGTGGCTGGTGCTGCTGGCCGCGGTGCTGGTGGAGGCCCTGCGGTGGGTGGTGACGCGATCGACGGGCGGGGGTTCGGAATTCGACGAGGAGACGGCCGTCGCGATGGGCGAGCCGATCTATGAATCCGACGGAGAGAGGGTGGTCGCCACGTCGTCGGCGGTGGATCGGATCGACGATGCCGAGCCCGAGGAGTTCGGCGAGCCGATCTACGAGGAAGATGAGCCGGCGGCGTTTGTCGAGGCCATCGGGGGCGACGACGATGCGGCGATGTCCGTCGCCTTCGAGCCGGCGCCGGCCTTGCGTACGTTTACGACCATCGTCTTGCTGCGACAGCCCTGGCGACCCGCCGAGTCCCCCATTGTCGGTGGCTTGCGCCGCGCCGGGCAGCGCGACGCGGTCGGGGCGTCGGCCAAGGGAGGCGCGCCCGATCGGGTGCGTCTGAAGTGCTCCGACATCATCGTCAACGTGGTCAATCACCCGGAAAAGGTCGATGCCGACACGCTGGCCTTCGCGGTGAACCAGTCGTGGCACTGGCCCGAGGCGGCCGCGGCGTCATCGGCGCACGTCGCGCACCTCACGATTGCATCCAGCCATGGCGCAAACGTCCGTCCCGCAGACCTGGTGCGTTTGCATCATCGCGCTCACCTCGCGGTATCGGAGTTCGCGCCGGTCGTGGCCGCGCTCTGGCCTGCGTCGGGGCGATTGACCGGGGTCGATGAACTTCCGGCCCTCGCAAGCAGGGGAAGCGGTTTGCTCGAGACCTGTGTCACGTTTCGCGCGTACGATTCAGATTCTGAGGTTGAAGGCGGCACGCTGCATGTCATCGACACGGTCGGGCTGAGCGCGCTGGCGGGCGCGGACCTGGAGTGGATCTCGGGCGAACCGCCGTCGGAGTCGGTATCGGCGGCGCTGGCGGATCTGGCGGAGCGGTTGTTCTCCGGCGAAATGCCTGCGGCGGAGGGCGACGTATTGGAATGGCCGGGCGTGGGACAGGTCGGCGTGGTTCGACGTCGATCGCAATTCAGCCCGGACCGGGAGGTCCTCGGGCTTGAGCGGGCCTAATGCGCGGCCGGTCCGGCTTGCGACAGTCGCCACAGGTCGATCCACTCCGCGACGCTGACATTCTCCGGCCGTGCATTCGCATCGATGCCCATCTGTTTGATCGCCTGCTGGATCATCTCCGCGTTTTCAAGCGACCGTGCATTGTTCATCAGCGTCTTGCGTCGATGCTGGAACAGGGCGCGAACGAACTCCGCGAACGGCTTCGGCGGCGACAGGCCGTCAGGCCGGGGCACGGTCACATCGAGCCGGAGCATCGTCGAATGGACCTTTGGTCGCGGCCAGAATGCCTGCGGCGGACACGTACAGGTGCGTTTCGGTGTGGTCAACGCCTGGGTCACGATGCCGACCGGCCCGTAGTCGCGGGTCGACGGCGATGCGAGAAAGCGATCGGCGACCTCGGTCTGCACGGTGAAGCAGAGTCGCGTCATCGGCAGGTCCGACAGCAGCAGGTCGAGGACCAGCGGCGTGGCGGCGTCGTAAGGGAGGTTGGCCACCAGAATGAGCGCACCGCCGGGAAGGGCGTCGCATGCCCGGCGCACGGCGGCGACCATCGCCGGTGCGAGCGTCGATTTGTCCTGAAGGCAGTCTCCGCGCACGAGGTGAAAGGTCGGACGGCTTCCCAGCATCTGCTCCAGGTGATCGGCAAGGTGGGTGTCGATTTCCACCGACACTACCCGGCCGGCGCGTTCCAGCAGCAAGCCGGTCAGGCTGCCGGTGCCGGGTCCGACCTCCAGCACGCAGTCCTGCGGGGAGAGTTCCGCGGAATCGACGAGGCGCTGCATGAGATTGCGGTCGATGAGAAAATTCTGGCCGAATCGATGGACCGGATGGCGACCGAGGGATTCCAGCAGCGCGACGATCTGAGTCTTGGTCTGAAAGGCGTCGCTGCTGGGTGGGTTCACGGGTTGCTCCGGCGAACGGATTATAATGGGCATTCGGCTGCATGCGTGCGCACGGCGGCAACGCCCAGCCGAAAGGACGTCGAGGAGTCGCATGAAAGAGTCGCATGAAGTCCTGCGCGAAGCCGCGGAGCGGGTCGGCGTGAAGTTGCTGGCCGCCGAACTGCGGGTCAGCACGGCGCTGATCTACAAATGGTGCGAAGAGGCGGTCGCTGACGATCCCGACGCCAGCGGCACGCGTAATCCGCTGGATCGGCTGCGGCAGATCGTCGAAGTCACCCAGGATCTGGGCGTGGTCATGTGGCTTTGCCACCACGCGCGGGGATTCTTCGTTCACAATCCCGCGGACTCGAGTCGCGACATCGGGCAGGACCTGCTGGAATCGACGCGGCAGTTGGTGCTGGGCTTCAGCGGATTGTTGAACGAAGTCAGCAAGTCCGCGGCGGACGATGGTTCAATCACTCCCAACGAAGCCAAGCGAATTCGCGAGACATGGGAGTCCCTCAAGACCACGGCTGAGTCATTCGTGGTCGCGGCGGAGCGGGGCATTTATACCAAGCGCAAGGCGAAGTGAGCGGCGAACGCATGAGACTGTTGCGATTGATTTTGAGCGGATGGGTGCTCGCGGCACTGACCGGCTGCGGCGGCGGCGAGGGAGCCGACGGATTCGGGCAGGGCGGCTCGGCCAAGACGAAAAATCCGCCGCCGTCGAACGAGTCGGTCTTCGTCAAGCGCCCCGGCGCCGGGGCGAAGAACCTGGGCATGGCCTATCAGGACGGTTTCAACGCCGGTCGCAATTCGACGACCGACTTCAACATGAACTGGATGAAGAACTGGGACAAGGACGCCGCCTGGCGGACCGAGTACGATCGCGGGTGGAAGGAAGGGCGCAATCTGCGCAGGCTTCAGGACGAACGGGCAAAGCGGGCCGCGGCGTAACCCGGTTGCAGTCGGCATGCAGAAACGCGGGCAAAGACGAGGATGGCAAACTCCATGGAACCCAGGGTTGAATTGAAGTCGGGCGTGACCATTGTTCACCTGCACGGCGAGTTGCGCGGCGAGGATGGCGGGTCGATCCTGGCAGTGGTCGAGAAGTTGCTGGACGGCGCGTCGCCGCGCGTCGTGCTGACGCTGGCCGAGGTGAGTTACATCAGTTCGGCCGGGCTTGGCGAACTCGTCCGCCTTGCGGCCCGGGCCAATTCGCAGAGCGCCCGCATGGTGCTGGCCCAGACGTCGCCGTTCGTCGGGGGCGTGTTCAAGGCCACACGGCTGGACAAGTTTTTCGAGATTTTCCCGACGACCGACGCGGCGGTCGCGGCCCTGGCGCGTTGAGCGGCAGCGCACCCAATTTCAAATCGGCTTCATCTGTCATGCGAAGAACATGGGCATGTCGTCGATGTCCATCGTCCGACCTAATTCACCTTCTGAACGGCATCGGCGGGCGCCTTCCAGATGAAGGTGCGGGCGGAGTTGGTCTGCAATTCTGAGAGGGCGGTTCGAAGTCGGGGATAGTCGTTTGCGAGAATGAGGCAACTGGGGACGCTGACGCGCTGCTCAAGAATGACCTTCCCCTCAGACGAATCGACGCGCTGGTAGGCGCCTGCGTTGTCCTTTTCACTGGAGCCGATCGTGCGCGGCGTTGTCGTGAGACTCCAGTCCTTGGGCGACTCAATCGTGACCTTCAGCGTTTGTACGAATACGTCCGCGATGCGCATGGGTCGCTCGCGCTTGCTGGTGCGCAGCGGTATGGGCACGTCTCGCGTCCACGGGCCCTCGGCCGCGAGTTGCAGCATGCGGTGTCCGTCCACACTCGGCACCGCGGCGTTTGAGTGGACCTCGGCGGAGAGTTCGATTCGGTCGTCGCTCAGAGATCGGACGGAAACGGACTTCACCGTGATGTCGGGAACGACTCGTTCCAGCATCCCGGCAGCGAATTGCTTGCGCTCATTCTCGGTTTGAAGATCCTTTCCGCGGCGAAACGCCCGCGTTGCATCAATGGAGAATCGCCCGGTCCATTTGCCGTCGGACGCGATCTGAATGGTGCCGGCAATGTCGATCCTGCTGCCCGGGATCGGTTCGCCAAACTTGTAAAGCGTCGGTTGTGGCGATTCAACTTTTCCGTCTTTCAGGAAGCACAGCCGGCGGGGATCGCAGGCCGAGTCCACGAAGATTCGACCGCGTTCGGCGTTCCAGTAGGTCTCGGTGTCGGATGTCGAAATGACGACGCCCGAATACTCCGGGGCGACGCGGCCGTAGAAGGGCGGCTGGCCCGGTTGCTGCATATTACTTCGTCGCACGATCATGACAAATGGCTTTACGGACAATCCTGCCTCGCGGCACAGTGCGGTGAACAGGGCGGCGCACTCGCGGGGCGTTGCATATCGGCTGAGCAGGACTTCGTCGGATGCGCGGGGCGAATCGGGGAGGTAGGCCGGGGAGGCATGCACGACCGTCACCGCTTCCCGGAGTTTTGCGTGGATCGTCTGGATCAGTTCTGAATGGCCGGTTTTGCCTTTTGTCCACTCTTGAACGCGAGCCGAAAGCAGATCGGACTTCTTCGCATCGTCGTCAAGACGACCCAACAGGCTCGCGATCCAGGCCTGATCCCGGGATGCCGGGTAGACAAACCACCTACATCCTTCGTCGGCAGTCCAGGCCTGCGGCTCATCGCGCACAGCGAGCACGTTCTCGACCCGGCAAGACGTCGGGTTTGCATCATTGACCGCGAAACTGCGGACAAGGCATGGAAACTCCGTCTCCACTCGCTCGTCGATCTCCAGCGACGCCTTCATCCCGGGCTTGGTGACGCGTTCCCATTCCAACTCCAGAATCGCTCCCGGCTCGATCGCGCTGTAGGTCAGCACCAATTGCTGGATCGCCGCGAAGGCCGGCCAGCCGGCGCATTCGCCGGGGGCCACCGTGTTGCGCGAATACTCGGGTATGTCCATGGCACGGCCGTCGGGCGTAATCGTTCGCGCGACCAGCACCTTCACGGTCTGCCAATCCTTGTTGTAGGTGATGCGCGGGTCGGCGAATGCGCCGATGGCCCGGTCGTGTTTGATGAGCACGCGCTTCTTCTCATGTTGCGTGATCGCGCCGTCCGGGGCGACGGTCCACTTCTGATCCCACGAGAGGATGATCGCGTCGGCGTCTTTGAACTCGTCGGGGATGCGGGGAAGTTCGTACTTGACGGTGGCAGCGGTCGGCGCGGGCGTATCGGCGCGCGCAACCCACGACGAAGAAAGCGCGATCCCCACGAACGTCAACAAACAGGCTTTAGCGAGATGCACGGCTTTCCTCCCGTCCGCAGGCGACCCAGTCGCTGCCCAGTTTCTTCAAGGCGTCGATGGCCTTCTTGTAGTTTTCGTATTCGTTGACCGGCACGATGTGCTTCTTCAGGTCGAGTTCGCACGAATATTCGATGCGACCGGCCTGGGTGCTGATGTCGAATTTCATCGAGGCGGCCGGGCCGTCGAGCGTGACATTCTCCGGCACGGTGATCGGCAGCCAGTCGGCGGGCAGGTCGATCGACTCGCGGCAGACGAGCCGGCGGGTCGAGCGGATTCGCAGGGGGTGCTTGCGGTCCTTCACCTCGACGCCGGCGCTGTCGCGAATGTCCGACATCAACAGGTCCATCAAGACGCCCGTCATGGCCGGCAGTTTGAAGAACCGCCGTCCGCCCGCGCCGACGGTGTAGGACGCGGCGGTGGCCTCCATGCGAATCTGGGCGGCCTGTGAGAAGTCGACGGGGTCGGTGATCTCAAACGAACCGAGCAGGGTGTTCGGCGACAGGAGTCGCAGACTCTCTTCCAGTCGGCCGGGTCGGTTCTGCGGCCTCAGGCCGGACATGGCCCGGCGCAGGGCTGTCTCGGGCGCGCCGAGGGTGGTGACGGCGAAACTGGTCTGGAGACCGCCGTCTTCCTTGATCGCGGATTTGACCAGCCACTCGGTCGCGTTGTCGGCCGGCGGGCTGTAGGGCGAGAGTTGCAGGCCGGCCTCGCCCTCGGGCGTGCCATAGACCACCGCCTGCAACTGCTCGGCGCTGGACCACATCTCGCGGCTCTTGGGCAGCCACGTGGGGTCGAGCAGTCGGAACGAGCCGTCCTTGTTGCGGATGCAGGTGACCGCATGGTTGAACTGATCGGCCGGGGTCTGCTCGACGCGCGATCCGGCCTCGGTCATGACGATGTAGGAATCGAAGCCGGCCTCGCGGAGCATGGCCACCAGCAGGCCGGCCTTGTCCTTGCAGACGCCGCCGCGATCGTGAAAGGTCTCGATGGCCGGGTGCGTGGTGTAGCCCTCGTGCGCCCCGCGACAGGTGCCGACGTAGCGAACATTTTCGGCGACCCAGTGGTTCAGTAGTCTGATCTTGTCGTCATCATCCCTGGCGTCGGCGACGATTTCCCTGACCTTCGCCTTGATCGCGTCGTCGGTCTGAAAACTCTTCTCGTTCTCCTGGTAGAACCAGCGGGCCTTCTCGTGCCAGTCGCTCAGGGTGGCCAGGACCAGTTTGCAGCGAACATCCGAGCCGCTGACCATGTTCGGCTCGCCCTTGAATGCGGGTGTATTCTTGCTGCTGAAGGTGTAGACGGTGGTGGGGCCGTCAAAGCGCACGCTGGTGGTCAGCGAGCCGTTGACGATTTCGTACTGCAGCGGCTTGTTCTTCGGGGCGCGAACGACGTAGCGCTTTTCGATGATCGGCACGCCCTCGTCCCAGATGACCTTGTCGTACCAGTGACCGGGCATTGGCGGCTTGAGCGACGGGCCGCCGGCGGTCGATGCACCGGCCGTCGAGGCGGAAGCGCCCGCGGCGTCGGCGAGATAGGCGGTGTTGAAGCCTTTCTTGACATGCGTCACTTCGACGGCATCGCCCACGGCGAGATTCGGAATACCGACAATCGTCTGAAGCGATCCCCAGAAGATGATCCCTTGCGGGGCGGGCTGCGAAATGGCGGACTTTGCGTCGATGTCGTCAATCCTGCCGTCGGCCCGGTGAACGCGGACGCGCTCGACGGTCAGCACATTGGTGGCCGGGTCGTAGTCCCAGACCTGGCGGCATTGCGACTTCGCGCCGCCTTCCTTCAGGATCTTGACCACGCGGGTGTTCACCGCGGTGCCCATGCCATCGTCGGCGACGGTGATGTCGGTGCCGTCGCAGACGACGACGTAGTCGGCGCCGTCAAAGTCGCCCTTGGCGGCGGCGATCTTGGCGGCGATGTCGTCGGCAGGTTGGGCCGGTTCATGGGCCAACGCGGTTGCGGCAAAGGACGCCATCAGGCATGCAATTGCACCGAGATGAATGCGATTGCGTCGGAAATCGGTCATGTGTGTTGCCATAGTCGACACTCCCTTTGAAAGGTGGACGCCGGAGGGAATCGATTGCTTGCGCAATCGGCTCATTTTCTTGAATCCGTCACCCAAGAGGCGATAGCGCATTCTCGCTGAACTCGCCTGACCCTCCGAGATTGGAGGCACCCTCGCGTTCGCACTGGCTGACGAGCAGCCAGTGGCACAGACTCACGCTCGCACTGGCTGACAAGCAGCCAGTGGCACAAGATCGCCACTTTGGGGCGACCCCTTCGACTCGTGCTTACCCCGACGGCTTCTCGCGGATGCCCATCACGTCCTTCTTGTACACGCGGGTGCCCAGGGCCCGGCTGTATTCGGTCCAGTCGCTCTCGGGGTTTTTCGCGTCGCGAATTTCCGCGAGGCACATGTTCAACTTGGCGTCGATGTTGTCGAGGTAATGCACCGCCACGGCCTCCGGGCAGGCCGGAAGGCGCGGGCTGCCGAATTCGTAGGTGCCGTGGTGGGCCAGCACGATGTGCGTCAGGATCGTCTGCAACTCTTCCGGGAAGGTCTTGCCGGTCTTGCTTTCCACGTCGGCAATCTTGCGATCGATCCACACGGCCGCCTGGGTGATGTGGCCGATGAGTTGGCCCTGCGTGGTGTAGGCGAAGTTGGTGTCGTAGGTCAGTTCGGCGGTCTTGCCGATGTCGTGCAAAAAGACGCCGGTCAGCACAAGGTCGCGGCTGACTTCGGGGTACAGGCTGTCGGAGTCGTCCTTGGTGCCGAAGATCCTTGTGCCCACGCGCAACACGCTCAGCGTGTGCTCCAGCAGGCCGCCGACGTAGGCATGGTGAAACTGAATCGCGGCGGGCGCCTTCTTGAAGTTGGTGACGATGGTCTGGTCGGTGACGAATTCCTTGATCAGTGCGACCAGGTTCGGATTCTTGATGGTTCGCAGAATGCCCAGCAGTTCATTCCACATCGACTCGATGTCGTACCGCGTGGTGGGCATGAAGTCGGCGGGGCTGAATGAGCCCGGCTCGGCGGCGCGCAGGCCGTCGATGATGAACTGCAATGCACCCTTGTAACTCTCCACCCGGCCGCGGGCCTGGATGAAGCCGCCCTCGGGAATGCTGTCGTACTGCGCCTGCGTGGCGCTCCAGATGCGGGCGAGCATCTGACCGGTGCGATCGACGAGGACGGCGTGGATATAGAGGCCGCCGTTGGTCGTCGTTCGGAGGTCCTTCTTGGAAACCAGGAAGACCTGGCCCTCGACGGTTTCGCCGGCCTTCAGGGTGTCGATGTAACGATGCGTTTTCGCGGGTTTTTCGGCAACGCTCATGCCGCTGAGTATAAGCGATACGGGTATTGGGCACGAAGCCCCAAAGCGCCACGGGCTTCAGCCCGTCCGGCGTCGCCATTGGCGTGGCGTTCCTACTGGCCACTCGCCACCCACCACTCCCCACTATTTCCTCACACCGGCATCGCCGCCGGCGACCGTTTCGACCCCGACGGCGAATACTTGATGCCGCTGGTCATGTGAAAGTGACGGGCGGTTTCCCACTTGCGGAGCGGATCGGGCACCGGAAAGCCCTTGCGGTGGTCGGACAGAATATCGACGGGGCTGATCAATTCACAGTCGCTGTCGCCGCTTTCCATGAAGCGGACGCCGACGCGCGAGACGTCGGGCTCGTGGCCGCGGACGTTGACCACGATGGCGGTCTGGCGGCGGGTCTGGCGCGAGGGCAGGGCGATCGCGTCGTCCTTCTCGAAGAGCAGGTCGATGTACTGGCCGATCTCGGGTGCGTCTTTTTTGGCGGTGACGAAACCGGCGCCGCTGTGCGACAGATCGATCAGGTGGGCCGGGGTGAGGTTTTCGGTGTCGTGGTAGAAGAGGCGGATCGCGACGGAGGCATTGGTTCGCGGATCGCGCCGTCGTTCGAGGGTGTGCGAAGGCATGGCAACCGTCCCTGGCTGTGGAGGCCGTCGGCGACGCCGCCCGGCGGCATGAGCGGGTGTCCGACATCGCATCCGTGCGACGACGCGGGGCGGGGTCTGGAGAGTGGCCGCCCAGCGGGGAGAGAACACCGTTGTCCCGTCATCGGGCAGCGGGGCGGGGGGGTTTATTTGAAAATTTGGGGAACTTGGCGAGTCGGAGTGGCTTAATCGAGCGATGACAGGAGAATTTCCATCTGTTTTTCGTGCAACCTAGGTGAGATTTTCACGTGCGGCTGATAAATCCAACCTGTCGCATCGACGCCTAACCGTTGCAGGATCGCGGCCAGTCCTTTGCCTATTACGAAAACGCGTCTCGGGCTTAGCCATTCAAGCAGTGGACTGCCGTAATGAGTCCACCAGCTTTGGTGAAGCACTTCGCAGGTCGCATCGGAACGGCGTATTCCCCCCGGGCAATAGATGGCATGAACAGATGCATCGAGCAGCCAAACGCCGCGTTCACGCAATTTAATTAACGTGTCGATTTTCCAATTGATGCGGGCGCTCAATTGCTTGTCTCTTGAGGACGTTGGCAGCGGTGACATGCCGGCAAGGCGACCGAACATGCTCCAATAGTGTGGAGTTCCCGTGTTCGCGAAAGAGAGGCGGTCGGGAAAATCCACGATCCCGGACTCGCCGTATCCAAGGCAATAAACAAAACGAACGAATGGGCTGGGTAACGCGAGCGATTCGCGTGGCAACTGGTCCGGACGAATTCTCAATTCAACTTCCGCGGCGCTGGTGTGTACGTGCGACTCCGCAATAAAAACGGTTTTGACAATGGATGGCCGCCACGCCCATCGATGCTCCTCGACATGTCGGGCGACTTTGGGATGCTCGACTTCTGGCGCACCTTCAGCGTGCGCAATGCGAATGGCTTCGCTACCGAGTTTGTAAGCCTTGTTGATGGCCTCACGAAACTGCTCTGGAACGAAGGCGGATTTCATTCCCGGTCGATCCACGCGATGGCCTCACCTGTTTTTCAAGTGAAGCGCGGCCAGCGGCGACGCGAGATACCGCTTGTGACACGCCGGGCACAGGTCGTACCGAAACGACCGGTAGACCGAGTCTTCGATGTCGTCCGGCGATTTTTTTTCCAGTTCGGCGAGCGTGCGGCGGATTTCGCTTTTGGAATCCACGCGCGTGTCGGCCTCGGTGAACTCCAGTTGTCCGGCGGCGGCGTAGGCCTCGATCTTGACGATGAAGTGGTTCGACCCGTCACGGGCCAGGTCCACGCCGCAGAGATCGCATCGATAGCGGATCATTGAGAGAGCCTTGAGCCGTGAGCCATAAGACATAAGCCGTAAGCAATAGGGCATTAGCGTAAGCTACCGCCGTTGACGGCGGAAGGCACTACGCTATCTGGTGTTAGAGCTTAGGGCTTAAGGCTTAAGGCTTACGGCTTACGGCTTATGGCTTCTCAGATCGATTTCTCCATCTCCGGCATGACCTGCGGCGGATGCGCTGCGCGGGTGGAGGCGGCGCTGCGCGGCGTGATCGGCGTGGCCGGGGCGAGCGTCAACTTGATGACCGAGTCGGCGCGGGTGGAGTTGGCGACGGATGTCGATTCCACCGCCGATGCGACTGCCGGACTCATCGCCGCCGTTCGGTCCGTTGGCTACGACGCCCAGCCGCGGCGCAGCAGCAGCGAGTCCGCACGGCTGGCAGGCGAGGAGCGGCGGTGGAACGAGACCCATCGCCGCAACCGGCAGGCCATGATCCAGGCAGTCGGGCTGGCGCTGCCGATTCTGGTCATGGAGCACTTCCGGCACAGGCTCTGGTCGCATGGATCGGGCCAGATTCCGGCGCAACTGTTGCAGTTCATACTCTTGGGCATGCTTGCGATCAGTCCGGCGGGCGGACCGGTGCTTGCCGGCGGCGTTCGCGCGCTGTTGCAGCGGACCGGCAACATGGACCTGCTCATCACGATGGGCTTCGTGTCGGCGGTGGTCAGCAGCCTCTACGGCGTGTTCATCGCCCGGGATGAGTCATTTGTCCACATCCACGCCGCGGCCATGATCCTCGGACTGGTCTGCATCGGCCGGTATCTGGAGGCCCGGGCGCGAAGCGGGGCGTCGATGGCCATCGCGGCACTGGCGAGCCGCGCCCCGCGCGAGGCGCTGGTGCTGCGCGACGGCGAATGGAAAGCGACGCCCGTCGAACAGATTGACCGCGGTGCGCGGGTGCGCGTCGTCGCACCGGGCGTGATGCCGGTCGATGGCCGCGTCATCGAAGGCGAGGGGGCGGTCGATGAGCGCATGCTGACCGGCGAGCCGATGCCGGTGCGGCACGGGCCGGGCGACGCGGTCATGGGCGGGACGGTGGTGGTTGAGGGCACGCTGACCGTCGAGGCCGTGGCGACCGGCGCGACGGCGATGATCGGTCGGATGCTGTCACTGGTGGAATCGGCCCAGGCCGGGCGGACGCGGATGCAGCGGCTGGCCGATCGCGTGGCGGGCATCTTTACGCCCGTCGTCATCGGAATTTCCGCGATCACGTTTGTCGCGTGGCTGATGACGGGCGGCGGCGCATCGGCCGGGGCGCGGGCAGCGATTGCCGTGCTGGTGGTTGCGTGTCCGTGCGCATTGGGATTGGCGACGCCGGTGGTGATCACGGTCGCGGCTGCGCAGGCGGCATTGCGCGGCATTCTCGTGCGCGATCCGGAGGCGCTGGAGGGCATGGGGCGCATTGATACCGTTGTCTGGGACAAGACCGGCACGCTGACGATGGGTCGGCCGGCGTTGGAGATGGTTGAACCGATGGCGGGCTTTGAGCGCCGCGACGTGCTGATGCTGGCGGCGTCGGCGGAATCGCAGGCGAACCATCCGCTGGCGACGGCGATTGTTGAGGCGGCGCGACGCGAGGGGTTGATGCTGATCGCGCCGAAGGAAATCGAAGTGATGCCGGGGCGCGGCGTTCGCGCGCTGGTCGGCGGGAAGCACGTCGAGGTCGGGCGCGAATCAGAACCTCCTGCGTCAGCAGGGGGCGGCATGCCGGCGGACTTGAGCGGCGCGGGCGATCTGCCCCGGACTCCCGACCGAGGTTCAGATTCGGCGACGCCCGTCTTCGTGCAAGTTGAAGGACGCCTCGCAGGGCGAATGTGGCTGCGCGACACGCTGCGACCGTCGTCGGCCGATGCGGTCGCACGGTTGAAACGACTGGGGATCGGCAGCGCGATGCTGACCGGCGACCATGCCGCGGCTGCGGAGGCGGTTGCCAGGGAAATCGGCATCGCAGAAATCTGGGCGCGGGAGATGCCCGACGGCAAGGCGTCGCGAATCCAGGCGCTGCGTTCGCAAGGTCGCCGCGTGGCGATGGTGGGCGACGGCATCAATGACGCCGCGGCGCTGGCATCGGCGGACGTCGGCGTGGCCTTTGCGACCGGTGCGGACGTGGCGAGTGAGGCGGCGGACATCAACCTCGTGGGCTCGACGCCGCACCTGGTGGCCGACGCGGTGCAGCTCGCGCGGGCCGGCGTTCGGCTGATTCGGCAGAACCTGTTCTGGGCGTTTGGCTACAACATCGTGGCGATTCCGCTCGCGGCGACGGGGCGTTTGCCGCCGGCCTGGGCGGCCGCGATGATGATGGGCAGTTCGCTGGCAGTGGTGTTGAACGGGCTGCGGTTGCCGAGGATGCTGAAGCGTCAGGGAGTTTGATGCGCCGTCGTTCCGGGATGTCGCTTCGCTTTACCGCCCGCGATCATGCTGGCGGCCTGCTAATTTCTCCAATACATGAAATCCTCTGATATTGCCATTTTCGGATCAACTGTCGCAACCGACATCGCGTCGCTGCGCGGTGGCGTTGTCAGCGTTGGGAATTTCGACGGTGTGCATCTGGGGCATCGTGCGATCATCGATACGATGCGCGCGGCGGCGCGGGAGCCCATCGGTGTCGACGACCCGATTCAGGCGCGGCCCGTCGTGGCGGTGACGTTTGAACCGCATCCATTGGAGTTGCTTCGCCCGGCGGCAGCGCCGAAGCGATTGACGCCGTGGGGCGAAAAGGTTCGGCAACTTGCGGCGGCCGGTGTCGACGCGGTGGTGCGATTGACGGCCGATGCCGATTTGTTGACCCTGGAGCCGGAGGCATTCGTCGCCGATGTGCTGGTGAAGTACCTGCGGCCGGCGTGCATCGTCGAAGGGCCGGATTTTGGATTCGGTCGGGCACGCCGGGGCAATGTGGAACTGTTGCAGTCCCTTGCGAACCTGCATGACTACAACGTGAGAATTGTGCATCCGATTGAGACAACGCTGCCCGACGGCGTCCGCGTCCGCGTGCGCGTGTCGAGCACGGCGATTCGCGAACGAATCTCGCTCGGTGCAGTCGATGCGGCCGCGGCCATGTTGGGCAGGCCTTACGCGCTGGTTGGAACAGTCGTTCACGGCGCCGGCGCCGGGCGGAACTTGGGATACCCCACGCTCAATCTCAATGTCGGCAACCAGGCGGTTCCGGGTGAGGGCGTGTACGCCGGACGCGCGGAAATCGACGAGAAAAGATATTTGGCGGCCATCAGCATCGGAACACGGGCGACGCTCGGAGGCGACAGGCTCGTGATTGAGGCGTTTCTGCTCGATGTGACCGGCGATTGGTATGGTCGTGAGGCGCGCGTTGAATTGCATGCGCGGTTGAGGGATCAGCGGCGATTCGCCGACCAGGCCGCGTTGGTGGCGCAAATCGGGCACGATGTGGCGGCGGTACGGCGGATAATGGCGTAATTGAGAATCTCTCGTATGCTGATCATCGAGCCCCCACCCTCTTCGAGGATGGGGCACCCAGCAACGAGCCGCAGGCTTCAGCCCGTCCGGTGGTGCGATTGTGAGTGGACCCGATGAAATCGGTTTGGTAAAAAAATGGCAATCAGTCTTAATTTGGAATCCGCGGCGCAGCGACTGGCGGCTGCCGGGCGCGTCGTGGTAACAACCCATGCCCGGGCCGACGCCGACGCAATCGGCTCTGCCACGGCCCTGGCCCGCGTGCTGCGCCAACGCGGCGCTCATGCGACCGCCTGGCTGCACGAGCCGGCCCCGCCGCCCTATGCGTTCATGGTCGAAGGCGAGCATGTTGCGGTGTGGGGCGATGGGCCCGGCGTGGCGCTGGGCAGGGCCGGGCAGCATGCGCTGGCCGCGGCGGATCTGATCGTCATCGTCGATACCTGTGCCCGCAGCCAATTGGGCGAGGTCGTGGACGCGATCGCCGCGTCCAGGGCATCAAAGATGGCCATCGACCACCACAAGACCCGCGACGAGATTGTCGATGCCTGGCTGATTGATGAATCGGCCGGCGCCTGCGCCCAGATTATTACGCAGGTCTTGGATGCCGAAGACTGGACCATCGATCCCGCGACCGCGACACTGCTGTTCTGCGGGCTGACGACCGACACCGGGTGGTTCCGCTTTTCCAATGCCGACGCCGCGGTGTTCGCGACGGCCGCGCGGCTCATTCAATGCGGCGTCAAGCCGAATGAACTCTACGAACGTCTTTTCATGAATGAGAATCTGCCCCGTGCCCGGCTCATTGGCGCGGTCATGAGCAGTTTCCGCACCGAGGCCGACGGCCGGCTGGCGGTCATCCGCATCACGCGGGAGATGCTGGCGGCCTGCGGGGCGACGTCGGCCATGACGGAGAACCTGATCAACGAACCGCAGCGGGTCGGCCGAGTCGCGGCGGCGGTCATGCTGGTCGAGCCGGAGACGCCGGGACCGATCCGGCTGAGCCTGCGAAGCAAGCGGGATGTGGATGTCGCGGCGATCGCGGCCAAATGGGGCGGCGGCGGCCACGAACGCGCGGCGGGCGTGCGAATCGACGGAAGTATTGAAGACGTCGAGCGGCAGGTCGTGGCCGCAATGGTCGAGGCACTCGGCGCAAGACGAGAATAGTCGCCTCAACGTCTAACGGGCCCGGATGGAAGGAGCCGATTGCGCGAGCAATCGAAGTGTATGACGCCAGCGACGCCAGGCTCTGGAAGAACTTCAGGTATGCTCGCGGCGCTGCCGGTGTCCGTGCGGCTCATGCTCACGGCATTCGTCATTCTCATCGGCGCGGGCTACCTCATTGCCGTGGCGAACATCTTCCAGCGTCATGGCATGGCGGACGGACAGCCCGGGCTCTCGACCGGCGACATCCGCGCGGTTTATGCCGGTGGGCCGCGTAAGGCGGGCGAGGCGATGGGCAGTCACATGCTGACCATGCTGGCCGGCGGAATGCGACAATATGTCGATTCCGACGCGGACTATGCGACGCTGGAGGCGTGGCTGAAGGCCGGCGGCAGCGAGGCGGGACTGGATGTTGCGCCGGGCGCAGCGCCCGCGACCACGCCGGTGGAGGCCGATGGGTCGGAGGAATCGCGTTCCCATCGCCGCCGCGCCCCGCGCACCCCGCGGCGCATCCTCGTTCGCGACTGTCTCCGCTGCCATGCTCAAAGCAGCGGCGAGGACATCGCCCGCATCGCCCCGTTTGGCCGCGACGAATTCGACGTCGATTACGCCATGTTGTCGAAATTCATCGCCGGCGACGGGGCTGCCCCGGGCCGCTCGCCGCCGCAGTACGACCTTGCCCGGCTCATCCTGCACAGCCACCAGCACATGCTGGCGATCCCGGTCTTCACGCTGCTCGTCGGCGTCCTGTTCCTGCTGACGCGGACGCACACGACGATTAAGTCGATCCTGCTGCCGCTGCCGATGCTGGCGTCGGTCGTCGACTTCGCCGCATGGTGGCTGGCGCGGACCGGCGATGTATGGGTGTACGTCGTGGCGGGTGCGGGGGCGGTGTTCGGCGTGACGTTCGGCCTGCAGATTGCGGCCGTTCTGATCGACCTCTGGTGGCCGGCGCGGCGCGGGGGCGAGCCGGCGTAGCGTGTCTGCGTGTTCGACCGGGCCCGCGCGGCGAGCGCTCTCCGCTCGGCGACGGTGTCGCCGCGGCGACCGGGCAGCGGCTCTGATCGTCGATTCGTATATAATGCAGCACGCGTGAGGGCCGTGTCTCTGACGCGGTTAACAGGACGGCCCGGCACCGCACGGATGAAACTCGCATGAATCAATCGGCTACGCAAATCGGGGGACCGGCGGCGGAGGCGGCGCTGCTCGACAAACTGCGACGCTTCCGCGAGAACATCGAATCGGTGTTCATGGGCAAGCCGGAGGTGGTCACCCAACTGCTCATCGGCCTGCTGGGCCGCGGCCACGTGCTGGTCGAGGATGTGCCCGGCGTCGGCAAGACCGTGCTGGCCCGGGCCATGGCCAAGAGCGTCGATTGCCGCTTTTCGCGCGTGCAATTGACGCCCGACCTGCTGCCGTCGGACATCATCGGCATCAGCATCTACAACGACACCTCGGGCATGTTCGACTTCAAGCGAGGGCCCATCTTCGCCAACATCGTGCTGGCCGACGAGATCAACCGCACCACCCCGCGCACACAGTCGGCGTTGCTGGAAGCCATGAACGAAAATCAGGTCAGCGTCGACGGCCATGCCGTGCCGCTCGAGCAGCCGTTCATGGTCATCGCCACGCAGAACCCGTTCGAGTTCGAAGGCACCTACCACCTGCCCGAGAATCAACTCGACCGGTTCATCCTGCGGATCAGCATCGGCTACCCCTCGCGGGAGACGGAGCGCGAAATTCTGCGCAAGCAGCCCTCGCGCGAGCCGCTCGATGCCCTCCAGCCGGTCATGGACAGCGCCGACCTGCTGGCGCTTCAGGCGCTGGTCGATCGCGCCCAGGTCAACGATGCCATCGTCGATTACATCCTGTCGATCGCAGACGCCACGCGCAAGCACGACGCCTTCGAGGTCGGCGTGTCGCCGCGCGGCACGCTGGCGATGATGCGGGCGGTGCGGGCGGCGGCCTTGCTGGCCGGTCGCGACTACGCCGTGCCCGACGACGTGAAGGAACTCGTCGTGCCGGTCTTCGCCCACCGCGTGGTGAACAAGTCTTATCTGCGGGATGGCCAGGCCGCCTCGAATGACGACATTTTGACGGAGATCATGGACTCCGTCGCGGCTCCGACGTGAATGTGTTTCAGCAATCCCACGATTCCGATCAGAGCCGGCGTGTCCTCACGCCGGTGACGTGCGAGGTTGCGTGTAGAATTTCGTCTTTTCTGTTCGCGGGCGGCGCGCGTGTCCGACCGGGCTGAGGACAGCCCGGCTCTGATTCGTGTGCCACGGCTCTGTGAGCCGTGTTTTCGCCAGCGTACGCACCCTCGTGCTCCCACTGCTCACAGAGCAGTGGCACACATGTCTATTTTGAGTCACCTGAATTTCACGACAACCGCAGCCACAGCGTCTTCAGATAGGCCGATTCCGGGCAGATCGGCATGACCGGGTGGTCGGCCGCCGCGCCGGTCTGGTTGATGATCTGAATCGTGCGGCCCGGCCGGCGCACGCCGCGCAGGATCGCCTCGTCGAAGTCGGCCGGTGAGACGAGGCCGCTGCAACTGCACGCCAGCAGGATGCCGCCGGGCTTCACGATTCGGGCGGCGACCGAGGCGAGATCGTGGTACTTCCGCACGGCCTCCTCGAGACCCTCGCGGCTCGTGGCCAGTTTCGGCGGGTCGAGCACGATGGCGTCGAAGCGGTGGCCGGCCGTCTCCATCTGCCGCATGTAGACGAATGCATCGGCGTGGACCAGGCTGATCCGCGTGTTGTTGAGGTTGACGTTCTCTTTCGCGGTTGCCAGCGCCGCCTCGTCGAGATCGACCGAGGTCACCTCGCGGGCCTTGCCCAGGATCTTGGCACACAAGCCGAATCCGCCGGTGTAGCAGCAGACATCCAGCACGTTCGCATCGTTGCACAGCGCCGCAAACGCGCGACGGTTGTCGCGCTGGTCGCAGAAGAACCCCGTCTTGTGGCCGCTGGCCATGTCCACGCGGTAGCGGATGCCATGCTCGCGGATGACCACGCTGCGCGGCTCGGCCGAATCTTCCTTCGCCTTGGGGACCTTGAAGCCTTCGAGCCGCTCGACATGCTCATCGGCACGGACGATGGTCCGCCAGGTCGGCGAGGCCCGGCCCGGCCGGTCGAGGCTGGTCGGCGCGCCGAGGATGGCCGCGAGGTTTTCGGCCAGCATGGGCACGCGCTGAAACATACCCAGCGCGAAAATCTCAAACACGAGACAATCGGCATACCGCTCGACGATCAATCCGCTCAGCCCGTCGCCCTCGGCATGCACCAGGCGATAGGCGTCGGTCACGGCATCGAGGTTGAGCGTGCGGCGCAGGGCGACGGCCCGCTCCAGCGCGGTTCGCCAGAAGGCATCATCGACCGGGGCGTTGCCATGGGCCAGCATCCGCAGGGTGATCTGCGAGCGGGGGTTGTAGAGTCCGCGTCCGAAGAGGATGCCGAACTTGTCATAGACGTTGACGAGGTCGCCGGGCTTCGCGGCGGGGTCGGCGGCTGCGATCATGCGTTGAAAGATGAACGGGTGGAAGTTGGCCGAGCGCAGCGACACCCAGGGCGAGACGGCGTTGGGCGGCACGGTGGGGTTGCCGCGAAAGGGGGCCGGTTCACGTCCGGGGGTGGGTCGGTGTTGGGGTGGCACGGGGTTTATCGTCGGGGGCAAGGCGGGCTGACGCAAGTGTGGCTCGTGATTTGCCAATGAAATCGAAGATCGGGGTGTGCCACTGCTTTGTGAGCAGTGAATCCGCCAGCGGCGATTGCCTTTGCACGCACTGCTCTCAGAGCAGTCGCACACATCATTCTTCTATCGCTTGCGCAATCGCCTCATTGGATGAGATCAATTCGCGGCAGGGCTTGATGCGCCGCCGCCGTACACGCGGACGGTGCGCTTGCGCTGGTACTTCCTCCCGCCGCCAAGGTCGACGTTGAGCGTGACCTCGTAGTCGCCGCCCGCCGCATAGGTGTGGGTCGGCTGGGCCTCGAAGGAATCGCCGCCATCCCCGAAGAACCACTTGAGATTCTTGGCGGGCGGGACCGTGTCGGCCGCGAAGGCCTGGATCAGCGGGTTGCGCGGATCGGGCGACCAGGCGCGCATGCGGATCCACGGGCGCTTGGCGATCACCTCGCTGAAGAATTTCCACGCCGTGTCGGGATCGAGCCGGCGATGGCTGCCGGCGACCTCCAGTTCCTCGACGTACTGACCGCGATCGCGCAGCCACTTGATGCAGGCGAGGGCGTCGTCGCGGAGGAAGTCCGAACTGCCGTAGATGATCTTGATCGGCTGCCAGCGATCAAGCACGCGGTCGGGCACATCCACGTAGCGCTCGTCAAAGGTGCCCTGGCGAATGAGCAGGGCGCGGAAAATGTCGGGGTGGGCCATGCCGGTGTGCAGGATGTCATAGGCCGCGGCCGACCAGCCCGTCATGAAGATCTGTTCCTCGGCGACGCGATGGCTGTTCCTGATGGCCCGGACCATGCCGAGGATGGCGGCCTCGTCTTCGCGCTGCAGGGCAATCTGCTTGTCGACCGGGGGCGGGAAGTCGCCCTTGGCGGCCTTCAGTACGGGCGCGATGACGATGATGCCCTTGTCCTCTCCGAACTGGGCCCACTCACTCATCTGGCGCTGGGTGTTGTCGTACGGCTCGGTGCCGTGGCAGGCGATGACCACCGGCCAGGGGCGGCGGGTGTTGTAGATGCTGGGGACATAAAGCAGATAGCCGCGGCCGGTCTCCTGCTCGACCATCTCGCGAACCGAAGCCTGGGTGGGCAGGGGCGTGAGCGAGGGGCAACCTGCGCAGAGCGGTGCCAGCGATGCGATCAGCAGTGCGAGGAGGGCGCGGGTTTGAACGGTCGTCGATTCAGACCGGTGTGTAGTGATTGGCATGATGGCGAAAGTATATCCGCGGCGCGGGGCTTGGGGCACGAGCACCCGTATCGAGCGTGTTTTGCGAGATTCCGGCGAACCGGGTGCGTGTGCCACCGCTCTCTGAGCGGTGAGAGCTTGAGCGATTGTCCCGCGCGTCAGCACGGCTCACAGAGCCGTGGCACACCGGCCGCTTGATCCACTTGAACCGGGCCTCCTATAATCGCAAGCTGCAAGACGACGACCCGCCCATGCAACTTCCAATGGAGACATCACCATGCCGGCCGATTTCAAGGGCAACAAGATTTTGATCGTGGATGACGACATGGAGATCCTGTCGGCCGTCCAGACCGCTTTCACGCATGCCGGGGCGCAGGTCTCCACCGCGAACGACGGCAACAAGGCCGTGGAAATGACCCGGCGGATTCAGCCCGATCTCATCCTGCTCGACATGATGCTCCCGCGGCGCAGCGGCTTCCTCGTGCTCGAGCAGATCAAGCCCAACAAGGAGTCCGGGGTCAAGCCGTTTGTCATCATGATGACGGCCAACGAGGGCAAGCGCCACGAGTTGTACGCCCGGCACCTTGGCGTCGACGCATACCTGCACAAGCCGTTCAGCATGGAGCGGATGATGGAACATGCCGCGAAGCTGCTCGGCGCCGAATATCGCGACCCGGAGATTGAATAACGCGGAACGCGGAATTCGGCACTCGGAACGCGGATGTCGGAACAGATTGATTGCTTGTTCCGCGCTCCGCGTTCCCACTTCCGCGTTCGACCTACGGGGCGATTTCGTATTGCAGCGGCGCGCCCGGGCCGACCGGCCATCCCAGGTAGATCCACGCGATCAGCATCGCGCTCCACGCCAGACCAAACGCGATTGAGTAGGGCAGCATCAGGGCGACGACCGTTCCGAGCCCGGCCTTGGGGTCGTAGCGCCGGCAGACGGGGATGATGATGCTGGGCAGGTAGTAATTCAGCGGGGTGATGATGTTGGTGATCGAGTCGCCGACGCGATAGAGGGCCTGGGTCGTTTCGGGGGCGTAGCCGACGACCATCATCATGGGCACGAAGACCGGGGCCATCATGGCCCACTTGGCCGACGAACTGGACATGAGCAGGTTGATGGCCGCGACGATGAGGATGACGCCGATGAACAGCGGGGCGCCTTCGAGGCTGGCGCGTTTGAGCAGATTGGCGCTTTCCACCGCGAGAATGGGGGCGAGGCGGGACCACTCGAACAGCGCCAGGGCCTGGGCCGCGAAGAATGCCAGCACGATGTACGTCCCCATCGTCGCCATGGTCTCCGACATCATCCGGGCCGCGTCGCGGTCGCTGCGGACGGTGCGAGTGACGACGCCGTAGGCAATTCCGGCGAACATGAACACCAGCATCACCAGCACGATGAGCGAATCGAAAAAGGGCTTCAGCCCGCCGTTGGCATCGCGCAGCAGACCGTTCCTGGGCACGGTCATCAGCAGCACGAGCAGCAGCAGCAGCCCGCAGGCGACGGCGGCGGCGATGAGTCCGCGCTTCTGTTGCCGCGTGATGGGCTCCGCCGCATCGACAACCGGCCCGGCCGCGGGCGGGCCGAGGCGCGGCTCAATCAGGCGATTGGAGACCCAGGTGGCGACGACGACGAGCAGCAGCACGGATGCAGACAAGAAGTAATAATTGGCCGTCGCCAGCACGGTATACCCCGGCTGGAGCATTCGGGCCGCCGTCTCGGTGAGTCCGGCGAGCATGGGGTCCAGTGGGCTGAGCACCAGGTTGGCCGAGAATCCGCCGCCGACGCCGGCGACCGCGGCGGCAATGCCGGCGAGCGGATTGCGGCCCATGCGGGCGTAAATGGCCCCGGCGATTGGTGGGAGGATCACAAAGCCCGCGTCGGCGGCGGAATGGGAGAGCATTCCGGCGAGGATGATCGCCGGCGTCACCCATCGCGCCGCGACCGACTCGACCAGGGCGCGCAGGGCGGTCTCGATGAGCCCGCTTCGCTCGGCCACGCCGATGCCGATCATCGCGGCCAGCACCACGCCAAGCGGCTTGAACTCGATGAAGTTCTTGACGGCCTCCGACAGCAGCCGCCGCATGTGGTTCGCGGTCAGCAAATTGACTGCTGTCACCGGTTGTCCGGTCACTGGATGTGTGGCCGAAAAGCCCAGGCGTTCGGCCAGCCATGAGCCGACGATCACGGCGATTGCGAGCAGAACGAAGATCGTCATGGCATCCGGCAGGGCATTGCCGATGCGCTCGATGACGTCGAGCCAGCGCGACGATTTGGCGGGAGCGTGCTCAGACCGCTTCATGGCGTGCAGCCTAGCACAAGATCAACGCAGTGGTGGCCTGTTGATGAAACAACCGGCAATGGTTGTCTGAACGCCCGGTCGCAGGTGGGGTCACTTGCCCGCAGGCGGCGTCGCGGGGCGGGTGGTTGCGCTGCGTATGGTCGGAGGCGCCGGCCTGGTCGTCGCTGTGCGCTGTGTCGTCGCGGCGCGCGTTGCCGCGGGCAGCGTGGTTGGCGGAACGACCGGTTTGGTGGTGACTGGCGGCACGGTTCTGGCGTTGGGCGGCGGCGTTTCGACCGGTGGCTTCGGTCCGTCCGGAATCACCGGCCGAGGCGGGGGGTTGACGGATCCCTTGATCCGCAGGGTGTGGGCCGAGCCCTGCTTGATTTTCATTTCTTCCTTGTCGGACCGCATCACCTTCACGAAGGCACCGGTTCGCCGCATGGTCAATTCCACCAGGCGGCCATGGGTGACGTCGAAGCGAATGGTCCCGGTGAAGAGGGCCTTTTCCATCTTGAACGGGTCTTCATTGCCGCGCGGCGCTGGCTGAGTGACCGGCGTCGACGGCGGGATGTCCATGGGCATGGAGGTCGGCGCGGTCGTCGGATGGGAAGCGGGCGGTGCATGGTCGGACAACGTCGGTGCGGCCGGCGGCGCGGAGAGCACTTGCGGCAGGGGAATGTGATCCAACGAGGGATTGACCGGCCCCGGATTTGGCGCGACGGGGGCTGGCGGCGTTGGTGGCGTACCCGACTTCGGCGGCGTCTGAATCGGAACCGCAGGTCTCGTCGTTGCCTTGTGCAATGGCGGTGTCGGGGCCGGCGGGTAGCGCGGTGCAGAAGTCACCGGTTGCGTGGTGCCGCGGGCGATGTGCGGCGGACCGGGCGGCGGCTTCACCGGACTGGGGTCGAAGAAGATCACGCCGACCAGGTCGATCAGCGCGATGTCCGCATCGCCCGATCGTTGAATCGACTTCAACGTGCACGTGGTGTCGGTGGTGATGGTGCCAAACGGCGACTGCGGTTTGACCTGCTTGATGAGCCAGGTGTCGCCGACTTTCCTCGGCTCATTCGGCAGGAATTGTTCGCCCATGGCGTAGAGCAGTTCCTGCATGTTCTCCGGTGTCACCAGGGCGTGTTCGGCGGTCTTGCTCTGGCGATTGTCGGTGGGATGCGAAACCGGGCCGGGTTTCACCGCGATCGCGGAGGCCTTGCCGGTCCTTCCGTCAAACGTGAACGTCGCGCGGGACTGGGGAATGCGGGCGAGTCCGGACAGTTCACGCATGGGGTGGGTGTGCCGCAGCGAATCGAAGGAAACCTCCTTCATGTCGGAGACCTTCTCGCTGGCGAAGTAACGGTCGCAGACCCACTCGAGACTCAGCAGATGGGGGTTGTCGGCCGGCGGTGGTGCAGGGGGGAGGTTTTTTCGCACGGGTTGCGATTCCGGCGCCGGCCTGGGAAGCACGGATTGCACGAGGGTGCGTCGATCCTTGAACGTCGTGCTGGACGGGAGCCTGAATTGCTGGGTGATGATGGCGACGTCGTCGACGAACTCGTTTTCGACGACGTAATAATACAAGTCGCCGACTTGCCCGCGGTACTCGATGCGGACGCCGGCGTCTTTGTCCGGCTCGGCGGCGGAAGCAGATTGATCAAAGAGAGCGCTGCCCGACGCGGGCGCGCCGGCGGTCTGATCGAAAGTGGCACGTTCGGCGAGCCACTGGGCCACGCCCCCCGACAGGACGACGGTGACCAGGAGAATCAGCGCCGATCTGCGTCGCAAGGCGTGGATCATGCAGTCACTTCCGAACTCCGCACCGCGGAACGGGGAAAGCGTCGCCAGTGAAACATATCGGTCAGGAAGGCGGTCAGCCGGAGATGCTGTCCACGGTCACCTTGATGAGTTTCTGGCGGTGACCCTTGTGGAGTTTGTAGCCCTTGCGTCGCCGGAATTTCACGATTTCCAACTTCGGGCCGAGGGCCTCTGCGTTGTCGATGCGTGCGGTGACCTTGGCTCCGCTGACCCAGGGTGTGCCGATCTTCGAGTCGGCGCCGTCGCCGAGCATGAGAATGCGATCGAGTTCCACGGTGGTGGCGCCGTCGGCGAGGTCGCGGTGCTCGATGAAGATGCTGTCGCCCTTCTGCACCCGATACTGCTTCCCGCCGTCTTCGACAATGGCGTACATGACACATGCTCCTTGATTCAAAGTTCCGAGTCGGGCCAGTATCGGGGATGGCGGTGCGGCTTGCAAGCCGGATTTTTCGATCCGCAGGGGAAGCCGTGCGGCGTCGGTTCGATCCAAGAATGCTATAACTATTTATCTAATAGATACTTACAGAATCACGCTGCATCCGGGGCATCTCTTGCGTGGTTCGCCGAATCCGGGCGAGGGCCAGCCACTTCTGAAGGGGCTGGTCGCATGGTCCGAATGAAACGGTGGTTTATTCGGGCACGGCCGCTGCGCGCTCAATGCGGACGTTTGTCTGAGATCAGCGTGAGCACGGTCCGGGTTTGCGACGGCCGCGGTGAGGGCGTTGGACATGTCATTGGCGGCGAAACGATCGGGGCGGGCGGGAGCACGCGCGGCCGCGCCCCAGGACGCCGCTGAAATCGTTCAGGTCGTCGCCGTCCGCCTGGGCGGCGCTTTGTTTGGGATCGATGTCACCCGCGTGTGCGAAATTGTGCGAACCGGGCTTGCCGCGCGCCGCGCCGGACTGCCCGCGTTTGTCAGGGGGCTCGTTCATGTGGGCGGCGAAGTCGCGCCGGTCGTGGACCTGCGGATGCACCTCGGACTGCCGCACGTGGAAGGCGATTTGGATTCGCCGATTCTGCTGACGACCCTGCAGAAACAGACAATCGGATTCATGGTCGACGCGGCGGACGACGTCGTGCGCGTCCATCGCGATCAGATTGACCGAGGCCATGCCGCCGCCGCACATGGCCTGAATCGCGCCTGCATTCAGGGCGCGTTCAAGTCGGCGGCCGGCCGATTGCTGCTGCTGAATATAGACGCCATTTTGTCGAGTGCAGAAATGACGGACCTCGCGGGGATCGTCGGGTGAGGCTGGCATGACTCTCACCCCGATGTCCATGACCGAGTTTGACCGGTTCGCGCGCCTCATCGAGGCGTGCTGCGGCATCCACATGCCGCCCGACAAACTGGCGTTGCTGAGCAACCGGCTGCGCCGGCGCATGAGCCTGTTGGGCCTGGATGCATTCGAAGCCTATTATCGACGGGTGACGGCAGGGCCGGGCGCTTCAGCCGAACTGCCCCACTTCATCAACGCCGTCACCACGCACGAGACCTATTTCTTTCGACATGAGTCGATGTGGCGGCAATTCACGGGCGAACTGATCCCGCGCTGGGCCCGCCGATTGACGTGTTCGCCGGCCGGACCGCGAATCTGGAGTGCCGCGTCCAGCAGCGGCGAAGAGGCTTATACCGCCGCGATTCTGCTGTTGGAGCACCTGCCCGATGCCGCGTTGAGGCGGGTTGACATCCTCGGCAGCGACATTTGCGCATCCATGCTGGCGAAGGCGAAGGCGGCTGTCTATGACGACTATGCGGTGTCCCGCGTGCCGAAGCCGCTGCTGGATCGATGGTTTGCCCCATCGTCGGCCGGGTTTCGATTGCACGACGCCGCCCGAGCGCCGGTGCGGTTTCGCCTTCATGATCTGCGAGACAATCTCGACGAAGGCGGCTTCGATCTGGTACTGCTGTGCAATGTGCTGATGTACTTCGACATGCCGACCAAAATTCGAGCCATTGATGTGGCGGTTGAAGCGCTGGCCCCCGGCGGGCATCTGTACGTCGGCAATGTCGATCCCATTCACACGTTGCCGAGGTCTTCCAGCGCGGCCGCGATGGAGTATGTGCGCCCGGGCGTCTATCAGAAGCTGCTGCAATCTGGCGTAATCGGCGAGAAAGTGGCATTTGCGCAGGCAGGCGATGAACGCGGCGTCGATGCCGAATTCGGCGGAGAGCGCCTTGTCGCGACCGGTGGTGCGGCCGCCTCACTGACTGATGCGGGCCGGCGTTGAAAATTTGGGATCGAGAATGTGCGAGCGCGGGAACGCGTCGGCCGCCCACGGCAGGAGGCTGTTACTGTCGCGGGTGGCAGCGCTGGTGAAGCGACTTGAGCCGCGACGTATCGACTTGTGTATAGATTTGCGTCGTCGCCACGCTGCTGTGTCCGAGCAGTTCCTGCACGATGCGCAGGTCGGCCCCGCCTTCGAGCATGTGCGTGGCGAAACTGTGTCGCAGTTTATGCGGCCCGACCAGGCCCATTATGCCCGCGGTTGCGGCATAGCGGCTGACCAGCCGCCAGATGTTGGTGCGATCCATCGGCAGTCCGGTGCGGGTGACGAAGATGGCCTCGACCGCCGACCTCGAATCCACCAATGAGCCGCGCAGGCCCGCCATGTATTCGCGAATCGCGTCGATGGCGCAGCGGCCGATGGGAATCACCCGCTCCTTGCCGCCTTTGCCGAAGACCCGGACATAGCCGACCGTCAAATTGATGTCCTTGATTCGCAGTCCGGCCAGTTCGCTCACCCGCATGCCGGTGGCATACAGCGTTTCCAGGATGGCGCGGTCTCGCGCGTAAAACGGCTCGCCCGGCTTGGGCGCGGCGAGGAGGGCTTCGATCTGATCCTGCCCCATGGTGTGCGGCAGGCGGAACCACTTCTTCGGCGTCTCCAGCAGGCCGCCGATGTCCTCGGCGAGGATGTTCACCAGGAACAGGTAGCGCAGGAACATCTTGACCGACACGAGGTGCCGGGCAATCGATGAGAGGGCGAGTTTTCGCTCGGACAGGCGCACGAGGTAGGCCCGCACCACGAGCGGGGTGATCGCGGCCGGGGCGCAGATATCGCGGTCATCCAGCACCGTGACGAATTCGCGCAAATCCCGCCGATAGGCATCGATCGTGTTTTCGGAAAGACCGCACTCGGTGGTCAGGTAAGCGATGAACTGGGTCAGCAGGCGCGGCCAGTCGGCCGGCGACTGGGAAACGGGCACGGCGTTGACAGGCGCAAGGGGGCTGATGGACGTCATGGCCGTCATGGGGTTGTCACCTCGTCGCCGCGGCCAGCGCAACCGTGCCCGGCGATTGAATGGAGATCGTGAGTTGGAAGTAGATGGGACACGACGTATAGTCGCCGAGACACTGCTCGAAGACATCGCGAATGCGATCGAGATTGAAGCGGGCCGCGCAGCGCGGGTCGTTCTGTTCGAAGTACGGGCACATCACCGCCGATTCACAGCCGTTCACAGCCCTGTCTCCGACACGCCGAAAATGCCCGGCCGGCGAAGTGCCGGCGCGACTGCGGAAGACCGTGCTGCAAGGCTCGATCAATCGCTTCTCAGATATCGGCGGACGGGTCGATTCAGGTTCAGTGAACAGGAGAGGGAGCGGGTCGCAAATTATGCGTGGGGCGGAGGTTGGGGCAGTTTGAAAAATCGCGGAGCCATCGCGGCGTTGTCAGTCGCCGTACGGGGCATGCGTGCCGGCCCACGGCGTGAAGCCGCGCTGTTTGAGAAAATTTCTCTGCGCCTCAGATAGCGGTAATTCGCGTGCCCGTCTCACCGAGATCTGGTTATGGAGGCTGAGGGGATCGCGTTTGAATGTGTTTACAACTTCCAGTCCGGCCCATGGATCGCCGGCGACCTGATTCGGCGGGACGAACGATTTCACAAACGGATCAACGCTTGCCGCGCGGTAGGCCGGATTGAGCAAGTCCTCGATGCGATAATAGGTACCGCGGTGCTTAATCAGGCCGATCGTTGGGTTGCGCTTCGGCACCCGAGGCGGCGATGAAAGGAAGAATGCACCAAATACAATGATCATGGTAAGAATGGTGAGCGGTTGGCGCATCATGGCCATCTCCTCAATTCGTATCGGATTTTACCTGCAATCTGTATCAAAGTCGCAGTGACACGCAAGCCAAACACACCAGGAGTAAAAATTCCCGCACTCTTGCCGGGGGCGTAACCCAAATGGGTTCTTGAGACGCGAACACCAGTGCCAAGGCGTGCCACAGCCGGTCTTTTCGAGGTCCCGGTGCAAACGCTCAAACTCTTCTATAATTGCGGATTCGGCCTCCTGGGTCGTTTGCGACCCGGCCGGGGCCACATGGAAAGGAAGGCACGATGTTTGGAAAACTGGGTGACATGGCCAATCTCCTTAAGAACGCGCAGCAGATTCAATCGCGGATCAAGGAGATGCAGGAAAAGGCCGAATCGATGACCTTCTCCGCGGAGAGCGGGGCGGGGGCGGTTATGGCGACCGTGAGCGGCAAGTTGGTTCTGGTCAACGTGAAGATCTCGCAGGAGATCGTGGTTGCCGGCGATGTGGAGATGCTCGAGGACCTGGTCAAATCAGCGGTGGCCGCGGCGCAGCGCAAGGCGACGGAAAGCCTGAAGGAACAGATGCGCGAGATGAGCGGCGGCATGAACCTGCCGGGTCTGGATAAGATGCTCGGTTAAAGACGAAGTGCTGCGTTAGAGGCGAAGGACTGAGCCGCCGGGCTTGCCCGGCGATGCGTTTGGATTGCCGGCACGACCCAGGACGACCACCGACTCATTGTCGGTGCCACTAGCAGCGCACCGGCCCGAACGCCGGCGACACAAATTCATGCCTGACTCCATTCCCCCATCACTGACCCGCCTCAAGGAGGAGTTCGCACGGCTGCCCGGCATCGGCCCGCGCAGCGCCGAGCGGCTGGCCTTTCACATCCTCAAGAGCGATAAGGACACCGCGATGGGCCTGGCCCACGCGATTCGCGACGTGAAGGAGAGCGTGCGGCATTGCCGCATCTGCTACAACCTCACCGAGGCCGACCCGTGTCCGCTCTGCACCGATCCTAAACGCGACAGAAGCCTGATTTTTGTCGTGGAGCAGCCCAAGGACGTGCTGCTGCTGGAGGCGACCGGCTTGATTCGCGGGGTGTATCACGTCCTGCTGGGGCACATCGCGCCGCTGGACGGCATCGAACCGGCCGATTTGACGATCGATGCGCTGGTCGCGCGGGTCAAGGCCGGCGGCGTGAACGAGGTCATCCTGTCGCTGAACCCGACGCTGGAGGGCGAAGGCACGGCCCTGCACATCAAGAGCGTGCTGGGGTCCACCGGCGTGAAGATTACACAGTTGGCCCGCGGCCTGCCCGCCGGCTCGCAGATTGAATACGCCAGTCGCGCGGTGCTGCAGGACGCGATCGAAGGCCGCAAGTCGTACTGACGCGGGTTCCAAATCAACTCGTCATTCACGATGCGGCAAATCTTACGATTCGAAGACAATAAGAGGCGATTGCGCATGCCATTGAAGCACCCGTCGCGATGGGCAATCATTGGGATGCGCTGATTACTCCGGCCGCTCGGGCGGCCGCCTATTCGGCTTCCACCGGCTTATTTCTTCGTCTTCAATTCGTCGCGAATCTCCGTGAGAAGCACTTCGGTGAGCGTCGGACCGGCCGGTGCTGGGGCGGGCTGGTCCTTCTCGAACTTCTTGCGAGCCGTGTTGAAGGCCTTGACCACCATAAATATGCAGAATGCCAGAATCAGGAAGTTGATGGTGATGGTAATGAAGTTGCCGTAGGCGAGCACCGGGCCGACTTTGCGGGCATCGGCCAGGCCCAGCGGCTTGCCTGCCTCAAGCCCGGCATCAACCGCTGCGCGGACCTTTTCAGTCAGCCCAAAGTAGAGATTCGTGAAATCGACGTTTCCGGCCAGGCCGACGATCGGCATGATCATGTCCTCGATGATCGAGGCGACGATCTTGCCGAACGCGCCGCCGATGATGACGCCGACGGCCAGGTCGATGACATTGCCCTTCAGCGCGAACTCGCGAAATTCCTTCATCATTGCCATGTCTGTATTCTCCAGTGCCCACGGCGGCGGTGATGTACGCGGGGCGGTTTCCGACAACCTTACGTGCAATCATGGTACGCACCCGGCGCGGTCTGTCCAGCAGCCGGGCCCCGCCCTGTGTTTTGTTTGTGGGTCCTGCAAATGCGGTGCTTAGCCGTGTCGCCGACGCTTGCCGTTGGATTGGGCGGGCGTCAGGCATTCGGCCACGGTGAGATTCTCCACCGGTGCGTGGATTCGTTCGGCCACCAGGGCGATGGAATGCGTCAATGCATCGGCGTCTTTTACCGAGTTCCCGTCCGGTCGGGTGGGTTGGCAGGCCTTCAGGACGTCTGCGACGGTCAGTTTCTCCGGCGGGCATGGCAGGACAAAACTCGGCTCACCTTCGCCCTTCACCCGGCACACCACGCCGGCCGTGGTCAGCCGATCGAGCAGGCGATTGGCCGACACGCCGTGCAGGGCGGTTCGCGTTGCGATTTCAGATTGGGTGACCGGTCCATCGCCGGATTGAAAGCGCTGTGCCACGGCGAGCACGACGGCCAGTGCATCGGTCGGCGTCATGACGATGTCGTCGTCGACCGGCTTTTCCTCGAGGGCGGCGCGGCCATGCGCCGCGGTATGGGCGATCTCGGCGCCGAAGAGGAACACCATCCACGAGAAGTTGAGCCACATCAGGAACAGGGGCAACACACCGAGAATGCCGTAGAGGTTGCCGCCGAGCACGAATCGATCGACATAGAACGAGAAGAGCCATTTGGCGATGAGCCAGAGCACCGACGCCACCAGGGCCCCGCCGGCGGCCGTGCGGAGTTTCACATGGGTGTTGGGTAGTAATGCGTAGACAAACGTCAGAACAAGCGTCCCCACCACGACGGGCCCCAGCCAGCCGGCGCCGAATCCGATCCAGCCGATGCCGGGCAGTCCGCGGCTGGCCTCGAGGGTGCGATGGCCCAGGTAATTCGCCGCGGCAAGGGCGATCGGCCCCAGTGTCATGACCGACCAGTAAAGCAGGACGCGCCGGGGGATGGCGCGATTGCGGACGGCGCCGAAGATGCGGTTGAGAGAATCCTCCATCGTGGTGATGAGCGAAAGGGCGGTCCAGATGAACAGGAATGCGCCGACCGGGCCGATGCGCTGAAAGGACAATTTGGCTTCGACGGAGGTGACGAGGTCCTCGATGTAGTCTGCGGCGGACTGGCGGCGTTTCTGCAGGGCGGCTTCTCCATTCGCGTCGGGTGCGCCGGCGTCGGTCTCTTCCGTCGCGGAAATGACGGTCATGCCGGTGGATTGCAGAAGCGTTCGCAGGCTCTGCTTGCCGTCCTCCAGGGCGCCGACCTGCTTGGCCACCAGCAGGCCGAGCACGAGCAGGGGCACGAGCGCGAAAATCGTCTGAAACGACAGGGCGGCGCTCAGGGCCATGACGTTGTTTTGATGAAGACGGCGGGCTGAATAGCGCCAGAGTTTGAGTTGAAACTGCGCAAACGCCGCCCAGCGTCCGACCTCCACGCCGGGTCGGGTCAGGAGTCGGAGCAGTCGGTCGATCATGGCGGGGCCTCGGTTTCGATGGGCGTTTTAGCAGTTCATGAGCCGTGGCGCGGGCAGAGACTTACCGCGTCTTCGTTCCGGGATCACCTTATGACCAGCCGCACAAGCCGGCAACGCCCGCTGACACATTGTAAGGCCTCAAGTCGCCGACGCGTCCGCAACACGGGCGATGGGGTCGCGCCGCGTGAGTCGCCCGGGCTCCCAGGGCGGGCCGATTTGCAAGTAAAGCAGCCTTGACTAACGTCCGAGCATGGGTAAGATTGCCTTACCGGCGATGCGGCCATTTTGATTCGCGAAACGCAACCACGATGAAGCGAAAAACCGGATCCTATCAGACGACAGTTGCTGGAGGCGAGCGTGTTCAGGCATTCCTGCCCCACCCGCTGCCGCCGGCGAATCCGCCGCTCATCCTTGATGGTCGTTTGCGCGGCCTTCTTGCGCGGGCCGAGTCGGCGCTTGACCAACTGGCAGTCGCCGGAGTCATGGTGCCCGATCCCGGTTGGTTTCTCTACGGGTTTGTTCGGAAAGAGGCCCTGATCTCATCGCAAATCGAGGGCACGCAGGCGACGCTGCAGGATGTCATGGCGTTCGAGGCCACCGATGCCGCCCAACGACCAGAAGACGTTGAAGAGGTCTGCAACTATGTTGATGCCTTGACGTGGGCACATCGCGAGTTGACGAAACCGAGGGGTCTTCCCTTTAGTGTTCGGCTGATTCGCCTCGCGCATGGCCGACTGATGCGAGGCGTACGCGGCGCAGCCCGTGAGCCGGGTGTTCTCCGTCGCGCGCAGAATTGGATTGGCGGCGCGCGTCCCGGGAATGCCCAATTCGTGCCGCCGCCTCCGGACGCCGTCCCGGCCGCGCTGTCGGCGTTGGAGAAGTGGATTCACGCCGAGGATTCACTGCCGCCGTTGGTGCGCGCGGGCCTGGCCCATGTTCAATTTGAGACAATCCATCCATTCCTGGACGGCAATGGCCGCGTTGGCCGCCTGATGATCACGTTGCTTCTGGAACATTGGGCCGTGCTTCCATCGCCGCTGTTGTATTTGAGTCTGGCCTTTAAACGTAGACAGCAGGCGTATTACGATCGGCTCGCGGCCGTGCGAACCCACGGTGATTGGGAGGGCTGGACTGCGTACTTCCTGGAGTGCGTGGAGGAGGCTGCAGTCGACGGCGTGGCCGCGGCCCGACGGCTGTACTCGCTCATCAGCGACAATCGCCGGCAGTTGTTGGGACATCGCGGAGTGACAATCCCCGCGATTCGCCTCTTTGACATGCTTCCTTGTCGGCCCATCGTCACCCTGGCAACGGTCATTCGAGACCTGAAGACCACGAAGCCCACCGCGTCCAAGGCGATCAAATTGCTGCTTGAAATCGGCGTCTTGCGTGAGACGACCGGGAAGGCGCGGAATCGAGTTTATGCATACAGGGGTTACCTACGGGTGCTGACGGGGGAGCGCGACTGAGTGGGTTGCACGCGTGGGGTGTTCGATTCGCCCCATGCTGAGTCGAAGATTTCCACTGCGCCAAAGGCGCGTGGCAACTGAGTAAAGCACGCTTTACCAATCGCCGGTGTTGGTCACGTCCTCTTTACCTGAGTCAATCGCTGACGCAGGATCGAATCGATGGTCGAACGACGCATTCCAACACGCGAGACAGTGCATATCATCCACCGGGCTGCGGTCGCGGACGGGGCTTGAGTTTCACCTTTGGCTTGCCGCCGCTCTCTTCCTTCGGCGGCGGCTGTTGTGGCGCAGGTTCCTTCGGCGCACCGGGTTCCGCCTTGGGCTCGGCCTTGGGTTTGCCGCCGGTCAACTTGGGGCTGCCGGGCCTGGGCTTGAGTCCGGGGAACTTCGGGCCCGCTTCACCCTTGGGTGGGTTGCCGTCGGCGACTTCGGGCTTCGTGCCCGGTTCGCCGGGCGGCTTCGTACCGAGTGGATCGCCGCCGAGGATGCCGCCGAGGATCTTGCCGGGGTCGTTTGGCTTGATGACCGCCTGCAGCAACTTCTTGGTGTCCACCTTGGAGAAATCCAGCCGCGGATTCTCGCGCGTGCCCACCATGGGCACGTCGATGCGCAGCCCGGTGAGGTCGACCGGCAAAGCCGAGACGCCCAGTTTCGCCAGCATCTTCGGCGACACGGGAAGCGAGACGATCAGGTCGATGCTGTCGTCGAGGCCGACCGAGCCGTAGAACTTGACGTCGAACTTGTCGGGAAAACTCAGGGTGAAGTTGTCATAAAAAATACGCCCGTCGCGAACAACGAAATCGACCTTGCCCACCTCGACGGGATAGAGTTCGCGTATGGGCAGGCCGCCCAGTTCCAGCAACTCGCCCAGGAAACCGCCGGGCTGCATCTGCATCTGCCGCAGGTCGAGCATGCCTTTTCCCGCGCCGACGGACTTGTCGGTGCTTCCAAACGGCAGCACCAGGTCGGTCGAATTCAGATTGATCTTGCCCTCCAGTCGCGACATGAACATGAAGATGGGATTGATGTGCGACAGCAGTTCGGCGCCCATTTCCCGGGTGACCGCGACATTCTCCAGGGCATTCCATTGACCGGGCACGCGGAGCACCGGGTCGGCTCCGGTGAAGTCGATGTCGCCGCGCAGGTTGACGCGACCCTCCGATACGGCGATGGCGGTCTGCGGAATCGAGATTCGGCCATCCTTGAGCGCGGGCTGAATCCTGGCCTGGCCGAGGGCAATGCCGTAGAGCGCCGCGCCGTCCCATCCGATGGTCGTGCCGCCGGTCAACCCGCGAAATGCCGGCCGCGCGTTGGGCTGGCTGAGCGGGCCGTTGATCTCCAGTTCGCCGGCGGACTTGCCGCGCACGAGAACGGTCTTGGCCGTCGCCGGTGACAATTCGTGCAGGATGGCGGTGAGTTGCTCCCACGACGCGTCGTAGCTGCCGCGCAGGGCAAGCACCCGCGTGGTGTTCAACTGGTCGATGGAGCCGGTGATGTCGGCGGTGAGCGGGGTGGAGACGATGCGGCCCTTGCTGAGGGTCAACCGCGACTTGGAATCCAGTTTTCCGTCTATTTCATACTCCAGTCGTTTCTCGCGAATCGCATCCTTGCCCTCGCCGACGACCAGGTTGTCCACGCCGCCGCGTCCGTTGATGGACAGGTCGCCGCCGGCGCTGGCGATCTTGCCTTCGATGGACCAGCGCCCCGAGATGGCCGGTGTGTTGGGATCGCCGGAGAAGGCGGCGGCCGTGCGCAGCAGCGACGCGAGTTCCGCGTTGCCGCTGATATCGGCTCGCAGGTCGCCGGCCGCGCCGGACTGCCAGACCAGTTGCCGCGCGTCGATGCGGGCCGAGGGGCCGTCGATCTTCGCGGATTCGAGGTCGATTCGATCGCCGGTCGCGCCCACCTTCAACTGCGTCCATTGGACGTTGGTGGTGCCCTCAAGCGCCGGCTTCTTGTCCACGGCGACATTCATGGCCGTGGCCGATCCGCTGGTGATCATCGGTTGATTCGCGCCGTCGCACTTTGCAGTCGCCTTGGCGGTCAGGTTGCCGGAGAACCGGGCGAGTTCGGGCATGCCCAGCGCGGTAGCCCGCGGGGCGAGATAGGCAAGGTCGGCTTTGCTGACGTCCAGGTTGGCCGAATAGGCCTTTTTGTCTACTTCGTAGAAGCCGTCGGCGGCGACGATGACCTGTCCCCCGAGGTCGGCCTGGGTGTCGGAGATGTCGATGCGGCGCACCGCGTTATTGACCATCATCAGCGCCGATTTGTTCTTCACCGTGACGTTGCCGAGATCGACAACGCGTTGACCGGCGCCGTACTTGAGGCCCTGGGTGTTGGCGGCAAGCGTCATGTCGATGCGGTCGTCCGAGACGCGCTGCATTCGGACGTCGCCTTTGAACTCGCCGGCCAGCGTGAACGAACTGAGGTCGAAGATCTGCCCCAGGTCCTGCTGCATGCGGGCAAGGCTTCCCTGGAAATTGGCCGTCAAGTCGGCGGACGAGCCCTTCGCGCCGATCTTCGCAAAACTCGAATCGAGCGTCAGTGCGTTGATGAACAGGCCCTTGCCCGGCGTCAGTTCGGAATTGATGTTGAGGGTGATCGGCTCGACGCGGACGACCTTGCCGCCGCTCGTCGCCGACAGGTCTTTCACCGTAATGGTGCCCTTGGCCGAGGGCGCATCGCCGCCGCGCGCGGTGAGCGAAGCGATCTCCAGCCGTCCGCCGGTGATCTGCTGACCCTCGTTGGTCTTCAGCAGACCGGGAATCGCCTTCTGCAACTTCGCGAGGTCAATCGAGCCGGTGGAGTTCACGACGAGGTCGGGCAGGTTGATCGCCTTGCCGGAGACGACCGCGGCGAGCAGTTCATCCGGCGTCATGTGAATGGGCTTGCCGGCGTTGTTGTAGACAATGTCAGATTTTATGGTGCCCGGGTCGCCGGACAGTTCAAAATCGGCGGTCAGGATGTCGCCGTTGCGCGAGCCCTTGCCGATGAGTGTGAAGTCGATCGGCGCGGCGGCCAGCGTCGTGTCGCCCAGGGCGCGCATCTGGGAGGCGGCCAGATTGAAGTCGGTTGTCGTCTTGCCACCCTCGGTCAGGGTCTTGATGTCAATGGCCAGCGCGCCGTCCATGCCGAGCCCCGGCGCGAGCACCTTGAGCAGCGGCCCGAGGGCGACCGGTCCGGACGTCTTGACATTGAGCGTGCCCGATCCGCCGGCGATGGCGAAGGCGTTGTCGCGCACGAGGTCGCGTACGTCGACGTCGCTGGTGATCGTCGTGCCATCGGCGGTGGTCAGGTCGAGTTTGCACTTCCAGTTGGACAGGGAGGCCAGTTCGACTTCGCCGGTCAATCCCGACACGTCGTAACTTTCTCCGCCCTCGCGCTGGGTGCGGACGTCGCCGTCCTTGAGCACCAAGGTGCCGTGCAGGTCGGGCAGGGGGCCGGGCGGCTCGGTCGATTTCGTCCTGGGGGAGAATGCGCGGGCGATGGACAAGTCGTTATTGCGATCGAGGAAGAGCAGTGCATCGGGGTTGTCCGCGGTGATGCGCCCCAGGTGAAGCGGCGCGGTGATCAGGCCGGCGAGTCCCTTCTGCATGGAGATTGTCTGCGAGGCGAGCACCACGCGGTCTTCGGGGTCGGTGACTTCGACGCCGCGCAGTTCGATCGGGCCGGTCCAGGACAGCGAGACATCCTTCACATCGACATGTCCCTGAATCTGCCGGTTCAGCATGCCCAGCAGCGCGTTTGCGCCGGATTTCGTCGAGGCGATGTAGGGCGCGGCCGCGATGATGCCGACCAGCAGCACGAAGCACACCAGCATGAACTTCAGGAATCGCCGCTTCTTGCGGGGCTTGATCGGCGCGGTTCGAGCCTGGGTCTCGGCGTCGGGCGCGTAAGTTTGAGAGGGCTGATTGGACGACGGCGGCGGAATGTCTGACGCGCTCATGTGCGCCTCCGGGATCTGAGATAAGACCTTGTTGACAACTCCCGCTTCCAAGGGGAGCGGGCCGGCGGGCGGATGAATTCCGCAGGCCGGGCCCTGAGCCAATGATAGCCGGGAAATTCGATCCGTGCCCGGAATTCCAGTCTGAATCCGCGGCCACGTCGCTTATGCGATGCCCAGGTGATGCTCAATTCGCGTGATGAGTTGCGCAATGTCGCCCGACGCGCAGACATGTGGAAAAAAAGCGACGCCAAGATTGAGCCGCTCGCCGAAGCGCGCGAATGTCAGCATGACCCCGGGCGGAATGGTCGGCAGGCCGCAGGCGAACGTGTTATCGACGGATGTTCCCGCGAAACCGGCGGGCCATGCATCCGCGCGGAAACTCGCGAAACCGATCGAGCATCGCGCCATCATGCGCTTTCGGCGCAGCATCCACTCGTAGTGCGATTTTCGCAGCAGACCGACGTAGGACATGAACAGCCATGCGGCTTCGTCGCCGCCGCGGGAATACGCGTCGATCTGTGCGGTCAGCGATGCATCCAGCGCTGCATGATCGTCGAGTTGATCTCGCCGAATGACAAGTGTCGCGATGATCAGGTCGTTGCATCCCCACTTGGTGCGCGGCGCGCGCCTCGGGCGCAGCATCGGCAGCGGCAGGAGATAATGATCGCCCGGTGACATGCCCAGCGCGTCGGATATGTCGTCGAGGCCGCGGGCGGTCGCCGCGATGAGGTGGCGGGTGTGCAGCATCGGACCGGGTGCGCATTGCTTCTTCGCGGTGTCCACGATCTGCCGGGTCTGTTCGGCCGTCCACGGCCGGGTCATAAAGTCAGCGGTCTGTAACGGGTCGATCGGGCTCTCGGGCAGTTGGCGGCTTGCAAGCCGGGCCACGGCCCGGTGCCGCCGCGCCCCGTTCCACCATCCGCGGATCATTCGGCCCGACCAGTCCGGCGGGTAGGGCAGCGGTGCTTCAAATGACTGCGTCGCATACGCGGCGTTTCCTGCCACCGCAGGAGGTTCTGACCGGGTTGCGGCCGATTGTTGCATGGCCAGCAGGAAGCCCTGCGCCCCTTCGAGGTCCATCAGGTAATGCGGCCAGCGCAGCACCAGGGTTGCGCGATCTTCCTGCTCGAAACAGAACAACCGCAGTTGCCGCCCGGCGGATGGATCCTGCCGCTCGCGCCAGGCGATGAGGAGGATTTCGCGCTGCGTCTCTGGCGTGCGAGGACTTGCGGTCAGGTCGTGGTACGCGATCGGCGCGATGTCGGGCGCGCGTTCGCCGTACCGCCAGTGCGCGCGGCCGGTCAGCAGGGAATAGCCGATCCGGCCGTCGACCAGCGGCGACTGTTCGGACGCCTGCCGATAAGCGGCCTCCAGCGCCGCGCGATTCGGTCTTGCGCTGAGTTCCAGCCAGATCAGGCAATGATGACCCGGCAGGCCGCGACGCTGCAGCGCGCCATGGCCCGCAAGAAAGAGACGATCGTATGCAGATAAGGCGACGCGCGGCATGGGGGGCGATTCGGTTCTCGTGCCTGGCCTATGGCCCGTCGTCGCGCACGTGCTTATGCATGTCCGTCGGCGGGGGCCGCAATCATACGCCTGCCGAGCACGAGCGTGATAACGGTTCCGGCCAGAAACCAGCAGATCGTCTGTTCCAGCAGGCCCGCAAGGACGTAGGTGTGGGGGAATTTATCCCAATTCCAGTAGGAGACATCGATCGCCATCCACGCGGCGACGCCCAGCAGCGCGGCGAGGACGATTCGGGTGGGCCTCGATCCCGACACGCGGGCCAGAACGGCCGACAGGACCATGCAGACCGCGATGTTGCTGACCAGTTCAGTCCCGAGTGTCTGTGGGTTCATTTCAAACCCCTCGGGGTTGTAGATCACAAGGCCCGTGGGGCCTTTCTTCATCCTCTCGTACACCGCATTCTTTGCCTCGTCAGACTTCCTGGCCTCGTGCATGGCCGGGAACACGTACCAGCCGCGCTGTGAAATGGTGTCGGTGATGGCCGAGACGACCCTTTCCTCGGCCGGCAGGTCCTGCTTGAACATGAAATCGCTGCCGAACACGACATGCACCAGGAAGCCGCCGATGAACATGGCGATCCCGCCGACGATGCCGGCCACGATGATTCGTATTCTGCTCATGTCGTTGGTCCTCGATGTGTTGGCCCGCCATCGGCAACCCGCGCGACGGCCCAAATGCGGACATTACCACGCCGAATTGCAGATCACCACAGCCGCACAGGGCGTCGCGGTGGCATCCGAATTCCCCACGGCAGTAGGAGGCAGACGGTCGACGTGCGCGGAAATTGGGAGGGGCTTGGGGGTGCCGATATCGCGCGCCCCGTGCATCCGCAGGGGGGTTGTGAACTCAGGTGTCGTGCAGGCAATCAGACGTCATGTGTGTACGTCGACGGCGATGTCTTCGAACCCACTGCCGCGCTTTCTGGCCGCATGAATGCCGGCGAGCATGAGGCCGGCGACCGCGTAACCGGCGGCGATGCGATAGCCGCGGTGCAGGAAGGTCCCCTCGGGGACTTTCAACGCCAACCGGCTGTCGGCAAAGCGAGGTTCGGTGCGCTGCCAGACGAGCAGTTCCTGCGGCGAGGGCCTGCCCGGCTCGACGCGATAGGCGTGTTGAAAACCGACGAGCGTCAATGTCGCGGCGATGAAGCAGGTGATCGCCGCCGCCTTGAACCGCCGGTCGATCAGGAACGCACTCATCGCCGAGATGAGCATGCAGGTGATGACGAATCCGCTGTTGGCCCCGGCGAGGGCATAGACGCCGATCGGCCACCAGGCGTCGGTGCGGATCGTCTCCAGGGCCGTGCCGTGCTGGGTGATGAGCGGGAGGATGCCGCCCGAGGCCCCGAGTCCGATCATCACGTTGGGGATCAGCAGCACGGCCATCATGGCGACTGCCGGAAAGGACCCGATCGCAACGGCGGGGAAGTGCCGCGTCGGCACGACCTCGTAGGACTGGGCCGCAATGACGACGCCGATCCACAATACGATGGCCATTCCGGCCTCCATGGGGATGACGGCGACGATCAACTGACCCAGTCCCAGTAAAAAGACGACCGTGAAGAACAGGCCGTTGATGATCGAGTAGCCGCACCGCGCCCCGAGGGCCTTCCAGCCGGGGTGGCCGATGTAGATCGTTGTCGGGAAGCAGCTTCCGAACAGGCCCGCCGCGATGGTGCCGATGCCGTTGACCGCCATGCAGGGACCGGTGCTGAACTTGTCGCCGGCGGCCTCGGCCGATTCGATGTTCTGCAGCGAGCCGATCGCGTTGATCAGGCCCATGGGCACGATGACGCCGAGGAAGGCCCACAGCAGATCGGGGCGATCCTCATAAAGCGACAGAATGTCATTCCAGGCAAACACCGGCACAAATCGCGTCACCCATGCCTTCGCTTCGACCGGAAAATTGGCCAGATGCACGTTGGGCACGGCGGCTCGCACGGCGTCGAGACTCATCAACTCGGGTCCCAGCCCGCCGATGCGCGGGATGCTCCACGCAAGGATCGTGCCCAGCAGCACGGCGGCGAACCCACTCGGCAGGCCGAGCGGCATGCGCACGCGGGCGAAGTAGCCGATCAGCACCACAAACATCGGCACCAGCGCCACCAACGGCCGCTCGAAGATCTGAAAGGCGAAGGGGCTGGCGATGAAGATGACGCCGATGGCCGCCAGTGCCGACAGCAGGGCGGCCCGCGGCGTGACGCGCCGCACCCAGCCGCCGATGAAGGCCCCGAGAAATTCGATGAGGCCGCTGCCGATGCAGGCGATGAGTCCGACCTGCCAGGCCAGGCGACCGGCCATTTGGGCGGCGACGTCCGCGCCATGCTCGGGCGCGAAGTCGGCCACCGCCGCCTGATAGACAGGCGCCAATATGAACAGGATGTAGGCGAAGACGCTCGGCGTGTTGATGCCATAGGGCAGGGCGGTGCAGGCCGCGTTGCCGTCGCGCCGCGCCACCCGCCGGGCATGCAACGCGTAGTACACGTTGCCGATCAGCAGGCTGACCGCGATGCCGGGCAGGATGCGCTCGTAAAGCAGACCGTCGTCGAAACCGCAGAGCGACTTGCACAGGGCCACGATGACCAGCACCTGCACGAGGTTGTCGACGGCGAGGCCGAAGAAACCGTCGAGATCGCCTTTGACGAACCAGAGGTAGCGGATGGGGTGGGTCATGTATTCAGGCTATCGCATCGGAACCCCGGACGGTAGTCCTGATTGGCGAGCGCGGATGCGTCGAATAATGCACTGCGCCATGGGCGCGTGCGCGCCTTCCGCGTCCTGCATCCGCTGGGGTTTCGGATGGGAGCGCCGCGCTTAGTTCCTGCCGATCGCCTCATGCAACACCCGGCCCATCGCATCCGGCGGGGGTTCCACGCCGAGCAGGGCTGCCATGGTCGGGGCGATGTCCAGCAGGTCCGCCTCGGCGTAGTAATTGCCGGGTCGGATGCCCGGGCCGCTGAACATGAGCGTCACATGGCGGTCGTGGCTGAAGCCGGCGGAGTGGCCGGCGACCTTGTCGGGCGTCTTGTGCCAGTGTGGCGACATTTGTAAATACAACTCCCCCGAACGCTGCGGGTAATAATTTCGCCAGGCCAGCCAGCGGTGCAGGTCTTCCCGTGCCGGGGCCGGACCGTTCAGGTCGTCGGCCGTGAAGACGGCCTCGATGCCGGGAATCGTGCGCAGAAACTCGACGGCGGCGTTCATCAGTTTCGTCCGCGCCGGCGCGTCGAGTTTGTAGAACGCCCGATCGAAGTAGATCCACGGCCATTCGATGCCGGAGACCACGCTTTCATCCTCGCCCACCGTAAAGGACTGCAACTGCGAATTCAGTTCGGTCAGCACCGTGCCGGCGTCGATCCATCCGCCGCCGATACCGGCTTTCTTGAGCAGCGCCGGCGGCGACGAGACGCCATGATCGGCCGTCACCGTGATCAGGCAGTGCTCCAGCCCCACGGACTTGTCCAGCGCTGCCAGCAGCCGCGCGATCTGTGCATCGGTGCGAACGGAGATGTCGAGGACCTCGGGGCTGTCGGGTCCGAAGATGTGGCCGACGATGTCGTTGGCGGAGAAGCCGATGCAGAGCATGTCCGGCGCGGGGCCGCGGCCGATCTTTTCCTCGGCCAGCAGTTGCTCGACGAGGGCGACGAGCACGTCGTTGGCAAATGGCGACGCGGCCAGGGCCCGGTAGTACCGCGCGTCGGACTTGCGGTTGTCGAGTGCGGGCAGTTCATGCGGAAAGCGCGGGCCGATGCCGTCGGTGTCCTTGAGAAATTCGTCGCCGACCGACCAGCAGCGCTGATAGGCGGCGGACGGCAGCAGGCGGTCCCAGAATTTGCCCGCAAAGCGGTCGGCGGGGCAGAGTTGATTAAAGACTTCAATCGATTTAGGACAATCGCGTATGTAGTAGGACGAGGTGACAAACTCGCCCAGTTCGGTTTCAAACCAGGCCGCCCAATCGGGGCGCCTGCCTGCCATGAGAATGGCGGCGCGGTCCTTCCAGGCGACGCTGAACACGCGGCTTTCGGCGTTGGAGAGTTTGATCTGATCGCCGATGCCGGCGCCGATCAGGGCGTGGCTGGATTTGCCGGTGAGGTTCTTGTCGGCGGGGCCGAGCAGTTTGCACGCGGGATCGAGAATCGGCGTGACACCCTTGCCGGGTTGCGGATCGAGGTACCAGCGGTTGCCGACGATGCCATGCTGGCGCGGCAGGCGGCCGGTGGCGATGGTGGCATGACCTGCGGCGGTGGTGCTGGCGCCGTAGGTCAGGTGGGCGTTGTGAAAGGTCGCGCCGTTTTCGGAAAGACGCCGGAACCCATCGCGGCCGAAGAGCGGCCCGAAGCGCGTGGGGAAGTCGCCGCGAAATTGATCGATGACGATCAGCACGGCGAGTTTGATGGGCGAAGCATCCGCGCGGCGGGCAGGCTGCGATGTTGCGTTCGCGGGAGCCTGCGCGAGGGTGGGTTGGGCGATGGCGATCGAGCCGACGACGAGAACGAGGGCAAGGCGTGATGCAGGAATGCTGGGTCGCATGGCGATGTGGAATCCTCGAAAATAGTTGATATCAGAATGTCAGCGCACATGGTAGCCGATGGGCGGCGTGAAGCGATCGGAAGGCACAACGAAAAGGTGCGAAACCGGCCAATCGCCGGTCTGGCACACGCCTCCAACCTGAGCCGCACGGGAGGCCGCGGCAGATGTCGCGAATGTTGCGCCAATGAACTGTAAAGATTATGCTGCGTCCGCAGGATCGTCGTGACCTGGGAAACAAGATCGTGTCATCCGTCTCACCTTCCACCGCCGTCCCGCGTTCGACCGCGTCCATGCTGCTCCGGGTCGCGTGGTGGTCCATCGCCGTGGGGCTGGTGTTGGAGGCGATATTGCTGGCCATGGCGGCGGTGGCCGGCAAGGCCGGCTCGATCTCGCCGTTTGTCGCCGATCTGGTGCAGAAGATCTCGTGGTCCTACTTCGTCTGCATGGGGCTGGCGGTGGGGGCGGCGGTCAGCCGCGCGGCGCGAACCGTTGCGATGGGGTTGATGGGATTTCTGTGTGCGCCGATCGCATTCGCCATCGCCCGCGCCCTGCACAAGGGCGCGACGAAGGCGCTGTCGCTTGAGACTGGTTCGGGTGGTCCGTCGCCGTGGCTGCTGGCGGGCATCAAGGCGGTGCAGTATGGCTGCTTCGGGCTGATCCTCGCATGGGCGGTCAGGAAGTTTTCGGCGTCGCTGGGCGTGCATCTGGGCGTGGGGGCGCTGGTGGGGGTGGTCTTCGGCGGAGTGATCATCGGCATGACGCTGTCGCAATCACCGACGCCGCCGCCGTTGGCCGTCGCCACACGTGCGGTCAATGAACTGCTGTTTCCGTTGGGGTGCGCATTTGCCCTGTACGCGGCGTCGGCCGTGGCGGAAAAGGCGACGGGGGTCGAAGACTAATTGAATACTGGCGGCGGTTCAGGCCGGCACCAGTTGCGGCACGTCAAACTGAACCGCGATGCCGATGCGATCGCTGTGGGCGTCGTCCAGCATGATCTCCGTGCGGATGATCGTACCGCATCCCAGCGGCACCCCCAGACGCTGGGTCGATTGTCGTGCCTCGACCGGCGGGAGCAGACGCAGTTGCCAGCGCTGGCCGACGGCCAGTCCGAAACCGATCGGCGCGGTCGCGCGAAGTCCGGCATCGGAGATGTCGTTGGTCTTGCAGCGCAGGACGGACTGGCCGCTGACGTCGATCAGCCAGAGGTCGCACGCGGCTTTTCGACGCGTGTAGTCGCGGCGGTCAGTCCGGTTGGCCCGCCACGGACCCATGCCCCAGCGCTCGAAGGCGGGGGGGTTGTTCATGTGCGGAGCATCGACTGGAATGGGAGTGGGCAGTTCACGCGTCGACATCGAAAAGCCTCCTTGCGGCCCGTCATCGGCCCAGGAACAACACGCTCGCGCCTTCGACCGAAAACGCCCGGCCGTCGCGGCGGTTTCTTCACACTACGGATGCTCGAACTTCGCCGGCGCGTTCGGATCAAACCCGAACTCCTTCAACCAGCGACTGGCATCCTCTGCGTCCAACCCCTTCCGCTTCTCATCGGGCTCCGCGGGGCCGGCGGCGCATCCGCGCTGCTGGTCCCGCTCAATCCCCTTCAAGAACGCCTCGCATCCCAGCGGCTGCGCGCCGCGCTGGCGAGCCGACCGCTGCACTTCCCGGTCATTCGAGATCACGACAATGTGCCGTGCTCCGCTGTCGGCGTTCAACAACTTTGCGATTCGCTCATCGGCGGTCTCGGTGCCGCCGGCGTACAACTCCAGTATCCGAACATCGCCGAGTTGACCGGCCAATGGCGCGGGTGGGGCGGTACCATCCCAGACCACGGTGACTCGGTGCTGAAACGTCGCGCTCCAGTCGCCCAACATTCGCATCAACTGCGCCCGCCCGAGGTCAAACCCCTGCGGGAGGCTGGATTGCGCGGCGTGAAACAGGTTAAAGCCGTCGATCAGAAAGGGCATCGCATGCTCGCGCGATCCATGGCGGGATTATACCCGCGTCCGAAAAGACTACAAGCAAAAACGGCGTCAACGGGTGATAACTATGCAACTTTCATGCCAGAAACGGGGCGTTTCCTCGATTTCTAAGCAGTGCATCAGGCCACAGTTGCGCACGATTCCGCCGCCACGCCGCCAAGGGCAAACTTGATCTCCCCGCCCACCAAAGTCGCCACCGCCCGGCCCCGCAGCGACCACCCATCATAGGGGCAGTTTCGGCTCCTGGACCGCAATTCGGACAACTCGACGACCCATTCCATATTGGGATCGATCAGGGTGATGTCTGCGTCGTCACCGACGGCGAGGCGGCCCTTGGGGAGACCGAGCAACCGAGCGGGCCGGGTGGACATGCGGTCGATCAGCGCCGGCCAATCCAGGTGGCCGGGCTCGATCAGGGCCTTCGCGAACAGCCCCAGCGCCATCTCCAGGCCGATGATGCCAAACGGCGCGGATTGAAAATCGAGTTCCTTTTCCTCGCGCCCATGCGGCGCATGGTCGGTGACGAGGCAGTCAATCGTGCCGTCGACCACGCCGGCGATGCAGGCGTCGACGTCGGCCCGGGTGCGCAGCGGCGGGTTCATTTTGTAATTTGTATTAAACGTGGACACGCTTTCGTCGGTGAGGAGCAAGTGGTGGGGGCAGACCTCGGTTGTGACCGAGACGCCCGACTTTTTTCCTTCGCGGACCAGTTGCACGGCTCCGGCGGTGGAAATGTGGGCGACGTGGTAACGGCCGTCGGTGTTCTTTGCGATAAGGATGTCGCGCTGCACCATGAGTTCCTCGGCCATGGCCGGAATGCCCGGCAGGCCCAGCCGCGTCGAGGTCAGACCCTGGTGCATGCATCCGCCCGTGGCGAGACTGGCGTCTTCACAGTGCTGGATGAGCGGACGGCCGAACATCGCGGCGTACTGCATGGCCCGGTACATGACCGCGGGCGATTCGACGCCGACGCCGTCGTCGCTGAAGGCGACGGCCCCGGCCCGGTTCATCTGGCCCATCTCGGCCAGTTCCTTGCCGGCCCGGCCCTTGGTGATCGCCCCGATGGGGTACACGTTGCACAGATCGGCCCGGGCCGCCTGCCGCAGCACGAACTCGATGGCCGCCTCGTTGTCCAGGGTCGGCGTGGTGTTGGGCATGCAGCAGATCGACGTGAACCCGCCGGCCACGGCCGCGGCCGCGCCGGTCGCGATCGTCTCCTCGTCCTCGTTGCCCGGCTCGCGCAGGTGAACGTGCATGTCGATCAGGCCGGGACAGACGATGAGGCCGGTGGCGTCGATGACAATTTGCTCGCCATCGACTGCGAGGGCCTTTGGCTCCCTCTCCCTTGAGGGAGAGGGCAGGGGTGAGGGTGTCAGTGCCGCCGGCGGTGTGCCCTTCGCAGTGGACTTCGATTGCCCAAGCGCGATCGACGCGACCTTTCCGTCCTCGACGGTGATGTCGGCAATGCTGTCGATCGCCCGAGCCGGGTCGATCAGGCGTCCGTTGCGAATGATGATCTGCGGCATACGATTCTCTCCCTGCGGTATCATTCAAAACATTACGACCAATGCGATTAACGGGCAACTGCGGACGGAGAGCAGTGAGCTTTCAAGGAGTAGCGCTGCAGTATTCCTGCAACTGATCTGAGTGCATGGTTAATGCGGATGATTGTCGATAGAGTGATCTTCGAACGCCCACATTAATTGATCTGCCAGGTAGGATTGGTTTATGGTCTGTTCAAACTGCGGACAAGACATTCCCTATGAGGGCAAGGTGTGCGCCTACTGCGGCGTGGACAAGGCCACCGATAAGCGACGCTACGAACGCGGCAAATCTTTCGGCATCCTATTGCTGGGGGCGTGCCTGGTGGGCGGAGTATTGGGAGGATTGATCGGTGCGATGATTAACGCAAACGGTGTTTGTCCCGGCGTGCTGTCCGGGCTCGTTTGTGCCGTGATCGTCGTAGCGCGGATCGGCCAGCGCAAAGACAGTGCCGCATCTAACGACGCCGTTGTTTTCTATTGTCAGGTTTGCGGAACCCGGCTTGAGGCTTCGCGAATGGCACAAGGAAAGAAGAAAACCTGCCCCAAGTGCACAACCCAAATCGACATTCCAACGGATGCGGAAATGGCGTCAAGACGGCGATCCAATAACGATTCGGAAGCGTAGGCCCAACATCACTTGAAACTCTGGGCGGGTGCCCCCACCCTTCGCTGCGCGAAGGATGGGCCACCCTTGCGCGCCCACTTGATACCTTTGACTGTGTGCCGGACCATGCCGGACATGTCGCCGGTGGTGCAGCCCATTCTTCAGGTCAGCGAACTCAGCGTTTCGTTTCGCGTTGAGGATCGGTGGCTCCGTGCGGTGGATAATGTCGCTTTCAGTCTATATCCCGGCCGCACGCTGGCGCTGGTGGGCGAGAGCGGCTCGGGCAAGTCAGTCACTTCGATGGCGGTGATGGGGTTGCTGCCGGGGGCGAAGCAGTGTCGTGTCGCGGGGAAGGCGTTACTGGCGGATGCTAGCGGTCGCAGCGGAATTCAGGCACCGGTCGCTAGCACTTCCGGCTCGGACAAACCGCTTTCTCCCTTCGGCCCCCACGGAGGGGGGCCGCTACCCGTGGATTTGCTTGCTTGTGGTGAGCAGGCGCTTCGGCGGATTCGCGGGCGGCGGATCGCCATGATCTTCCAGGAACCGTTGACCAGTCTCAATCCGCTGATGACCGTCGGCCGCCAGATCGCCGAGGCGATTGAGACGCACACCGAAATGCGCGGCGCGGCGGCGTGGGAGCGTGCGGTGTCGCTCATGGAGCGGGTCGGCATCGTCGATGCCGCGCGGCGCGCATCCGACTATCCGCATCGGCTGTCGGGTGGCATGCGCCAACGGATCATGATCGCCATGGCCCTGGCCTGCGACCCGGACGTGCTGATTGCCGACGAGCCGACCACGGCGCTCGACGTGACCGTGCAGAAGCAGATTCTTGAACTGCTCAAGACGCTGCAGCGCGAGCAGGGCATGTCGATGCTGCTGATTACGCACGACATTTCGCTGGTGGCCGAGGTCGCCGACGAGGTGGCCGTTATGTATGGCGGCCGGATTGTGGAGACCGGTGATGTGCGAACGACGCTCGCGAAGCCGATTCATCCCTATACGCAGGCGCTATTGGCGTGCGTGCCGAAGATGGGCGGCGGAAAGGGCCGGCTGACGGTCATCTCCGGCACGGTGCCGCCGCTGGTGGAGAATCCGACAGGCTGTCGATTTGAGCCGCGCTGTGAACGCGGCGCGGGCGATGTGCAGTGTCGAACGCAGACGCCGGTATTGCAGGGATTTGCATCGGCGCAATCGGCCGCCTGTTGGAAGGCGTAATGAACCAAACAGCCACGGGCTTTTAGCCCGTCCGTCCGTTGAAACATGAGTTTGTTGCAGCACGCGAGAGTCTATTGATGCTCGAAACCCATGCACCGCTGCTGGACGTGCGCGATCTCACGGTCCACATGGGCCGCGGGCGCAACCGCCTGCGCATTGTCGACGATGTGTCGCTTTCCGTCGAGCGCGGTCAGACTGTCGGTCTGGTGGGTGAATCCGGCTCCGGCAAGACGACGCTGGCCCGGGCCATCCTGCGGCTGATCGACGCCGAAGGCAGCGTCGTGCTCGACGGCACGGAGTTGCTTCGACTGTCCGGCCAGGCTCTCACTCCGATGCGCCGCCGATTGCAGATCGTCTTTCAGGATCCCGTCGGCAGTCTCAACCCTCGCATGACGGTCGGGCAGATCATCGCGGAGCCGATTCGCTTTCATCGCCTGCGGCAGGGCGGCGCGGTGGACGACCGCGTGCGTGAACTCCTCGATTGGGTCGGGCTGCGACCGCAACATGCCGCGCGCTACCCGCATGAATTCTCCGGTGGTCAACGTCAGCGCATCGGCATCTGCCGGGCGCTGGCGGTCGAGCCGGACCTGTTGATCTGCGATGAGCCGGTCTCGGCCCTGGACGTCTCGGTTCAGGCCCAGATCCTGAACCTGCTTCAAGACCTGCAGGCCCGGCTGGGTCTTTCGTACCTGTTCATTTCCCACAATCTGGCCGTGGTGGAGCATTTTTGCGACAAGGTCATCGTGATGTACCGGGGGCGAATCGTGGAGACGGCGCCGGCCGACCGGGTGTTCTCCAGACCGGCCCATCCGTACACGCGGTTGCTGCTGGAATCGGTGCCGGGGCTGGATTTGAGCCGGGGAAACACCGTCCGAATCGGAGCACCGATGGTTCACGATCCCGGGCGGGGCACGCCGCCGGTCGGGGGCTGCGGCTTTGCTCCGCGCTGTGCGTTGGCGCAACCCGTTTGCAGTCAAGGAGTTCCGAGTTTGGTGCCCGTTCCAGGAGAGGCGGACCATCAGGCGGCCTGCGTCATGGTGACGCCGTCCGACACGGTCGTAAGCAATTGCCCCGTCGCGTGATACGACGGCCCTGGATACGTTATTTTCCCCATGGGGCGCTCCGCCGGATCGGAGGCCCGGTTGTTTATTCAGACCCACCCGCACACCCCTGGGGTATGCCCGACCATGGTTTCCACTCGAACGAAATCGCAGCAGCGGGGTCCGCGTATTTTATACAAAGTGTCGTTTACATTGGGATGGCTCTGCGGCGTCTCGGCGCAAGGTCAGTTGCTGGAGTCGGTGCCGGCCGACGTGGCGGCGGTGACGATCATTCGCTCACCGCGCGAGTTCCTCCAGAAGGCGAACGCAACCGCGGCAAAACTCTCGCCGGATGCCAAGGCGTACACCTGGGCCGACATCGAGAGCCGGCTCGGTCCGGCCGCCGCGGGGTTTTGCGACATCGACCAGCCGCTGGTCATCGTGCTGACCCGGGCAGAGGGCGAGGGCGGCGTCCTGGTGGTCGGCTCGCGCGTCAAACCGCCGGCCGAGGGCGTCGGTCGCGGCGAGATCGGGTCGCCCAAGGGCGGCGGGGCGGCATCCGAGCAGGATCGTTACTTCGCACGCGCCCGGGAGATCACATACGTTTCACCGCGCCGTCGGGCACTGCGGCCGTTCGCTCGATTGCGTCCCAGCACGTCGCTCGCCGCGACCATGGACCCGCTCGAGCGCGAAGTTGCGCGGTCCAGTGATATTTTCGTCTACATTCGTATGGAGGCGTGGCAGGACCGCATCCGGCCCTACGTTCAGATCGCCTCGACCATGGCCAAATTCAGCGTGACCGCTGAGCCAAGCGAGAATGCAACCGAACAGAAGATGCGTTCCGAGGTGACCAGTTGGTTCATTGACGGGGCCGTCTCGGTGCTCGATCAGATGTCCTCGGTCTCGCTCGGGCTCGCGCTCGATGGCGAGACCATCCGCCTTCGACATCATCATCACTTCACAAGCGGCGGCAGCGTCGCCCAGTATTTGGGCAAGGCCCGGACTTCGGATGTGCCGCCGTGGGCGTGCCTGCCGGACCGGCCCTTCCTCGCCGCATTCGCATCCAATTGGTGGTCGCCGGAACAGTCGTCGCTCATGCTGGGCATGACGCGCAAGGTCTTCGAGGCCGTGGGCGACGGCGGGTCGGTGTCTCCCGGAGCCAGAGACAAAGTGATCAGCGCCTCGGCTGCCTGTTACGCCCGCATGCGCGGCATGAACATGATGATGACCCTCGACGACGCCGAGACGCCGCACATGGAGATGTTCGGGTCGTACGCATTTGACGACGCCGACGAGGGGCTGCGACTCATGCGGGTCATTCAGGAAAATGCCTCCGAGGCCATGTCCGCAGTGACGCCGGGCGGGTTTGTCGGTCGGGGCGTCGACTTGACGCGCGACGGGGTGAAATATAATGAAGTCAATTTGGAAGAATCGGTGATGGGAGCCGAAATGCGGGCCGAAATGGAACGCGTGTACGGATCGAATGCCCGCGTGCGGCAGGCGAAGGTCGGACAGAAGCGCGTGCTTGCATGCGTCAATCAATCCACCGACGACTTCATCCGTCTGGTGAAGGCGGGGGAATCCGAGCAACCGCTGCTGACCAACTCGCGCATAAAGCGACTTTACGCCGGCATGCAGCCGAAGGCCCAGTGCTGGATGGTGCTTGATCTTCAGCGACTGATGACCCTGGCGGGCTCGGTCGTCGCGGCTGAGGCCGAGGCCGAAGTGTCCGCGAAGACGGCATCCGGCAAGGTTGCGGTCCGACTTAAAACGGAAAAGACCGGCGACAAGAAAGCCGGCCGAGCGACCTCCGCACCGGCCCATGAGCCCGGCCCCCTGCTGGGATGGTCCGCGCTGGCCGCCGGGCGTTCGTTCACCGGCGAATTCCTCATTCAAGTGGACGATGCCGCCGCCGCCGTCAAACTCACGGAAAGCATGCTTTCTCAATTCCGCGAAACCGTTGAAGGCGAATAAGACAAATCCTTGTTGTGCGCCGACGGCGTAGTCATTCGTTGAGAATGACCCTCCGATCGTATTCGCGTCATGACCGCGTGCCGGCGGCTGGCAATTTCCAGCCGCCCGGGTTAGCCTTCTGTCATCGTGGCAGGGATCGTACGCGCATTCACCTGGGAGACAGATCAAATGAAGCGAAAGTTCACCTTGGCGGCAGTCCTGGCGTTGGTGGCTTGTGTGGGCATGCAGTGCCCGCCTGGCGGTAACAACCCCCCCGGCACCAACTTCGCCGATACGCGCGTCGGACTCGAGGTGGTCAAGTTTACTACGGCCACGACGACAGACCGCGGGCCCGCCGTCGGTGACGGCGTGATTGCGTTTAATGCCAATGGCAACGCCGCGTTCGCCTGGGTCAAGGTCGGCGAAAACATCGTCCGCGACGTCCCCGCGCCGACCGACATGGACAACGACTCCGAGGCATTCCATTTCAGCGGCAAGAAACTGGTGATACGCGATCGTCGAAGCGGCAGCCTGTATGTCTTCAACACCGAGGACGAAAACGTGCAGGCCATGCCATCGTCCTCGATCAACATGGGCGCCTCGATCGGGCCGAATCTGTGGGAAGTCGACGGCAATCTCGTCGCGACGATCAACGCCACGACCACGACGACGGATGGCGCGGGTCAGAAAATCAAGGTCGTCGACATCTCCGACATCGACAATTATGTGATTACGCCGTTCACCTTTGAACCGATCGCCTCGATCAGTGGTGTGGATATTGACGCCACCGCCGGCCGTATGATCGTTCGCGCCGGCACCACCTTCTTCCTGTATGACATCGCCAATCCGTCGGCCGCGCCGCAGGAATTCACCCGCAGTGTCTTGCAAGGCGGAACCGGCAGCGAGGAGGTTCAGATCCAGGGCAACTTCGTCGTGTTCTTCGACGACGCCGAGAACTTCACGGTCCTGAATCTCTCGACTGGTCAATTTGCTCAGCCCGGCCGCAACCCGGCCCGGGCGAATCGCGGCGTTTCCTTCGAGGAAAGTCGCTTTGCCTTCTTCACCCGGCAGAATGCGGATGATGGCTCGACGATCAGCGTGTTGAATCGCTGTCTGACCGGCACGCCGACCGACCTGACCAACCTCGTCGATCCGGCCGGTGCGTTTGTCAACGGTGAGGACGATTCCGACGGGCGGTTTGGATTCGGGGCGATCGTCGATGTCTCGCCGGACGGGAAGTATGTGTTCGTGTCGGGCGAGACGATTGTCGACGTGAGTGTTCAGGAGCGGCTGTTCGTAAGCACCGATGGCGGCGTCTTCAAGGCCTGCGTGGAACTTGCGGACTTCAGTGTCGCCGACCTGAACGCCATTCGCGCCGCGGGCGCTGCGTGCAGCAACAACGTCGTGGCCTGGAATTACCCGATTGACCCCACGGTCCAGTTTTCGACGATCGGCGTGGCCTACGCCGTGCTGCCGCCTCCGTGATGTTGATGGACAGTGCCATCGATTCGTCAATTTTCCAGGCGTCTGAATTGAGTTGACAATTCAGCGGGGCGCCATCGAGGTCCCCGCAGGCGCTTGGAGCCGTTTGGGTGTTGCGATGCGGGTGAATTTTGCTTGTTGTGCGCTCGGAGTGGGTGCTGCGTTCGTCGATGATTTTTCGGCGGGGCACCGTATCGGCGCTTGCAATTTTAATAGGGCTTGGTGATCCGAACGCCGGCAAATGCGGAGAAGTGTTTCACATTCAATGTATGTATTTCGACGCCCAGCCTTAACGCTGTGGCCGCGATCTGACAATCCGGCCAGTCCACCCCATGCGATAAACGAAATTTCTTGAATAATTCCAAGGCTGCCCGCGCATCTGATTCGTCCGGCGCGAGAACCTCAAACCCGGACAGGAAGGACTCGATGACGCCCTGTTCCCGCTTGTCCCGTGCTCCGGCAAATAATTCTGCCGCAACCATGACGTGCGTCGCCGCAGCGTCAAAGGCGGCAAGAAACGCAACGGCGCTGGTATTGCCACGCAGGCAGTCGATCAATATAGAACTGTCGACTATGGTACGTCCTGAAGAATCGAAGGCTGGATGTTCAGCTGACGGTTCATGCTGCATCGAACTTGCGGGTGAGAGTCCCGTCGCGGTAAGCGCCGGAGCGCCGCGTAGCAGGCTCCGGGCGTGGAGAG